>Ga0247833_1005413_pt1 | contig 14921 bp, 12 predicted proteins | sample LaCruzMarch2015__7_FD_187117 | JGI IMG/M metagenome (GOLD analysis project Ga0247833, IMG submission 187117) | Freshwater microbial communities from meromictic Lake La Cruz, Castile-La Mancha, Spain - LaCruzMarch2015_8m | ecosystem: Environmental > Aquatic > Freshwater > Lake | place: Spain...
TTAAAGGAGAGGAGTAAACATGGAGCTTTAATATGGACCAGGATGTCTCCGCACTAGATATCATCACCTCTCCAGCTGGACAGGTGAGTTTGTCTAATGTTTTTGGCGGGTTCATGTTGGCATTTATGATTTGTGTGAGGGAAGCGGAATCAATGCATCTCGCGTGGATAACACTTGGTGCGATTGCACTCGCCACACCCTCATCGGCGAATGGAAGAAGAGATCTTCATCTTTTCCGTTATCGTCGTCCGTCATCGCTGATCAATTCTGTTGAATCGAGTTCATTGCGACGATTGTCATTGACACCTTCGTTCCCCGTCCGTCGTCGCAAAGAGTCATTACTTCACTCAATACGCGGGGGGAGCACGGAAGAAGAAGAAGATACTACCACTGGTGTAACAAATGTCGCCTTCAATTCGGAGGAAGTGGAGGAAGCGTTGTCATCAGAAGATGGAGGAGTGATAAATGAGGAATCAGAGGATGACACATCTTTGACATCAGCAGCAGCATTATCTCCCTGCAATTTAACTTTCTCGGCCTCAAAGCCACACGATGGTAGCATATCTGATCCTGATGGTATACCCACACGATTTCTTCTAATGAAGAAGAATGATCACGCCGAGGCCAAAGCTGCATTCGAATCAACACTCTCTTGGAGAAAGGAATATAATGTTGATACTATCCTCTCCCGTCCTCATACAAAGTATGATGTATGTAAGGCCATTTTACCACATTACTTCTCAGGACGAGATCCACATGGAAATATAGTACTTGTCCAACGTCCTGCCACGTTAGACTTTGAACTAATGAAAAATAATGATGCAACAATTGATGATTTGTTATTACATTACATATACGTAATAGAATATTGTTGGAATATTATAGAACCAGGTCCAGATGGGACTGGTCTAATGCTAAACGTACTTGATATGCGTGGTATGACTTTTAGTATAATGCGGAATCAGGAGTACGTTGGTTTTGGTAAACGCTTTGTACATATGATGTCAGAGAATTATCCAGGTCGGAGTTATAAAACATTAGTTATTAATTCACCAACATGGTTTCATGCATTATACAAGATATTTAAACCAGTATTACGTGAATCAACAAGACAGAAGATTGTTATATTAAAAGCCGGAGAGCAACAGAATGCAGCATTGCGATTTCATTTGGGAGATTCATTGCCAAAAGCTTTGATATCCACGGGTGAGGATGGAGGAATGGGAGAGGAGATACCAACACCGGGCACGAGATATTTCATACCCGTGGAAGAGATTGAAGAGTGTGAGCCAGGACCGAATTCATTGCTAGAACACACCATGAGACAATTTTGTGTTGAACAATTAATCCTACACAATGCAACTATGCAACAAGTAATTTGAAGAATTCAATGATTACTACTACACATAATGCTACGATAACACGCAAAAAAAATGCATACTTTCACCTGGATTATTGATTTAGTAGCTAGCATATGTGTATGAGACGGGAGGCCACTTCGGTGGATCATAACCCCTTCCGCCTAGAGGTGTACATCGAGCCAATCTCCATACAGTTAGTATCACACCCTTCGTTGACCCGAATTCATTTATCGCTTGTACACCATATTGAGAGCACGTGGGCAAGAATCTACATGCCGGGGGTAGCAAGGGTGATATCCAGTGCTTGTAGAACCCAATTGCCATTATCATAGATCCAGACATTACTTTTTCTCCAACATCTCTATCGTTCGGATCAGTAGATTCAATTGTGCCATTATCATCATCCGTTTCATTAGACATTTCTTCAGCCTCGTATGCGATGGACATAATTTTTCGCAACAATAGAATTCGAAATACGGAAGTATCAATCCGTGTTAAACCGGATGGAGACCATGTTGTTCTGTGCAGCGCAAGTGGAAGAGCAGCAATTTTTTGTCCGCCCAACGTAATGATACTCGAGCTAACATGGTTCCTCTTTTTTGCACTACTTCCGAGCAGACCCTTCAAAGTCAGATCTACAAGGCATGATTGACAAGCGCCGTCAGTGACATGGACCGATGACACCAGCAAAAGCAGGAATAGGAAGTGATAAAGTTGATGGCCAAGCTTCGCCATGACGAGTAGAGTTATGGTGTAGTATTGTAGTTGATCAGTTAAGTATTAGTCGCCGGAAAGTCCCTTCGCTTTCCGCGTTTTACTCGAGAAAACTACTACAATGTCGTCTCATTTTTTCGTTGAACACAACACACAACATGAAATCCACCTCGTACATCTCTCTCGGTGTCATCGCAGCCAAGGCTGTCGCCGGATTTGTCAGCCCGTTGTATCCCCCTATTACTGGTCGTTGCTGCATTGATTATAAGTCATGTAATGGAATTCGCCGTCATCGAGTGGAAACGAACTTGCATCAATATAATGAACCTCCGCGGTCATCTCAGAATGAATTAATAGCTTTCGAGCGACCTGATCCCTCTATACTAATAGCCTCCAAAACTGGATCGGAACAACAGGATGCCGTGTTCGCATTAACTGCAATGATTGTGGGTGGTACTATCATATGTATCCAACTTCTTTCTGGACTTGAATCTATACTTCCTGATGGATGGTTTGCTGCATGGCGCGATTACACATGGCCACTTGGACTTGGTCTGATCTTTACTGCCGCCGGGATATCTCATTTTACCGTAAAGCGAGCATTTTGTAACATCGTACCACCTTTTGGGTGTTGGGGAGGACTGTGGCGTGTTCCTGCACCTCAATTCCTAGGTCTAGAATATGCCGAGTTTCATACACTGTGGACAGGGGTGGCCGAGGTAGCTGGGGGGATTTTGCTTGTAACATCTGGCCTGGGTATTGTTGATATTTCTCCATCGGTACCAAGTGCGTTACTGGGATTGTTGGTATTTGCAATCACACCCGCAAATATATACATGTTTACACACGATGCTGAAATGGGCGAAGGGATACCTCCTATTCCATATCCATGGGGTCATGTCGGGAGAGGGGTAGCACAGATGGTTCTATTGGCAATGTTCTGGAAGCTTACATTCCATTATTAAAAAACAAAGCAAAGACATGTACATCTCAAGTTTATCAATAAAATTCAGTGTATTAAAAAAGCATTGCTTTAATAACATGCTGGACACTTTCTCCCCACAAAACTTTACTGTCTCTGCACTGTATTAAAACTCATCCTCTACTAGCAATGGCACTTCTATAGTCTCCGGCACTGAAGTAGCCATCTCGGCTACATTCGTGACCACCTTTGCCAGCGATTCTTCCTCCTCTGGATGATGCATTGTGAAAAGGGCTATCCATATGAGCAGCATGAGCGCGAATCCATTCGGGACACCAGCAAATTTCAATGATTTGTAGCTATTTATATCGGCATTGAGCCAAGTTGTAAGCCACATCATTGGGGCGAAGGCAATTATATTGAAACCATAAGCAATACCAAAAAATCCCCTTGTCTCATTACGTAGCCCAAGTGATATTCCAAACATTGCAGCAAGAGCAAAGCGTATCCAAATTGTTATTGTGGGGAGCTCGGGTAAAGTAGTAGCATCTGGTTTGGATTGAAAGGCAAAGCGCCCCATCGTCATCAACAGACCTCTTCTCCAACCAAAGTGGTCCCGCCAAAATAAAAGGCAACAACAAAAAATCATGGCCGACGATTTCCTACCGCCACCTCCACCGGGAGCGACGAATGTGCAGCTTGAAATGTGGCGTCGTGTTATTATTCTCCGGTATCAAAAAATCAAGAATCTTCCACTTGTGAAATTTGTAGCATATTACAATGCTGTTGCATTAGATCTGGAAACTTCTAGAATGAAGCACGTCGATGGTGGAAGCGACGAGGACGCGAATAATAATGTCGAACAACCAACTGCTACCATGGATTTAGCTACGGGTAACTTCTCCTCGTTCCTCATAAAGAATTGTCCAGACCCAACCGTTCCGGATGTAGCAAGACATTTGACTGCACTTTTCTATCGCTCCATCGATAATCGACTAACTCCAGATCAACGAAGGCACGGGCTAGATGCGGTGAGGAGGGCTTTTGCTTTACTGGACAATGCTTTAAAGGATAAACTACCAATCTCCTCACAGCAGCAGCAGCAACAACAACAACAACGACAGGAGGCTGCTGCTAGTGATCGATTGACAAATGTTACTGATGAAAGTGCGAAAAACTCTTCAATCTCACTCGCGATAGATCTTACATCCGACAATGATGATGATGGCAGCAAACAACTAACATCAAAAGAGGGAGGTAATAACGAACATACTAACAAACGAAACAGAGATGATATTATTCCCAGTAATAGAGTGACTAGCGAAAATGGGCAAAAGAAAACAAGGATTGATACGGATCAAAAAGATACGGGGGAAGGAGATATTAAGAGTGGGCAGGAGAGAACTTCTTCTGAAACCATGGTATCTACGCAGCCGCTAAAAATCAGTGCAATAATTAATGAGATTAACTCACGAATTCAGGTTAGTGAGATTAACTCAATAATTCAAGCTTCGATTCAAAAAGAAAGTGGGAATGGAGATTCGAAGGGGAATGGAGATTCGAAGGGAAAGGACGAGCGAACTACTTCTCAAACAACGTTAACCGCTCAGTCCACTCAGCCGCCAAACAGCGGTGCAATCACGACAGCACCTTCATTCCCTCCACCAAAGCCAACATGTGACATGCGTAATATTGATTTCCTTCCAGACAATCTGCGTCCCACAACGGCCAGTGCCAGTCTCGAACCTCGTATGTCATGTGTTCTGCGGTACGACGCTGGATATCACCTGGATGGTTCTGGCGCCACACTTGATGCCAATACATTTATTAGCATTAGAGATCGATTAGAGCAGTGGGATCCATACTGGAAAGTTGTGAGAGAGCTTGGTATGCGTGAACAAAATGTCGAAGAGAGAGGAATCGTTACAACTCGGACTAAAGTTGGAGCTCGAACAACTTCGTGTATGTCTGCTATTGGCCAGATGTCCAGAAAAAATCTTCCCACGTCATGTGCTGGCGTAAACATTGAATTGCGCTTAAGAGGATTCGGAGCCGATTATAATCCTTGGGGTATTAGATTAGGGGAAATTGATGCGCTTAAAACTGGTGATCGGCGACTCCTTCTTCGGATGTTGCCCCTGAAGCGTTCAAACTACGACAAGAAGCATCATAGCGACAACCATCAGTGGCCTATAGGTACCTTCATTCAATATTCGAATGGAAATAATCGGCAAGTTTTGCAAATTGCTCAACGACGACAGCAGAGCCACGACCCGTCTCTTTGGAAAGGCCTATGCCAACCTCTCGATATGACGTCATTCCTTAAATTTGGTGCTCCATTTGGCATACAAATTTGTACAAAGGAAGTGATCGAGAAAATTGGAACTGACACTGAATTAACGGGATCATATGCCATTCATCTTGCTGTATGCGAATACATTACATCAGAAGACTTGTTTGCGAATATCTTGAAGACCATTCAGACATTATCACTCAAAGATGCTCGCGAAATGGCGAAGAAATATTTACAGAATCAGACTGTATCTCTTGACAGTGATAGTGAAGTTGGTGATTTCAATAGCAGTAGCTCTCTCACGCTTTCACTCCTCTGTCCCATCTCTAAGAAGACAATGAAGACAGCAGTTAGAGGACGGCTTTGTAAGCATATTCAATGCTTCGATCTGGAAACATTTATTCATTCCAATAAACACATCACTGGAGGAAGGTGGAGGTGTGGGGTATGTGAAAATTTTCTTTCTGTCAAGGATGTTATCAAATGTGGATTGTATGAAGCCATTCTGCACTTATATAAAGATGCTGCATCGGGAGATAAAGTATCTTTCAAATCAGACGGCTCCTGGACTTTGAAAGACGAGAAGAAACAGCTGCGTGGAGTTGTTGGCGTAGGTGAAACAAAAAGAGAGATCGTTTCTATTGATTCCCCTCAGAAGAAGACACAGCCTGATATTATTGATTTGGTGTAGTAATCTACCTTTTATTTTCGTTTACTATGAATTAGTGAGAAAACCCTTGCAGCGTCAGCAGATACATAATCCAAATGTCATGAACTCTATTGCAAATACATATAGCAACTCAAGAAATATCACGTTGATTGTCCAGCGATCCATCTATCACACTTGTCAAGGCTGACATCCATGCCATATAGTCGTCTCCTGACTCCGCAGCGCAGCATAGCACGGGTGAATCTATATCTAAGGCATTAATCATTATTTCGAATCCATATGACTGATTAGACGAACGAGAAGTATGCTGTTTTGTTGAGGGTGTACAAAATTTAGATTGAGCATGTAATGTAAACGATCACGATATGAAAAATGAAGCCGCAAACTGCTTACTTCAATTGAACTAACACCAGCAGTAATAAACTCGTGCACACCCACAACTGGTCCCTCATATGAGTCGCCATAGCGTATTTGATATAAACCATTTGCTCCGTGAAGAACACAGTACTGCAACTTGAATCTATTCTCCGTCGATGACGAGGATGACGAACGTTTGGTGGAAGATATGAGTTTCCGTGCTGAAAATGACATCGATTTTGGCGGAGACGATTGATTCGAAGTAATGCAATCGCAGGGTTTGATAGGTTGACCAATATTATCAAGCAATAACAAGAGTCGTCCTTTCACGATGGGTGGGTATGTCGTGGGTTTCACTGATGCCCTTGTCGGTGAATAAGAGGGAGGACTGCTCCCCGCCTTTGACATTGTTGGGCTGAGGGGATAAGAAAATATTCCCCCCGATCCAGTTGAGCGAAGAGTACTATTACGATCAGGTTCAGGACTGACTACGGTGCTGGGAATGTAATTGGCAGTGGGGGGTTGAGACTGCTGTTTGTTCTCCCTTTCATACTCCTCTTTTGCAAAGGCGGCATCGCTTTCCTCTAAATATCTCTTCCATGCCTCCTTTTCACTGCGTTCCTCCCTATTGTCATGTTGTATCATTCCGAAGGCTGTGTACAAAGATGTCATTTGAAGTTCAACATCCTGAAGTTGTTCCTCTAAAAATTGGATCCGATGCTGAAACTGATCGACCTTCAACTCATATGTTATTTGTGCTGAATCTAGTCGAGATTGAACGAGGAGACGTTGACTTTCTTCACCGGCTAACGCAGCTTGTGCGGCAATGAGACGTTGCTCCAGCTCAGTATCAATTTGTGATTGCTCCGAATAGTCTGTTAGAATTGCGGTAATGTTACCAATGTGTTGCATATCTTCCTCTTCTTTTGCCCTCCAACGAAGTTCCCATTGATCCAAGAGGGCCTTTTGCTGCAACAGTTGAGTTTCTAACAGAGAATTCTTTTGTGTCAGCAATTTAGTACTCTTGTAAAGAGAATCTAGTTCCTCCTTCTGCTTCGTCCCTATTTCCTCGAGTTCACCGATTCTCAGCTCAAGAGATGCACGAGCACGTGCCGCGCTTTCCGTATTAAACTGATCCTGTGAAGGGATGGTATTATCGGCAGCATCATACGTCATCTTCTCCCCCTTCTCCCCAGCATCATGCTTTCTCCCCCCACCCAGCTGCAACCCCTCGACTCGTGCTTGCAACGTACCGACGAGTGCACGTAGCTCACCATGTGCTTCAGCCTCGCATGCAGATTGTAATGCTTGTTTCAGTTCGTAAATGGAAACTCCCTTGAGATCTGCCAGGATACGCGCTTGTCGCTCAAGACGATCAATCTCTGCGGACATGACATTCTTCTCGGCCTGGAGCTTGCGGAGTTGGATCGACAGTTCTGATAAAGTCGACAAACTCGATACGGTATTCGGAGCAATACTCGACATGGTGTTGAGGAATTATCGGAACAATAAGCTACGGATCCTGTATCGCCACGGGATCGTGAGGAATGATACGTCCCGCCGAAATCATCTACACCACCCACACAGTTGAAACCCTTCACGCACCAGGCTTATACCCTTAGACGGCTTGCCGAGATCCCCATCAATGTGGTGCGCAGAAGATACAGTGAGATCAAGGAAACGTAGATACTGCAATAGATTTACCACGGCGATGACAACATTATTGACGTTCCTGACGGCAGCTCCGAGAGTTCGAGGCACTATTGCAAATTCCCTTTTACGCAGTGAGCTACTTTACACATATACATCATCGCATCAATCTAGAATTCTTGCATTCGTTTCAACTGCACTAGTGCAAGACAGTCGTTCTGTCAAACGCAGACACTACGTATCGCCCACTACCAGTAGTACCACCGTGCGTTACTACGCCTCCAAAAGCAAACCAGATGAGTATGATGATCTATCGACATATGATGCCACATACAACCTATCAGGCTACCAACGACCAAAAGTTAATTGGTATCCTGGTCATATTGCCAAGGCCGAACGTCAACTTTCGGAAACATTAAAGTCGGTAGATGTTGTCATTGAGGTACGTGATGCGCGTGCACCCAAGGCCACGGCACATCCATCCGTTGGTAAATGGACTGCCGGTCGACCACGTGTTGTGGTATTAACGCGAGCGGATACTGTCACGTCTAAAACTCGTGAAAGTTGGAGGAGTGCGTATGAGCGGCTGGGTGCTGATAGATGGGAGGAGGTTCTGGGTGGGGAAGAGAAGAATAGGAATGTACAATGGAGAAAGGAGCGGAGCAAGTATTCTACTGTCACCACCACTAATGACAGTGAAGGCAATGTGATTGCGAGTGATACTGTGGACAACACTAACAACAGCGAGTATATGGGAGGAGTAGAGGAGGTATTATTCGTGGATGCCAAACGAGGACAGGGCACGCATGCAATAACTCGAGCTGTATACAAGGCTGGACGACATGTCAACGAACGACGGAATAGGCGAGGGTTGAATGACCGTCCATTACGGGTGGGGATTATCGGATTCCCTAACGTGGGCAAGTCGGCACTTATCAATCGTCTACTTGGACGTAAACGTGCCAAGACTGCCAATACGCCAGGCGTGACACGATCACTCCAATGGATACGTGTGGCCACTGACAAGACGTCTAAGGGGGCATCGGGTGGGGCGAGCACTAGTCGTAGCACACGTGATACTGCTGGCAATAATAGTAATAATGGTGTACGAAAGTCGGGATTTGAATTGCTTGATAGTCCAGGTATAATTCCTTCGGACATGCTTGATCAGAACGATGCACTACTGCTAGCAGCGTGCAACAGCATCGGAGTGGGTGCGTATGACAATCAGGCCGTGGCATCCTACCTCTGTGATCGGATACAGTCCATTGTACTCATGGGTAAAGATGCTGTGGCAGCACCACTATGGAGGGAGAAATGCATAGAAAGGTACGGATTCGATCCTATCCTACCTTTATCACAACAGAAAATTGCTGCACGGTGGGGATCAGATCATAGTGATGGATCGTCGAGTACGTGGATAGCATTTGCGGCTGCCAATCAAGATCGTATTCCCACGGGCGAGGATATGTTATTCATTGTGGCGGATAATACCTGCAATGGTGACCCAGAAAATTCCGCACGCAAAATACTGCAAGATTTCCGTATGGGGCGGATGGGACCGGTGGCATTGCAACTAGCGCCTGATACAGAGGTTGATGATGGACAGACTACTGTGAATACACGAAGTGATGGATTGGAATCACGTATCGCAAGTCCGACTGATTGGAAAAGAGCGTTAGAAGAGGAAGGGGAGAGACAAAGAGAGGAGATTGAGAATCGCTCAAGGGCGGCAATGGATGCGGCCAGAGAAAAAGGTTTAGATTTACCACCTGTAATGGCAAGAGTGTCGAATGGAAAAGTAGAAGATGGAGCCATGTCAAAATATAGTGGTGAAGTTGTGAAAAAGCCAGCTGAAAGCGATATAGGCAAGGGTTTATTCGATGGATGGTAGAAAATACATGCTGCAATACTTTACTCAAGTAATGTATCTCAAAAAATTGGCACGAAATCAGCAATTTCATCACTTTCCTTGTCATTCTCGGTAGTAGTCAACGACGTGAAAAATCCTACAGTATCCTCTAGTATTTGAATAAAATCATCAACATCTTCTTTGGTGTTGTAAAAGTATAAACTCGCACGTGCCGAATGACTATACCCCAATGCTCGATGCAATGGTTGACAGCAGTGATGTCCACTGCGAATCGCAATACCCTCAACATCAAGGAAGGTCCCCAAGTCAGAAGGATGTACAGCATCTGCCACAAATGCACAAAGTGCAGCACGTGGTATCCCAACAGGTGGTCCCAAGACGGTTACACCCTTTACGTCCTCGAGTCTTCGTCGAAGATACTCCCCCAGTTCCATCTCATAATTGTGTATCCTATCCATCCCTATACTGGATATGTAATCAATTGCAGCACCTAATCCGATTGCCTGTGCTATGGGAGGAGTACCAGCCTCAAATCGTGCCGGCGCGAGTGCATAAGTCGAGTAGTCCATGTAAACCTCATCAATCATTTCACCTCCACCCTTACATGGAGGTAAACAATTAAGCAATTCCTCTTTCCCCCAGAGGAAACCAATACCGGTTGGACCACACATTTTATGTCCGGACGCAACCACAAAATCTACACCTAGTTGCCGGACATCAATTTTCATATGTGGTACACTCTGACAGGCATCGAGTAATATCATAACATCGGGTGACGCATTTGCACGTATGTATTTCACAACATCCTCAATGGGTGTAATAGTACCAAGGACATTGGATACATGTTGCAAACTCACAAGCTTTGTTTTGGTTGTAATATGACCCGCGAGTGCATTGACGTTTAGACCATTAGTAGTAAGAGAGGTGGCAGGGACAAACTTTAACACAGACCCAGTCCGAGAAGCAACCATCTGCCAAGGGACAATATTGGAATGATGCTCTGCCTCTGTTATTAGTATTTCATCGTCCATGGCAATATATCGCTGAGCTATATCAGATGGAGGTTTACCATTCGTTTGAGACAGTGATGTGGCAACAAGATTAATTGCATCTGTGGCACCACTTGTGAAAATAATTTCATTCCGACTGTAGGCGTTGATAAACGATGCAATCTTATCCCGTGATGCTTCATATGCCTCAGTGGCCTCACGTGATAAAGCGTGTGCACCCCGATGGACATTTGAATTGGACCGTTCGTAGTATTGAGTTAATGCATCAGTGACGGCAGTAGGTTTGTGCGAGGTTGCTGCCGAATCGAGGTAGACTAATCGCTTGCCTCCCATGTCAGAGGCAGTACTACTACCTCCGTCAGCATTAAATCTTGTCGATAGGATTGGAAAATCGACTAGGACCGATGGTGCCAGCTCGTGATCGTTGAAACGAACATCCTTCCACCACAATGATTTGGATGAGTCATCACTGTCCTCGTTGTCTATCCGCAATGTAGACGGCGGCGCGGTCGACGATGATGCCGACAGCAGTACTCTCGACGAAGATAATGACGGTCGCGGGCGACGTCTACCCTTGAGGGAGAACGATGCCGCCAGGCTCAGGTGCAGGGCGGCCACGACGATGGACTGCTTTCCCATCTTGTTGTTTGCTGACTGCTGACGGGCTCTGTGTGTGACGAGGCGTGAACTCGAAAAGCAGGAGGAAAAAGAACTCATCGACCGTCATTTTTTCTGCATCCCTCATATATGTCATATGATGATGAAATTCGCCGTTGTCCTACTCGTACCCATCGCGGGAATCGGGGCCTTTATTCCTTTGCAATCCACGTCGGTCAACTTTGCATCGCCACGCAGCGGCAGCTCTACCTCCAGCACCACCACAAGTCTGAATCAATTTGGTTCACTTGGTTTTAACACCAACAATCTATATTCACGCGAGGAGGTGGAAACTATGCGTACACAGAACGAGGTTATCGGTTATCTCAATGAGATATACAAACCCGGAGCAACGGCCCTTCGTCCGAACATCGGATCCACGGTACTAATATCGGGATTTGACCCCACCGATCCAAGCTCGTCTGAGATACTCGACTTATTGAATAATGAAGATTCGCCCCACTTTGCATTTACTAAAATTGTTGCACATGTGAGTGATATGACATTGGCACGTAAACGTCTTATTGGACGTACTGCACGATACACGGGATTGCTTGACAAGTTATCCTTCGTCGAGGCAACATCGTCCATCCCAACCGAAGAGCAACTTTTGGGAGTCTCATCTTGGGTGGCACATATTGCCGGGGGGGACTTGAATAACATTGCAGATATTGTCACGGCCGCTGAGGGTGCCGAGAGTGTGAAAAATGTTGCCATCCTCGTAAGTGGTGTGGCCGGTAATATTGGGGGAGATGTGTTACGCGAGGCGCGGGATATGTTAAAAAGTAAGGCAACGACATTCGCGTACACGCTACTGGTAGTACCAGAGTGGAATGATGAACCAGAGGCAATGTCTGCATTCGGAATAGTCAATGTCACCGACGTCACTACTCCTGCCTTTGCCATGGGTGAGACCTTTTCACGCGCGGAGAGTTTACGCATCATTACTGAATGTCTCGCCATTGACGGAGCCGCTGGTAAGTGTGTTGTGGCCAATGTCGCCAAGGATACGAGCAGTTTGGAACATATGCTAGTACATGGCATGAGGGAATGTGGCTTCAAAAGGATTGAGGAAATTGAGTACATGGTGTCGATGGGGGCAAAGGGGTACAATGAAATGATTGCTACCGGGAAGGTAGACACTGCATGGGAGAAGGTACCCGATGAGACGGAGGAAGAAAAGGCTGCAAAGATGAGAACCAAGGAGGAACAAGTTGAGATTAATCGTCAGAAAAGGAAGGAGGCCGAGAAGGAAGAGGAATTAAAGGCGATGGCGATGGAATGGGCCAAGCGCGAGTACTTGAGGAAGCATCTCAAACGTCACATCCCAATTAAGGAAGATGAATTCATCGAGGTTATTTGGGACCGTGCCATGTTCGAGGCCGATCTAAAGTATAGGACGATGCAAGGACAGGCCATAAGCGAGAGCGAGGAACGGATTAAGTTTAAGGAGAGTCAGGAGAAGAAGAAGGCTGAGGCATATAAATTGGAGCAAGAGAGGTGGACAAAGATGCAGATTGAAGAGCTCGAGGAGAAGAACGTTAAAGGCATTCGACTTGGACGTTAAGATGACAAAATTGAATTTGTTGTTTAAGTATAGATTGCTATTATTGTGCATTGATCGTGTAACATCCTTTTTGTACACTGAATATCTGATCGTCTCATAACTCTCCGCATTGAACAATTCGTAGTGGAACTCGTGGTTGGTTGGCCCCACCTTTCGTCGGCACTGCTTCCATTTTTCTCACCGTCATCAAACTCTCGCCATCGTCATTTAAAACTTTACCAAATACCACGTGTTTCCCATCTAACCATTCTGCGTTCTTACATGTTATGTAAAACTGACATCCATTCGAGTTTGGGCCTGAATTTGCCATACACAACATGCCTGGCCGATCATGCTTGTATGTAGTCAAATTTTCATCCTGGAATGTCGTCGTGCCATAGATGCACATCTTACCGGATCCATCACCATTTAAAAAATCTCCTCCCTGTAGCATAAAATCCTTAATCACACGATGGAATGAAGAATTTTTATACCCCAATGGAGCACGTGTTACTGGATCGGTATATTCGCCAGTACAGAATTGACGAAAGTTTTCACATGTACTCGGACATTCATTGACAAATAATTCTAATTTGATTCTGCCTAATGGCTTGCCCTCATCACCGCCCTCGGTGGTATTATTATCATCCGTTGTTGTTTTTCTTCCTCCTACCCCACTACCACCGAGAACGACGTCGAAGAATACCACACGGTTGCCTCGATTGATGGCTTCCATCACTGCCGGATCAGCTCCCATGATGGCAGTCTGGATCAAAGTAGGCGGAAGTATCTCTCGTTCGTTACCACGTTACAGTGTTGGGGGTTCACAACCAGATCCATGGGGTATGAATTCCTATTCTCAATGCGGAGTCCCTATCGGCTCACAAAATAGATAATTACGTATTAAGATAAGTAAGGTTGGGGTACGAACTGGAGGCTTTCTAGTAGGACAATCAATGCTATCAATGGTACCCCCACCCACTTCATAATCATATCACATCCAGTCCATACATGTAAAAGGTGTTTGATGTTGTTTATATGCTCGTAGTGGTCATAAGGTTGTACTAAACACTGTTCCAGCATGTCACTTGGCACCATGATAACACCTATCCACCACTATGTCATGGTTAAGGTGGGGAATCACTGTAGAGTGGACTGCACTTCCACACTATATATAATAAGAATTGTTTTAGCACCTTTTACTGTGATGGGCTGTCATAAGGATGTAACTCCACTACAGTAGTAGGTAACCCTGTACAACAAACACAAGGGCATACTAGCTGTGGGATTTGATGATTGGGGGCCCTCGCAAACTTCATACTCATATCACATCCAGACAATACATATAAAAGGTGTTTTGTTTGATGTTTTTTATATGCTGGTAGTGGTCATATTCCTACAGAGACTCCACCTTCTACACCAAAAACATCCAATCTCAGGACCCAGAGAGCAGATATTGGGGTAGGGCTGCATCCTTATGACCTTCAGCCACTGTAGCAGGTGCTGAAACACTTTATATATATATAAAGAAGACCTGCTATGAGTATGAACTGGATGGGGGGTCTCAATCCCAAGTACTAACAGTGACTCCTACTCCTGCACCAAGCGCATCACTCTTAGGTCCCATAGAACATATAATAACGCTGGAGCTGCATCCTTATGACCACTGGCGACTGTCGAAGGTGTTGAAACACTTTATATATATATAAAGAAGACCTGCTATGAGTATGAGCTGGACTGGGGGTATCATTCACAAGTACTAACAACTGCAAATAAATGGTATGGAGTGGCGGGGGACGTTGGTCATCAAAAAATCTAAGCTGGATAAAGACTAGAAAAAGATGCAGTTTTGAGGGATGTAAACAAAA
>Ga0247833_1005417_pt1 | contig 14915 bp, 12 predicted proteins | sample LaCruzMarch2015__7_FD_187117 | JGI IMG/M metagenome (GOLD analysis project Ga0247833, IMG submission 187117) | Freshwater microbial communities from meromictic Lake La Cruz, Castile-La Mancha, Spain - LaCruzMarch2015_8m | ecosystem: Environmental > Aquatic > Freshwater > Lake | place: Spain...
CTGGGTTACCGCAAAATCGGCCTCGCGGTTCATCAGCAAAACGATGACCGGGTGGATCGGCGCTGGTCCGGCGGATTCCTCAGCCATTCAAGGATTCCCGGGGATTGCGCAAGCTCTCCCATGCTGATCACTCCGGAATGGACGCAGTCCACTCTGTTGAGGTGGGTCCGCCGGGAAAAGCCCGACGCGATCATTAGCCCCCACATCGAGACCCTCGAATGGCTAAGGGCCGGCGGAATCGAGGTACCCGGATCGGTCGGCTTTGCCGTCCTTGATTGGAATGAAACGCTGCGAGGAACATGCGCCGGTTTTGACCAATGCAGCAACCTGATGGGTCGCGTTCTAGCAAGTCAACTGATCACCCAGATCGAGCGAAACGAAACCGGCCTCCCAGAACGTCCGCTCACAACGTCGGTTAAAGGCAACTGGTTCGACGGCCCCACCCTGGCAAAGCACGCTCCAACTCCCTCGCGGCTTCGCGCCCTCGCGTGAGCGCTCCGACTCCTAAGGAACACGCACGGATTCGACATGCCAGTCGAAGAAGAGCGTGTTCCGCGCCAATCGGTGCACTACCGCCAATGGAGTTCCCTGGTCCCGCTCCCGAAGCGCCCAAGTGGATCCTGGATTGGCGACGGAAAAGGCGCGCAGAGGCGTTGGGTTCCTTGTCGGATGTCCAAAGGGGGAACGGATGGATCCTTCCATGTTGATCGTATCGTTTACCGTCCACATCGACGTTCCGCGGGGCACCTTGTTGCGCTGGTTCACCGGGCAGAACATTGCCGGAACCGTGACGAAGGTGGTCGTCACGCCATTCGGCAGATTCACGCCGAGATAAGGAGCGAGATACCCACCCAGCCAAACGACGTTCTGATTATCCCTGGAAGCGAGCGGCGCCTGCGCGGTCCAGAGCGGTCCCGGAAGCAACCCTCCATTCTCCGACGCATATTGGGCGATCGCATGGCCGACCTGGCGCAATTGCCCCGCGCATTCGATGGTGGAGGCCCGTTCTCTGGCACCTCCGATCGTCGGAACCAAAAGCACGGCCAGAATCGCCGTCACCAGCGTCACGAGAATCACTTCGACCAGCGTGAAAGCTCCCTGCGCAAGGCGCGGGGCCGGAGAGGCAACGAAAGAAACTCGCTGAAAGGGGGACATGGAGAACGCGGGGGACGATCAATGTCTGCAACGAATCGAGAAGACATGCAATTGCGACTAAAGTCAACCCGTTGACTTGGAGCAGGAGCCGGGGTCTCCAGACCCCGATCGTTAAAAACTTCATTCATCCCGCCCGAATGGATGCTAAAGCCTCCATGGTCGGGAGACCACGGCTCCCTCCCCTTACTCCACGGTCACGCTCTTCGCCAGATTCCGGGGCTTGTCCACATCGCAGCCCAGCTCGAGAGCCACGTGGTAGGCGAGAAGCTGCAACGGGATCACGGCGAGGATTGGCACGAGGAAATCGGGAACCGAGGGAATCAGCACGACATCATCCGCCACACGACCCAGCGCCTCACCATGGCCCTCCGTCCCGATGGCAACCAGCGGACCTCCCCGCGCCTTCACCTCTTCCATATTGCTAAGATTTTTCTCAAACACCCCATCGTGGGGTGCGATGAAGAGGGACGGCGTTTCTTCGTTGATGAGGGCGATCACGCCATGCTTAAGCTCCGCGCTCGGATGTCCACTCGCGGCAATGTAGCTAACTTCCTTCAGCTTCAGCGCCGCCTCGAGCGCAACCGGGTAGTTTGCCTGCCGACCCATGAAGAGGAAGTTGGTCGACCTCGCGTACTTCCGGGCGATCCCTGCCATTTGGTCGTTGAGCAAAAGGCAACGCGCCACGGCATCCGGAAGTGCTTCGAGATGTTCGACGATGCGGCGTCCGTCCGAGTGCGAGAGATTCCGGATTCTCCCAAGCAACAGGCCGATCAGCGTCATCACGACCAATTGCGAGGTGAAGGATTTCGTCGCCGCGACCCCCACCTCCGGGCCGGCGTGCATGTAGACGCCCCCGTCACTCTCGCGCGCAATCGTGCTGGCAACGTTGTTGCAGATTCCGAGGGTGCGGTGGCCCTTTCGCTGGCTTTCCCGGAGCGCGGCCAGAGTGTCTGCAGTTTCGCCGCTTTGGCTGATGACAAAAACGAGCGTGTCCCGCGTCATCGGCAGGTTCCGGTAGCGGAACTCGCTCGCGAATTCGCATTCCACAGGAATATGCGCCAGGCTTTCGATGACGTATTCCCCCACCATCGCGGCATGAAAGGCGGAGCCACATCCGCTGAGCACGAGGCGTTCGACGTCGCGGAGTTCCCCGTTGCTCATTCCGATGCCCCCAAGCCGCGACGTGGCTTCCTCCGGCGAAAGCCGCCCTCGCATGGCATCCCTCACCGTCTGCGGTTGCTCGAAAATTTCCTTCAGCATGTAGTGCGGATAATCGCCCAGGCTCACATCCTCGGCCGTGTACTCCACCTTACTCACGGAGTATCCCGCATCCGCCCCGGCGACGGTGGAAATCTCAAACCCGTCCGCTCGAAGGCAGACGATCTCATAGTCGTTAAGGTAGACGGCATCCTGCGTATGACTCACGATCGCGCAGACATCGCTGGCCAGAAAGTTTTCCCCCTTGCCCACCCCGATCACGAGCGGACTCCCCCGGCGGGCACCAAACACGGTTCCCGGAACGTCGGAATGCACCACCGCAATGCCGTATGTGCCGTGAACCAATCGCAGCGCCCCCCGAATCGCCGCAACCATTGCGCCCGCGTCATTTCCGGATTCGAGTTCAAATCGACGTCCGATCAGGTGCGCGAGAACCTCTGTATCCGTCTGAGAATGAAAGACATGCCCCTCTGCGATCATTTCGTCCCGCAAGAGCTGGTAGTTCTCGATCACCCCATTGTGCACGAGCACCAGCCGACCCGTGCGGTCGGTGTGCGGGTGCGCATTCTCCACGGTGACCGAGCCGTGAGTAGCCCACCGGGTGTGGCTAATCCCGGTAGAACCCGAGACAGGATTCTCCGATAGCACGCGCGCGAGGTGGTCAATTCGCCCGATGCTCTTGCGTATATGAATCCCGCCGCCATTCAACACGCCGACCCCCGCCGAATCGTACCCGCGGTACTCCAGCCGCCGCAGCCCCTCCAGGAGAATTGGCGCCGCGTCCGAGGTCCCGATGTATCCGACAATGCCGCACATTTGAAAGTTTCCAAATCGATGCTGACAAAGGCCCCATGGATCGGCAAGATTTGATCGAAGGCGCCGACCCCATGACGCACAAGCCCACATTCTCCGCAACCAGCAAAACCCTTGCCGTTATCATGGGAGGAGGCGCGGGCTCGCGACTTTTCCCCCTCACGAAGGAACGGGCCAAGCCGGCGGTTCCGCTCGGAGGAAAATACCGCCTGGTCGATATTCCGATCAGCAACTGTCTGAATTCCGGCATCCGCGGTATCTACGTCCTGACACAGTTCAACAGCACGTCGCTCCACCGGCACATCAACGCGAGCTACAAATTCGACAATTTTACACCGAGTTTCGTCGAGATCCTGGCCGCCCAGCAAACGCCCGAAGCGTCAAAATGGTATCAGGGCACGGCGGACGCCGTTCGGCAAAACATGCGGTACTTCCTGGAACGGAAATACGATTACTACCTGATTCTGAGTGGCGACCAACTCTACCGGATGGACTACCGACTCATCCTGGAGCAACACCTCGACACAAAAGCAGACATCACGCTGGCCACGATTCCGGTGAATCGCGAAGCCGCCTCCGGATTTGGGATCATGCACACGTCCGAGGATCGTCGCGTGATCCATTTCAACGAGAAGCCCACGGACCCCAAACAACTCGACGAACTGATGATTCCGCCGCCTCTGCTGGAGTCGCTGGGTCTCAGCGTGTCGGAAAAGCTCTATCAGGCCTCCATGGGCATCTACGTGTTCAATCGCGATGTCCTCCGGGAATGCCTCGACAACGACCTCGCCGATTTTGGAAAAAACATCATCCCGGAGGCGATCGAACGGCACAAAGTGAGTGCCTACATCTTCCAGGGATACTGGGAGGACATCGGAACCATCCGCGCATTCTTTGATGCGAACCTGCATCTGGCGGAACCCAATCCGCAGTACAGCTTCTACGAAAGCGGGGCGCCCATTTACACCCAATCCCGCTTCCTGCCGGCAACCCATATCCTGAAAGCCCAGATCAGCCGCGCGTTGATCGCGGACGGTTGCATCATCAACGGGGCAACCGTGGACCGCGCGGTGATCGGCATCCGCAGCATCATCCAGGAAGGCTCCACCGTGAAGAACTCGATCGTGATGGGAGCCGATTACTACGAAGCCGACGTGGCCGAAAAACCGGTGAATGCCCCACCGATCGGCATCGGTCGCGACTGCATGATCGACCACGCCATCATCGACAAGAATGCCCGCGTGGGGAACCGGGTCGTCATCACCCCGGTTGGAAAGTCGCAGGATACCGACGCGTCGTCGTACTACATCCGGGATGGAATTGTGATCGTCCCCAAGGGTGCGGTCATTCCGGACGGCACCTGGATCTAATCATCCGGAGGGAATTCCCGCAACGCGTGGCAAAGGACATCGTTTACTTCGACCTCGAAACCCAACGCACGGCGAATGATGTCGGCGGTTGGCATCGCAAAACCGAAATGCGCATGTCCGTGGGCGTCACCTACAGCACCAGGGACGAACGTTACGAAATCTTCTCTGAGGACCGCGCTCAGGCACTGGTGGACCGACTCCTCCGCGCCGATCTCGTGGTGGGCTACAACGTCGTGAACTTTGATTACGCGGTGCTGATGCGGTACACGATCCTGAATCTTCCGGAGGAACTTCGCACGCTCGACATGCTCGTGGACGTCGAAGCGGTGCTGGGTCACAAGGTCAAGCTGGACGCCTTGGCCTTGGGCACGTTTGGTTACGGCAAAACGGCGGACGGGATTGACGCGATCAAGTGGTGGCGGCAAGGTCGCGTGATGGAGATTGCCGAGTACTGTTGTTTTGACGTGAAGGTCACGCGACTGGTGCACGAGTACGGCGCTCGGAATCGCGAGCTTTTCTATTTGGACCAGTTTGCACGTCGCCAGCGGTTGGACGTCAACTGGGCGGGGGAATGATTCAGCCGATCCGACCGATCCCGGCGGCGTGGAATCTCCATTGGGTGGATCTGGAGGAGCCTCCGCTTCCCCGCAACGGCGATTTTTTCCTGCCGACCCTTGCGCTTTTCACGGACGACACGGGCGCACTGTTGGATGAGCCACAGGTGCTGTTGGAACTCGACCAACCGCGCATCGAGGATGCGCTCATTCAGCTGTTTGAGCGCTCCGGCGTTCCTCGCAAGCTGAATGTCGCGCGAAGCGACGACTGGGACGAAGTCGCGTGGAAGCGGTTTTCGCTCGATTACAAACTCGAGATTCAGATTTCGGATGTTCCCTCGCTCTCGCGGGCCGAGCTTGGGATGTTGTCCGATAAGGTTGCCGAACAGTTTCCGCGGGTTCGCGAAAGCAGATCGGCGATTTCCTCCGGCCTCCTGCGCAGTGCCGGGAGGGTGCGGTCGCCGTCGAAGCGCGGCGCTCTTTTGCGCAAAGCGATGGAGGTCGACCCCGGAAACTCCCTGGCTCGGGTCGAGCTTGCGGACATGGAATTCCAGCTTGGGGAATGGAACCTGGCGCTCGCGGGTTATGAGGAGGTGATTTCCGCCGAGCAACGTCGGTTCTCCGCCGCGCAGAAGTGGTGGGAGGACGTTGCGACCCGCCCGTTCTTGCGGGGTCGCATGGGACGGGCGATGGCGCTTTGGCAGAAGGGTCAATACGCGGATGCGGCGGATGAATGTCAGCACCTCCTGCAGCTCAATCCCCTGGATAATCAGGGCGCCAGGTTTTACCTGCCCATGCTGCTGCTTCTGGCGGAACAGTACGATGCGGCGGCGGATTTTTTTACGCGATATGAGCGGAACTATCCGAATGACTACGCGGAGCCCGCTTTCTTGTTTGGATGGGGGCTGAGCCTCTCGATCGAGGACGACGAAGATTCCGCGAGGAAGAAGTACCGGGAGGGCATGGCGCGGAACCTCTATATTGCGCCGATGCTGTTGGAGATCCCAGAGCCTGCGGCAAACATTTGGCATCCCAATGACCGGGCGGAGCCGTCGTACGCCGGGGAGTTTATCGACTCGTACGCGGTGCTGTGGGATCGCGATACGGCGGCGATCCGGTTGGTTCGTGAAACGCACGCCGCCATGCAACCGCAATTGGAACGCATTGCGTCCATGCGGGCGCAGATGGCGGATTTCCAGGATCAGCGCTACGATCAGGACTACCGCGCCCGGTGGCAGAAGCTGGTTGCCGAGGAAGAGGCCCTGGTCGCCTCAGTGGCGTCGGGCGAGGCCTGAGGTCACCAAAGCGCCCTTGCGCCGCCGGGTTCACAAACGCGATAGCCCACCCGTCCGATTTTTCGCAAAAATTCGCTCGTCTCGACGGAGCGTTGCTTCACCCTTGGCGGCATGAGGACTCGCAGCCATGTGGAGCACCACCGCACCGATCGCATAGGCTGGCTACGCGCCGCCGTCCTCGGAGCGAACGACGGCATCCTCTCCACGGCGAGCCTCCTCGTTGGGGTCGCGGCGGCAGACTCCGGGCGCCCGGAAATCCTCGTTGCCGGCCTCGCCGGAATGGCGGCGGGAGCGATGGCGATGGCCGCGGGCGAATTTGTTTCCGTCAGTTCACAATCCGACACGGAGAAAGCGGATCTTGGCCGCGAAACCGAAGAGCTCGCGACCGATCCCGAGGGAGAACACCGCGAACTCGCCGCGATCTACGTCGGCCGGGGTCTGACCTCTGAACTTGCCGACCAGGTCGCCCGCCAGTTGGCGAGCCATGACGCCCTCGCCGCGCACGCCCGCGACGAACTCGGAATCTCCGAAGCAACCACCGCTCGTCCCGTTCAGGCCGCGTTTGCCTCGGCAGCGACGTTTGCCGTCGGCGCCCTCATGCCACTGCTCGCGGCTTTCTTCGCACCAAAACCGGCGATTATTCCGGCGGTCGTGGTTTCCGCCCTCGTTTTCCTGGGTATCCTCGGAGCCCTCGCCGCGAATGCTGGCGGCGCTCCCGTTGGTAAAGCGGCCGCTCGCGTGGTGTTCTGGGGCGCCCTCGCGATGGCCGTCACCGCCGCGGTCGGCACGCTCTTCGGCACAAAAATCTGACGCCGGCCCGAAAACTCAGTATCGGAACTTCGGAACGCTCGGCGACGCGCTGGGACTGGGAGCAACAAGCGGCGCGTCCTCCGGCGCAATGTTCAAATCCGGCGGCGGAAGATTAGGCAGCGGTACATCGTTGACCTGAAATCCCACATACGGGGACTGATCCGCCGCGCCTTTTTTCTTTTTGCCCCCCGATGTGGTGGTGAACGACTCCACGATCGGCTTGGGCTTGGGCTTCGGAGGCGCCACCGCAAGAAGCTCATTTGCCACGTACCCCGTGCGGCCATTCTCCAGCTTCACCAGACTGAAACCCCACTCTTTCCGCGTCATCAGCACGCGCTCATTGGTCCTCAAAATCTGATCCGGCCCGCGAAATTGCTGGGGTCCGTTCACAAAGAACGGCGTAAAGTCCTGTATCACCATGTACTCCTCCTCCGTGGAGGGAACCGTCGGAGCCGTCTTGCACGCCGACAAACCGACGCATAGCGCCAGCGCGCATCCAAGAAGAGGAGAAAACGTCATGAGCCGCACGCTGGGGAAGATGTCCATCACTTGCGCGTTTTGCAACCCCGGAGACACTCCAAGTACATCGCCTCAAGCTGCGCCGTGACGCGCCGGGCATCGTATCGAGCCACGACCTCCGCCCTCGCGGCCGAAGCCATCGCCAACCGAAGCGGCGGTTCACTCCGGAGCCGACCCAGACATTCGCTCAATCCGCGCACATCTCCCACGTCCGCCAACAATCCCGTTCGTCCGTGCTCGACCACTTCAAGCGTTCCGTCGACCCGCGTGCCCACAAACGCGCAACCCGAGGCCATCGCCTCCAAAAGCACCATCGGCAGTCCCTCGTATCGGGACGTTAACAGGAGCACATCCGCGGCGTGGTAAATCGGGAGAGGATCCGACCGAAATCCCAAAAAGCGCACCCGTTTTTCCAGTCCGAGCGCTTTCGAACTTCGTTTCAACAACTCTTCCTCCGGCCCGGTGCCCGAGATAATGAATACCGCCCCCGCCGAACCCGTCGCCGCAGCCACGGAAAGGAATGTCGAGAAGTCCTTTTGCGGATGGAGTCTGCCCATGCCCGCCACGACGAACGCATCTGCCGGAATCCCCAGCGCCGCCCTCGCAGCGGCCCGCTCTGCATCACCAGGCGGCAGGAAGGTCTCGGTATCCACACTGTTTGGCAGGAAACGGAGCCGACCCGGGTCCAACCCTTCGTGCGTTTCGAGAAACCGACACGTGGATTGCGACACACCCAGCACGCGTGTGGACAACCGATTCGTCCAGCGGTCCATCAGAAGCGCCAACCAACGCTCACTCCGGAACGCGTCGTTGCACTGGTCGTGATTAAAGCGAATCCGCAGGCCCGCCGCAGCCGCGACCGGTTTCCCAATCCAATTGGCGCCGAAGAGATGAAAATGTCCGATGTCGAATCCGCCGGACCGGAGAAGCTTGAACAAGCGAGGGACGTACATCGGAGGGAACCGGCGGCGGGAAAGGGAATGCACGCGGGTCGCACATTCCCGGAACCGGTCGACAAAGACCCCCTCCCCGTGCATCGAGGCAACTTCGATCTCAAACCTGCTCCGATCGGCAAATCGGACAAATTGCAGCAAAGCCGTTTGCGCCCCGCCGAGGTCGAAGCTGTCGATAACATGCAAAATCCGGATCATGCGAGGCCCGCCAGAAAGCACTGCACGTTGCGACGGTTATCATGCCACTCAACGACAAATCGCTCGGAGGCAAGAGCCATCTGACCCGAACTCTCCGAAAGGACCACCCGTGCATCGGTCACGAAGCGATCGAAATCGTTCCCGCTGCACCGACCCAACGGGAACGCATCGAACAGCCCGTCGGGGTTCACGCTCAAGGAAAGGATGGCGGCGCGACCCTGCCCCGCCTGAATAAAACTGTTCGGGAATCCTTCCCATTCGGACGTATTAACGAAGACCCTTGCCCGATCATAGCGATCCTGGACCTCGCGATAGGGAACGCGCTCCTCGAAGGTGAGATTCTGGAGCCGAGCCGCCCGGTCGCGCACCGTTTCCCATAACGCCACATCTTCGCGTGGGGCGACCATGTGACACACCGCGTCCGGAACTCGCTCCACCAAATCCAGGAATCGATGCGGCTGCTTGATCGCCTGGCATCTTGCTACCCATAGCAAATCGATATCCTTCCGGGCGTTAAGAGGCCCGGAGCGGGGAAGAATCAAATTTCGATAGAATCCGCACGGCTCCCCCCGTCTCTGAAACTGCTCCCGCTGGTATTCGCTCATCGCGAACCGGAAATCCGCGCTGCGAATCCCTTCTTCAAAGAAAAATCCCCGGACCGGATTCTGCCGCCGGAACTCTCCATTCACCTCGGTATCCAACCCACAGATAAAGACCGACCGATAGCGCAATCTGTGTTTCATACGATCCAATAAGAACATCCACGTCGTCCAACCGAGCACGCAGACGAAGTCCGGCCGCTCCTCGCGCAGCACAGCATGAACGCGAGGAATCGCGCGCAACGTATCCACAATGGCACCGGTATGGAACGCTCCTCCGGTTCGAGTCTTCACCCCCTCAAACACCTCCCCATCCAACTGCCCCGTATCACCCCCGATCACCGCCGCCTCATGCCCCAGGCGCACCAACTCTCTCGCAAGCAAAGCGACCTGCAACTCCGCCCCGCCCGACACACGATCCGCTCGCGGATCCAAAGCGAGATGCGCAAAACTCGACAGGAAACAAAACTTCATTTCATACGCACCAGCGAACCCAGGTCCCGAGATGTACTTTCCTCTGATTCTTTCGTATGAACATTGGTCAGCACGATCAGTTTGGGGAGGAAGGGTGCAAAGAGGATGACGGGGGGACTCGGGAGGGAGAGGGTGTCCTCGGCCTCGCAGATGACGCGGTAAACCTGCCGCGTCGGGACCGCAGCCGAACCGGCGCGGGCATCGATTTCCTTTAGCAGATTGCGGGACGCGGTGCTCTCGAGCGGGCGGCCGTCGGCCACGAGCGTGGGTTCGTCCATGCGGTAGACGTCCGGGAGGAAGTCGAAGCGGTCGGAGCCGAAGATCTTCATTTTGCCTGGCTGAGGCTTCCAAGAGACGACAACGCCGTGCGGTGATGTTTCTGCGCGAACGCCCAATGGGCGCGGCGGTTTCTGGGGTTGGAACTCGATCGGGGATGACCATTGGCTCCAAACGCCGCGGCGCAACACCCTCGCGCGGATGAAGTGCGGTGCGCTGGCGAGCAGCAACGTTTGGTGAATGAGGGGGAGGTCAACATGCCCTGAAGCCGGAAAGTCCTGGACTTGGTCGAACGACGAGGGAACGCGTTCGAATCTGGTGTCGTATGAGATCTGCCACCAGACCCGCTCGCCGGTCGCTTCAAACTCGATCCGTCCCCGGGATGGATCGACCCTCACGCCAGGGGCGGGGGGGACTTGATCCAGGGAAACCGAGGGGTCCAGTTCGAAAACCACGCGCACCTTTGCGGCGGGGTCGGAGGAGCGGAAGCCTACGCGGGTTGGTCCGGAGACCAGACGCGGAAGGGTCCACCGGACGGCAGCGGTTTCGTTGCCAGAGGGCAGGCTCTGAACGCGGGTCAGGACCTTCCGGAGATTGGCTTGAAGCGTTTCCGGAAGGGGATTCGTTTCGGAGTTTCCCGGCAGAACACGGGCGGCTTCTGGAAATTCGATCGTGGTGCGTCCCAACGGTTCGAGTGGAGGGAAGCGAAAACCGGCGCCCACACCCAGCGGGAATCGCATTTCCCGGCCTGCGGGCTGAGGGCGGGCGTAGGGAAACCGCGACATATTCCGCCAGGCAGCCGCAGGATCCCACCGCGAGAGCCTTCCGTACACTTTCGTGCGAAGCACGATGAGAGGATCGCGGAGAATGTCCTCCCACGACGCAGGGACCATCGAGCCAATGGGGAAGTACAGGCAATTCTGGTCACCGTCGAGAATGGCAGGACCGGAGCCCAAATCGTACTCGGAGACGACGTGACCGCTCAACGGGACACGGCGGCTGGTAATGCCTGCCGCCCGCATCAGACCCCCGAGGGCGTACACATCTGACCCGCACAAGGTGCAGGCGACCCACTCACGAACGTCGTTGCCGCACCGATCCTCGCGGAGGCCGGTGGAGCCATGGAAACGTGAGCCGAGCCACGCTGCGTAGATCCCGAGATCCGCGGGAGCAAATTGCGAGGCGGGATCGGCAGCGAGAGGCTGGGTCCAAACCGCATAATCCGCGACAGGCCTCTCGGAGAGATTCTCAATCGTCGTTCGCACGTTGAAGAACCTTGCGGGGAAGTCAGGCGCTTCGTAGCCCGCGGGGTTTTCAAAGGACCGATCGTCCGCCGCGGCTGGGGATTGGACAACGACGCTCTCTCCGCTCGACAGGGTCACCTCCACTGCCAAGGGGGAGGCAGACCCCGCGACGGTGAGAAAGAGAAGCCCGACGCAGCAAAGCTCCTTCACTGACCGGTTGGCTGAATGTCGTAGAGCGAGATGCCCTGGCGCACATACCAAGCCTCACCGGATGGCGCGTGCCACACGCGGCGAGTCTCGTCGAACAAAAATCGGTAAAAATCCCGCCGACGGACGGATTCCGGGTCGCTCAATCCCTCCACAAACTTGCCGCTGGCAAAGTACGGCGACCAATCCGCCTCCGCGATGGCGACATGGGTGACGCCCTGGGCGCGGAGCGAGTCAATGTCGCCGACATCCGCCGCGAGGCCCGACCCTCGCGCGGTGATGATGCGTTGCGGCAGCACGACGTTGTAGACATTTTCATCGGGCCGATCGGGATCGGGGAGCTTCACCTTTTTGTCCTGAACGATGATCGCCGCCGGAGGCAGTTCCGTGCGCACAAACTGGGCGAGGTCGAATCGGGTGTCGGTCTCGAGATCGACTTGGAGAGACCGATACAACGGAATTTCGGCCAACACCGCCGCTGCGGCGACCAGGAGAGTTAGAAGTCCCACGACGCCATTGCGAATCGGGGAGGATGACCAGTCGGTCAGTCGCTGAACCGTCCAGGACGCCCCCATCATGGCGAGGGGCGCAAGGAGCACGACGAGGGGCATCGAATAGCGTTCGGCGACTTTTCCAGTGAACATCAGGCTCACGCCGTAGACCGCGAACAGCATGAGAATGATGGCCTCTGCCAGGCGAGGGCGACGCCGCAGCAGGACCGGCGACGTGACGGCAATCGCCGCGAATCCCAGGACGAGCCACGGCGTGAAATGCAACATGGTTCTCCACCCGTACAAGTTCGGGATGCGATGCTGGACCCCAAGCGGATTGTCGAGGAGCTTGTTGACCTCCAGCCCAAGCCCCCCGAAGGCTTGGCGGAGATCGACGAGAACCTGGAAGTTCACGGCGATAAAGCCGCCAACCACGACCGCAACATAAACCGCCACCGGGGAAAGCCACAGAGGCCAGGATGGGGCCCCGCCGGCGCGTCGCTCGACGGTCTGAACCGCAAGCAATCCGAAAGGAAGCACAAGCACGCCGATCCACTTCGCGGACAGGGCCGCCACGGTCGCCAAGGCAAGAAACAAGAGCCGCATGAGCGAGGCGCGGTCCGCAAAGTAACTGATCGCCACGCAGAATGCCGCAAATCCGAAGGCAAGCGCGGTGTCTTCCTTGAAGAAATGCGCGCCCTCCGCAAGTAGCGCGTTCACAGAGAGAATACCAGCGGTGCCGACTCCCGCGGACAAACCCGCATGACGAGCCGCGAACACCGCGACCAGTCCCACCGCGGCCGCCGCAAAGAGGGCGGAACACCAGCGGCCAATCATCACGAGCTGCTGGGGGTCGTCAGGCGAACCCGTCAACACTTTCCCCACGGTCGCCGTATTGAGCAAAAGTTGCGGGTGGTGAAAATTGCGTTTGCCCGACTGCAGCTGCTTCACTTTCCCGGGCTCATCCGGATGGTAGTAATACGGGAAATCATTCGCCCGCGAAAAAAGCAGCACCGATGCGATGAACGCGAGGAGAAAGAGAATCGCAGCCGACCCCGCCCCGATGCGCCTGGGTTGCTCGTGAATCCGCCCGGCATGATGCACAAGCGAAAGTCGCGTACTCCCCTCCCGGGGGTCTGGGAGAGAAAATCTCATCGCGCAAGAATCATCGCCCCCATTCGATGCCACGGAAGACCCAAAAAGCGTTCTCTCGAAAAACGCCACAGACCGGAAAGAAACGCCCAGGCGTCGACCTTGGATCGCCGCCAGAGTCGACAAAACAACGTGTAGTCCTGATCCGCAACGACGGAACGAAACCCATCGGATCCCGCCCCGCCCACGCGAACCAACCGCTCCAATTCCTGCTGCGCGCCAAAGTAATCCGGCCAGGATACCGCTTCGCCCAGATGCCAGCAGTCCAACACGGGCGCGAATCGCTCGGGATCCACCCCAAAAGTCCTCCGCAGGTGTTCGGAAGCGACGGACCGGAGCACCGAACGGTGCAGACCGGAGTTGGCACCGTGCTCCTGAGCCATGATGGATCCGGCATGTTGACGGTACTGAACGAGGCAATCCTTCACGGAACGGATGGTGCCCCGAGAAAGTAGCCGCGTCCAGAGTTCGTAATCCTCACAGGAGCGAAGATCGGAGTACCCTCCCTCCGCCACGACCGCGTCGCGCTTCAGGAATGCCGACGTGTGAGGAAAGGGATTCCGGTGACAGAGCTCCCAGCGAACGGACAAATCATCCAACGGCGTTCGCATCCGTCCGCGGTATCCTCCGTTTGAACTGATCAGCCGGGCGTCACTGAAGACGGCGACGACGTCTTCCGATGTCCGGGCCTCGCGAAGCTGCCGCTCGAGTCGTCCGGGAGCGCTGAGGTCATCGTGGTCCTGCCGTGCGAGCCACATCCCGCGGGCTTCACGAACGAGGTCATTCAGCGTGGCCACCAACCCCAAATTTTTCGGATGCCGGAGCAACCGGATCCGCGGATCGCGCAACGATTGGACAATATCGGCTGATTCATCCGTCGAAGCATCATCGAGGACGACTACTTCGAAATCGGTGAACGTCTGCGCCAGGACGGATTCGATGGCCGACCGAACGAAGTTCGCTCCGTTGAAAACGGGAACGATGACGCTGACGAGCGGATTCATCGGAGGACGTTCTGGAAGATCTCCGCATGTCGGGCATTCCAGAGCGATTGCTCGAACGCGTCACAGGCCCATGTCCGCGCGGCGGCGGAAAAACTCGCGTGATTCGCCATGATTTGCCGGACGGCGTCTGCGAGCGCGTCGGCGTCCGGCGTATGGTCGCGGGTCCAGTCCTCGGGAACGTCGCAAAGCACCCCACACTGGGAGGGCACCAATTCCGGCATGCCGCCGCTGCGCGATGCGACGACCGGCACCCCGCAGGCCATGGCCTCGATGGGCACCGTCGGGCACGGATCTTTGTATTTCGGGTGCAGCAACACATGCATGCCGCGGTACACATTCGGAGCCTCGGCGCGGGAAAAGGCCGGCCGGCGGCGGACGAAATCCGTCATCCCCTCCCGGGCGAGATACGCCGCAACCTCTCGATCCCCACCGCTCCAGCGAAACTCCCCTACGATATCCAGCGTTGCGGCGATCCCCGCCCGGCGAAGATCCGCCAGACAGTCAATGCCCGCACGAACCCGGTAAAAATCATGATGGGTTCCGGCCGTCAACAGACGCCAGTCGGAGCCGGGATCAGGAGTTC
>Ga0247833_1005419_pt1 | contig 14908 bp, 14 predicted proteins | sample LaCruzMarch2015__7_FD_187117 | JGI IMG/M metagenome (GOLD analysis project Ga0247833, IMG submission 187117) | Freshwater microbial communities from meromictic Lake La Cruz, Castile-La Mancha, Spain - LaCruzMarch2015_8m | ecosystem: Environmental > Aquatic > Freshwater > Lake | place: Spain...
GCGCTATTGCGCATGGAAGGGGGGATTTATGCGTCGAAAACACAAATTTCCCCTCCATTTTTCTTTTTCCGATATGTCAAAGAACTAACTCCAGTTTGTTCCCGGAAAAATGTGTACCCTTTCTAATAAAAAATCTTAATGGGTGAGTTGAACATGCTTACAATGGTATTAAATTTGCTGAAATCTACGTGTATGATGCGTATTCTCATCATTGAGGATGAAGTAAAATTAGCTCAAACCTTGAAAAAAGGCCTTGAGGAACACCAGTTCGAGGTGGATGTGGCATACACGGCTCGTGAAGGCAAAGGGTTAGCCTTTCAAAACGCTTATGCTGTCATCGTTTCCGACGTGGTGCTGCCCGATCAAAGTGGTCTGGCGCTGTTGACGGCACTGCGTCAGCAGGGAAATGCAACACCGGTGCTGTTGCTCACCGCCTTGGGGCAATTGGAAGACAAAGAGATGGGATTCAATGCCGGTGCAGACGACTACCTGAGCAAACCTTTTGAATTCAGAGAATTGCTCCTGCGCATCAGGGCCCTGGCCCGGCGCCCTGTGCCCATCCCGAAAGTGGAACCACCCGTGTTGCGCATGGCCGATGTGGAAATGCACCTGAGTTCCCGCGCGTTTTACCGACAGGGCCAGCGCATCGACCTTACCCCCAAAGAGTTTGCCCTCATGGAATATTTTATGCGCAACCCCGGCAGAACCATTTCCAAACAGGAAATATCAGAAAAAGTGTGGGACATCCATTTTGATACAGGCACCAACGTGGTGGAGGTCTACGTCAATTTTTTGCGAAAAAAAGTAGAAAAAGGGTTTGACATCAAGCTCATCCATACCCAATTCAAAACCGGATATATTTTTAGAGAGGAATCTTAGCGCGTTTCATGCAAATCAGATCTCGCCTTACACTCCAATTTATCCTCACCGTAGCAGCCATCATGCTGCTCACCCTCGGCTTTATTTACATTCAATATCGGCAGACTATGGAGGCGGAGTTTTACAACGGACTCCGTTTCAAGGCGGTCATGACAGCCAACATGGTGCTGCGGCATGAAAATGAGTTTGACGCCCGTGACACCATTCAATCCGAATCCAATCCACAGGAGTCGATGTTGTCGGTCAAACAAATGGTGGCTATTTTTGACATGGAGCGCCGGCAAATTTTTTCGATGAACGCCCCCAATGAAAAACTCCGCGAAAGTACCTACCAACTCACCGCTACCCAGGGGGAGTGCTGCATCAACTACGGCGGCCTGAAGGCCCTGGCCTTGCGCACCCTTTCTCCTTCCGGCAGACCTTATGTAGTGGTGGCTGCATCCGAGTTCAGAACAGATCACCTCCAAAATTTACAAAACATCCTGATCGCCGGATTTTTCATCTCCATCGGTATGGTGGCATTTGTAGGTTATATTTTTTCCGGGAGGGCTATGGAGCCCGTTTCGCGCATTGTCAATGAAGTGGACGCTATTTTGCCGTCGGACTTGAGTGCGCGCCTCCAGGCCACAGAAAATAACGACGAAATGGCCCGCCTGATCAATACGTTCAACCGCATGCTTGACCGCATCCAGGTGGCTTTTCAAATGCAAAAACGTTTCGTTTCGAACGTGTCGCACGAACTGAAAAACCCCATATCGGTCATCGTTTCCCAGTTGGAGGTGGCCCTGAATCGGGAACGAAGTCCACAGGAATACCGGCATACCTTGCACTCGGTGCTCGACGACAGCTATGCCATGGCCGACATCACTGAAAAGCTGTTGCAAATTTCCCGCGTGCATTCAGAAGATTCGCACATCGAGTTCGTTCCCCTGCGCCTCGATGAACTGGTGCTGCAGGTTCAGTCCGGGCTGTTGCGCACCAAACCACAATACCATATCCTGTTCGATATAGTGGGAAACATCGAACAGGAGGAGCAACTGATGATCGCCGGGAACGAGGCCTTGCTCCGCCTGGCGTTGTCCAACCTGATTGACAACGGCTGCAAGTTTTCTCCTGACCACCGCGTCAACCTCAAATTGTTGGCCAAAAATGGTAAAAAACCGGTGTTGGAACTCATTGACAATGGCCCTGGCATACCCGCAGAGGACTTGCCCCACATTTTTCAGCCTTTTTACCGGGGCGTTCAGCAGGCAAAAGTGTCGGGTTCCGGCATAGGATTATCGCTGGTTGACAGCATTTTGAGGCTGCACCATATTCAGTTTCAGGTTATTTCCGAGTCCGGTAAAGGCACAAAAATAACGCTGCGCTTCCCTGATCGGTCGAACGGGAAGGCAGCGCCACATTAGTTACAGTTGCCTGACCGCCAAATCCATCGCCGGTTTTGGCCCGCGAATGCCATCAGACACAAATCCTTTTTTGACTTCTTCCTGCATGTAGTAGTACACCTCCCAGTAGTCTGCGGAATTGCACCAGGGGCGTACATCAAAGCGCGTTATGCCTATCTCATGCCCGTTGACCAAGATGTCAACTGGCGGGTTTTTCAAGATTTTTGCATTTCGGTCAGCCACCTTTTGGATGCTGGCGCGCACCATGTCTATGTTTTCGTCGCCAGCCACATTGAACTGCATGTCTACCCGGATGGTGCCCTGCCCCGAAATATTGGTGATGGGCCCGGCGTTTACCGCCCCGTTGGGCACAATGATTCGTTTGTTGTCTAACGTTTTGAGTATGGTATTGAACACCTGTATGGTTTCCACCTCTCCCGTAAAGCCGGCAATGTGCACCAGATCGCCCACTTTATATGGCCGGAAAGCGAGGATGAGTACTCCGCTGGCAAAGTGGGCCAGGCTGCCTTGTAAGGCAAGACCAACGGCGAGGCCTGCAGCACCGATCATGGCCACAAAAGAAGTAGTCTGAATGCCAAAAATGCCGGCAATGCTCACCAAAACCAGCACCTTCAGGAGTACACTAACGATGGAGGACAAAAAAGGAATGATGGTTTCGTCAACATGGCGCAACCGAAGGGTACTGGCCAATACTGCGGAGACGCGATTGGCAAGCCAAAAGCCAATGAGGAGTGTCAGGGCCGCCAGCAGCACTTTTGGTGCAAATTGCACGGCCATGTCTGTAAACTGTTGAAAATACGTTTCCATAAAGGGGATTGTTGTTAGGTGTTTTTTAAAAAAGCTGTTTCGGCAGTGCATGCCAGAACCAGCTCTTCGATTTTATGCAAGTCTTTTTTATTGAATGACAAATGGTTTTATGGCCATGGAGCCATCCGCCAGTCGCACCTTCAACAGGTAAGCGCCGGCGGTCAGAGGGGTTGTTTCAAACACTTCGCGCATGTGCAAGGCAGCATCTACTGGCCGCGTTTGGAGCAAACGGCCGTCGATAGACCATATTTCCATTTGAACGCCCATGGCTGTTTTCAATTGCAATTCAGCGGTCACCGGTCCGTTGGCAGGATTGGGCTGCAAGGTAAATACAAGCAGTTGTTCAGGCAATACGGGAGCGTTGCTGATGAGCGGCACTTGTACAACAAACACGCTGGTACACCCGTTGCCGTCGGTCACCGTAAGGATGTACGTGCCCGATGGAATGTTGAAGCGGTCTTCCGTAGTGGAACCGTCTGCCCAAAAGTAGGTATTGGGTGGCGTACCACCAACCACATTGATTTCAATGGCACCGTTGGAAGCACCCGCCCCGCTTTCGGGCATGACGACCGGGTTGATGAGCACCGGCGGCACCTGCGGGATGCTCGTTATTTGTTCCACAGCGGTGGACGTACATCCATTAATATTGGTGGCCGTCAGGGTGTATGTGCCCTCCATATTGGGTGAAATCAGGATGGTTTTTTGTGTGGATGTGCCACCTCCCGGTCCGGTCCAAACGAATACGGCATTGGTTGGCCCGACCGCCGCTGTCAAGGTAGGCAGCCGGTTGGGACACACCAATGAATCGCCGCGTATAATTTCAACCGTTGGGGCACTCACGTCGGCCTCCACCACAAACACGTCGGTGGTGCTGCATCCGGTGTTGTTGCTGGTGGCAGTCACCGTCGATTGGCTGCCTGGTACACCCGGTACAGGGCAGAGGCCCACCGTTTGTCCCGCTGAAACCAGCGTGCCATCCACTGTCCAGGAAATGCCGGGTGTATTGGGCACCACCCAATTGCAATTGATGGTCGGATTGGAGCAGGTGATGGTGTTGGGAATGTTGATGTCAAAAACAGGAGCAGTAACATCTTCCAGGACGGTCGTTTCGGCTGAATTGGTACAGCCATTGGGGCCAGTGACCACCAACAGGTAATCGCCCGCTTCGTGTACTGCCGGATTCTGCTCTGTGCTGAAAAAATTGTTTAGGCCCAACCAGGCAAAGGTGGCACCGGCCGTTTGGCTGCTGCCCTGAAGGATGACGGTGGTGTCTTTGCAAGTGAGGGTGGCAGGAGGAGCGATGCTGATGTCGGGCGGCAGGGCCCCGGTGAGGTCAACCTGGAGCAACGTGCCGGTGCTGTTGTTGGTGTACGTACCGCCCGCATAGGCTGTTTCCTGTCGAAGGCTGCGCACCTGATACCAGTACACCTGCTTATCGGGTGCGGCGTCGGTGTATACGTTGTCGGCTACGGGTTGAGTGGTCAGTCGGGTGTATGGCCCGTTTCGGTCCGTTGCGCGGTACACGTGGTATCCGGTGATGCCGTTTTGACTGGGGGGCTGCCACTGGAGGGTTACCTCTGTGCACTTGGTCGTGGCGGCCAGGTTTTCAGGAGGTGCCACCACATGGGCACGCAGCGTGGGGTCGCCGAGCAAGGTGGTGTGTGGCCCGCCCCGACCGGTAGAGTTGTAAAAACCGTTGTTGGTGCCGGCATTTTGGGATTCACGGGTGCAATAACCGATGGTCTCTCCAGAAGCTAAGGCGTGCATAAACCAGTGCGGCCTGCCTGCCCAGGCGCAGGTGAGGATGCCTCCTTTGGAAGCCAGGGCAGCGGGCATAAAAGGGTTGGTCTCAAAATCCCAGTCGCCGTGGTAACTGCCAAACAACATGCTGAACACGGCATTGACAGAGTCGGTCGCAAAATTGGTGCTGTTGCCCACGCCACCGGCACTGTTGTAGGTGCCGCCGCCACAGCCATAAGCCATGAGGTACGGATCGCCGTCGGTGTCGTTGAAAAAATCAGCGGCCACCACATTGGAATCGCCCACCAGCGGGTAGGCATTGCGCCAACCGTTTGCGGCAAAGGCTTCGCCGCCGAAATACCCAAAATTATCGTCCACCAGTGCCTTGTTTTGGGCCACATATTGTTTTTGTCGCCAGGCGTGGTTTTTGTTGAGGTATCGGCGGTAGAGTTCGATGGTAGACACACCGAAAGTAGCGGGGTTCAAACGCCGAAAATCAACGCGGCCGACTTCCAGTTCTATGCTGGACGGGATGATGCTTTGGTCAAATTTGCCATCGCCCGGGATGTTGACGTTGGCGGGGCGGGCAGGGGTGATGTTGTTGACGGACACGTCGGTCCAGTTGCCATTGAGGTCGCCGTAATAGCTGTCGGCAGGCCATGCGCCTGCGTGTTCGGCGTGTCCGTCCCAGTTGGTGTTGCCGGAATAGGGCACCGGTATGGCACCCAGGAGGTAAATGGAACGAACGGTGCCATTCGGGGCGGCGTTGTAAGCCGAAACGATCTGTGATTTAACGGAGGCGACGGTAGCGGAAGCGCCCGTGCCAAATTCCTGAATGCGCCAGCCATCGCCGATCAAATCGGTACGCAGGCGGTCTATTTCAACGGAAAGGGGTGCGTATAAAGTGGAGTCTATAAAGAGCAACACGGTGCCGCGGTTGTCGAGCTGCGGCACACCAATGGCTGCATGGGCATATCCGAAGGCGAACAAACCGCCGAGGTCGCGCTGGATGACGTATTCGTACGTTTGGCCTGTTGTTACGTTGTTGTCGGTCAGGGTGGTGAGGTTACTGGCCATGGCGTTGAGTACGCCGGTCCATTGTGTGCCGGTTTGCCCTTTGGTGCGGCGCAAGACGACCAGGTTGGCGTTGCCCGGGTTGGGCCAGGAAAGGACTACTTTAGCCGGGTTGAGGGTCACGTCGGCCTTTAACGGCACGGTAAAGTCTTTGGATGTTTGGGCAAGAAGGCTGTTTGACAGGGCGCAACAGCATGCAAAAAAGAGTAGGCGTTGGATCATGGTAGAATAATTTTGCCAGTCAGGTTGTTAGAGCTAAGGAGGCGGTGGTCATCTGTGTGTTTGCGTCGCCCGGTTGATGCGGTAAATTTAGTACATCCAGTCATTATTTTATCATCATTCAAAATTAGCGTCGAGGATACAAACCGAAAGCGCTGCCTGTTGTTTGTTGTTTACCTTTGTGAACAAATTACTACAAACATGGCTAAACCATCTTTTGCGCTCATTCAGGCCCTTCGCGACACGGCCGAGCGCCTGCGCAATGGCGCTGCTTATGCCTGGGGTCACCATGGCAACTGCAATTGCGGCAACTTGATTCAGGTGGTGACAGACCTGGACGAGCGGGAAATTTTTCAGTTTGCGCAACAAGGCGCGGGAGAATGGACCGAGCTGGCTACCGCCTGGTGCCCTACAAGCGCTGCTCCGGTAGATATGGTGCTGGAAAAACTGATGCAATTGGGCTTGACGCCAACTGACGTGCACCATCTGGAGTATTTAACCGACAAAAAAGTGTTGTCGCACCTCTCCGGGGGCTTTCGCTGGCTGCGCCGCAACCAGCGGGAAGATGTGATCGCCTACTTTGAGGCGTATGCCCAACTGTTGGAAAACCGCTTGCTCGATTACGCGGTGGCTGCCGAGCTGGAAGACGTGAGGGAAGCGGAGTTGGTGTAGGTATTGGAAGAGGGCCGCATGCTTATGCTCCACGGCCTTGTACATCGGCCGACAACATCTCCATGGCCTCCATGGTCATGAGTGGGGAAAGCAGGCTTCGGCCATACACGGAGGGGGCGTCGGGGTCAACAAAACCCGGCTGGGTCAAAAAGCGTTGGGGTTCATAGGTGCGGAAAGCCATAGACCAGTTCTGGAACAGGCGTTTGTTGACAAACCCTTCGTGGAGCACCTTCATGTCGTAATGACGCGGGTCATTGGCGATGTGCTCGTAATAGAGCTCGCGCACCAGTTCGTCGTCGCCTTCGAGCAGTTGGATAAACATGCCGTATCCGTACAGCAGGATACCCGTTATGTTTTTAGGCGTATTCTTTTCGCGGCACTGTTGCAGCAATGCAGAGAGGGCCACTTCGGAGGGTCGGATGCGTGCCTTACTTCGGTAGATGAGTTGGTAGAGTGCCATGGTGCTAAAGTAAATATACGCATAAAGGTATAGCGATGGTTTGGAAAATTGCATAGGGTATTGTCATGAAAATATAAAAAAATATTGCGTGAGGTGTGTACAGGCGGGAAATTGAAAAGATTGGTTTTGGTGTCTACCGACATTCCCCACCCCCTAAGTGCGTAAATAATATTTCTGGACACCGGCTCCAAACAAGTCAATAATCATCTTCTTTACATCAATAAGGTTCAAAACAACAGGGTGATTGTCATCAATATGAATTACGGCCCAACGCTGAGCTATTTCTCCATAATTTGAGTACATCAACCGATAGCTATATCCGGGACTTAATGCTTTCATTTCACCTCCTGCCTCAATGGCCATCCGTGCTTCTTTGATCGTTTTCCCCAATTGTTTCACGGAACATCGCTTTGACACCAAGTCCTATACTCCGTGCCGATCAGTCAGGTCTTGCTCTACCTTTGAATCGATGCCTTCGACGATCCCCAATAGATCTATCATTCCGGCTACTAAGCCCAAATGGCTTAATTCTTTGCTTGCTAGTTCGTTCTCCATCCCGTAAAATTAATTATTTTTTTCGCTTCTCAGGGGTGGGGAATGTCGGTTACCGCCCGCTTCCAGGGGGGCCTGGCAGCCTTGTTGGGGCGGCTGGTTCCTCCGGCCCGCAGTGCAGGGGTCGCTTTTTTAGCGGCCCTTTTTTTGACTACAGGTTGTATAAAAAATAAAAAGTGCCAATAATTTGATTTTATTACTACAGGCCGCTACCTTTGTAAGGAAAAATTAAAACGAGCATGAGAACGGCAAATGACTTTCCGATATCGACGGCGTTTTCTGAAAAAAACATCCTCTCAAAACCCGAACTGATGGCTTGGTTGCGCGGTATTTATCCCGATGCCCCAAATCAAACCCTGACGTGGCGCATTTCCGATCTCAAACATCGCGGCTTGTTGGAAAGCCCCGGCCGCGGGATGTATCGCCTCGCATCGGAACGATCCTTCCAGCCCGTGATCGGGCGAGCGGCGACAAGGATCGCCCGACGATTGCGGCAGGAGTTGCCTTTGATGGACTACTGCATATGGGAAACCCGCTGGCTGAGCAACTGGATGAACCTGCAGCCGGCCGCAACCTGGATCATCGTAGAGGTGGAAAAAGAAATGGGAGAGTCGGTCTTTTTTCGCCTCAGGGAATTGTTCAAAAACGTGTTTCTCGATCCCGACCGGAAAATGACCGAACTGTATCTGCTTCAACTAAACGACGCCATCATCATCAAACCATTGGTAAAAGAAGCGCCGACGATCGTTTGGGGTGATATAACGGTTGCGCTACCGGAAAAGATGTTGGTCGACATTGTGGCTGAACCGCATCTGTTTCAAGCCCAGCAGGGTGAGCTGGAGGATATATTTTCGGTCGCCCTCCACGAAACGCCTGTTAATCAGTCAAAGATGCTGCGCTACGCTGGGCGGCGAAAAAAACGACAGGTTGTAGACGCCCTTATTCCAGTTGCTCAAAGGATTCGTACAACCTCATGATACATTCCGATTCACTTGATAAAGAATGGATTGACGGCATTGCCGTAAAATTAGGCAAGGTCGACAAAGCCCTGCTGGAAAAATCCATTCGGGCCTTGTTGCTAACCGAACAACTTCGAGTGAGTGGGCTGAATTTTCAATTTAAAGGAGGTACGTCGCTGTTGCTCCATTTTGATACGCCCCGCCGTTTTTCCATCGATGTGGATATTTTGGCTGCGGATGGCGAAAAGGCAGTGCGAAGCATTCTGAATGAACTGGTAAACGACGGGCTTTTTCAGCGATGGGAGGTGGATGTTCGCTCCCATGCCCGCGAAGACTTGCCCATTCAGCATTTTAAATGTTACTACCTGAGTCAGTATCCTGGGCTTTCGCAAAGCAATTATGTACTGCTCGATGTGCTTTATCAGTCAACGCTCCCGGATTGGACCGAACAAAAACCGGTTGAGCATCCGTGGTTAAAGACCGAAGGAACCACAGTTGAAGTGACTGTTTCCACCAAAGAAGGGCTGCTTGGCGATAATTTGACGGCTTTCGCGCCGACCACGACGGGTATTTTGTATACGAAAAAACGTCCACTCGAGATCATCAAGCAATTGTATGACATCGGCAACTTATTTGACGTCGCTGCCGACTTTGAAGCCGTTCGTCATACGTTTGAAACAGTGGCCGGGCAGGAGATTGCTTACCGGAGCCTTCCTATTGAGCCGTCCGATGTGCTTGATGATGCATTCAATGCGGCGCTGGTTATTTGCGACCGCGACGAGCAAAGCGCAGCGTTTCAGCATCTGAAGACGGGGATTGCCAATATCCGCCCTCATATTTTTCAGCGCTTTATCATCGACGACGCCATCATCGCTGCGACCAAAGCAATCTACCTGACCACGCTCCTGAAACAGTCGTCCATTCCTGTTCCGGAGCGATTTGCTTCTGCCAGCGAGGTTATTTCCCTGAATATAGAAACGACCGATTACAACCGGTTCAATCGATTCAGAAAGACCAACCCGGAAGCATTCTTTTATTTGTATCACGCTTTTCAGCGAATTTGAGTAACCCTTATTCCCACCCTAAGCCATACATAATGCGTCTTGTAACAAAAAAGGCCCTCGACGCATCGAGGAGGCCATGAAACCATATACTCGATCCAACATCCTCGAAGCCGTTGCGCAATCCTTCGGATACCTGCATGCCCGTCGCCAGCAGCGCGTTGGCCTGCTCCGCAGTCGTGAAGCGAACAAACGAAATCGACCCATTAGCGCCTGTAAACGGCGGTTTTATAAATTCTTACTTTCATGGTATTTAATGTAGAAAGATGAAAAAGAAGAAGGTAGAAAGAGAAAAGCGGCTTATTCGCCAAGTTTTGCGTTTTCCACCGCTGCCTGGCTGATGGCACTCGCCACTGTGCCTGCCATGACCAAGTACGTGGCCAGCGTCGACAGAAAACCGGGCAACTCTACCGGCTGCGCCAGCAGGGCCGCACCTACTGCGCCCAGCACCAGCCCGATGTTGCGGATTCTCCGAAAAAATTTGGGCGTCGGCGCATTCAGGCGCTGCCAAATCGAAAGTTCCGTTTGCCCGGTAGCAGTCAGTGCAGAAAAGAAAAACAAACAAAACCAAAAAACTGATTTGTGCAAACCATGTGCAAACCGTCGAGGTTGAACATAAAACAAAAAGCCTGACATTAGTTACAATTAACTAATAATCAGGCTTTTGTTTTTGTCGGGGCACCAGGATTCGAACCTGGGACCCCCTGCTCCCAAAGCGTCAGCAACCTGGTTTCATTTGGTGCTATTTGGGGTTAAGTAATTGATTATCAAAAGAAATTTTTTCAGTTGATTTCATTCTTTACCAAAAAGAACCTATTTTTGCTTGCAAATGGCTTGCAAATTTTTTCTGTATGGTTTCTGCTAACATCATTCTCGACACACGTTACAAAAAGAAAGGTGACGTTTACCCCCTTAAACTCAGGGTGATTCACAACTGAAAACCCTTTGACCTAAGTCTCGGTAACAACATCCCCATCAAGGATTGGGACGAGAAGGGGCAGAAGGTTAAGTCTTCCTGCCAGACCATTGAGAACGTCACCCGATTTAATGCACTACTGACCAAAGATAAGCAGAAAGTTCAGGACACCCTCATCCGGCTTCAAGATGAGGGCAAGTTGGACACGCTTACTTTGGAGGAACTCAAAAACTATGTTACCCAAAAGAACACCGAAGTAATGACGCTTGCCTTCGGAGCGGAGATCATTGCCGAATTGCAGGATGCAAAAAAATTCGGCAATGCACGGGTTTACGATACGATGCTTCGGAGCATCCGAAACTTTGTGAAGGGGAAGGACTTCCCGTTAAAACAACTCACCTACGCTTGGCTCAAAAAATATGAAGCTTTCTACGGGATAATCCTTGACCCTGCCGACCCTTACCTGGAGCGCAACTTGGCGCGATTGGAGATAAGATTTGCGGAACGCTATAAATGCTCACTGAAAAAAGAAATAGAAAGGCGGGAGTTGGGTAAACCTGCTCACAAAACGGTACTTCGATCTCAAGAAGACAACAAAGAACGGCTGGAAGTGGTGCGCCAACTGCGCAACCTTCTTGCGCAAAGCCCTAAAGGCGTATATGCGTAACTGCGCATTTGGGTAACGGCTATAACTGGATCAAAATGAACATCAAACCACTAAATTTGGTACAAAATATGCAAAATTTTTTAAGTAGCTTGACTATCGATATCTTTTGTGGTACCTTTATGCCAACAGTACTCGCCACGCTACCCGTCGGATCAGCGTCCCAGGGCGAGTCTTATTTTTTTATTGTTCTTGTAAAGAATCTGATACCCTCTCTGAGTGTTAAAGCACTTTGAGAGGGTATTTTTTTGTCCTATGCGATATACAAAACCAACAACCACAATCCAGGATCAAATAAAGCTTCTCGAAAGCAGGGGGATGCTGATTGCCGACCCGGCAGAAGCAGAGCATTACTTGTCGAACATCAGTTACTACCGGCTGGCTGGCTATTGGTGGCCAATGCAGGCGGATAAAGTCAACCACACTTTCAAATCCGGTAGCAGGTTTGAAAACGTAATAGCCTTATACAATTTTGACAGAGAGCTGCGGATTCTGCTTTTTGATGTGATCGAGCGGATTGAAATAGCGCTTCGCTCCAAGTTAATTTATCACCTAGCGATCGAGATTGACCCTTGGTGGTTTGAAAGCCCACAGCATTTTAAGGACAGCAATAACCATTCGGCTTGTCTTGCTTCCATTGACAGAGAACTGAATCAGTCAAAAGATACTTTCATTAAAGAGCACTATGCCAAGTATACTTCCGATAACAGGCGACCGCCTTGTTGGAAAACAATGGAGGTGGTTAGTTTTACCACACTTTCAAAACTGTACGCAAATCTCAACTCCTCCGTTAAGTCCAAAGATATTATTGCCACGGAACGCAATACAGTGAACCACACTTTCCTGCAAAGCTGGTTACAATCCATTGCGCAAATTCGCAATATATGCGCCCATCATGGGCGGTTATGGAATAAAAATCTACCAGGGAGGCCGAAATTGCTACCCAGACCTCCAGCACCCTGGATTGTTAATGTGCCTCCAGCGTCGGAACATTATAAAATCTATGTGCATCTTTGCTGCATGAAGTATCTGCTGGATGCTATAAGCCCAGGGCATCACTTCGCGTCCAAACTTGTCGCTCTTCTCGCCAAGTACCCGACGGTTGATTTTCATGCACTTGGGTTTAAAAAGGATTGGAGTGCAGAGCCGCTGTGGGTGAAGTAAAGGTTGTTGCGCATTTGCACAAATGGCTATATGTTCAACCTAACATCGTTTAGGTATTATATTTGCAGTGTTTTATTACATGCTTGAAATAACCTGTGTTTCCGATTAAAACATGATATGCACTTTACACCTTACCACGCCAAATATTTTGCTTACGAACTGACCAAGCGCAGCGCGTCTGACAGTATGCAAAAACTGGCAGCAACCTTGGTAGATGCACAAGTTGACCTGAACCCTCATCAGGTGGAAGCAGCGCTTTTTGCTTTTCGTTCCCCTTTATCCAAAGGTGCTATTCTGGCTGACGAAGTCGGTTTAGGAAAAACCATAGAAGCTGGATTGGTAGTTTCGCAGAAATGGGCGGAGCGAAAAAGAAAGATTCTCATCATTACGCCTGCGAACTTGCGCAAGCAATGGAGTCAGGAGCTTCAAGACAAATTCTTTTTGCCTTCCTTCATACTAGAGGCAAAATCCTTCAACGATACGATCAAAAAGGGAAACCTTAACCCGTTCAACCACGCCCATATTATTTTATGCTCCTACCAATTTGCACGAACCAAAGAGGCGTATCTACGCCAAGTAAATTGGGATTTGGTAGTGATTGATGAAGCGCACCGCCTGCGCAATGTTTATAAAACTGGCAACAAGATCGCCCGTTCAATCAAAGAGTCCCTCGAAGATGCACCAAAGATTTTACTCACTGCAACGCCGCTCCAAAACTCACTTTTGGAGTTGTACGGTTTGGTCAGCATCATTGATGATTATGCTTTTGGCGACCTTAAAAGCTTCCGTTCTCAGTACAGCAAAGTAAACAGCACTCCTGATGAAAGCATGTTTCAGGAATTGAAAGAACGACTAAAGCCCGTTTGCAAACGAACGCTCCGGCGACAGGTTTTAGAGTATATCAAATATACCAACCGCATTGCTCTGGTTGAGGAGTTTTACCCGACACCTGAAGAACAACGCCTTTACGACCTCGTTTCTGAGTATTTGCAAGGAGGCACTCTTTATGCGTTGCCTTCAAGTCAACGCCAGTTGATGACTTTGATACTGCGTCGTCTTCTTGCTTCCTCAACTTTTGCAATTTCTAAAACTCTGGGTGCTCTGGTTGTAAAGCTGGAAAACATTGTCGCCAGACACGACAAGTCGGAAGAATTTGAAGCAACGGTTGCCGAAGATTTCGAGACATACAATGAATTGAAAGATGAGTGGAACGAAGATGAAGAAGGTAAAGAAGAGGTGCTGTTTACAGCTTCTGATATTGAATGGATGAAAGATGAGATTGAGACCCTTAAAGAATTTGAGGAGCTGGCGATTTCCATTGATAAAAACTCCAAAGGGGAGAAACTTTTCACTGCTTTGGAAAATGGGTTTCGCGAGTTGGAGCGTCTTGGCGCTCCGCGCAAAGCAATTATTTTTACAGAAAGTACTCGTACTCAGGAGTATATTCGCTCTAACCTGGAGGCTCGCGGGTATGAAGGAAAGGTGGTTCTTTTTAACGGTTCCAACACCGATAAAAAATCTCGTGAGATTTATAATGCCTGGATAGAGCAACACAAGAATACCGACCGTGTATCAGGCTCACGAACGGCAGATATTAGGGCTGCGTTGGTAGACTATTTTCGTGATGAAGCGACGATTATGATTGCAACTGAGGCAGCCGCCGAAGGGATCAACCTTCAGTTCTGCTCCTTGCTTATTAACTATGACCTGCCTTGGAATCCGCAGCGTATTGAGCAACGTATTGGCCGTTGTCACCGCTACGGACAAAAGTATGATGTGGTCGTGGTGAACTTCCTCAACAAGGCGAATGCCGCTGACCAGCGGGTTTATGCCTTACTGCGTGATAAATTCAACCTGTTTAACGGGGTATTTGGTGCCAGTGATGAAGTGCTTGGGAGCATTGAAAACGGTATCGATTTTGAAAAGCGGATTGCAAAGATTTATCAGGATTGCCGAACCGTTGATCAGATTGAAATAGCATTCAACATCTTGCAGGCAGACCTTGAAGGGCAAATTTCAAGTGCCATGCAACAAACCCGGCAGCAATTATTGGAGAATTTTGATGAAGAGGTGCACGAGAAGCTAAAGATTAACCTGCAAGAAAGCAAGGAGTATCTTTCCAGGTACGAGAACCTGCTTTGGAATATCACAAGATTTTACCTGAACGGGGACGGCTCGTTTTCTGAGGATGAGCATAGTTTTACCCTAAACTGCATAATCCGGTGCAAAGTGGACACCTGTAACCGGCGAAAGTGAACACTAAAATCAGGTCAAAAGCGGTCATTTTTCCGGCGCAAACTGAACACTTTTTTTCAGCTTGAATTTGGATAAAAAA
>Ga0247833_1005431_pt1 | contig 14873 bp, 12 predicted proteins | sample LaCruzMarch2015__7_FD_187117 | JGI IMG/M metagenome (GOLD analysis project Ga0247833, IMG submission 187117) | Freshwater microbial communities from meromictic Lake La Cruz, Castile-La Mancha, Spain - LaCruzMarch2015_8m | ecosystem: Environmental > Aquatic > Freshwater > Lake | place: Spain...
GCGCGGCGAAGCGATGGGCGAGCACCGCCGGGTGGCGGAAAAGTTTCTGGCCAAACTTGAGATGCCCTGAGGTCGTTCCTGCCTCCATGGCTTCCTTCCGCGAACGCAGAGTTGGCCTTCCAACCCTGCGAAGCGCGGAGTGACCGCCACTATTTGATCTCCGGTGAAGTGGGATCAATAACGCGCGCCATCTGGCAGAGCGCGGAATTCGTCCCACACTTTGTTGGCCTCGGCGCGGCAGAGTTCTTCCGGCTTGAGAAAACGATCGTGGAAGGGGAGTTCGAGATCCTTGTAGATCACGCTGTCATCGAAGATATCCGCGTAGTCGTCACATGCGGCAGCGTAGTAAACTTTCGAAATGCGCGCCCAATACGAGGCCGAATAACACATCGGACAACACATGCAGCTCGTGTAGAGAATCGCACCCGAGAGATCGTGGGAACCGACTTTCTTGCAGGCCTCGCGGATGGCGACCACTTCGGCGTGGGCGGTCGGATCGTGATCGGCGATGACCCGGTTGCCTTCCGCTGCGATGATCTCGCCGTTGAGGTAGATGACGCACCCGAACGGGCCGCCCGTCTTGTCGGTGACGCCAGCTTTCCGCATCTTATCGATGGCCTTGAGCATGTTTGCCCGATGTTCTTCAGCAGTGAGTGTGGTTATCATGTTGGGTTTTTTGGTTTTTGACGAAATTGGGAAAGCTACAGAGTGAGTGAGGGCCCTGGAAAAACGGGTTGCTGATCGGAAACCGCACTCCGGCCTCCCGGGCCGCTGGCCAGGAGTTTGAAGCAGGAAGCGCTCGTTTCCATGCCCGGACGCTGCCAGAGCGGGCTTGATGAGTCAAGCGCCCGATGCGGGCACGGGAACCGTCGCCATGCGATTTTTGTGCATCATGACGCCTGGCGTTTATAGGAACCCCAAGCGTCGTTAGAAATGGAAAGCGGGAATTGTGTTCCTTGCAATCCCCGGGGTGATCGGTCATGTTTTCGCCCCTTGAAGGAAAAATCATGAGCAAGAGCATACTGGACCCATCGCGGCTGGAGGCCGTGGAGCTGAGCAACGACGAGATCGCGCGCTATTCCCGGCACCTGATCATGCCGGAGGTGACGCTGGAGGGTCAGCGCCGGATCAAGGCCGCAAAGGTGCTCTGCATCGGGGCGGGCGGGCTCGGGTCGCCGATCGCGCTCTACCTGGCCGCCGCCGGGGTCGGGACGCTCGGGCTCGTGGATTTTGACGTCGTCGACTACTCGAACCTCCAGCGACAGATCCTGCATGGCACGAAGGACGTCGGCCGGAAAAAAATCAACAGTGCGAGGGACCGGATCAAGGAGGTCAACCCGAACGTTCAGGTCAACCTGCACGACACCTTTTTCACTTCCGAAAACGCGCGGGAGATCGTCGGGCAGTACGACATCGTGATCGATGGGACCGATAACTTCCCGACCAGGTATCTCTCGAACGACATCTGCGTGTTTTTGAAGAAGCCGAACATCTACGGCTCGATCTTCCGGTTTGACGGCCAATGCACGGTGTTTGCCCCGCACCTTGGAGGCCCATGCTACCGCTGCCTGTATCCGGAACCGCCCCCGCCAGGGATGGTGCCGAGCTGCGCGGAGGGCGGGGTCCTCGGGGTGCTGCCCGGCGTGATCGGCGTGATGCAGGCGATCGAGGCGATCAAGCTGATCGTCGGGATCGGGGAACCGCTGATCGGGAGGCTCATCCACTTCGACGCGCTCAAGATGAAGTTCCGCGAGTTTAAGGTCCGCCAGGACCCGAAGTGCCCGGTCTGCTCGGCGAGCCCGACGATCACCGACCTGGTCGACTACGAGCAGTTCTGCGGGATCCCGCAGGCACAGGAGCAGCACGACGCCGAACCTCCGGTCCCGGAAATTTCTGTCGCCGAGCTCAAGGCCCGCCTCGATCGCGGGGACGCGCTCGTGCTGGTCGACGTGCGCGAGCCGTTTGAGTGGGAGATTGCAAGGATCCCCGGGTCGAAGCTCATCCCGCTCGGCGAGCTCGCCTCCCGGATGAGCGAGCTCGACTCGGCCGACGAGATGGTTTTCATCTGCAAGCTCGGCCCGCGCAGCGAGCTCGCCGTCCGCGAGCTCCAGAAGGCCGGGTTTTCGAAAGCGTTCAACCTCGCCGGGGGAATCCGCGATTGGGCGGAGAAGGTCGACCCGTCCATGCCGGTTTACTGATCGGCCGCGTGGACCCCGCCCTGCTGGAAATCCTTTGCTGCCCGCTCAACGGGGAGGCGCTCCATCTTGGGGCATCCGGGGAGACCGCGCAGTTTCCGGGTGATTTCGACAGCCTGCTCGTGCGCGAGGACGGGCAGGTCGGATATCCGGTGAAGGACGGGATCCCCCGGCTTGTCCCGGGCGCTGCAATCCAGAGGCTTCAACCGGGATAGCCCAAGTTTCTTATGGCAAGCCCCGAAGGGGCATAAAACCAATGGGGGGTCGCCAAAGGCACTACAAAATTGTGTCAGATCCTGCCGATGGGGCTTCAAGTTTCACCTTACAGCAGGTGAGGATTGCCCGATCAATTCCGGCCCAGAAAGGTATGGCGCCCCTCGACGCGCGCTTCCAAGCATAACCCGAAAGGAGACGTGCTCTAAATTGACATCAAATCCATAGCTGTATATATTTTCCAGCATGACAAAGACGCAAATTCAAGTTCCTGAGGAACTTTATCGCGAATTAAAGTCCTTCGCCAAAGCCCGCGAGTGGTCTCTTGCCGAAACCTTCCGACGCGGGGCCGAGCTTTTGCTGGACGTCTACGATGGAAATCCGATCCCGCCTGCTACGCCATGGACTCCTCCGGTTTCGGCAACGGTAGGCTGGCAGGGCCTCAGCCCTGAAGAATTACAGGGCGTTGCCTTCCGGGATGCGGAACCGGTCCTCCATCTGCCATGACCTCTATTGATGCCAATATCCTGCTCTACAGCTTCGCGGTCGCGTCCCCCTTCCATCTGCCGGCTCAGAAATTCCTTGGAAAACTTTCCGACCGCGAGGACGTCGCGCTGAGCGAGTTCGTTCTCGCCGAGTTCTACCTGCTCCTGCGAAATCCTGCCGTGCTTAAAAACCCGCTGGACGCCCCTGCCGCCGCTGCCGTCATTGCCAGCTATCGAAAACATCCCCGCTGGAAAACCCTCGGATTTCCTCCCCGTAGCCGGGAAATTCACGACGAGCTGTGGAAACTGGCCGCAACCCGCGATTTCGCACGCCGCCGCATTTACGACACCCGCACCGCCCTCAGCCTCACTGCCTTTGGGGTTACGGATTTCGCAACTCTAAATTTGAAGGACTATCAAGGCTTAGGCTTCACAAAGGTCTGGAATCCCCTGGCCGCAGATTGACCCTTTCCGAGCGTCATTGTTTGCCCGGGCGGAGGTTACGGGGTTTTGTGCACCGAGCCGGAGGGCTCATTGCCCGGCGGACTTGCAGGCGAAAGCAATCCCCGGGTTTGCGCTGGTCGCAGATTTGGTTTATGCTCCGCGGATGAATCTGCCAAACCTGACCCGCCGCGGGATTTTTCGACTGGGTGCCGCCTCACTTGTTGCCGGAGCATTCGGAGACCGCCTCTTCGCCCAGGCGGCTGCGCCGGCTGCTGTGCCGACTCCGAGCGGTCCCTACACGCTCCCTCCTCTGCCCTATGCCTTTGATGCGCTTGAGCCGCATGTGGACGCCGAGACGATGCGGATCCACCACGACAAGCATCACCAGGCGTACATCACCAACGCCAACAAGATCTTGGCCGACCACCCGAAGCTTTCCAAGCTCACTCCCGAGGAGCTCCTGCTCCAGCTCGACGAGGTTCCGGAGGCGATCCGCACCGGGCTCCGCAACAATGTCGGCGGCCATTACAACCACTCGCTTTTCTGGCTCATGATGTCGCCGACCGGCGGCGGCGCGCCCACCGGGCCGCTCGCAGCCGCGATCAGCGCAGCGTTCGGATCGTTTGATGCGTTCAAAACCCAGTTTACCGAGGCGGCGATGAAGCGGTTTGGGAGCGGCTGGGCGTGGCTCGCCGTGAAGGATGGCAAGCTCTCCATCGTATCCACGCCGAACCAGGATCCTCCAATCCTGGACGGCCAGACCCCGCTCCTCGGACTGGATGTCTGGGAGCATGCCTACTACCTCAAATACCAGAACCGGCGGGCCGACTATGTGACCGCATGGTGGTCGGTCGTCAACTGGCCATTTGTCGAAGCCCGGTTCGCCGAGGCTTCCAAGTAGGGGGCGGCGTCAGGCCAGCTTGGCAATCACCTTTGAGGCAAGCCGGTCGAGCGCGGTGATCGCGGCTGCGAGGTCGGGCTCGCGGGTGTCCTCGATCACGTTGTGGCTGATCCCGTGGAGGCTCTGGACAAAGAGCATGACGGTCGGGACGCCGGCCCGGGCGACGGCCGAGGCGTCGTGCAGCGGGCCGGAGGGCAGCCGGTGGGAAGCTCCGCACGTTTCCCGAATCGCCTCGTCGCAGAGCGCGATCAGGCCGGGATCGAACGGCTGCGGCGCGACCCGGCACAGCGGCTCCCAGACAACTTCGACCCCGCCTTCGCGTGCGAATTGCGCGGCAGCCGCGCGGGCGTCGGCCAGCATCCGGGCCAGAGGCCCCGCCTCCAGATGCCGCTGGTCGAGGGAGATCCGGCACCGCGCGGTCACGCTCGTGACGATGCCCGGTTCGGTCGTGCATGAACCGATGGTGCAGACCCCTCCGTGCTGTTCGGCGATCCGGTAGATTTCCGGAGCCAACCTGGCCGCGGCAAGAAAGGCATCGCGGCGGCGGTTCATCGGGGTGCTGCCCGAGTGGGCCGCCTGCCCGGTAAACGTGATGGCATGTCGCTCGACCCCGAATGTTCCGACGACGGTGCCCATCGGAAGTCCCATGTCCAGCAGCACGGGCCCCTGCTCGATATGCAGCTCGAGGTATGCCGCGGCCTGGGCGAGTTCGGCGCGCGAGTCTCCAATCCTCTCAAAATTAATCCCGACCCCGGCCAGCGCCTCCGGCAGGGTGATGGCATCGGCGTCGCGCAGGTGGCGGGCCTCCTCCATGTCGAGGATCCCGGCGCAGGCGGACGATCCGAAAAGGCTTTTGCCGAACCGCGAGCCCTCCTCATCCGCCCAATCCACCAGGCGCACGGTGACCGGCGGCCGCCCGTCAAATTCCTCGCTGATCCGGCGCAGGACCTCCACGCCTGCGAGCGTGTTCAGGCAGCCGTCGAGCCAGCCGCCATTCGGGACCGAATCCATGTGCCCGCCGATCAGAAGGGATTTTGAAGATTTTCCGCGGAGCGTGGCCCAGAGGTTGCCGGCGGGGTCCCGGTGAGTTTCGACCGGGAGCCCGGAGAGCTTGTCGGCAAGGAACTCCCGCGCGCGGACCCAGCCTGGCGTGAACGCCACCCGCTGGGCACCGAGCGCGTTCGAGGTCAGCGCGCGCAGCTCCTTGAGCTCCTGGATCGTGCGCGCGGGGTTAAACACGGCGGCGTTGGGCGGCCACCACTAGCTGGCGAGCGAAGACTTGCCGATCGGGAAGACCCGGAACCCGAGCTCGCGCAGCTTCGCATGCGGGAGGATATTCCTCCCGTCAAAGATGCAGGCCGGCTTCGGCATGTCTTCAAAAAGCTTCGCGTAATCGATCGACTTGAAGGCGTCCCATTCGGTCAGGATCGCGATCGCATGCGCCCCGGCGGCCGCCTCCTCCGCCGAGCCGGCGACCTTGAGGCTGGGATGGCTGCCGTCCTTCCCCAGGATGTCGAGCAGGATATCCTTCTCGCGCACCTTCGGATCGAAGACGACGACCTCGGCTCCCTCGGCCAGGAGGTCCTGGCAGACGGCGATGGCGGCGGTCTCGCGCGTGTCGTTGGTATCCTTTTTGAATGCGAATCCCAGGATCGCGATCCGCTTGCCGGTCACCGTGTTAAAGAGCTCACGCACGATGCGCGCTGAGAACCGGTGCTTCTGCCAGTCGTTGATCTTCACCACGCTCTCCCAATAGGCCGAGACCTCGGGAAGGCCGAAGTGGCCGCAGAGGTAGGCCAGGTTCAGGATGTCCTTCTGAAAACATGACCCGCCAAACCCGACCGATGCCTTCAAAAACTTTGGTCCGATCCGCGAGTCCTTGCCGATGGCATTTGCGACCTCGTCGACATCGGCCCCGGTCGCCTCGCAGAGCGCGGAGATCGAGTTGATCGACGAGATCCGCTGGGCGAGGAACGCGTTGGCAACGAGCTTCGAGAGCTCCGACGACCAGAGGTTCGTCGTGAGGATGCGATCGCGCGGGACCCAGCGGGCATAGACGGAGACGAGCTTCTCGATGGCCGCGAGCCCGGACGGGGTCTGCTCGCCGCCGATGAGAACGCGGTCCGGGCACGTGAGGTCCTCGACGGCGGTGCCCTCCGCCAGAAACTCCGGGTTCGAGAGAACCTCGAACTGGCCGGACTTTGAGTTCGCGCTCAGGATCGTGGTGATCGCCTCGGCGGTTTTTACCGGGATCGTGCTCTTCTCGACGATGATCTTCGGGCCGACCGCCACCGCCGCAATCCGGCGAGCCGCGCCTTCGATGTACTTGAGATCCGCCGCCCGCCCGGCCCCGATGCCGTGCTTCTTCGTCGGCGTGCCGACGCTCACAAAAATGATCTCCGCATCCCGGATCCCGGCATCCACATCGGTCGAAAAAAACAGGTTTTTCCCGCGGGTGAGCTCGACAAGCTCATCCAGGCCGGGCTCATAGACCGGGAGGGGTCCGGTGTTCCACTCCGCGATGCGGTCCGCGTTGAGGTCGACGACGGTGACGGTGATGTCCGGGCATTTCGCCGCGATCATCGCCATGGTTGGGCCGCCGACATAGCCGGCGCCGAGGCAGCAAATTTTCATAGGGTGGGGATATTCAGCTCTTCGCGAAAGTGGTGGATTGTGCGCTCGATGCCCTCCTCGAGGGGGACTTTCGGCTCCCATCCGAGGTGCTTCTTGGCGAGCGTGATGTCCGGGCGCCGCTGCTTCGGATCGTCCGCCGGGAGCGGCTTGTGGGTGATGCGGGATTTTCCGCCGGCCTTTTTCAAGACGAGCTCGGCGAGCTCGAGCATTGTGAACTCGCCCGGGTTTCCGAGGTTCATCGGCCCGACCGTCTCGGTCTGGTTCATGAAGCGGATGAACCCCTCGATGAGGTCGTCCACGTAGCAGAACGAGCGCGTCTGACGCCCCTCGCCGTACACGGTGAGGTCCTCGCCGCGCAGCGCCTGCACGATAAAGTTCGAGACCACCCGGCCGTCGTTCGGCAGCATGCGCGGGCCGTACGTGTTAAAAATCCGGATCACCCGGATGTCGACATCGTTCTCGCGGTGGTAATCAAAAAACAGGGTCTCCGCGCAGCGCTTTCCCTCGTCGTAGCACGAGCGGAGGCCGATCGGGTTCACGTGCCCCCAGTAGCCCTCCTGCTGCGGGTGGACCTCCGGATCGCCATAGACCTCAGATGTCGAGGCCTGGAACACTCGGGCCTTGACCCGCTTGGCGAGCCCGAGGCAGTTGATCGCCCCCATCACCGAGGTCTTTGTGGTCTTGATCGGGTTGAACTGGTAGTGCGGTGGCGAGGCCGGGCAGGCGAGGTTGTAAATCTGGTCGACTTCGATCTTAAACGGGTCGATCACATCGTGGCGGATCAGCTCGAACCCGGGGTTCCCGAGCAGGTGGGCCACGTTCTTCTTCCGGCCGGTAAAAAAGTTGTCGAGGCAGGTGACTTCGTTGCCCGCTTCAAGGAGCCGCTCGCAGAGATGCGAACCGAGGAATCCGGCTCCGCCGGTAACAAGGATTTTCATGCGTAGGTTGGGATCTGTGGAAAGGCTTGACGAGGCCAGAAAGCGCAGGGGGCGCTCCGCCCGGCAGAGCCGATAGGTTGGGGATCCTATCGGGCGGGGGAACTTGGTGTCAATGCGGGCATTCGGCAAGAAAATCCCGACACAAAATCGGCCACAGGCACACGAGCCCGCCCTAGCACAGATTATTTGTGCGGCCGCACAAATAATCTGAAATTTGCTTGCCCTAGTTTTGACGCCCCGGTGTCATTTTGACTTGAGGCATCGCGAATCCTGCCTCGACGGAATGGAGACCGCTTGCCAAGGTGTGGGCGCATGCGTGGAAGATACGAATTTGCCGCTGAAACTCACCCGTCGGCTCCGGCCCGGCCTACTTCGATCCGGCCCGGCTCAAGCCCGGGCGAGAAGCCATGAAAATCGTGTGTCCATGCCTTGGCAACTTTGACCTGCGAGATCCCGCTGCGGTCCGCGAGGCCTTTGCCTGCGCGCCAAGCCTGCACATGCAGCAGGCTTGGCGCGGAGCGCCCGAGGAAAAATTCCTCCCCGCCCGCGTGAGGGTCGGATGGCGGGAGGATCGGTTTCTCATTTTCGGCGAGCTCACGGACAACCTGCTCTTCACCCGTGCGATCGGTGACAACCAGCTCCTCTGCACCTTGGGGGATGTTTTCGAAATCTTCCTGCGCGACGCGGGGGGCACGAGCTACGCCGAGTTCCACGTCGCGCCGAACGGGCACCGCCTGCAGCTTTTATGGCCCGATGCGGCGACGTTCCGAAGGGTCGGCAAGGAGGAAGTCTCTCTCGAGGAGCTCAAGGTTACCAAGCCGATCTTCGACTTCTCGCAGTGGTCGGAAGGCCGGACATGGTGCATCTGCGCGAGCGTGCCCGCCTCCGTGTTTCTCCCCGCAGGAGTGCCGCTGCCGGGACGGAGATGGATGGTCTCCTTCAGCCGTTATGACTACTCGTCGGCGGAGGAGCCTCCCGTCCTCTCCTCGACGTCGCCCCATGCGGAAGTCTCTTTCCACCGCCAGCAGGAGTGGACGGAGGTGGAGTTCGGGCTCGCCGGCGATCCAAGCCAATAAGTCGGCCCTGGCGGAGCAGAGCCCTCCAACAGGAACGAACGCACCAGCGTGAAGGTTAAATGGCCTCGCTGAGATATCTGCCTGAAAATCCTACGGCACGGCCAGAAGATCCTCCGAGACGCCATCCACGCGCCCGTCAAAATAGAGCGCCAGGCGGCGTGGTGAGTGAATCGGAGCGAGCGGCGTATTCGTCTTCCAGGCGGCTGTTTTGACCCTCGGATGAAGCCGGTCGGCATCGGACATCGCCCAGGCGCTGCCGGGCACAGAAGTCGGACGTTGCGGGGCCCCGGGAGTGGCATCCGCGAGCGAACCCCACGGATTCACAACGACGCCATTCACAGAGACAGCCATGTTCAGCACAAACGTGCGCGCGTTTTCGAGAGCCGGCGCGCCTGGGGCCTGTGCGTAGCCGGGAGGGACGAAGAGCTCCACGATCTGTGGTGTGGCGGGGATCGTGATGCCGAGATATGGCGCGATCTCACGCACCAGGCGGCCGCTGCGCGAGGGGTCGAGCTGGGGCATCTGCCCCGGCCAGAGCGGGCCGGGAAAAACACCCGCTTCCGCCGCGTAGAGGTAAGTGCTCTGCCCGATTTGTCGGAGATTGCTCACGGATTTCGCGCGCTGCGCCTGCTGCCGGGCAGACGCTATCGCTGGAAAAAGCAATGCACAGAGGATGGCGAGGATCGCGGTCGCGACCAGCAACTCAAGGAGAGTGAAGGCGGCCCCGCCGTTTCGCATCCGGAAAATCACGCGCGGCCTCCTCATCACTCCGCCGGGGCAATCCGCACGATGCGATCCGGCGCATTGGTGATCAGATAAAGGAGGCCATCCGTCCCGTTCACGACAGCGCGGATCCTTCCGATCCCCTGGACCACCACCTCCTGCTCGACGACTTTGCCGTCGGCCACCCGGATGCGATCCACCACCTGACCGCCAAGGCCGCCGGCGAAGAAATCGTGCCGCCATTCCGGAAACTTTCCGCCGTCATAATACGCCAGCCCGCAGGCGGCGATGGAGGGCACCCAGTAGGTCAGTGGCTGCTCCATCCCTTCCTTCGCGGTATGGGGGGTGATTGCCGTACCGTTGTAGTTCATCCCGTGGGTGATCACCGGCCAGCCGTAATTTCGGCCTTTGAGGATGATGTTGAATTCATCGCCTCCGCGGGGACCGTGCTCCGTCGCGTAGAGAGAGTGAGTGCGCGGGTCGAGGGCAAGACCCTGGGGATTGCGGTGGCCGTAGCTCCAGATTCCTTCTTCAGCGCCGTCCGTATTCACAAAAGGATTGTCCGCCGGAACGCTTCCATCGTCGTTGAGGCGGAAGATTTTTCCGTTCGGCCGTTTGACATCCTGTGCCTCCATCTGGCCGCCCCGCTCACCGACGACAAAGTAGAGGAACCCCCGGTCAAAAACGATCCGTGAGCCGAAATGCACGCCCGCGCCGGTGTAAAACTTCGGGTCCGCCTTATAGATCCATTCCTGATCCACCCAACGATTGTCCTTGATGCGGCCGCGGACGACGGCGGTGAGGGTCTGAGGCTTTTTCTCCGCATCCCACCAGCCGTCGGCGAAGGCGAGATAGATCCAGCCATTCTTCACGTAGTCGGGATGCAGCGCGACATCCATCATCCCGCCCTGCCCGTGCTCGATCACAGCGGGGGTGTCGGCGACCGGTTCCGGGTTGAGCTTTCCGTCCTTTTCCACGATTCGCAGAGGGCCGGATTTTTCCGTCACCAGCATCCGGCCATCGGGTAGAAAAGCGAGGCCCCACGGATTCCGCAGGCCTTCCGTGACGGTTTCCAACCGGTAGCTGTGCCGCTTTGTGGTTGTGATTTTTCCCGGCTCCGGCTTCGGCAGTGTGGCCGTGCGATTTTTCTCCTGCCGCTCCTTCTCGCGCAGGAAAACCACCATGGTGCGGATTTGCTCCGGAGTGAGCACGCTTTCCCAGGGCACCATGCCGAGTTCTGGTTTGCCCTTGGCGATGGAGTGGGCGATCTCCTCGTCCGAGCCCCCGTATTTCCACGCACCGTCCACAAGGCTGCCACCCAGGCCGCCCTCGAAGTTCGCGCCGTGACAGGCGGAACACGTCACTTTGTAAATATCCTCGATCTTCGTTGAAGGCGGCAGTTGCTGTCCCGACGCCGTTGCGACGAGAGCAAGGACGCAGAGAAAAGCAGGGCGGCGGGAATCAGAAATGGGGCGCATAGCGAAGATTGGGAACCCGGCAGGCGGACAATAAGCACTCTCCCGGAACGATCCGCAACCGATATTCGCTCCAACAATATGAGCCCCCCGTTGGCCCTTCCAAGGCTAATGCCGGAAGCCTTCCGCGCCAGCTGAAAAAGAGCCAGATCGCAGCCGCGTCTGGATAAAAAATGGTCGGGCCGGCGAGATTCGAACTCGCGACCTCCTCGTCCCGAATGTGGGGGCTTTTGCTCGCAAAACCGCTTAAATAAAGGCAATTTACCTAGTGTGAGGATTTTCGATCTCGGTTGCATTTCCTAGGAAAAGCTTGCTTTTAGCATACCTTTTTTAGCATACCTTTTCCCGGGGGAGGGGATCTCTCCGCTATTCAGTACCCAAAACATCATGCCGAAAACTGCCAACGCGGACCCTGCGGCGAAGGGAATCTACAAACAGAAAATGGCGTACTGGCTCCGGTACACCCTTGACGGGGTCCAGCAACGGGTGAACCTCCAAACGCGGGACTTTCAGGAAGCTGTCGCCAAAGCCGCACCGCTTCGCGGAATGCCGGTGGCCGGGAAAACGGAGCGGATGGCGTGGAAAAAGGCGATTTCCGGCTACATCAACGATAAAATCAAGGGAGTGAGGCCCCGCCACCTTGCCGGTAGGCGCAGCGGATCATTTTCTCCATCAACAGCTGACCGAACACGGGGGATCCTCGAAGTTTTCGCCACCCGAAGCGGCCTCAAGTCCCCGCAAGAGGTCAAGCTGAAGCACCTCGTGCAGTATTACGATGCAAGGAGGAAGACCTCCGAGGCGAGCGCTCAGTCCATCATCAATCGCGTGCAGGCCTTTCTCGAACACCTGAACTGCTGCCCCGGACACGTGCAGTTTCCGAGCGGCGCAAAAAAGGAGAAACGAACCGTCACCATTTCCATCATTGAATCCAACCTATGGATTTCCCAGGCCCCGAGCGACAAGCTGCGCTTCATCCTCTATGCGGGGTTTCACTGTGGTTTGCGGCGGGGGGAGATCGTTCATGCCCGCCCATCCTGGTTTGACCTCGAGCGTCGCGTCCTGACCGTACCCGCCCGGGAGGATCAGATTCTTGCCAACGGGCAGGTTTACAAATGGCGAGTCAAGGATGGTGAGACTCGTGAAATTCCGATCTCCGAGGAGTTTGCGGCGTTTCTGAGTGATTCCCTCGATCCCCAATCATTGTTCGTGCTGGAGCCGAACAAAAGTGGAGGGAAGGCGCGCTACCGCTACGATCCCCGTCGGATCTTCAAAAATTACGCATTGAAAATGGGCCGGAGCGACGCCTTTTACCATGCCATGCGGCACAGCTTCATTTCGAATCTCTGCAACTCCGGGAACCATATGATCACCGATGTTTCCTCTTGGTCGGGTGATACCATCGAGGTCATCGAAAAAAATTATTGGCACAAAACGACTCGCACCGGTGGTCTGGATGCCACGATGAAAGGTCGCCGCCAAAGCGACGACCAGGCCGAACTCATGAATCAAATCTACGCCCAAGTAAACCACCTCGTACAGAGCGGCAAACTCGATGAAGACGACGTTGAGAAGGCGATCGAGACAATGCTGGTCAGGGGGAGGGAGGAGCTGGAATTCACCCAAAAGCTTTTAGAGAAGAACCGATGCGATCACTCTGGATAAATCTCTAGGTCGTCTTTGTTTCCGACAGAAAACTTGATCCCAACGAGCTGACCCATGTCTGTCAGCATCGCGAGCAATTTTGCTCCTAGTTTCTTCGCCACAGGTGATTCCATGAGAAGAGTCAGGAATTCCTCGACGAGCTTTTTCAATCTCCTGAGCGGAGCAATCTCTGCTTGCAACTCCGAAATATCTTTTCTGGAATTATTCAAATCTAACCGAAGGGCGACCATCTCCTCCCTCCTCTTTTTGGCGAGGGCAGAGGCCGAATCCGCAGCGGCTGCCCGTCCCGCCGTGCGCTTAGCCGCAGAAAGCAAGCTCTCATCCGGCGCAGGCTTCAGTTCCCTTCGGAGTTCCCCTTCCTGATCGGTTAGTTTGCCGAGTTCGTAGCGCATCCACTTGGCTCTCCCATGTTGAAAATCGCGTTCCTCAGTCAGCTTCTCGACACGATCGGTCATGCGTGTCGCGGCATCGACAAGGGGCTCGTCATTTTCCGCTTCAAGTGCCTTCCTGAGATTGCGCTCGTTGGATTGAGCCGCCGAAACGCTTTCCACCAGATACTCAACCCCCGAGACAAGATCTTTTGTGTCAGCGCCGGCAACGGTTTTCAACACACTCCCAATTTGGGTGCGCTCTTCAACGAGCCGCAGAGTAGCCTCCAGGGGAGACTCCCCAGGTGCTGACGGCAAGGCTTCGATGATCTTTTTCAGATCCTTGCCATCGCGGCCTGCAAGAGCTGCGGAGTACCGAAGGAGTTCATTGCTGACAAATTCCCGGTAGGATTGCTCAACGAGAGCCGAAAATCCTTGCTCCTGAAGCGCCGACTCCAGCACGACGTCCGCTTTGCGGTTAAGCGTAAAATCTCCGGGGGGACGCCCCTGCCTGGCTAGGGCGCGAATTTCGGCCTTTTCGAGTTCTTTTGCCGTGGCCGCGCTGACATCATGGAAATCCTCGCCGATCCGCGCGAAGGCTCTTGAGATTCGATCCCATGCCAGCATGTTTCCGCTGGCATTGAGATTCATAGCGGTGCGACGGAAGCGCGTTCGTTCCGATTTGCCGACACGATAAAGAACTGGTTCCAAACCAGAGTGCCAGAGGTTCCAATGAGGGAGATTGGTGTCAAAATGTACGGATACTCCAACGACCTTGCGGCCCGTAACGCGCTCGAATTCGGCTGCCACCAAGCGTGCCGCCGAAACCATCAAGCCCCGCACTTTTTCTTGATCCACCCCTTGTTCCAGCATCAACGCCATCGCCCGTGCCAAGGCCGGCGCCACGTTTATTGTATAGCGCCGCAAATCAGAAACTCCGCCGACGGTCTTTTTGCGCCTTTCGTCCTTCAGGGAATCAACTTCTGTCTTTTGTTCTTCGATCAGCTTTTTGAGCCCGGCTTCGTCTCCGTCTTTGGCAAGCTGCAATGCCTGGTCCAGTGGCTCCAACAGCAAGCCGACTCCGACATCGTCACCGTCGACCGTCCGCGTCGTGACTGGGCATTTTTTCCAATACCTTCGACCACCGGCCCCGGCAGCATGCCTGTGATAAAACTTTGATTGCATGCGCGCCGCCAACATGGCGGGGAGGTAGTCTCCGGAATCCACCTCCTCTAAAGTCACAGGCTGAAATTCGCGACCAAGGTGATCGGGTGGAGGTGGCGGGAGGGCATTCTTTTCGCCGTCCGCTTTGGCTTTGCCTCGTCGTTTTCGTTCATCCCCCGTTTCCTCCCCATCGTCCTTTAGGAACCGCCGAAGCTCGGCCACTTCACTGCCCGCTGAAAAGCTGGCAAGCGTCCCGTCTTTGTCCCAGTCAGCGGGATCAGTGTCCCAGTCATCGGGATCAGTGTCCGGGTTCGCGGCTTTGACGGGTGGTGCAAGCAGGTAAATGCCGGAGTCCTCCAAGACCGGAAAGCGATTCTGAAATTCAAAAGCGCGATCTTTGGGAACCAAAAGGAAGTCGTAACGCTTGCGTTCACCGAGTGCCAACTTGTCCAGCTTGTGCTGCAACGATTCCTGTTGCGCAGCTGAATAAAGGCGGGGAACCGGGGCCGTCTGATTCTTCAATCATGACGGGGCTTGGTGCGCGGGGCTCGTTTGGAATGTGGTGAACGTTTCGCCGGGGAGGGCGGCGGAGCGA
>Ga0247833_1005435_pt1 | contig 14865 bp, 13 predicted proteins | sample LaCruzMarch2015__7_FD_187117 | JGI IMG/M metagenome (GOLD analysis project Ga0247833, IMG submission 187117) | Freshwater microbial communities from meromictic Lake La Cruz, Castile-La Mancha, Spain - LaCruzMarch2015_8m | ecosystem: Environmental > Aquatic > Freshwater > Lake | place: Spain...
ACTCGCGGAGCGACGTCAATAATAAAAGGGGCTGTTTTACTATGTGTTTACATTGATTCGCGAAAAGCTAGCTTTTTAAGGGTAAACGATTTAAAGAGTGGTGGGAGCCTTCGAAGGAGAAGCAGTGGTGGGAGCCTTCGAAGGAGAAGCAGTAGGAGCCTTTGACGGAGAATCAGTCGCAACGGGGTCGCAAACACCAAGAAGAGTCCACCCCATGCTACCATATGTGCCATTTGGCTCATATCCAGCCTGACCGCAGTATCCAGAGTAGGGGAAGGCCTTGCACTGGTACACATTTTTACCCCCGGCAGTCACTGTCGTCACTTTACTTCCAGCACTGTAAGTTGCACCTGCCGCATAGGCGGCAGGACATGCACCTCCAACCGTGTAAACGGGCGTAACAGTTGGAGTTGCAGTTACAGGGGCGAGGGTACCCGCGCAGGTTCCCATATCAGTCCACGCCAACTTGTACGCTCCTCCAAACGTCTCTGTGTTTGGCTCATATCCTGGCTGACCACAGAAGAGACTCATTGGGTGAGCATTACACTGGAAGCTTTTTCCACCAGCCGATACCATTGCGCCGGCGGCATATGCAGTTCCTGAGACCCAAGCCGAGGGACATCCTGGCTGGGTGGTAGTAGGACTCAACGTGGTGGGTGCGATGGTGCCAGTGCACGATCCCAAGAGTGTCCAGGCTTGGTCCCAAGCTGTTCCTGTTCCTGGCATGTATCCTGCTAGAGGACACCAGCCACTGGCGGCACCGGCCTTGCACTCATAGACTGATGTTCCAACGGCAACTGTGCTGCCTTCAACATATGCACCGCCTGTGACATATGCGTTGGGGCATCCAACTCCGCTCCATGCCGCAGCCGTGGGGGCTAGAGTCGTAGGAGCGGGCGTAAGTGCGATGGCAGGATTGCACGATCCCAAGAGTGTCCAGGCCTCAATCCAAGCTGTTCCTGTTCCTGGCATGTATCCTGCTAGAGGACACCAGCCACTGGCGGCACCGGCCTTGCATTCATAGACTGATAGTCCAACGGCAACTTTGCTGCCTTCAACATATGCACCACCTGTGACATATGCGTTGGGGCATCCAACTCCGCTCCATGCTGGTGGCGTGGGGGCTAGAGTCGTAGGAGCCGCCGTGACAGCTGGTGCGGATCCCTGTCCACCGAAATAATAGGAATGAGTTGATATGACATGAGCGAGTTAGAGAAAAAATGGAGAAAGGTTTATGAAGTATGACTAAGGCCAATTGAATCGCTGGACTAACTCACCAAGCACGCAGTGGCTTCCTTCGTCCACGCAATATCAGTGTAAACACTACCAGGCGCAAAGCCCGAGTTGCTACACCAGTCGTTTGAGATGCAAGCAAAGTTATGGATGGCAGTAGTAGCGACTCCGCCAGTTTGGGTCCATCCTGTAGGACAACCAGCACCTACAGCGCACGAAGTCCAGAGGAGAGGAGTTGTGGTCGTGATCGATTGCGATACCGAAGTGCCGACGGTGTAGGCACTGCCCGGCGAGTACGCAGGATAGCATCCCGCGGCGGAAGTGGAGCCAATGACGAGGAAGAGAGAAAGTGCGCTTGCTGTGAAGTGGGTCATGGTTAAGCTTTGCTTTGAGTTCGTTATACGAGGCGTTTGGATGGATGATTTATCGTTGTGAGGAGATTGGAAATTATGAGAGAGATTTGCATCGACGATAATATTATTACGCCTCGTCCTTATTCTCTATGCAGTTTACTATTCGCGGATGGATGTTGCGTGTGGCTTTGACTTCTCAGCGAAGGTTATCGTGTACGTATTCCCACGTGAACAGGTTTTTCAGGAGTATTTTCGAATGACTCCCAAAACACTTCAGGCCAGCCTCGCATTCTCCTCACGGCATCCATTCACAATCCTTGTGTCAGTTGAGAGTTTGAGGCTGAAGCAATACCTCATTCAACAATGCGGGGAAAAGGATTTATGCACCGACCTCGATTCACACACAACACTTCTCTGGCTGGCAGACAGAAGATCCTTTTCGGCTTAAGATTTTGAGGCTCAAACAATACCGCACGCACTGTTCAAGTCGAGACTAAATAATATACCGTATGTTAAAAAGACGAGTCAATTCACTGCACAGCAAGGTCATAGATTGATCTTAAATAGTTTGGTTTTAGTTGATGTCGTCTTCTCTCTGCCTTCTGCTGCGCCCTCGGGGTCATCAAAAGACAGAGAAAAGACATGATGATGAACCGCTATGACCATGACCCATTTTTCACGGTATTAGTCGTCCGCCCCATTTCTTCAACGTCGAGCCGTCAATAAGATCCTAAGCAGACTCAATTATCAGAATGAACGGTCATCACCACGCGGCGGAGGAGGAGGGTCCCGATGCGAAACGGCAACGTATCGAACGGTTCGTGGCCGATCAGCAACTACTGGCCTCTCAATCGATTCCTACTCCTCATACGCCCCATGTAATCACCACTACTCGACTACCCGACGCATTACGTAAAAAGATTCTAATTACCGGAGGGGCTGGATTCGTCGGATCGCACTTGGTCGATCATTTAATGGCTGCCGGACATGAAATTGTCGTGCTTGATAATTTCTTTACCGGACGTAAAAGTAATGTCGAGCATTGGTTACACCATCCCAACTTTTCGTTGGTTCGACATGATGTGACCCTCCCTATATTATTGGAGGTCGATCAGATATATCATTTGGCATGTCCGGCAAGTCCACCCCATTATCAGTACAATCCTGTCAAGACTATCAAGGTGAGTGAGGGATGATGATAACGATTCTTGTTTGTGTATAACATTCTCAGGGGCTGATACCCTTCTTCTTATATTTATCTCTGATTAACAACAACGTGTCATCTTCATAACATCTTATTCATATATATTTCTAATTGCTATTGCTGTTCGTTTAGACATCGACCATGGGTACCATCAACATGCTTGGGCTGGCGAAGCGCGTAAAAGCGAGAATCTTACTTGCAAGTACCAGTGAGATATATGGTGACCCGATGGTACATCCTCAACCTGAGAGCTATTGGGGTAATGTCAACACTATTGGTATTCGTGTGAGTTTGTCTTAAAGATTTTCTTTACCTGTATTGGGGGAGGTGTGCATATCTCATTAATTTATTTTCGTATCATATTTGTTTTATAATTCATTCCTTTCGCACAACATACTTACACACCCATCTCTCTATCTCTCGCTATCTCATCGATAAAAAGGCATGCTATGACGAGGGCAAACGTGTCGCCGAGACTATGATGTATGCATACAAAAGTCAAAACAATGTTGATGTACGTGTGGCACGGATATTTAACACGTTCGGGCCACGAATGCATCCCAACGATGGTCGTGTAGTGTCAAACTTTATCATACAGTCACTACAGAATAAGGATATTACCATCTATGGTGATGGAACGTATACACGTAGCTTTCAATATGTAGATGATTTGGTGAATGGGTTGATTAAGCTTATGAATGGTAGTTATGATATGCCCGTGAATATTGGTAATCCTGATGAGTACACGATTAATGACTTTGCAACGAAGATACGTGACATGTGTAAGTCATCAAGTACTATTGTACATTTGCCGAAGGTTGCCGATGATCCGACACAACGTAAGGCAGATATTACTACTGCGAAACGTGAAATTGATTGGGAACCCAAGGTATCGGTGGATGAAGGATTGCAGAAGACGATTGCATACTTTAAAGGTGAGGTTGAGGCTGCGGGTGAAATTATCCCTACTGGACCAGATGCCGTGAAGCCCAAAGGAGGGAACTAGTTAAGTGGTGCACAGATTTAGTAAGATGATGTATAGTAGTTTGATGAAGGTAGAGGTTTATGCTGAAATGATTGCGTGACCAACAGAACCAGGAGAGATAGAAGGGAAGGTTGATCAGTGTCGGGACCCAGTGGAAAGATATATGTATGAGAGAGCCGAAAGCTATACATCCTGAACCAACTGTACGATGAGGGAGTGCATGCCGACAGTAAATTGTATAGCGTGAAGGAGCTTACTAATGAACAGAATTGTTTAAAAAGAAATGTCTATGTCTAATTCATCTTGAGTCAAATTCAGCCTAGAGTATCTTAGAGTGTTGGCTTCATAAATCGTCAAAAGAGTCAAAATCGGAGCCGTCCCGCCGTCTCTAAAAGCTAAGTATGCCTCCAACCTCTTTCCGTAGTCAACGACGAGGTCACCTCGCCGGTAGTATTGGTAGATTTGCTCGCTCTACTGTCAGTCGTGTAAGCGGTGGTAGCAAGCAGAGTACCTCGTCGTCGTCTTCTTCTTCATCTCCAAGACGAAAATTTTCCTCGACAGTATCCTCCTCGTCGAACCAATCTGCTCCACTTGCAACATTTGATGCATGCATTGAGGCATGCGATGCATTAGCAGCATCCTCATCGTTGTCATCGTCGATGCTTCGACAACAGCATGCTGATTCGTCGACCAATTTCAATTGCAACTACCATGACGACAATGACGACGAGGATGACGAGGATGAAAAAGATACCAATGAAAAACAAACACATCGAGCAGATAGCAGAGATGCAGCGGCTGTACCAGATTGCAGTATATTAGTTTCACCCGATGGTGCATTACTTTTTACCTTGTCACAGCAGTCGTATCCTTTGTGCGCTGGTGCTGGGAGTAACGTGACTAGCAATGATAATGACGATGATGATAATAAGGCATCCCCCGGAAATTTTCGAGACGAAAACGCTATTAGTGTTCGTGACCGGTATCCATGGACTAAAATCTCATCTTCTGACAATAATCATGATGACGGTGCAATCATACTCGATGAAGAATACATCTCAGCCATTATATGTGGTAATGATCTAACCCCCCACGGTGATTACGATTCCAATGGCTTCTCAGCAAGTGGGTGGGATCAGGATGCAGCCACTAATGCATTATATGCAAGTAGGGATGTCCTACTTGGTATGGAAACATTTGTTACACAACTAGCCACGGTGGAGAAGGAAAGTGCGTCAGTAGTTCATGGTGCAATTGAGAAATTACGTGATCATTGCAATTGCATCCCCCCTCGTGGTGGGAGATCATCATCTGGGGTAGGACCGATGCTATCTTCGGGAACAAATTTACATACTGCATTACTGGCCATGGAAGAATATTACGAGTCAACGTCTGTAAATGCATTATCAAGATGGAGGATGGCATGCTCTCCTACCTCCTCACGGCACAATCGATCCGACTTGTTCAACAGTACAGCAAAGGTCAAGGAGAATGGGAGTGAACTATTTTCAACGAATAACAACGAAGCAAATGAAAAATCAGCATCATCAAAGCGCCCCCCTCCTCCAGAGTTGTTTCATGGGATGCTCCATAGATTACAAACAGCATCTACCAAGGCAACATCACGAACGACGGAACGCGATCGTGCATTATCTGTTGTACGGTCCAACATTGCAGAGGCTGAGAACATTTTACGTGGACAGAAGGAATGGGCGCATAGTCAATGGCAACGTGTTGTGGACGAAGAAAGGAATATTGACCGGTTATTCTTACTTAAGAAGATGGAACAGCAAGAAGAATGGAATGAACAACAACGAAATATTCTTGAGGAGAGGAGTAGGGGAGATGATTCATCAATACATCATCCAAACAATAATACCAATGTAGTAGATTCTTCGGATGAGGGGCCACTAAGTAGAGAGGTATGGGAAATAGTCCAGGGTGTGGAGTCTGCGGAGGAATTCACTCATACTGGCTATTCACCACGAGAACAGTTGCGTAATCCGAAGGTATTGGATGTTATTCGACAAAGATTTGATTCTACGGGTCATGCAATGATGGTCGATCTAGATCCACAATACCATCAAAGTCATCGCCATGTTCAAGAAAATGGTCAGCCGGGAGTTGTTAGATCCGCTCAAGCGTCAAGACAAATAACAAGATCAGAAGTTGAGAGAGAAAGTGACATAGCTGACATCCGTCGGGTTGCAATGGCAGCCGATGAATCAGTAGAAGATGCAGCGGACCAATTACTTAATATGATGAGTAAGGCTGATACTACCAACCGATCAGCAAGACTTGCAACCGAATCATGCCTACTTAGTGAATGTAACGGAGCTACTGATTGTCTACGTGCGCTTGTTGCTATAGAACGTGCCAACATTGACGATAGACTGCGTCAATTGGCAGTATTTGAGACTACTGTAAATGCAATTGATGTACGAAAGGATATAGACAAGTACATTACAGCCGACAAGGCCACATCAAGTGGACGGTCAATTTCCGGGGATGACGATGATGGTGGTATCGCTGCGGCACTTGCCGTACTTAATAGTCATTGTGAGAGTGGTGGTGATCCAAGGAAATATGGTAATATAGAGCGTCCGAACCACTTTGAGGGATGGTCATTTCATAGCGATGACGATGACAATAATTCCGACAATGATGACGATGTCCAACCAGAGATATTTGAAGATGTAATTAAGATGCTATTCGAGAATACTCACTCTGTCAACAAGGAAGGGTCATCCGAAGGTCATGATTCTGGCAGTAGTAATAGTAGTAATAGTCGACGAAGAGGATCGCCTCAGTTGTGGAATGAGGAAAAACTTAGTTCTGTGACTGATGCATTAGCCGAGCAATCCAAGCGTGGAGAATTGTTTCGTAAGTCCATCCTGTATGAACTGAACAATCAACGAAGTATTAAGACAAAAATTGATGAGCGAGCAAAATTTGATGCTCTATGTGGTTTGTTTAATGCTTTCCTTGCTGGTTGTGGTCGAGAGTCTAACGATGTATCAAATACGAAAATGCTAATGATTTTATCACAGACATTCTACACAATATCTAAGGTGGTGGATTGGACGGATGGAAGAGATATTTACCAGGGCAGTACAACGAAGGAACGACAGAGCCGTATTTACGTCAAAAGCAGTATTGTTCATCATGATATATGGTCCGATGATGACTTTTGGGATTCATGTTTGTATCAATGTGTATCGGAATCACTTTTGAAAAGTTGTGTACTGTTGAATTATGTAAACTCGTCGGTAGTAGATAAGAATATGACTACAACGAGAAAAATTGATACAAAAGAAATCAAATGGCATGACTTGTCACCAAACGAATACGCTGGAGCCGCATCACAGGTTCATGCTGTCGTATTTGCCCAGCTAGGGACGCTTTCACGTGAGTTAGTATCACTTATTTGTTTGCGGCAATTTTCATCGATTTTCCTTCGTAATATTCATTTGATCTCTCTCTCATCGGAAGACTCTATGCTAGAGCTGGGAGGTGGTGTGACGAGAGCGTGTAATTTTGTCCGGAGAGTCTCAATTCGATATCAGCTTCCGTTATCACTAAGAATTACGTTAATTCAACATCTGACAAAGAAAAGGTGCTGATTTAGCTTCCACCAATGGTGTTACGGATAATAGTCTAATAATCGCTGCTGCAGGCAATTGCTTAGCTCCCCTCGTCTTCCGTCCTTCAACACAAAAATCCACACTCCGCCTTTTTTTTTGTGAATCACCGTCACTCATTTGGGACTTTTGAGTGCAACCTGAGTGGTCCAAGGTGCACAGACACAAATGCCGTACGTGGTATCACCTAGTTCGATCGCCCGTTGCATAGATGCTACCTTGTTTAATGGTACACGAGTTGAAACTAAAGGTGTGATTGTGCCCTTGGATGCAATATGGCACATATATTGAAAGTGTTGCTGACGATGAAATGATAGAGTGTTAAAGTTGAGAAAGGTTCGAACTGTGAAAAAGGAATGAACTAATGGAATGTGAGACTTCTTACCGCATACTCATTCGGAGCCTCGGCGAAGCGTTCCATCCTGTCAAAATACACGGCATTCGCCCAAAAATTCTGTACTGTTGCCTTATAGTATGCTGCCTTGTAATCCCTTACGTCCTTTAAGAAAAGAGCAGGTATTGCACCTTGTGTGTAAACGGCGCTCATACCTGTGCATATCAGCGTCCCCGCGGAGTTTAATGCTAGATTCGAACTCTCATACCCGTCTAAACATACAGAGTCCATCACCACGTCCATCTTCCCCGTTAATATTGGTAGCCACTTGGCTGGGTCGATTGGAAAGCATTTAGCACCTAAATTTGTTAGATACTCATGATGACGTTCATCAGCAGTTGTAAAAACATTAGCACCTTCCAACATTGCAAGTTCAATCGTGGCCAGTCCACTGGGTCCATTGCCTCCGATTACAAGAATGTTCGCGCCTGTATATGGTGTGTTCATCTTCCGTCCAAGGTCTAGTGCTTGGCGTGCTGGTACGTATGTCGAGCTAAGACATAACGCCCTCTCACTATCTACCCCAACTGGGACAGCAATTAATTTCGTATATTCAATGGTAACATACTTTGAATTACCTCCGCTTGGTACTAGCGCGGCTACCCGGTCGCCAACCTCAAGCGTTGAATACTTTCTAGCCTCTGAACCAATGTCGTGGATAGTGCCAACAAAGTCAGACCCAGGAATGTAAGGCAACTTTTGCATCTCGTACCACTTCCCACGTCGAATCATGCAGTCTTGGAGGTTGATGGTCGAGCAGTCAACCTTGACAACTATGTCTGTAGATTTATTTGGCTTAGGGATATAGGACAGCTCCTGCAATAATTACAATCAAGCAAGCAGTGTTTAGTCATACAATCATTTCATAAGGTAGAGTAACAGGATGCATGTGACAGACTCACCTGAAGCGATAACTTCTCAATATTGCCATGCTCGAATACTTGCACAATTAACTGATTTTCAAGATTCCTGGCCATAAATTCATCCATTTTTCTCATAAAGCCTGAATGTTCTGACTCCTTCTGACCAATCGTATCACATTCGTCACTAGACAATAGAGTATCTCTACTCGTAGTACCATCGTCGTCGTCGGTAAGTTCACCCTTTTTGGCATTCCATCCAAACTTACCCATGATACCAAAAATACTCTCGCCTTCCTCAAAAGTGCTGCTACCCATGCTCAAATTTCTTGAGATCTCATCTCCGAGTGATACCTCAGAGTCTTTCGTATATATGGTCGTGTCCTCTCCTCCATCTGTATCCAACCCATCTTCATCTGTGTAGCTTCCATCGGTTTCGTCGTCGTCACTATCATCACTGCTATCATCCGAGCTCACGGACCCTCGAGGACTTGGCCTAGGTTTCGTATTGATCATAATTTTATATTTGGTCATGGCCGGCTTCTTCTTAGATGACCTTGGTGACGACTCGCAATAGGCTTTCCCTTTTGCTGCGCCAGCAGTCTGAGCTTTCGCGGAGGGAGACTTTTGTTGTTGTTGCTTACCTTCATTTGTTCCTTTGAATGGTCGTCTTGACTTCACTAGCGACTTTGCTTGACCATGATTCGATATCTGCTTAGTTGCATGTGACGAAATCGACTCCTCCCGGCGAGGGTAATCGTCACTCCGCACTGCCGTTGGCGACTTGATACTGCTAGTGTTCAGGAGCAGATTACTATTAATAATGATCGATTCTGAATCAGGACTTCGAATTCGGGAACTGAGTGAGCGAGCAGTAGTCTGAGACGGGGCAATACTAGCGATTGCCACGGAGGTATCATCACGACATTCACCAGGCATTGCAATGACAGGAAATGAGGCTCGAGATACGGATGATGTGGATTTGTTCGAGGATACAGCGGGTGAAAAGTCACCACCAGAGGAAGATAGCTTGGATGCGGACTTCTTTTTCAGGAACCCCATGATGAATAATGCGTCCTATCCTATTAACAATATATCGTTGGAATGGATTAATGTGCCATAGGAGCAGTAAGACGAGTTGATTCACCTGTACATTATACATCCGTTGTGTCGACAAATATCCATGTTAGAGAATCGGTGTGAAAGAAGCCGTGTCCGAGTAGGTAGAAGTAGGCAGTTGGAGTGCGAATGGTGAAAGAATCCCTCCGGCTCGTAAAAACCGGAGTTCGCACTCCTTCCCGCTCCCTCCTTGACTGCCCTCTTAATTCGAGATGTATTTTCCAAAAGGACGAAAATTTTGTTGGAAGAGAAGAATCTCAAGGAAAAGTATTTTTTCATTCAGCGGTTCGTACAAATATTGAGAATAGCCTGGATGAGGAGGGACCATTCGTCTCATGAGATAGGGTATTCTATTGCACTGTGTGTATCAAAGGTTCAAATCACATTTCTTGGTCAGTTGAGATTGAATTCTTCTAATAGACATTATCATTCCTTAGGAGATTTACATTAGTGTTTCACTTTCTTTTCCCCAAAAATTGAACAATTTACTCTGTGATTTTTTTGGTGGATCTGGAATATTTTCATTTGATAGTTGATATATAAGATGTTCTAGTTGCTTTGAATTCTTTGGCATTGCAGACCAATTACTTTTCCATGGTTGTTGTTGCAATGTCAACTTCTTTTTAGGTGATGATATACTATCATCATCTACCAACGAAGAAGAGCTTGGATCTTGATCATTGAGGAAGAAGCAAAATATATCAAGCCCTTGCTCACGCCAAGTGTGAATTTGTTGTGCAATACTTTTCAGCTGAGTCATCGAATATTCTCCAATGTGCTCATCATTAAAACCATGCAATCTCACGTAAACAAAGTTCGAATGTATCCCACCTCCCACAGAAGATAGTGCAACACGGGATAAGTCTTCTGGTAGATATTCGACTAAATCAGTGTTACCTCTGTCACTCACACTTGTACCGACAGTAGACCGTCCCAACGAATTCGGATGCATAACAATAGCGTACTTATGCTTATGCAGTTTTATGAACTGTCGTACCTCATCATCGTAATACGTACCCTTGTGTCGAAACTCAAATGCAATACCACCGTGATACCAACCAGCCTTACTTTTCATCATCACTTGTAGTTCTTCTAGTTGAGAAATGGTAACTCTTAAGCTTCTTGGACATTGAATCAAAATACATGCAATTGAATTACCAAGAATTTCCATCCGCGTTAGAAAGGTGGATAGAACGGTAATATCTAATTTCGAGTGAACATGCGTCACACCTCTTGGAGATTTCATTACAACCTTGAAGTTTGTCGCAAATGCGTTTTTCCATTTCTTTACTGTCGATTCCGATGGGATGCCGTAAAAAGTCGAGTTTATTTCTACCGTACGAAAGTGTTGCTGATAATAATCAAGTTGACGATCTGTATTATGACCAACTATAGCTTTAGGGTAAAAGTTTCCAACCCACGATGCGGATGAGAAACCTGCACATCCGCAATAAAGGTTTCCCAGTACTGGGATGGATGACACTGACATCGTTGTTGCTGTCCCATTAGTCGTTGAAGTATCATCCTTTGGTGGTAGTTGGGAGCTCAATTGTAAAACAAAACGTTCATACTCCAATTTAGACGTGCTATCTTCTGTTGAATACTCGTCTTTATTCATGTCATCAACCAATAATTCATCACAAGGCTTTACTCCTTCCAACGTTGATTCTTCTAACTTCTTCCCAAACAAATCCCAGAGCAGTTTAAAATGCGAGGGTAATTCTTTAATGTTATTAATCACCGGTCGATTGTCAATTACCACAGCATTGTAATGTTGTCTTCGACTACGATGTAAGATTACGGCGCGTGTATAATTCCCTATATAAATGAATCTATTGTCAACTTTCGATGATGATGTATCGTCCAACTTCCTTTTTCCTCCTCCTACTTTTCCATTACTAGGGCTAATGGCCTCATTGTCAATAATCAATATAGTCATTTGCAACCAGTCGGATATTGTTTGTAGTGCAAATTCATCTGCCCAATAGCACTTTCCTGGTCCACAATTGAATGATTTACCACTCTTCCTTGCAAATTGCTTCAGTTCGTCCAATGATATCATGTTTGTTGCAAAGTTATATTCTGTTAGTCCAGCCGTGGCATATAGCTTGTACGAGTTAAGTTGTTCATTTGTAAATTTGGACGCTACGTAGTCACGTAAGTGTTTAGATGATGGGACATTGGCGGATGATGTCGATTCGTCGTGATCCTCCTCCCGACGACATGTTGTTTTTACATTCTTTGCCGCCTTTGCATTGTTGTTGTATGATGCTGATAGAAATAACAGCTCGTGGATACAATCAAAGAAACAATCGCCTGATGCCGGAGTGGAGAGGATGTTGACATTGGTAGAGGATGATAATTGCAATGTCTCGCGGAGGGCGGAGGATCGCGACATCTCGTCATCAACTACGATACTGGGGGGAACATCGCGCGGGTCGAGCAGAGAACACAAACACAAAGCACAATCGAAATTCTATTTAGACATGATCGTCGGGCTCCTCGTGCCGGTCCTTGTATTCCTCGATAATAGTAACAATCATCACCTTGAGCAACAACACGTTGCCGTCGCGTCTCCTCCTTCTATAATTATTGCAGGTGGTATTGGCGCCACATCTACGTCATTGCCACGGCTGAATCGACTGAGCTTATCTAATACCGTGGTTGCTTCTACACAAGAAGAGGTAACACCCTCCTCGGAAGCAGCGTCTAGGGATGCTCCTTCATATCGTGTTTGGGATCTACCAAACGGAAGTGTTGAATTTCACAATCCATTCATCTTTGACGGGCTAACACTGCGCAGTAGCAGTAGTGTACAACAGATTCTGGAGAGTGATCAGTCTTCTTCGGTGTCCGAGACATCGTCGATCGCCCTGTGGGATCCGATATTTCTTGGCAGGTGAGTCGCCTTTGTTCTCCAATGATACGAATTGATACTCCATCTGGATCTTACCTTTTCATTGCGCAAAAAAGCGGTGGGAGTGGTGCGGTCTTTTCATTCTCCCCTCGTCCTACCATTATTGCCGGCAACGTCAATTCGCCGTCACGGGTTTCATCTACCAATGACATGAAACGATACACCGTAAATAATAACGATGATAGAATCGCAATCAAGGTTAGTTGGAAACGCAGTAACGAATCGGTACTAAAGGAATGCAATATATTACAAGGTCTATCGAATGTTCCACATGTAGAACGATGTCTCGGTCGACCGATGGATTATCCATATGAAAATGGACGATCAATAATTGCATTGTCGCCTGTTGTTGTGGAGACAACGGCAGATAATAATGTTGGTGGTGGTATAACGTCGAGCATTGACAAGGTTAATCCAGGCTTACCACAACGGAATGCTGTACAATGTGTTGTGGAAACAATGGTACAAATGCTTAAATTGGGAGTATACACCATTGACATACAGCCACTTATCGATAGAAGAAGTGGAGAGATAGTATTTATTGATTTTACAGAGGCAGATTATTTTTCTGCCATTGATGATGGGGATGATAATTCTGCAATAGTTGGATTTTGTGGTGAAATGCTAACTTTAATACCCGAACGTTTGAAAGGTATAGCGGTGGAAATGTTGACAATGGAAATGAATAACATGAAGGAGAACGACCAACCATTACCAGAGAAAATCATAGATATTTTGGAAAGTTCATGGCTGGAGTGATTTTTTACTCTGCCTGTGAGTCCTCGTGCGACGTGGACGAACATCCTGAATGTAGGTCGTAGTTCATTACTTCCACATAACTTCGTGTGTGTCTATTTTCTAACAGAAGACTTCACTCTGGATGATTTTATGGAGAGGCTTGACTGGTCAAAAAACATCATTTGGTTCACTCGATATTGCTCATAACTCTAACACAACACAAACCGTAAGCATCACCATCGCTTGACACCATGACAACTCTTTCTAATATGCACGGCACCACGAAAGCTCTTTCTAATCAGCAAATGAATTCTATGAAGGTGTTAGATTTGATCTCTAGGGCTCGTGATGAGGTTAAGGCTGATAAGTTGCTAATGCATGACGCCAATGCTATCAAGACGATGATGACTTCAAAAATGTTTCCCTGGATTTACCGCTGCCATGGTGGGATTGTCGATAAGGCGTTGAAAGCTTTGGAAGCAATTGAAAGTGTGATTGAAAATAATGATCACTTGCAATTGGTAAAACATGCGATGACGGATATTTTGACCTCTTGGAAAAGGAATGGGAAGATAATGCAAATTGTGTTTGTGAAGAAGGATGCAAACACCTCGAGACGGTTCGCTTTCTCAAATGACAAACTTCTTCGGCAACACATTGAAGACTATGCCCGCAAGCGTGGTGTTTCACATAAATCACTCCGCTTTTCCCACAAGGGAAAGCTTCTGTTTGTTTCGAGTCTAGGGCGGCAAACTTTAGCGGATTTGGGTATACAAGATATGGATGAGATTATAGTTCATGACACAAGTATCTCTAACAGCAGCGACAAGGAAAATGAGATCAACAATCCCGTCCAACTACACAAGGAAATTATCAAGAAGAAGACGAAGAAGAAGAAGATGAATCGGACCAAGAAAGTCAAGAAGCAACAAATCCAACGAGTTGAGCCCGTCATGACGATGGAGGACTACAAGGCACAGCATTCCTTAGCCTTCACCAAAGTATTTGAGGAGTTGCAACCACGTCTCAAGGAGATTCGAATGGGATTGAATGCACTCGACTTACAATGCCAACCAAGAAAGGGGAAGAATATTGCTAGCAAGAAGAACATGATACAAGAAGCAGTTGATCATTCTACGCTATCCGGTTCTGAGATTGGAGGCAAGGTAGGCAAGTCTCATTTTGTCATTCAAGTAGGCGAAGTGCAAAACTTGTACAAGACAACAAAAGCATCATCCACCTCTTCTCCAATTGTAAAGCAGGGTGGTATACCCACATTGGACTTGCACGGCTGCACAAAAGAGGAATCAATTGTGAAGCTTGATGAAAGTCTCGAGGCATGGTTCGAAATCGCTATGACGGGTTCATACCCGTTCGTGATTACTGCTGTGATTATTTGTGGCTGCGGATCGCAGGTGTTA
>Ga0247833_1005436_pt1 | contig 14864 bp, 13 predicted proteins | sample LaCruzMarch2015__7_FD_187117 | JGI IMG/M metagenome (GOLD analysis project Ga0247833, IMG submission 187117) | Freshwater microbial communities from meromictic Lake La Cruz, Castile-La Mancha, Spain - LaCruzMarch2015_8m | ecosystem: Environmental > Aquatic > Freshwater > Lake | place: Spain...
TTCGTGGTGCGCCGGCCGAAATATGCCTGCCGGTCGTGCGAAGACGTTGTGGTGCAGGCGCCTGCGCCGGCGCGGCTTATCGAGGGCGGCATCCCGACCGAGGCGACGGTCGCCCAGGTGATGGTCTCCAAGTACGCCGATCACCTGCCGCTCTATCGCCAGGCCCAGATCTATGCCCGCCAGGGCGTCGTGCTCGACCGATCCACGCTGGCCGACTGGGTGGGGCGTGCAGCCTTCCTGCTGCGGCCCGTCCACGAGCGGATGCTGGCCGTTCTGAAGGCCTCGCCCAAGCTGTTCGCCGACGAGACCACGGCGCCCGTGCTTGATCCGGGCCGAGGCAGGACGAAGACGGGGCAGCTCTGGGCCTACGCTCGCGATGATCGACCCTGGGGCGGCACCGATCCACCCGGCGTCGTCTACGTCTATGCGCCAGATCGCAAGGCGGAGCGGCCGATCGCGCATCTCGCCGGCTTCAGGGGCATCCTGCAGGTCGACGGCTATGGGGGCTACAAGCTGCTGGCCGAACGCGGCGAGGTTCGTCTGGCCCTGTGCTGGTCCCATGTGCGGCGGCGCTTCTACGAGCTCAACCAGGCCGGCCCCGCGCCGATCGCCGGCGAGGCCCTCCAGCGCATCGCCGAGCTCTATCGCATCGAAACAGCGATCCGTGGCCGCGATGCCGAGGCACGCCGCTCGGCCCGTCAGCAGCAGAGCAGGCCGATCCTCGAGGCCATGCAGCCATGGCTGCGGGAAAAACTCAGCCTCATCAGCCAGAAGACAAAGCTGGCCGAGGCGATCCGCTACGCGCTCTCCCGCTGGGAGGGCTTGAGCCTCTTCGTTGACGACGGTCGCGTCGAAATCGACTCCAACATCGTCGAGCGCTCCATCCGGCCATTGGCCCTGACCAGAAAGAATGCGCTCTTCGCCGGCTCCGACGGTGGCGCCGAGCACTGGGCCGTCATCGCCTCACTCGTCGAAACCTGCAAGCTCAACGGTGTCGAGCCACACGCCTATCTCACGAACATCATCGCCAGGATCGTCAACGGCCATCCCAACAGCCAGATCGGTGACCTGCTGCCTTGGGCCTATCCGATCCAGCCCGTCCTCAGACACGTGGCGTGAGAACGACGCTTACGATCAAAACACTCAAGAAGGCTGCGGTGGATCACGACGTGAACGTGTACGACATTGTCGACGAGGCCACGCGCGAGTGGCTTGGTCGTCACACCAAGAAGTCAAAGGGGTAGGGGATGAACGCCGTCGAGATCGAACAGGCCGTATCCGACCTTGCGGAAGCGCCCTTCGACGCCGTCGAATTCCCGTTCGCATTCCTGCAGGCCTTCGGCAACAGGGAAGTGACGCTCTGCAAGCTGCGCACCGGCGGCACCAACAAGTCCGACCTCGGCGGCGTCCTACAGACCAACAACATCCACATTGCCGTAGCGCCTTCAGGCGAGGTGACGACGATGTTGGAACGGCTGAGAACCAGTTCGGCAACGACCAAGGCCAAGTTCGCCTTGGCAACGGATGGGGACACCCTCGAGGCCGAGGACCTCGTCAGCGGTGAGACGATCGGTTGCGATTATGCCGACTTCCCGAACCATTTCGGCTTCTTCCTGCCGCTCGCCGGTATCACCACCGTCAAGCAAATCCGGGAAAGCTCATTCGACATCCGAGCCACCAGCAGACTGAACCGGCTCTATGTCGAACTGCTCAAAGACAATCCGGAATGGGGCAAGGCCGAGAACCAGGAAGCTATGAACCACTTCATGGCAAGACTGATCTTCTGCTTCTTCGCTGAGGACACCGACATTTTTGGCGGCAGTTCGCAGTTCACCAAGACGATCGAGCGCATGAGCGATCGAAACTCATCGAACACCCCTGAGGTGATGAGAACGATCTTCCTCTCGATGAACACAAAGATTGCCGAGCGCGGAGGCGGGGGCATCCCGCGCTGGGGGTTTCGCTCAAGCAACCCGCTGCTTCGGTGCCGCCTGCGCCCAGGCCGGCAGCATGTCGCCGTGGGCTGCGAGTAGGTCGTCGACGAGGTTCCAGATCTGCTCGAGGTCGAGCTCGGCCGCGGTGTGCGGGTCCATCATTGCGGCGTGGTAGATGTGTTCCTTGTTCTCAGTCATCAGCGCCGCGACCGTCAGTTCCTTAACGTTGATGTTGGTGCGGATCAGGGCGGTCAGCTGCGGCGGCAGGCCGCCGATATATGTCGGCTGGATGCCCGAGGCATCGACGAGGCACGGCACTTCCACCGCGGCATTGTTGGGCAGTGAGGTGATGACGCCGTAGTTGCGCACGTTGCCGTATATCACGCCCGGCTCGCCAGTCCACACCGAGTTGACGATCTCGGACGCGTATTCCTTACTCTGCTTGACCTCGATGGTGTTGGCCGTGCGGTATTCCTCGGAAGTGGTCTTCCACTTGCCGATCTGCTCGATGCAGCGCTTGGGGTATTCGTCGAGCGGAATGCCGAACTTTTCGATGATGTCCTCGCGGCCTTCCTTGATGAAGTGCGGGGTGTATTCAGCAAAGTGCTCGGAGCTTTCGGTGACGAAGTAGCCGAGCCGCGTTAGCATCTCATAGCGCACCTTGTTGGGGCAGCGCGGGTTCCAGGTCGGCTTGGGCGCGCGGCCTTCGCGATAGGCGCGGACCAGGTCGGGATAGAGGTCACGGTAGGAGCCATCAGCCTGGCGGTGTTCAAACTTGAGGTAGAACGCCATGTGGTTGATGCCGGCCGAACGATAGCGGATCTCGTCGTAGGGAATGTCGAGATCGTGGGCCAGTTCCATCGCAGTACCCTGCACCGAGTGGCAAAGGCCTACCTGCTTGATTGTGGGGTACTTTTCGGCAATGGCCCAAGTGTTGATGGCCATCGGGTTCACGTACTGCAGCATGATCGCGTCGGGAGCGACGGCGAGCATGTCTTCGCAGATCGACCACAGGTGCGGAACGGTGCGGATGCCGCGCATGATGCCGCCAACGCCAAGCGTGTCAGCGATGGTCTGGCGCAGGTTGTACTTCTTGGGGACGTCGAAATCGACCACGGTCGAGGGCTCGTAGCCGCCGATCTGGAAGCAGACGATCACGAAATTGGTGCTGTCGAGGGCTTCGCGCTGGTTCGAGTAGGTCTTGACGGTGGCGGGCACGCCGAGCGTCTGCACCAGCTTGCCGGCGATGATGGCGCTTTCTTCAAGCCGCTGCGAGTTGATGTCCATCAGGCGGATTTCGGCACCGGTCAGCGCATCGCGCTGCAGAATATCGCCAACGATGTTCTTCATGAACACCGAGGAGCCTGCGCCGATAAAGGTGATTCTGGGATTAGCCATCAAATGTCTCCGCAAGGCTGTAGCGTGGCCCTCAGGCCGCGATTTCGAAAAGCGACCCTAACGAGCCGCAATGTGTATTCGGTCTGGGGACGTTCAAGCACGTCGGCTAACGGCCCCGGCTCCACGATCTTGCCGTTCTGCATCAGCATGACCCGATGGCAAAAGCGCCTTCACCACCTTGAGGTCGTGGGAAATCAACAGGTAGCTCAGCCCCTTCTCGTCCTGCAGCTTGCGCAGCAGCTCGATGATCTGCACCTACACCGAAAGATCGAGCGCCGATGTGGGCTCGTCGAGCAGGATGAACTCTGGCCCTCGTGAAGGACAAGGGGGCGCACGTACCTCCAATGTCACAACCCTTCAGAGCCTCGTGCCAGTTGCCTGATCAAACACGTGGATCTGGTCAGGCAACACCGTGGCGTTGAAGGTCCCGCCTGTCACCGGCGCTGCGCCATCGACCACGGCCGTTAGCTCGCTGTCCCGAAATCCGAATGTCACATGTGTCTGAGCGCCTGTGGGCTCGACCAGCAGCACAGGGCCCGAAAGTTGCCCTCCCTCGTCAGAAGCCTGCGCCAGATGTTCGGGCCGCAAGCCGAGAACTAGTTCCCTGCCGGTCTCGACCGGCAGACCCAGAGCCAGCGGCAACTCGCTGCCATCCGCAAGACACGCTGAAAGTGCATGTCCCTCACGCTTCGCAACGGCCTTGAGCAGATTCATTGCCGGCGATCCGATGAATGTCGCAACGAACAGGTTTGCGGGTCGCTCGTAGAGCTCCATCGGGCGACCGTGCTGTTCAATTCTTCCGCTGTTGAGCACCACAATGCGGTCTGCCAAAGTCATGGCTTCTATTTGGTCGTGGGTGACATACACCGAAGTGCGCCGTACCTTCTGGTGAAGGCGCTTCATTTCGCCACGCATCTGAATGCGCAGCTGGGCGTCGAGGTTCGACAAGGGCTCATCGAACAAAAAGACATCGGGGTCGCGGACCATCGCCCGTCCCATGGCAACCCGCTGACGTTGACCGCCCGAAAGCTGTGCCGGACGCCGGTCAAGCAGACCAGAAATCTGCAATAGGTCGGCCACCCGCGCAACCTCCGCGGCAGCGCGCTGACGTGGGACGCGCGAAAGCTCGAGATTAAACGAGATATTCTGCCTCACCGTCATGTGCGGATAGAGGGCGTAGCTCTGAAAAACCATGGCGATGTTGCGCTCACGCGGCGTCATGCCGTTGACCAGCTGTCCGCCGATGCTCACCTTTCCGCCGCTCTCGGGCTCGAGCCCGGCGATGATGCGCAAAAGCGTGGACTTACCGCAGCCCGAGGGACCTACCAGAGCGACGAACTCCCCATCGTCAATGGTCAGGCTCAGTGACTTAATCACTTCAGTTGCGCCAAATGACTTTCGCAGGTCTTGCAGACCGATAGCGGCCATATCAGTTATCTCCTTGCTTTACCATGGTTAGCCCTTGACTGCGCCCATGGTCATTCCCCGAATGAAGTGCTTCTGGAAAAGCAGGAACACCATGACCGTCGGTAGCGCCGCAACCACCGCTCCCGCCGCGATCAGAGGCCACGCCACAGTGTGCTCACCCTGGAAGTTTAGAATGCCGACAGTGACTGGTCGCTTGTCGTTGCTCTGCACCAACACCAACCCCCAGAGCAGGTCATTCCAGATCCAGGTGAATTCCAGCACCAGCAACGCGACAAACGCGGGTCGGCCGATTGGAATGAAGATTCGCCAGTAGACGGTCCACTCCGAAGCACCATCGACGCGCGCCGCCTCCCTCAGCTCTGCCGGAACAGTGTTGAAGAAACTTGTCAGCACCAGCACCGCGAACGGGATGTGCCGCATGATCTGCACGATAATAATGGCAAGGTAGGTGTCATACAGTCCGATCGCATTGAAGAGCGAAAAGATCGGGATCAGTTGGACTTGCACCGGAACGAAGCTGAGCGTTATTAGTGTGAAGAATACCACCATTCGACCACTAAATCTTAGCCGGCTTATCGCATAGCTCGCCATAGAGGCGACCAATAAAACCCCCATTATCGATGGCAATGTAACAATCGTCGACGCTTTTAGGTAAGGTGCGAGGCCCACGGCGGCGCCGATGAAGTTCTCGGGTGAAAATGGGTTAGGAATGGACCAGCCGCCGTTCCTGAGGATATCCCCCACAGTTCTTACCGAGGTGAGCAACGAGCCTAGAATGGGCAGAAAAAAAATCGTCGTTGCGAACAAAAGTGCTAAAATTCGTGCGGTCCTGGCTAGTGCTGGCAGAAGGCGGGGTTTTTTGCGGTCGGCGACGGCGGGCTTGTCAACTATCGTCATTTCAAGTCACGCTCCTGCAGGCTGATCATGCGGCGCAGGTATGGAACCACGAAGGTTGCAGTCATGGCAGTGATCACAACACCGATGGCTGCACCGTAGCCGAACCGATAGTTCCAGAAGGTCTCGATATACATGCGATAGCCCAACACATCAGTGCGCCCGAATGGTCCACCCTGGGTCATTGTCATTACGATCTCGGTTGATTGCAGGGCGCCGATCAGCGCCGACGAAACGACAATCATCATGGCCGGTCGCAGCAGCGGCAGCGTTACGCGCCAGAACATGGTCCAGGCATTGGCGCCGTCTACACGCGCCGCCTCGACTAGCTCGCGCGAGATGCCGCTCAGGCCCGCTAGCAGCACAATGATGGAGAAGGACGTCTGCATCCATGCCGATGCTACGATCACCGATGCCAGCCCTAAGTCGGGGCCGAGCCATTGCTGGATGAAGTCGCCCAGTCCCATCGCTTCTAAGGCCTGGTCGAGCAGGCCGATCTTGGGCTGGTAGATCCACTGCCAGACGATTCCGACCACAGAAAAGGACAGCGCTATCGGAAGGAACAATAACGTCTTGCAGATCGCAGAGAACCACGAGTTCGAATTAAGCAGCACTGCCAGCAAAGTCGCGAGCGCTGGAACGACGATGACGAACGACACCATCCAGATCAGCGTGTTGACAAACGCCCCTTGGAAATAGCTGTCCTGCACGAGGTCAGTGTAGTTCTTGAGTCCTATGAAGGTAGCCGGCGTCCCGATGCCTGTTTGGTCGAAAAAGCTCAGGACAAGCGACTGGATGATTGGGAGGCCGCCAAAGCCCGCGTAGATAAGCAGCGCTGGCGCCAGGAAGAGCCAGGGTATGATTTGGGCTCGTGCCATTTCGGGTTACCGTTTTCCGGCCGCGGTGTGCAAGCCTCAAGGTCCAACGGGTCGGCAGCTATTCGACCGACGGCATGTCCCGAAGCGACAGATCTGGAAAGCGCCATAGGCATCCGGAAGCAAAGTGCTCCGAATGCCCATGGCCAAGCTAACGCCTATTTGAAGACTTCCTTTGCCCTTTGCTCGATAGCGTTCAGTGCATCCATGTACGTGTCGGGGTATGCTAGGAAACGCGCCAGTTCCCGCTTTGCTACCTCGGTCACCGGAGGCAGGGTGGCAAGTTCCATGTTCTGGTGGAACGGGCTCTTGTTGAGCTCCGCCATTCTGGCAAGAATTGGCCTCAGGTCTTCGCTGTAAACCTCGACAGGTACGCTCTGGTTGGCAGCGAGGTTGGTGTTGTCCTTGGCGTAAGCTGTTTGCGACGCCTGTGACGCGAGACATTCCAGCAGCTTGACTGCGCCGGCGGTGTTTTTACCCCTGCCGCTTGCTGCCCAGCCCTCAAAGGCCCCTTCGGTCGCCGTCGCCACTGCCGGCTCGATGCTCGGGAACGGGAAGAAGCCGAAATCCACATCTGGCTTCATGTCGGCGCTCTGAAAGGCCCCCATCGCCCAGGGTCCCATCAGCTCCATCGCCGCGTCGCCAGTGATTATGGCAGTGGTCATATCCTGCCACGAGCCACTCAGCATCAGCTGGAAGTCGCCCGCATCGAGCATGCCCTTCCATAGCTCCATCGCCCTAATCACCTTGGGGTCGAGGTAGCTCTCCTTGCCCCACATCAGGCGTTCGCGAAACTCGCTGCCGGCGATGCGCAGGACCAAATAGTCGAACCAGAACATCGGCTCCCAGCCGCCCTTGGAACCTAATGCCAGCGGGGTTACACCGCTGTCTCTAAGCTTCTTGAGGCCCGCAGTAAACTCTTCCCATGTAGCCGGCGGCTGATCAATGCCCGCCTTTTTAAACGCCGCCTTGCTATAGAGGAATCCATTGGGGATCGTGTTGAATGGCACGACATAAATCTTGCCGTCGGTTTCGGTGACGCTCTGCGTCATACCCGCCGAGAAATTGGCGCCAATCGTGTCGTTCCATACCTCGGTCAGGTCGAGAATGTTACCAGCTTGCGCTTGGAAAACGGCACGCCCACCGGGCCACAGACCGTAAACATCGGGCGGAGTGCTGCTGCTCAGTTGGATCGGCAGTTGCACTTCGTACTGGTCCGACGGCACGAACGACATTTTCAGGTCCAGCCCGGGCAGCGTGCTTTGGCACACAGCAAACGCCGGATCGAAGTGCGCCACGCGGGTAGCCTCGTCGGCCCAACGGTGAAACACGGTCACCGTCCCGACATCCTGAGCCATGGCAGGTCCGGCTACTAGCACTGCCGCCGCTGCGAAGCCTAGTCGCTTGAGTATCTTAGTCATCATTTCCTCCTCACTACATATTATCAATGGATAATCGTATCATTTGTGTCAAGCGAAAGCTGGTCGCCCAGCGATCGCGAGAGAGGAGTCTCCGCTAGGCTTGGATCGCCACCGGCAGCCAGACGCTCATCTCGGTGACGCCGCGGTTGTTCCAAGCGAAATAGGGTACGAGCCGGATGTTGATTGGCTTCGCCGGGACCACCTCCAGCGTCTGGTAGAGGTGCTCAGAGGTCGTCGATGGCCGCCAGATCGCCTGGCCGGTCAGCAGCCGCGCGTTGCCCACGCTCTCGGTGGAGAGCTCGAACGGGTGCGACGTACTAATAAAGACATCTTTCAGAGCCACGCCCTCGGGAAGGTCCGTCTCTTCCAGGCAATAGACCACCGGGCCTCTGACCACCGCGACTTGATTTGTGACTTCCTCTACCCGGTGATGGCCGACGACAAAGTTTGCCACTAGGGGCAACTCTAGGGTCACATGGTCGCTTGCCTTCCAGTGCCGTCGGATCTGGAAAAAAGTGCCCGGTACCACTCCCGCCTGCGGCTCGCCGTTGACCGAAACGCTGGCGCCCTTGGCCCACCCCGGAATGCGAATATTGAGGCCGACCGCAGCCTCCGGCGCGGCTTCGACGACAACGTCGACCTTGCCGTCCCAAGGGTAGTCCGTCCGCATCTCATAGGCGAAATCGCCGCCACCAATCTGGGTACGAACGCGGCTTCCTCCGAACAGTTGGATCCAAAGGTCAGTATCCGAGCGCGAGACGGCCCAGCGGCTGAGACCCGAAAGGGTACGTGCGATCTGTGGCGGGCAGCAGTAGCACTCCCACCGGTTCCAGCGTTGAGGCGAATCGTGGGACAGGCTGACGAACTTGCCGTGGTCATGGCCGTGCCAGCGTAGTGGGTTTGTGTAGGTGAATTCGGTCCCGTCGAGGCTGACGCCTGAGATACCGGCATTGTAGAGAACCGTCTCGGCCACGTCCGCATATTTGACGTCGCCGGTGAGCTGCAGCATGCGGAGCCCCCACATCGCCATGCCGATATTAGCGCAGGTCTCGTTGTAGGCGCTTGCATTGGGAAGCTTGAAAGCGTCGCCGAATGCCTCCCAGACCATATCGGCGTTGCCGGGCCCCCCTGTGCGCTCCGACACGCCGACATGCAGCGCGCCTGCACCACCGGTAATGTAGAGTTTGCGCTGGGTTACATCGTCCCAGATCGCTTTGAGCGCCTGCATCAGGCCCGCGTCGCCGGTGTGAGCCACAACGTCCGCGGCTCCCGCATAGAGATAGGTGGCCGTAACCGCGTGGCCGTAGGCGCGCGTCTCGGTACGCAGCGGAACGCGGTCCTGGTTGCAGTCGCCGATTCCGCCCTCCGCTGAACCACGCATCTCGACGAAGGTGTTGGCCAGTTCAAGGTACCTACCAGCTCCGGTCACCTCGTAGAGTTCAACGAGTCCCATGATGTTCGAAGGATTGAACTCGTAGTGCGCCAACTCCCTGGGACGGCTCGCAAACACGCCGTATACGCAGTCAGCGGCCTTGATAGCAATTTCCAGGAAGTTGGTCTGGCCAGTGATGCGGTTGTGGGTTGCGGCAGCCGTGAAGAGGTGCCCAAGATTGTAGTGCTCGTGCTTGCGCTGGTCCACCCAGCGCTCCGAACCGGTCCCGGTGATCTGGGTGTTGATGTAGCCGTCCGGCTGCTGAGCGCCAGCGATGGCAGCGATGATCTCGTCCATCAGGAGACGCACGGGTTCGTCCCGGGTGGTAGCGTATACGTTCGCCAGCGCCTGGAGGAATTTGTAACAATCTCCGTCGCTCCAGAAGGTGGCGTAGTGTTCCTGACTACCCGAGGCAGCGAGAGAAAAATTCCCAAGATATGCGCCGTTCTTGGGGTCACGCAAAGCCTCCAACATACCGGGCAATGTGCGATCCTTCGTCATCTCAAACTTTTCGAACCAGAATCCGCCTGTCCACTGGACAGCGGTATCCTCGAGCGCGGTCATCCTGGTGTGGCCCGGCGCGGTTCCTGTGTGCGTCTGCGCGTTCATCACTATCACTCTCCCTGGTTATTCATTGTCCGCCGCTCACTCCACCTGGAAGTGGCGCACGAAGTCGAAGTCGATTTCGATACCCAAGCCTGGCCCATTCGGCGGCGCCGCGGTTCCGGCGTGCTCTTTGACCTGGCGCAGCACGTCCAGCGGTTTGGACAAAAGGTCTTCTCGAAATCTGTTAGGCGTAGTGTCGTATTCCAGCATTGGCTGCACCGGGTCGGCGGCGCCCGGCAGGTCCGGCATGGCGGCCGCGAGGTGCAGGTTCAGCGCGACGTTGATGGCCGTCCCCCAGCAGTGGTTCACCACCGGAACGAAGTTGGCATGTGCAAGGGCCAGAACCTTCTGGTACTCTGTGATGCCGCCCAGGCCGCACACCTCAGGCTGCAGAATGTCGACGCAGCGCCCCTCAATAAGGTCGCGAAACCCCCAGCGCGTGAACTCTGCCTCGCCAGCAGCGATATTGAGATCGAGCGCGTCCCGAAGTTCGCGATAGCCCTTGCGATCCTCGGGTGCCAGCGGCTCCTCGAACCAGCTGACGCCCAGTTCTTCAAGAACGCGGCCAAGCGGGATCGCTTCACGCAGCGTGTAGCAATGGTTAGCGTCGACCATCAGCCCCAGATCGCCGATCGACTCGCGCACGGCGCTCACCAGTTGAACATCTTCCTTGACGCCTAGGCCGATCTTCATCTTTACGGCACCGAAACCAGCCTCGCGTAGGCGGGCGCTCTCACCGCGGAACCGGCTGACGAGATCCGGGACGCGCTGCAGCATCATGCCGTAGCCGTAGACGGGAACCCGCTCGCGAAATGCGCCGCCGAGCAACTCGTAAAGGGGAGCGTCGTAGTACTTGCCCGCGATGTCCCACAGGGCAATGTCGATCCCTGACAGCGCCTGGATCGGCATCCCCTTCTGCCCATGGTCACGCAACAGGTTATAGACCTTGTGCCAGATGACTTCGCGCGCCAGCGGATTCATGCCGATTAGCATCGGGGCGATTGTCTGCTCGACGATGGCGCGATTACCGCGAGAAACTCTGCCACCGCCGAACACTTCGCCGTGGCCGACTAGACCGTCGTCCGTACGCACTTCAACGATGTGGGCCGACCGGACGTCGTAGTATTGCTGTGAATAGCCCAACGGCTCGTCCAGCCTGTATTCGAGAATATAGCTTTTTATTTCGACGATCTTCACGGTGATTGTTCCAATAACTATTCCTCGCTCCGCCTGTTGGACATGGAGCGCCGAGTTTATTCCAGCCTTAAGTTTTGCGGGCGCTAGGCGCCTATGTCAGCTCAAGTCGCTGATTGAGGCACTGGGTCAGCCCTTGCCTCTTTTGAACTCGCGCATCAGACGGCTCTCCGCGTCACGAAGCAGGTCAGTCATTGCCGCTTCGGCGGCCTGCTCGTCCGCTGCCTCTATCGCTTCCAGCACTCTAAGGTGCAGCGGAAGCGAAGAGGTGTTCTCCGACGCCCCTGGGTTTGTGGTCTTGATGCTGGCGAGGAGCCCCGCAAAGACCAACGCCTCGAGCCCGTCGAAATACTCGTTGTGGCAGGCCTTGAGCACGGCAGAGTGGAACTTGGCATCGGCACCGACAAACTCGGACGGCGTTTCCGTACCTTCGCCCATTTCGCCATAAGCGCTGCGGATCCGCTCGAGCTCAGTCTGCGTGCGCCGCCGCGCCGCGAGCCCGGCGGCCGCCGGCTCGATCACCCTGCGCAGCTCCATGAGTTGCATCAGTCGTTCGGGGCTATAGCTTATGGCCTGCTGCCAACCCAACATCTCGCGATCGAGAATTTGCCAGTGGCTCTTTGGCAGTACCTTAGTGCCCAGTCTCGGGCGGGCTTCCACCAACCCCTTTGCGGTCAGGATCTTGATCGCCTCGCGCACGACAGTGCGGCTCACGTAAAGTTCCTTGGCCAGTTGCGTTTCGTCAGGAACCAGCGAACCTGGTGGGTAGACTTCGCGCAGAATGCGTATGCCCAGCTCGCGCGCCGCCTGCGCCGACATACTACGTGCCGCAAACGAGTCCTCATGCATCTCGTGCAGAAACTTCACGGAGTCTGCGTCACCTTGTGTAGTCAATTCTATTTCCCATTCTCAAACGTTCGAAGCGATCACAGCGTCGGAACTTTTCACCGTTGTGACCCGTTTAACAGCCAGGTAGTCGCGCAGCGCAAGCGCAGAACAGTCGTGTCCATAGCCACTCTGCTTGATGCCGCCATGCGGCAGGTCGATTGCATATCTAGCGCCGTTGACCTGCACTTCGCCAAACCGCAGCCGTTGCGAAAGTCGATCCTGCCGATCTCGATCTTTGGTGAACAAATACGCCACCAAGCCGCTGTCCGTCGCGTTGGCGAGTCGTAGCGCCTCGTCTTCGCTGGAGAAGGTCGACACGCCAACTATCGGACCGAATATCTCTGAATCATACACATTCATACCAGCGCGCACGCCTTCAAGTACCGTCGGCTCGAAGAAGCTGCCGCCTTTGAGGTCGGGATGCCCAGGCGAACCTGCCTGACCGCCCGTCACGAGACGCGCACCGTGATGCACGGCATCGTTGACGGACGCCGTCAGGCGTTTGACGGTCTGGCCATCAATCACCGGCCCCATCACCTTCTGCCCCTCCTCCCCCACTCCTAGTGCGATCGCGCGGGCGCGCTCCGCTACCGCTTCAACAAAGCGAGCAGCGATCGACTGGTCGACGAGGACACGATTGGGCGCAACGCAGATCTGCCCAGCGTTGCCGAACTTCAAGTCCGTAAGCGTTGCTACTGCCGCGGTCAAATCGCAGTCAGCAAACACCAGGAAAGGGGCATTGCCACCGAGTTCCAGTGAGTAGCGCTTGATGGAGGTCGATCCAGAGCGGACAATCTTCTTCGCCGTCTCAGCGGAGCCTATCAGAGTAAGCAGCGCCGGAAGCTTGCTTGAAGCCAAATGCGTCGAAACCTCCTCGTCCGGACCGCAGATAATGTTAACCACCCCAGCTGGGATGCCCGCTTCCAGGCAAAGACGTCCGACTATGTAGGCGGAAACTGGAGATTTTGGCGACGGCTTAACAACGATGGGGCACCCCGACGCCAAAGCCGGTCCCATTTTGAAGCCGAGATTAAGGATCGGAAAGTTCCACGCGAGAAATGCCACAACCACCCCGACGGGAGTTGGGCGCAGTTCGTGCCGGTACCGTTGATCGCGATCCGGCAGAACCTCCGGAACAATCTTAGCGATCTCATCGGCATAATAGGTCAAGCTGTCTAAAAGCGATTGCACGTCATCGTCTGCCTCGCCAGCCGTCTTCCCCATCTCCCGGGAAACGGCCAAGGACAATTCTTCGCGACTCCCCGCGACCCCGGCACGAAGCGCATGCATTAGTCGTACCCGTTCTCCGACTGACGTTTGCGACCAGGACTCGAAGGCGGCGTGCGCAGCATCCAGTGCCGCGTCAGCGTCCGCTCCGGTTGCCCAGGCGATTTCGGCGAACGGCATTCCTGTATGCGGAGAGTGAACGACATGACTCCTTCTGCCTCCGACGAGCTCCCCACCGATTAGCATTCCGTACTTGATCATGAGTCCACCACAAAAACCACCACATGATCAATTTCATAATATGAAAGGTAGGTCAAATCAGATTTCGGCGACATGTATGTGATTAGGCTCAGAGCTTCTGACTCGTATGCATATCGGGATTTACTCGTCGACCGATGCCCCGGACTGGCAGGCTAAGAGCCTGTTTGAGTGGGCGCTTACGGATCATGGCCAGCGTCTGATCAGGGCAGCCGAAGCGGCGATGGTGATCAGGGTTTCGGCAACCTCGGTGAGTTGCTCATAGTCGCGGACAAGGCGGCGGTTTTTGAAGATCCAGGCAAAAGTGCGCTCAACGACCCGTCGGCGTGGTAGGACCTCTAAGCCCTTCGCGTGCGCGCCCCTGCGGATGATCTCGAGCGTGATGTGGGTCTTGTCGCTGGCCCATTTCACGAGGCGGCCGGCGTAGCCGCCATCGGCGAAGAGGCGGGTGACGAAGGGATAGCGACGGCGCGATAACTGCAATGGCACCTTGCCGCCATCGGTCCTGAACTTCGCCGGCATGGACCCGCACCGCCAGCAATCGCCCGTCCGTGTCAGTCAGGATGTGCCGCTTGCGTCCAGTGATCTTCTTGCCCGCATCATAGCCTTTTCCGCCCCCTTTTGATCGGCGGTGCGGACCCACTGGCTATCGAGGATCGCCGCCGATGGTGAAGGTTCGCGGCCACTGCGCTCGCGGTCGGCCATCACCAGCGTTTGGTGGATGCTCTCCCATATCCACATCCAGAACGACGACGACGCAGATCGCCTGATCCAGACCATTCGCGCCTCCGCGCAGCGCGCCCACGATTGGATCGCCACCCAATCCGGGGATCCCATGGATATGCTCAAGCGCATGAAGTTCGAGCCGGCGGGCTTCCACCCGGTCGAAGACCGGGCATTGAACGTCGTCGAGCAGATCAACCAGACGTGGACCTATTTCGTGGCGGCATCGGCGGCGAAGCAGCTGCTGAAACTCCATCCAGATGTCGGCGGCTTCCACCTTGCCCCCGGCGCGCATGCTTCCCTTGAGCTCGACATAATGAGCGCCGAACCGGGTACTGTCGGCGCCGAGACCTTCGCCGCGGTCGATCCTCGGAACAACCGCAAGCTCTACCTGGATCTGCAGAAGATGGCGGCTCGCGCCGAGCGGCACCGCTACGTCTTCTTCATGTCGCCGCTTTATCCGGAGGCCGGCCGTCAGGCGAAGCTAGCCCGGATATCTCACAGCTCCGCGCTGTTGGCAGGGTATGAATGCGTGCGGAGGGGATTTGGCCATTGCTGGTCTGCTTGGTGCGATGGCGTTGGCTTT
>Ga0247833_1005460_pt1 | contig 14810 bp, 12 predicted proteins | sample LaCruzMarch2015__7_FD_187117 | JGI IMG/M metagenome (GOLD analysis project Ga0247833, IMG submission 187117) | Freshwater microbial communities from meromictic Lake La Cruz, Castile-La Mancha, Spain - LaCruzMarch2015_8m | ecosystem: Environmental > Aquatic > Freshwater > Lake | place: Spain...
TGTAGTGTTTTTCAATAACACATGCTCCCATGCCAATCGATAATATTGGTATTAAAACCCCTAGGGTATGGTCAGAATATCCCACCGGAATATTAAACTCATTTGCCAAAGTGCTCATTGCTCTTAAATTAACATCCTTAAAAGCTGCTGGATAATTTGAGGTGCAATGAAGTAAAACAAGATTATCCTCTACTCTATCTCCATAAAATTCTCTAAATATTTCAATAGCCACTTTGACTTCGTCAAGAGTAGACATACCTGTAGACATTATAGTAGGCAGACCTTTTTTGGCTATATGCTTTAGATAGGGAATATTGGTTATCTCACCTGAAGGAATTTTAAGCCGTTTCACACCTAAAGACACTAAAAAATCTATGGTTTGCTCATCAAAACCTGTAGACATGAACTCTATATTTAAAGATGAAGCTAATTCGTTTAAGATATAATGATGATCTTCTGTGAGTTCAAGCGCTTGTAGCATTTCATATTGAGTAGAAGAGTTGCTTGAATTTAATTTTTGGTATTGAGCTTTTTCAGCAGTTTTAGTAACTAAGGTGTCCGCTTTAAATGTTTGAAATTTTACAGCATCGGCCCCTGCTTCACTTGCCGCATAAACTAGATCTTTAGCTAACTCAATATCACCATTGTGATTCACGCCTGCCTCAGCAATAACAAAACAACTCATTAAAGAACCTCTTTTTTTGATTCAATTAATTTTTCTGCTAACGCCCAATCTTGCCAAGTGTCTATATCTAAGCACTCACTTGAAGCGTCCATAAGAAAAGCCTTTGTTGGGTTACCATAAAATGACTGATTTACAAGCAGCTGTTCAATAGTTGTAATATATATAGCACCATTTAAAATGTACAGATCTTCAGACAAATCATCTGACTGAGCATTCCTGAAAAGCTCTGGTGTATCTAAATTCCCAGTAATATCTATTGATTTGTACCAAGAGTGTTTTAATGAAATAGGATTCACTGATACAACACTTAGGCCTGATAATTCATGTAATTCAACCGCCTTCCTAATGGTATCTGACTTTCTAAATAGTGAAGTTGGCTGAAGAAGTAACACACTATCAAAATGAATATTTTTCTTATTATATAATTCAATCATATGAATAATCGCATGCATGACATCAGATTCATCTTGTGACAAATTACTTGGTCTCAAACAAGGAACAATTGCATTATACTTTAGTGCTATATCAGCAATTTCTTGACTATCCGTTGACACAACTATCTCTCCACAACACCCAGCTTTTTGTGCGGCAATGATAGTATGTGCAATTAAAGGCTTTCCAGAAATAATCTTTGAGTTTTTTCCTGGTACTCGTTTCGAGCCAGAACGCGCAGGGATTACTGTTAAAATAGCCACGTTTATATCCTAAATTTTTAGAAATTGCTCAACAATACCCAACCCAACAGTACCAGATTTCTCTGGATGAAACTGACAACCATAGATGTTTCCTTCTCGTATTAAAGAAGAAATTATCTGGCCGTCATATAAAGTATCTGCTAAACGAGTGCTTGGATGAGAAGGAATAGCCATAAATGAATGAGCGAAGTATACGCTAGAATTTAAAAGAGTATTTTTTAAAATAGAGTCATCCCAAACCCTGCCATTATCAACAGGAATTAACTTATTCCACCCGATATGCGGTATTTTAATCCGAATTCCATCGCTCCCATACGAAGGGATTGGCACAACTTCGCCACTTATCAAGTCTAGACCGGAATATTCGCCAAATTCCATGCTTTTAGTTAGCATCATTTGCATGCCAAGACATATTCCCATAAAAGGTTTACCAGTTTTAGCAAAGCTCTTTATTGACTCAATAAAACCGAATTCTCTAAGTCCGTTCATTCCGTCTTTAAAAGCACCTACTCCTGGTAACACGACTCGCTGAGCTTTCATAATTTCTTCAGGGGTATTAACTATATTTACATCCGCACCAAAAAAATTAAAGGCCCTTGCTACACTCAATAAATTTCCAACTCCATAATCGATGATAGAAACTGATGTCACATTGTTCTCACTTTAATATTATTTTCAATCGCATGCTGTCTAATCTCTGACAAACTTAATCTTTTATAATGTAAAACATCTGCCATTGCCACAGCATCTGCCTTTCCTTGAGAAACAACCAATGTTAAATCTTCAAGTTTTCCCATTCCACCACTTACAATTACAGGTATGGATACAGCTTCTGAAACTTGCCTAACTAGCTCAACATCAAAACCTTTACGTGTTCCTTCTTGTTTTATAGAGGTAAGCAGGATTTCCCCTGCTCCAAGTTTCTCTCCTTGTATGGCCCAATCAACAACATCCATTCCTGTATGCTCTCGCCCATTATCAGTCATGACTTCCCATTTATCATTTGAGATACACATCGCCTCAATAGATAAAACAGCGCACTGGGAGCCAAATTTTCTGGCGATATCAGTAAGTAAATTATGGTTTTTAGTAGCAGCTGTATTAATGGCTACCTTATCAGCACCACATCGCAATAACTGTTTTACATCATCAACACTTCTAACTCCACCACCGACAGTAATTGGAATAAAAACATTCTCTGCAGTAGATTTTACAATATCTGATAGATTATTACGGCCATATAGAGAGGCTACAGCATCCATATATATAAGCTCGTCTACACCTTCTAAATAATAATTCATAGCGAATTCATTCGGGTTGCCGATTACTCGTAAACCTTCAAGGTTAATTCCTTTGATCAAATTAGGGCCTTTAATATCCATTCGAGCAATAAGGCGAACATTACCCATTAAATTATCTCCAGATATTCACCCTTAGTTTTTTCAAAGTTAGTAACTTGATGTCTCAATTGCCATTGATTACCATTTTTTTTCCATAAGTGTGGAGATCTAAATGTATCTGCTAAAGCCATAAAATAATCCCTGTACATAATAGGTTCCTCAAACATGGAGGCCGCGATTGGAAACTCTTTAGGATTAATACTTAAATATCTAAATATTTCGTCAGCAAAGCGCTCTGGAAACTCTTGATCAAAGCGCTTAACCAAAGACACGCCCTCTTCTCTAGTAATATCTCCTGAACGTATTTCTTGAGAGGCATCATATGTAGCTCTACCAATGCCAAATTTAGTAAGCGTAGTAAAATAATGAAAATCATCAATCTTGTCATCGATACTATTATACTTGCTGTAAGTTCCTGGTGTCCGCTCTGGAGATGCCTCAAAACCACCATGCTCCACAGAGTAATAATAACAGCTTTGAGGATGCCATTTTAAGTAGTAACCTAAGTAATGAACTTCAACTTTATTTTCTTCTATTTGCTGTGGATCCGCGGGTAAATAAGCATCCAAATCACAATCGACCATTCCATAATTTTCTTTAAGCTCTTGGATGGAAGTGCCGCCTAAATAAATCTTACTTTTATCTTCAGCAGTAAAATATTTCCAATCTCGTTTTGCAGTCTCAGTATCCCCTATAGGATTACCATACTCTGCCTCATTTTCTCCATAAATAACTAGTTTAATATTATTAAGAAGAGCCATTTTAGGCGCATAGGATTTTTGTCCTATCATAAAAGGCTGAAATGGGTGAAATAAATTTTCAACAGCCAAACGAGTAATTAATCTATGAACACGACCGTTAGGAGTAAATAAATAATTATCAAATCCTGCATGTAACCAAGCTTGGAAATTTCGCCACCCCCAAGGAGTGTACATATGAGGTGCCCAGGTTACAGTAAGAGGGTTCATTTTATATTTATATTTTAAAATATGTGCGGCATAAAAACTATCTTTACCACCAGATCCAGGAACAACGCAGTCATAACTTCCATCTTTGCTACGAAATCTATCACATAAATCTTTTAGTTCATTTTCTCTACTTTCCCAGTTAATTTCAGCATTTTTTCGTTCCGCAACACGACATGCATCACAAACACCTTCTTTATCAAAATTAATTGTCTTTTTTTGAGATTCTTTTTTATGCTCATATTCTACAGCAGAATTAGGTCTTTGATTTGATATAACGCATTTTTTACAAAATTGTACCTTTTGAGGTAAGCCATATTTAATTTGTAAATTATTATCCGTCTCATTAAAAATATAAAAATCTACAGAGTGTGGCAAACAAATTTTACTCATATGTATTCCTTACCTTTATTGTGGGCAACTTATTTTTTTAATGCATAGAATAATAATTACATTAATTGATAAAGTAAAATTATATTTTGGAAACTTCTAGTTGTGTAGCCAATACGTTAGATAAAGCAACTGAAACCATCTCCTGCTCCGCAAAAGTTAAATAAGGGTGCATAGGGATGCTAATTACACTACTTGCCGCAAATTCAGTATTAGGAAAACTTTGTGCCTCAGGATATAACTTTTTAAATATCGGTTGCTCATGCAAACCTAATGGATAATGAACTGCTGTAGGGATTTTAAGCTCCTGCAATTTTTGTTGCACATCTTCGCGATTTGCAACTTCAATAGTATATTGTGCAAATACACTAGTGTTAATCTCTTTAATCTTTTGCTTCTTAATAAATCCAGGAAGTAATTGCTGATACCTTGCAGCTGCCTGATGTCTAAGCTCTACTTCTTCATTAAAAATTGCTAATTTTTCTAATAAAATTGCAGCTTGTAATGTATCCATTCGACCATTAATACCTAAGCTTGTATGATAATATCGCTTTGATTGGCCATGAGTTCTAATCTCTTGCATGCGTTTATTAAGCTCTGCATCATTTGTAAAACATGCGCCGCCATCGCCAAAACAGCCGAGTGGTTTTGATGGGAAGAAGCTTGTACATCCTATGGTTGTTAGACCACAAGATTTATTTCCCTTATATGTTGCCCCAAAACTTTGGGCCGCATCTTCGATAACTGGTAAATTATATTTTTTAGCTATTGCATTAATTTCATCAAAATCAGCGCACTGACCATATAAGCTCACTGGCATTATCGCTTTAGTTTTTGGTGTAATTGCCGCTTCAATAAGATTTGCATCAATATTATAAGTATCTTTATCAATATCAACAAATACAGGCTTTGCACCTAATAAAGATATTACTTCAGCGGTTGCGAAGAAACTAAAAGGTGTAGTAATAACTTCGTCACCATGCCCCACATCCAATGCCATTAATGCAATCAATAAAGCATCAGTACCACTTGATACTGCTAATGCATGTTCTACATTAACAAATTTAGCTAATTCACGTTCAAGTTCATCAATTTCAGGTCCCATGATAAAAGCGCCATGATTTAAAACTTCTTTAAATCTTGCAAAAATACGGCTTTCGATACGGTTTGCTTGTGTTTTTAAATCAATAAATTGCATAATTAATTCCTGAAATAAATTATCTTTTACTAGGATATTATGACCATTGCTCTAAACTCCCAAAGAGGCTTAATCCAAGAAATCTATGGATACCGCAGTACTTCGAGTTTTAGAGTAATTGTCAAAAACCATAATTTTTGACGTATTTTATCATATATTTATGTTTATGGCTTCATCATCCTAAAAAAAGCTGTAGCTATCGTTGCGATACAAGCTACTGCACTGATTTTTTTAGGATTATATACCAAACTAAATAAATTAAATGTATACTGCTCGAATGAAAAAGATTAGGAATTTTGCATGACCTTGAAGGCCATGTATAACAATATTGCTGGAAAATATGATACCGCCAATCAATTTGGTTCGATTAGTGAGAGTCATAAAGTTGCAATTGCTCAAATAAAAGCCGCTCAATTAGGACTTAAGCCTCATTATAAAGTTCTTGATTTTGGCGTTGGTGATGGCGCTTTTCTTAAAAAACTCTTGAAACCTATGCCTACTGCTGAATTTACAGGCATTGATGTATCTAAAGAAATGTTAAAGCGCGCTCAAGAATCTCTGCATTTAACTACAATTGAAGCTTCCGCTGCTGATGCAAGTCGTTATTTACCTCATCATAGTCAGGATTTAGTCCTTGCTCACTTTATTAATGCTTACATCCCAATTGATACTCTTTTTGAGCAAGCAAAACTATTAACCCGCTCTAATGGCTACTTCTCATTAATTACTACAACTTATGATTCTTTCCCAACTGCACAGCAACATTTAGCTGATTTTATTTCTAAAGAATCTATTTTAAGTAGAATAGTTGGGCACTATTATAAAGCAATTGTAAAAAATACAACGGTTGCTGCAAGTGAAGATGATCTTAAACATGCATTTGCCGATCACGGATTTGAAATTGTTGAACACCAAAGATTATATATTCCGATTACTTTAAATAATATTGATGAACTAGCCCTATTTGGGATTGAAGGGACTTGGTTTTTAAATACTTTAACAATACGCATGTTGCCTAAAAATTTCTTAATTCAACGTTTAAAAGTTTTATTTAATAAAATATTTACTTTCCCTTATCATGATACTCATATAATTGATGTGGTGCTTGCGCGGAAATAAAGTATAAAAATTTCAAAATAGCCAGAATGTAATTTGTTTTTTATAATAATGCTGTAAGGAAATTTATTTCATGAGTTTATTAGTTACTGGTGGTGCTGGTTTTATTGGATCTAACTTCATTTTAGATTGGTTAGCAGACTCTAACGAGTTGGTGATTAATCTTGATAAATTAACTTATGCCGGTAATTTAAAAAATCTAATTTCATTGAATAATGATCCTAGACATAAATTTTTTAAAGGCTGTATTGGTGATAACTCCTTGATTACCAAGCTTATGGATAAATACAAACCACGTGCAATTATTAATTTTGCTGCAGAAACTCATGTAGACCGATCAATTATAGATCCTCATATTTTCTTAAAGACAAATATTGTTGATACATTTAATATACTTGAAACAATAAAATCTTACTGGCAAAAGTTACCTATTATTGAAAAAAAATCTTTTCGTTTTATTCATATTTCAACAGATGAAGTTTATGGATCTTTAAAAAACGAATCTTTAGCATTCACAGAAGACAGTTCTTATAAACCTAATAGCCCTTATTCAGCTTCAAAAGCCGCTAGTGACCATTTAGTTAGATCTTACTTTCATACTTATGGTTTACCTGTATTAACCACTCATGCTTCTAATAATTATGGCCCACATCAATTTACTGAAAAATTAATTCCAAAAGTTATACATCAATGTTTATCTGGTAATCCTATTCCAATTTATGGTAATGGACAACAAATTAGAGATTGGTTGTATGTTAAAGATCATTGCAAAGCAATTATGCTCATTTTGAAAGATGGTAAACCGGGGGAAGTTTATAATAGTGGCAGTCAAACTGAAAAAACAAACATCGAGGTTGTTAATATTTTGTGTGATTTGCTAGATTATCTTCATCCCCGAACTGATCTCCAATCTTATCGCAAACAAATTTCTTATGTAGAAGATCGACCAGGCCATGATCAACGTTATGCAATTAATGCGAATAAAATTCAGCAAGAATTAGGTTGGAAACCAATTGAAACATTTGAATCAGGTATACGTAAAACTGTAGAATGGTATTTAGCCAAATACGAAGAAACTAGTATTTCATTGTCGCTATAAAAATTAACAACTATTCTATAAGCTAGATTATGCGAATTTTATTATTAGGTAAAAATGGCCAAGTTGGCCGAGCATTGCAAAACTCCTTAATGACATGCGGTGAATTAATTGCTATAGGTCGTGATGACCTTGATTTGGTTAATTTAGAAAAATTAAGTGAAACACTTAATAATATAAAACCTGATATTATTGTTAATGCTTCAGCATATACGTCCGTTGATAAAGCAGAATCTTTTTCATCATTAAGTTATATGATTAATACTTCTGTTGTTAAGACAATTGCAGAATATTCAAGAGATAATAATGCTTTGTTTATTCATTATTCTACAGATTATGTATTTGATGGTACAAAATCTACTTCATATTTAGAGGATGATAAGCCTAATCCCCTTAATGTTTATGGTAAATCAAAGCTAGCTGGTGAAAATGCAATACTCGACTCGAAGTGTCTGGCTTTGATATTTAGAACAAGTTGGGTTATTTCCACGCACGGAAATAATTTCATTAAAACAATTTTACGATTAGCCCAAAATCAAGATAATCTCAATGTTGTTAATGATCAATTTGGATCACCTACTTCTGCTGCACTAATAGCAGAGGTGACAATTAAATCAATTATTGCGTTTAAATCTAATAATATAGAACTCGGAGTTTATAATTTGACGGCATCGGGCTATACCACTTGGTACAAACTCGCGGTATTTATAATTAACCGTGCCAATGATAAAGGAATAAACTTTAGATTAAAACAAGATGATATATAAAACCAATTGAATCTTGCGCTTTTCCATTAGCTGCAAAACGCCCATTAAACTCCCGCTTAAATACTCATAAATTATTTAAAGCACTTGATATTAAAATTCCAGATTGGAAAATTGGTGTTTATCCAATAGTTGATGAATTATCAAAAACTATTACTAAAATATGAATCTTCATTTGCAATGTATTGATTTATTTTAATAAATATTTCATGGGTGAAGTTATATTTAATTGGTAAGTAGCAGACATGCATTAACCTGTAAATTTTAAAAAATAGGTTTAAATTATACAGGTTAACATACTAAAATAAAACTATCAAAGCCCTAAATTATCTCTCTTAAATATCCTATCTGCACGATAACTAGAACGTACCAAAGGCCCTGATGCCACTTCGAAAAAGCCTTTTTCTAGACCGATATTACGTAAATTTGCGAATGTTTCTGGAGTTACGTAGCGCTCTACTGGTAAATGGTTTTTAGTTGGTTGTAAATATTGACCTAATGTTAAAATATCTACATTTTGGGCACGAAGGTCGTCCATTGTTTTTATAATTTCTTCGTCAGTTTCACCAAGACCTAGCATCAAGCTTGTTTTGGTTAAGACATCTTTTCTGTATTTTTTTGCATAAGCTAATACGTTTAAGGTTTGCCAATAGCCGGCGCGATTATCTCTAACGTGATGGGTTAGTCGTTCAACTGTTTCTACATTTTGAGCAAAAACGTCAAGGCCTGAATCTAATAATAAAGCTATGTCACGCTCTATCCCTTGAAAATCTGGAGTTAAGGCTTCTATTTTAGTTTTAGGACTTAATTCTTTAATTGCAAGAATTGCATCAGCATAATGTTTAGCTCCACCATCAGGAAGATCGTCTCTATCAACTGAGGTTAAAACCACATAATCAAGATTCATTAAAGCCACAGTTTTTGCGGTATTTAGTGGCTCATCTTTATCTAAGAAACCATGGGGGTTACCTGTATCAACAGAACAAAAGCGGCATGCTCTAGTACATACTGCGCCCATTAGCATAATGGTAGCAGTGCCATGTGACCAACACTCCGCAATGTTCGGACATTTAGCTTCTTCACACACAGTGGCTAGGCGATGCTTTTTTACTTGTTCTTTAACTTCGGTATATTTAGGTGTTGTTTGATTAACGATGCGTAACCATTTGGGTTTTGGAATACGCTCATGTTCAATGGATTTAGCTTTTACCCCATCTTTGATGGCAACAACACCATCAGTGGTTTTATATTTTTTACCACTTTCAATAACTACAGGGATGTCTTTTAATTTAGTCATCTTAATACCAGGTAATATATAATTTAGTTAAATTCTATTAGATCTCTGGATACCTCAGTCAAGCCGCGGTACTTCGTCTTTTTAGAGTGGGTTATAATACAAATTTTCAACAGCCACAATGTAATAAAATTTTTTGTTAATTAAAATATGTTTTTTATATTATATCACTTAACTGCATACATCCAAACCTAACCAACAAATGGATTATTATAACGCTCTAAATAGCTTTTTCCCAAATGATAAGATGCATAATCAGTAAGATGCGACTCATCACGAAATACAGGCACATTATTAATGTCTGCTTTGCATTTATTATTTGTACATAATACTAGCTCAGGATCTATAATAATTAACTCAGGATATTTCTCTTTTAGCTTTGCAAATGTGGTATTAACCCAATCTTGATATGTAGGCGGCACCATATAATCACATTGCTCTGGATTGTACAATTCATGTTTTTTTATGTGATTGAAAAAACACCTATAAGGATTACCCTTAGGGCTTGCAGCAATTGATTTAATTAATACAGGTCTAGCGCCTGTTGCAATTATTAACTGCAATGCATTCTCAAGAGCGTCCTCAACACGTTTTGTTACTATTTCAGGCGAGTAATCTTCATTTGTTTTATTTAGAATCCTACTGCTAAAATAACCATTCCAGCTCTCACCTAAAATAACATAATCATAGTGATTATTGGCTATCATCTGATAATAGCGGCGCGTTTGTTTCAAACATTCTTTATGAACACCTTTTTGGGTAGACCATGGAACATGGTATTGTATTATACCAGGCAAAGCGAGACAGGAACCCGTGGAATTTGCAACGATGGAAATATTAGCATCCTTTGCTATAACCTCCATAAATTTCCAAAAATGATTAGCAAAAGAATCGCCAATCATAAATCCTTTTTTACTATTAGGTTTATTAGATCCAAACTCACAGTTTTTATCTACCGCTGAACTCTTAAATACTAAACATAAGGCTCTTTGGGCACTAGCATGTTGATTTAAATGTTGGAAAATTTTTGCAGTCTCTGGAAATCGATTCGGAAAGCCATCATATTTATCAATTATCTTTTTACTCACTTGCATTGTTAGGATAGGTGCAATTAACAAACAAATTGCAGTGTATGCGATTGGTTTACTAGAAAACTTACGCGCTGGTTTTTCAATAAACCGCCAAGACAAATAGGCTGTTATAAATACCATGCCAAACGCCAATGACCATATTAAAGAAGTTTTAAGATTTAGATAATTTAGTAAAGCAAATAAAGGCCAGTGCCATATATACAATGAATATGAAATTAGCCCGATGAATACCACAGGTTTTATAGAAATAAATCGTAAACAAATTGATTTATAATCGTTATCACCTGCCATGATTATAGCCCCTGTTGCGAGACATAAAATAACTGCATACGCATTAGGAAAATCTAAGCTAATATCAGGTAATGTTGCTATATAAAATAATGATAGAATTGAAACTGTACTAACAACTTCTAAAAAATACTTATTAGATGAAAAACGAATAGAATTTACGGCAATACAAGAACCAATTAAAAATTCAAAAATGCGACTTGAAAAACGATAATAGCCTTGATGCTGGTAACCAAATAAAAAATACAAAAGAAGAGATAATAGAGTAAGCCCATAAATAATTTTGGTAAAATAACGAGTGGGGGTAGTCCGATAAATTAAAAAAATAACTAAAGGTAAAATTAAATAACATTGCCACTCAATTGATAATGACCAGGTATGTAATAATGGCAATATTTTACTGTCCTGGGCAAAATAATCAGTTGTAACCGCGCCAAAATATTTATTTGATTTAAAAATTGCAGCCTTCCTTGCACTTACACTAAATTGTTGTAAATCATCGGGTAAGTAAAAAAACAAGGCTAATATAGTAGTAACCACGAGCAAACAAATAAATACAGGCTGCAAGCGCCAAAGTCTTCGATTATAAAAATTGATAAAAGAGAATTGGTCGTTTTTCAAAGACTCGTAAATAATGCCTGTAATTAAAAAACCAGAAATAACAAAAAAAATATCCACGCCAATAAATCCAGAAGGAAATATGCTTAAACCCGCATGAAAAAATAAAACAAAAAGAATAGCGACAGCTCTTAATCCATCAATATGCGGGCGGTATTTCATAAAGCATACTTCTCCAAATTAGATTCGGAATAATATCATAAATTATTTTGTTTAATAGTTTCTATTTAACTTTTAGAATCTATTTATTTTCTTTAACCCCCAAAAATCTGTGCAAATCATCCATTGCACACCCTGTTTTACACAAGAAATAATTTAAAATCTGTGTAATAATATATTTATAAAACATTTTTACACAGGAAATAATCCATGAACTATCAGAAACGAATTTTAGAAGACACCTTAAAAAAATATTTACAACATTTTCCTGTGGTTGGTTTAACTGGGCCAAGACAATCTGGAAAATCTACGTTATTACAACATACGTTGCCTGATTATACCTACGTAACCTTTGATGACTACCGTATCATTAGTCTTTTCCATCATGATCCTGAAAAATTTTTAACCATATATTCAGATAAAATTATTTTTGACGAGGTCCAAAAAATACCTGAGCTATTTAATTATATAAAAATCGCTGTTGATAGAGAACGTAGCTCTAAAGGAAAATTTATCCTAACCGGCTCAAGCCAGTTCTCACTAATAAAAAATTCATCTGAATCATTAGCAGGACGAATTGGATTGCTATCTTTGTACCCATTTCAATTTGCTGAAATTTCAGCTGAACTACAAGAAGATTCTATTTTTAAAGGTGGCTATCCTGAATTAGTTGATAGACATTATGATTTTTATAATGAGTGGTTTTCATCATATGTTGAAACATATATTAATAAAGATATTACATCACTTGGCCATGTAGGCGACATAAGAGATTTTAGAAGATTATTACAATTATTGGCTGCAAATACATCACAACAATTAAATATGTCGCGCTTGGCAAGTGATCTTGGTGTTGATGTCAAAACAATAAAACGTTGGATTGGTATTCTTGAGGCATCTTATATTATATTTTTAATTTCTCCATTTTATAAAAACTATGGAAAAAGGCTCGTTAAAAGTCCTAAGGTTTATTTTTATGATACAGGTCTTATTTCTTTTCTTACAGGCATTGAGAATAAAATGATATTCGAAAATGGCCCAATGGCGGGTGCAATTTTTGAAAATTATATAGTATCTGAAATTTTAAAAAAGGAGCGGCATTCTAACCAACAGTCTGAGTTATATTATCTTCGCACCTCACATGGAATAGAAGTTGACCTCATCATCGACAGAAAAAATAAAAAAGAATTTATTGAAATAAAAAACTCTTCTACATTTAATCCTAGAATGACAACAGCAATGAGTGAATTCATCGAAGAAGGAGACAGAGGATTTCTTCTTTATCGTGGAGAAAATTTCCCCTTCCATGATCCAATCAGCGTACTTAATTATAAAGATTTTCTACAAAAATCTTAAGCGCTTTTGACAATTCATAACTCGACTTCCCGCGACAAAATCGCGGTAAGTCGGGATTCAAAAGATTAATTGTCAACAGACCATAATTATCTTATCCCAGGCTTCATCCCCAAAGCCAAAGGTAATTCATCTGCCATCGCAGTCCCTATATTCTTTGACAAACGCTCAAGGATACTAGTCTCATGGGTATAATTAACAATTCTATCAATTTTGATTACATCGCGCGCTAATTGTCCGCTACTGGCAAAACCGTCAATTAAGCCGCGCTCTTTTGCTTGCTTACCTGTCCAAAATAATCCTGAGAAAGTATCTGCATCGATATGTAGTCTATTACCACGACCGATTTTAACTTGTTCAATAAATTGATTATGTATCGTATCTAACATAACCTTTAAATTTTTCTCTTGATTTGGATCTACCGGTGAAAATTGATCCATAAACCCTTTATTAACACCTGCAGTATACAAGCGTCTTGATACGCCAAGCTTTTGCAAAGTATCAACAAAGCCAAAGCCATTATAAAGCACGCCAATTGAACCCACTAAACTTGCAGGATTTGCATAAATTTCATCAGCTGCTGCCGCCACATAATATGCCGCTGATGCGCACATATCTACGCATACTGCGTAAACTTTAATATCTGAATACTTTTGACGGTAATATTTAATACTATTAAACATATAATCAGCTTGCACAGGGCTGCCGCCAGGGCTATCAATACGCAAAACTATTGCTTTTAATGCCTTAGATTTATAAGCCGCTTTCAAACCTTTAATAAAATTATCAGAATCCGCTGCTTTATTATCAAAAATTTCACCTTTAAGGTCGACCAAACCGACATGCGGTTTTAAGCGATCTTTTGTATCTTTTGCATTCATGGAATAAAATTCATATGCACCCCACGCAAGCAAAATTACAAATATAAATCTTTTAAACCATCGCCCATATTTTTTACGTTTTTTATCACGCATATAATCGAGAACGATTTGGTTTAATAAAGCTTGTGCATTTGAGTTTTCAGCTGATACATTATCATTAGTCATTTTAAATCTTGATTTTAATAAAATAACCCTCATCTTACGACAAGAGAGCAATAAATAAAATATGGTATAAACATTTAATAAGGCAATATCATGAGAATGGATAAACTTACATCAAAATTCCAAATGGCTTTAGCTGATGCTCAATCTTTAGCAATCGGTCACGATGCAGGATTTATTGAGCCAGAACATTTATTAAAAGCGATGCTCGATCAACAAGGTGGAAGCCTAAGGCCCATGCTTGCTAAAGCTCATGTAAATATATCTCAACTAAGAACTTTATTAGATCAAGCCCTCGACAAACTTCCTAAAGTTTCAGGCACTGGTGGAGAAATTCATATATCCAATTCTCTTAACCGCTTATTAAATCTTACTGATAAATTATCCCAACAACATAAAGATAATTTTATTTCATCAGAATTATTTCTTCTTGCAGCAATTAATGAAGATGGCTCTCTTTCTAAATTACTAAAACAAGCAGGAGCTGAACCTAAAGAAATAGAAAAAGCTATTGATGAACTTAGAAATGGAGAAAAAGTGACTGATCAAAATGCTGAAGATCAAAGACAAGCTTTAGAAAAATATACCGTTGATTTAACTGAACGCGCGGAACTCGGAAAGCTTGATCCAGTAATAGGTCGTGATGATGAAATTC
>Ga0247833_1005461_pt1 | contig 14806 bp, 16 predicted proteins | sample LaCruzMarch2015__7_FD_187117 | JGI IMG/M metagenome (GOLD analysis project Ga0247833, IMG submission 187117) | Freshwater microbial communities from meromictic Lake La Cruz, Castile-La Mancha, Spain - LaCruzMarch2015_8m | ecosystem: Environmental > Aquatic > Freshwater > Lake | place: Spain...
ACCATAAGCAGCTACAATGGCTATATCGGCATTTAGCAGAGCAAATTTTTCCTGTTCTTCTTGTGATTTCAGGGCTGCAGGTGTGTACACAGGAATATTTTGCTCTTGTGCAAACTGATGCACAGGCGATAAGGTTTCCGCATGTCCTCTTCCCTTTGGTCGGGGAGGTTGCGTATACACAGCTATAACTGAATAGCCAGCTTTCACCAAAGCTTGTAAGGGATAAAGGGCAAATTCTGGAGTGCCCATAAATATAATTTTAGTCATTGTTTTTTTATTGAATATTTGTGTTTAGTATAATGTTCAACCAGGCGTCAGCAAAGAAAAACATTTATGCGTCTTGGTAATTTCAGATGTTTCGCGTAGAATAAATCACAATAAAGCCTGAGATTTAGCCATGGCACTTGATGCATATTTCCCTATTTTAGTTTTTTTTGCTGTGGCATTTGGCTTTGCGGCATTGTTATTGGGAATATCTTGGATGCGTAGCAAGCGTAATCCTTATGCACAGAAAAATGCTCCATACGAATGCGGTTTTGATTCATTTGATGCGCCTGAAAAAAATGCGCGTCGACAGTTTGATGTGCAATTTTATTTAGTAGCGATTCTTTTTATTATTTTTGATTTGGAAATAGCGTTTTTGTTCCCTTGGGCAATATCGCTGGAATATATTGGGTGGCCAGGCTTTTGGTCAATGATAATTTTTCTGGGGATTCTAACCATTGGTTTTGTATACGAATGGCGAAAGGGCGCGCTTGATTGGCGGTAATGTATGACAACAAGACTTGAAGATTTAAAATCCTATTTGCCGCATGCTTTACAAAATGAAAAAGAGATTTTTCAGTCCCTTACTGAAGAAATTTCAAACAAGGGTTATATTTTAACGAAGCTTGACCAGGTGGCAGCATGGGCTCAGAGCGGTTCTTTGTGGCCAATGACTTTTGGTCTTGCTTGTTGTGCCGTAGAGATGATGCATAGTGCGGCAAGTCGTTATGATCTTGATAGGTTTGGACTTATTTTTAGACCAAGCCCTAGGCAGGCAGACGTCATGATTGTGGCGGGAACTTTGACGAACAAAATGGCACCAGCGTTACGTAGAGTTTACGACCAAATGCCAGAACCACGTTGGGTTATTTCTATGGGAAGTTGCGCTAATGGTGGTGGGTATTATCATTATTCGTACTCTGTAACACGTGGGTGTGATAGAATTATTCCTGTTGATGTCTACGTTCCTGGCTGCCCACCAACGGCTGAAGCATTGTTTTATGGTATTATGTTATTGCAGCAAAAAATCACGGGTAAAATTCGTTAAACAAAAGAGGAGATGTATGAAAATTTTATTTTTAAGCTTTTTAGTATTAGTAGTCAGTCAATTGGTGGGGATTGGCGAAAATGAAGGTGTAGTCGAGACTCAAAAATCTCCAAAAATTGAATGTTTTTTTGAAAGTCAGTATCGTTTGGGTTTTCGTTCAACTCTTGATAGAACAATTTTTAATTACTCTTTTTCTCGGGGCGATCTACAAAACATGAATATCTTTCAGATACATGCTTCTGTTCGTAGTATTTTGAGCGAGGTTATCTCTAATTCAACATCTACGGAAGAGTTAATAAACATGGTTTCAGTAATTCAATCAGATGAAGAGATGGTTGAAGGAATTTCTGGTTTTCTACACAAAAATTCACGACCAGTAGTTGTAAGCACACCTATTTCTTTTGTTCCTTGGGGTGAAGCTCGCTAAAGCTACTTTTCTCCAACGCGAATTTTCTGTGGAAGCTTTATAGCCTCGCTAACTGCTTCCACATTTTCGCTAGCGGCTTTATTTTCCTGTTTTATACGTTCATATAATTCTTGGCGTAGAACAGATGAAGTGCTGGGGTATTCGAACCCAAGTTTTACAATGCGTCCATTTATTTCTAGGACTGTGCAGACAATATCATCATTAATAATAATGGATTCGCCAACTTTGCGACTGAGACTTAGCATACCTACTCATTCTTAATAAATTTAATTAAATGTTAAACAATTTTTTTTATTATACATAGTAGGAATTTGAAGATTTTTTGTATGAGTCTGTTTGACGATAAACTCTCATTGCTTCTTAACCACCGGCTTACTTGGCTGAGTGCTAGGTCGAGCCTTATGGCACAAAACATTGCGCATTCTGATATTAAGGGAGCAACGCGCAAAGAAATGCGTTCATTTGGACAGATTTTAAAGCGCCATGGAGCTATGCCAACCAAAGATGGTCCAACGGTCAGAACATTAAGGCTTGGTGCTGATGATTCTATTAATACAAAAACAGAAATTTCTAGAGAAATGGAAATGCTAGAGATGTCAAAAAATGTACTTGAACATGATGCAATTTTAAGTACGGTTAAAAACTTTCATCAACTGGTGAAAACAATTCTAAGCATGTCACAAGGAGGATAATTCCTATGACTTTTAATAAAGCACAATCTACTCTTACTCGCGCTTTGTATGTTGCTACCTCAGGAATGGTTGTGCAAAACAAACGTATGCTGATAATTTCTGAAAATCTTGCGAATGCAGGAGTGAAAAATACTGTGGCTGGTGAAATGCCATATAGGCGCCGTATCCCTGCTTTTAAAACCTACTACGATAAGAAAATGAAAGCTGAATTAATTACCTTGGGGAAAATTCACCATGACAAAACACCTTTTCCTAAGGTGTATGCGCCTGATGATCCTGCGGCGGATAAAAATGGATTTGTGTACGAATCAAACGTTAAATCTATTCTTGAAATGGCTGATATGCGAGAAGCATCTCGCGGTCATGAAGGTAACCTAAAAGTCTATGAACGTATATTGGCGATGTTACAAAACACGATAAATCTTTTAAAGAACAACTAGCACTTGACCTTTCTGAGCTTCCCTCTCATATTTTATGAAGTTCAACTTGTTGAGTATTAATATTATGACAAAATTAAAAGGATCTAAAACCGAACAAAATCTTAAGGATGCGTTCGCAGGTGAATCACAAGCAAATCGTCGCTATTTGTATTTCGCTCAAAAAGCAGATATTGAAGGCTATAATGACGTTGCTGCAGTATTTCGTTCAACTGCTGAAGGTGAAACAGGACATGCACATGGTCACCTTGAGTTTTTAGAAGAAGTGGGTGACCCAGCTACTGGTCTTCCTATTGGCGCAACAACAGATAACCTAAAGGCTGCTATTGCTGGTGAAACCCACGAGTATACAGATATGTATCCTGGCATGGCTAAATCAGCACGTGAAGAAGGTTTTGACGAAATTGCTAATTGGTTTGAAACGTTGGCAAAGGCAGAAAAATCTCACGCAGGACGTTTCCAAAAAGCTTTAGACACAATGGCATAATATGACTAAATTGCAGCCTGTTCGAGGAACCCGTGATTTTCTAGGTGATTTTGCAAGGTGTATTCAGCACATTCAAGATACAACCTTTTTAACTGCTCGTCAGTTTGGGTTTGAACGCATTGATACTCCTATTTTTGAATATACTGGAGTTTTCAAACGGGCTGTAGGTGAAACTAGCGATATTGTTGGCAAAGAAATGTACACGTTTTCAGATCGTGGTGGCGAAGAAATCACTCTGCGGCCTGAAGGTACAGCACCTGTGGTACGGGCGCTGCTTTCTAATAGTCTTACGCAGCAGTTGCCATTAAAATATTGCTACTACGGTCCCATGTTTCGATATGAGCGACCTCAACGTGGTAGATACAGGCAATTGCACCAGTTTGGTGTTGAATTTTTTGGGGTAGATAACCCTTGTGCCGATGTTGAAATGTTAGACTTAGCACAGCAAATTCTTGATCGATTAGAAATTAATGCAAGTTTGCACTTAAATACTATAGGGGATTCGCAAAGCAGAGATGCGTATCGGGTTGCATTAATTGAGTATTTTTCTAAATATCGAAGCGAGCTTTCAGAAGATAGTCAGCAACGATTAGATAAAAATCCTATGCGTATTCTGGATTCTAAAGATTTAAACGATAAACGTATTGCAGAAGATGCGCCAAAAATTTCAGCACATTTAACGACTGCTGCTGCGCAGTTTTTTGAAAAAGTGAGTGAAGGATTAGAAGTGCTTGGCATTAAATATACTCTCGATCCTACCTTGGTACGTGGCCTTGATTACTACACCCATACAGCATTTGAATTTAAAAGTACGGATCTTGGAGCTCAAGATGCTGTCTTGGGTGGCGGCAGATATGATGGTTTGGTTCAGCATATGGGGGGGCCATCAATTCCAGCTGTTGGTTGGGGCATGGGGGTTGATCGTATTGCTTTGCTTTTAGAAAACAGAGCATTTGCAAAACCAGTGCCGATTGTAATCATTGTGATCGGTGATTATTTTTCTAAAGCACTACAATTAGCAAAAGCTTTCAGAGAAAAAGGTAATGTCTGCGAAATACTTTATAAAACAAATCCAGGAAAAGCTTTTAAAGATGCCGATAAACTTGGCGCACGCTTTGCTATTATCATTGGTGAAGAAGAAACCAAAACCAATACAGTTAAGGTTAAAGACTTAAGTCTACCGCAAGATCATCTACAAAAAGAACGCACCATGAAAAACAGTGAAGTGCTTGAAATGCTGTGTGCTGAACATGCGTGAATCAGTTATTGTTTCTGAAAAAGAAGTAATGTGTGATGGTTCGGTGGATGGTAAAACACTTGGGCATCCACGTGTTTATTTATCTATTCAAACAGATGATCGAATAGAATGCACTTATTGCGGGAAAGTGTTTGTGTATGACTGTTCCCAAAACTGATTTTTACTGCCATCTAACGAACCGCACAATTATTGAGATGCAAGGTAGTGACCGGGAAGCATTTCTGCAGGGGATTATCACTCAAGACATAGAGCGCCTGGATCGTCAGTCCATTATTTACAGCTTAATGCTATCTCCTCAAGGAAAATTTCAATTTGATTTTTTTGTAATTTGTGCTGGTGATTCATGGCTTATTGATATTGATGCAACACGTGCTCATGCATTTGTGCAGCGGTTACAATTATTCAAATTACGTTCTGATGTTAGCATTAATATAAATACCGATTGGCAGGTTGGGATTAGCTCAGCCCAAGCTGAAGTTGAAAATTGTTTTTTTGATCCCCGCTTAAAAGAGCTTGGTTACCGATTTTATGATAAGAAAATAGTTTCTGAGATGCCAAGTGACGCTTATGAAAACATGCGTATAAGCCTAGGTATTCCAGATGGGGCACATGACATGGTTGTTGATAAATCAATTCCTTTAGAGTGGGGTATGGATGAGCTTAATGCTATTGCTTGGACCAAGGGTTGTTACATGGGGCAAGAACTGACAGCGCGTTCTCGTTATGTTGGGCAAATTCGTAAGCGTGCTTTTCCAATTAGTTTTAGCATTTCTGGTGAATATATCGTTGGCGAGAAGCTTATAGCTAATGGTCACGAGGTTGGAGAATTGCGTGCAACCAACGGCAATGTTGGGATTGCATTGCTGAAATTAGAAGCTCTGCCGTTTGAAATAGTGATAAATGGTCATTCCGTAAGGGTAAGTAAGTCTAGTTGGATGCAGTTACCTGAGTAGACCGCTTATTGCCCCCTTTATTGTTAAAATTTTATCATTTAAGCTTATACCAATATATTTTAAAATTTTGGGTTCTATGTCTGTTATACGGCGCAGTGCGTTTATTTCTATTTGTTTTATATGCATAATGTTAGGTGTGCTTGTAGCACTGTTTCCGCAGGCAAAATCTGCATTTGTAACCAATATTCCCTTGAATGGTACTATTTTAGCATTGTTTTTGTTTGGGGTTTTATACAATGCCTATTTGTTTTTCTTCCTAAGGCAAGAAGCTATATGGTTTTCATTTTTTGAAAAATCACGTGACCATGAAACTAGCGCTCCAAAGCCAAGGGCGTTGAAACCTTTACAGCAGCTATTTCAGCAAACTCGGCCATCAAGCTTTATGCTGCAGGCAACGTTTGGAAGTATTCAAAATCGGTTTGATGAGAGTAGGGACATTAATCGCTACATTACAGGGCTACTTGTTTTTCTAGGGCTTCTGGGTACTTTTTGGGGATTATCGCATACGGTGACAGCAATTTCTGGCGTAATTTCTAGCATTGATTTGCAAGCGGGGGATATTCAAGATGCGTTTAAGACACTAAAAGACGGATTACGAGCGCCTTTAGTTGGTATGGGAACTGCATTCAGCTCATCATTATTTGGATTACTTGGATCACTAATTATTGGCTTTATTGATGTGCAATATAACAAGGGAATACAAGGATTTTTCTATTATATTGAAGAGCGAATTCATTTTGGAAAACTTAGCATTGGAAGTGCTGAAGGACAGAATGCTGGGCAAACTTATTCACAGAGTGTCTTTGAACAAGCAGCAGAAAGTATGCAGCTTTTAGCTCAGCAGTTGCAGCGTGGAGAAGAAAATCGCCAGCAATATATGCGTGGATTGACTGATCTTGCAGAAAAATTAAATATGCTGACTGACCAACAAAATCAGCAATTAGCAGCATTGCAAAACGTTGCGCAGAGCCAATTTAATATGCAGCAACTGCTAAGTCGTCAATCTGAAGTGGCAACAGATACTACTAAATATTGGCGTAGTCTAGACTCTCAGATGGTTAGAATTCATGACGATATCACCACTGGGCGCCAACAGCTAAGCCGCGAGGTGTGCGAAGAAATTCGCACAGTGGCTAGAATACTCGCGGCTTTAGGTGAAGGACGTGATGCGGCTTAGACGTTGTGTGTGCCAAGAATAGTTCTCACTCTTTCTGAGCTTCTGCCTACTGGCTTCTTTTTGACTGGTGAATTTGGTGCTGTATTTTCTTTGCCTATTAGTATTAGTGGATCTTCCGAATCAGCTTTTTCTCTTGCATTACGATCTCTTTTTTCGGGTTGAGTAGATTTTTTAGATGCTTCATCGCTTGATTTGGCAATACTAATTTCTTGAGCTCCTTGAGTAACTGAAGATGATGATCTCTGCAATTTTCCAGCAGAACCTCTTTTGGCTACGATTTTTTTTCTTCCAATTGGCGATGCTTCATCGCTTAATGAACCATCAGTTACAGTACTGCTTACGCTATCTCTACGTATTGGTTGTACAAGAGAAGACGATGATGCAACTGAGTCTCTTGAATTGCTGTCATCAAAATCACCAAATGCTGATGCTAAAGAAGTTCTTCCGCTAGAGAAGCTGTCTCTTTTGGATGACAAGTCAAAATCTTGGAAAGCTAAAACTTCAGTGTCATCATCACTATCGCTAGTCAAATCTTGAGCTGTTACGCTTTGAGCCATGCGCTCAAAACCTTGCCTTAATTTTGTTGATTTTTCTAATACACGTTCAGTTCCGTTTGGTATTAGTGTAAGGTTCCCTCTGTATTCTTTTATAAGCATTATGAAATTAGAGGTTTCAGCAGAAATGCTGTATTCATCTTCTAATATGTGAGCAGTTGCTTTTGCTAGGGAAATAAGAGCAGTTAGTTTATTTATATAATAAGCTTCTGTGTTAGCTATAGTTCTATTAATAAGCGTTTCTCTTTCTGACTTGTGGTATTCTTTAAATTTTCCTTTATGTTCGCTGTGGCAGAGATAACATACTGCTTCTTGATTTTGATAAGCATGATGAATTTCTGAGACACCGCTATGACTTAGTGGGTTTTGCCCCGCAAGCATTCTACGCACGTTATACTCGCTATAAACAACACCTTTATCAAGAGTTCGTGTGGCAAGTTGATATAAGCCGAATCCTTTATTTGGTTGTGTCATCCATTTTGGAATAAAATATGTATTGCCGAAATGAGTGCTAACTAAGAAGAAATTATCTGCACCAACTGACTTTAAAAAGTCGGCAGGTCCTTTTGAAGTAAAAAGAGCTGATGGATTGCCCTTAATATCTTCTAAGTGTGTTCCATTGGCGCCAGTATTTTCTGGTGTGTAGTGTACGCCTTTGCGCTGAAAGTTTTGCAAGAAAACAGGAAGCAATGCATTGAAACGTTTTTTTATATCATGAACTATAATTTTAGTTTTTTTATCATCTGGATGGCCCTCTGAAAAGCCTTCTGTATTGCCAAAAAGAATATGTATTTTTTGAATTTCTTCAATTGAACGTGCTAACAGCCATGATAAAGATTTTATTTGAGCATCTGTCAGAGGAGTAGGTGCTGGAGCAGCGTTGGCGACGATATTAGGTTGAGGGGATCCTGGTAGAGGAGGAATAGGATCTTCACCATTAAAACTTGCATTAATAGGCAGAATAAAAATTGTTGAAATAAGAACGCTAAAAAGTTTTTTAAAAATAAAATTATTCATTTGTTGATTTCGTTAATACAATGCATCGCACATATATGCCAAAAAGATAAAAATTAGTCAATATAGTTCTTAAAAATAATTTAAAAATTGTTTATTTGGTAATTAATTAAATGCGATTTGGATGTTTACAAAATTGATCTTTTCATATTCTTCGGTCTGTATGCTAGGCTTGTTCCAGCTAATATCTAATTAAGTTCAATGATGTCTTATAACGTAACTTTGATTCCTGGAGATGGAATTGGCCCTGAGGTGACAACATCAGCTCGTCAAGTGATTGATTCTACTGACGTAAAAATTAATTGGGAAATTTGTGAAGCGGGCGCTGAGGTTTTTAAAAAAGGTATGGCGACTGGTGTTCCACAAGAAACAGTTGATTCTATTAACAGAAATAAGGTTGCCCTAAAGGGGCCGCTTGCAACACCCGTGGGGTTTGGTGAAAAAAGTGCCAATGTAACATTGCGAAAAATGTTTGAAACGTATGGGAACATTCGCCCTGTAAAAGAATTCCCTGGGGTTGCTACACCTTACAGTGGCCGTGGCATAGACTTAGTAATTGTACGTGAAAACGTTGAAGATCTTTATGCTGGAATTGAGCACATGCAAACGCCCAATGTGGCGCAATGTTTAAAGCTTATTTCCAGAAAGGGTTGTGAAAAAATTGTACGTTTGGGGTTTGAATTTGCACGTAGTGAAAATCGTAAAACCATACATTGCGCTACTAAAGCAAACATCATGAAGTTCAGCGAAGGCATGCTGAAACGAACTTTTGAAGATATTGCAAAAGAATACCCTGATATCGAAGCACAGCATATTATTGTCGATAACTGCGCGCATCAATTAGTAAAAAAACCTGAACAATTTGAAGTAATTGTAACGACTAATATGAATGGGGATATCTTAAGTGATTTATCTTCTGCGTTGGTTGGTGGCCTTGGCTTTGCGCCTGGCGCCAATATTGGTGACAACTCCTGCATTTTTGAAGCAGTGCATGGTTCTGCGCCTAAATATGCAGGGAAAAACAATATTAATCCTATGGCGGTTATATTATCAGGCGTTATGATGCTTCGTCATTTGGGAGAATTTAAAGCTGCTCTAGATATAGAGCATGCACTATATGTAACTTGTGCTGTTGATAAAATTTTGACTCGTGACGTGGTGGGCGATGCAAAAGGTGCTTCAACCACGTTGTTTACAGAATCTGTCATTAAAAACCTTGGAAAACGTTATGAAGACATTCACAATCGTGCATATAAAGCAATTAATGTTGATAACTCTAAAATCCCCGTAGCTCCTATTCAGCTTAAAGAGCGTTTTGTTGAGGGGGTAGATGTGTTTTTTGAAAACACTAAACCAGTAAATGAATTTGGTAAATTAATGGAAGCTGCAGCAAACGAGGCTTCAATGAAATTAAAGCTTGTGACATGTCGAGGAATGAAGATTTATCCAACTACTGAAAACACAGTGTTAGATTTGACTGATCAGGTAACAGCTAGATTTGTTGGTAGTGGTCCTTTAGATGATAGCCAAATTCAAAAACTTATTACGGCAGTTAGTACAAAGGCAATGTGGTCACATATTGAGAAACTACACGTATTCGATGGTAAAGCTGCTTACACTAAGGCGCATGGTGAAGAGTAGGGGGCATGCTACTTTAAAACTTAATCGGTTTGTAACTCAGCTATTTTTGTAAAAAACACTAAACAATCTGGATTTAGCAACGCTTCTTTGTTTTTTATTTCTTTGCCATGAATAATGTCTCGAACGGTTGTTTCAGTAAGCTTATTATTTTTTGTTCTAGGCAAGTCAGGCATTGCAATAATTTTTGCAGGCACATGACGAGGAGTAGTATTTTGACGAATGTGTTGCTTGATTTTATTGATTAAATCGGTGGTTAGTTCGATATCTTTTTTCATAATCACAAATAAAATAATGCGTTCGTCGTCTTGCCATTTTTGGCCAACTGCTAAGCATTCAATTATTTCATCAATATTTTCTAGTTGACGGTAAATTTCTGCAGTGCCAATGCGTACTCCTCCGGGGTTAAGGGTGGTGTCAGAGCGCCCATGAATAATTAGTCCATGGTTTTCTGTCCATTCGCAAAAGTCACCATGATGCCAAGTATTAGGGAATTTAGCATAATAAGCGTTGTGATATTTTTCGTTTTGCTCGTCTTTCCAAAAACCAATGGGTCTGCAGGGAAATGGTTTTGTGCATACTAATTCACCTGGCTCTGTTGAAATAGAAATTCCATTTTCATCAAATATATCTATAGCCATGCCTAAAGCTGGCCCTTGAATTTCACCGCGGTGCACAGGGCTAATAGGGTTGCCCATAACAAAGCAAGATACAATATCGGTGCCACCGGAAAGGCTGCTGATTTGTACATCTTGTTTGATGTTTTTCCAAATATAATCAAATGTTTCTGGCATTAAGGGTGAACCTGTTGAGCCAATTGTGTGTAGTTCCTTGAGATTGTGTGTTTTGCTTATATCAACTTCTAGTTTATGCAGCGTGCTAAGATATTTTGCAGATGTACCAAAGAAATTTATTTGTAATTCTTGGGCAATATCCCACAAAAAAGTAGGCGTTGGATAAGTTGGGGAGCCATCAAAAAGAACTATGTGTGCGCGTGATGCCAATGCTGATACTAGCCAATGCCACATCATCCAGCTGCATGTTGTGAAGTAAAATACTCGATCGGCGGGATTAATGTTGCAGTGCAATTGGTGTTCAGATAAATGTTTTAAAAGTGTGCCACCTACGCCGTGAACAATGCATTTTGGAATACCAGTTGTTCCCGATGAATACAAAATATACAAAGGATCATTAAAATTAACTGGTGTGAATGTAATCTCAGTAGCATCACTTGTTGAAAGTAATTGATCCCAGCGCGAGTATGAGTGTTCAAGTCCTAAATACGAAACAACAACTACGCGTTCAATGCTTGGTAGGTGTTGTAAAATTTCTGGCAGACGATCAAGGCAGGAAAAGGTTTTTCCGTTGTAGTGATATCCATCTACAGTAATTAGTACCTTTGGTTCTATTTGACTGAAACGATCTATGACTCCTTGCGTGCCAAAATCAGGTGAACACGCGGTCCATACAGCTCCATGAGATGTAGCCGCTAACATTGCAGCAACTGTTTCGGGCATGTTTGGTAAATAGCCGGCAACACGGTCACTTTTAGTGACGCCCCATTGTTTAAAGTTGTCAGCAATTTTAGCAACAATCCAGTAAAGTTCTTGATAGGTAAGTTGACGTTTGATTTTATTTTCACCAATAAAAGTTATAGCGATATGGTCATCGCGTTGCTTTAATAAATTTTGGGCGAAATTTAATTGAGCCTTAGGATAAAAAATAGCTTTTTCAATATTTGTTGGGTCATCTAGAATTCTTTCGCCTTTTTTACCAATGACTCCGCAAAAATCCCAAACCATGTCCCAAAATTCCGGAATGTGGTTAATCGACCATTTGTGTAAATCATGATAGTCTTTGTGAGGTATATTTTTTGCAAACGTTGCAAGTAAACTGCTTGCGATACTTTCAGAAGATGGAAACCAAGAAGAATTCAATTTGTATGTTAGAATTTTTTTATGCTTTTTCCATCTTACGCGTTTGGTGGCTTTGATGCATGTGAAAAATAAATTATTATGCCGAAATTTATGTATGGGGTTTTACGGTCGATGAAATTGTGGAAAAAAGTTCTTGTTGGTCTTGTGCTGGGAATTATATTGGGCGTGGTCTTAAAGGACGATGTTGTCTACATCAAGCCATTTGGTGATTTATTCATTCGGCTTATAAAAATGATTATCGTACCATTAATATTTTTTGCGATAGTTAGTGGCATTACAAGTGTTCAAGACTCCAAAGCACTGGGCAGAGTTGGCATAAAAGCTTCTGTTACTTATTTGCTGACAACTTTATTTGCGATAACTATTGGTTTAACCGTTGGAACTATTTTTGAACCAGGAAGCGGCGTTATTTTAAATTTCAGTGGTGATGGAGTGCTTAAAAATCCGGATGCTAGTTTAGCTAAAATAGCTGATACCCTTTTAAACATTGTGCCAGAAAATGCAATTGATGCGATGGCGCAAGGCACCATTTTACAGGTTGTCTTTTTTGCATTATTTACAGGCATTACCCTTAACACAATGGAAAATGAAGCCTCAAAACGCTTGAGTAGTATATTTTCTTTATTGTCATCGATGGTGTTTCGTATGGTGCATTTGATTGTTCAGCTTTCTCCAGTGGCAGCATGCGCTTTGACTGCGTGGATTGTTGGCACCCAAGGAATGGCAGTTTTAGAAAAGCTTTTAAAGTTAGTAGGTTGTGCCTATTTAGCGTTTGGTGTGCAGTATTTTGTCTTTGGGCTGATTATTCTTGTGTGGACTAGGTTATCTCCGTTGCCATTTTTTAAGAAAAGTCTTGAATACCAAACGTTGGCATTTTCTACAAGCAGCACAAAGGCAGCTTTGCCAACGACAATTAAGGTTTGTCAAAATCGTCTTGGAGTATCCAACATTAGCTCATCATTTGTGTTGCCGCTTGGTGCGTCTATCAACATGGATGGCATTGCTATTTACATAAGTCTTTGCGCTTTGTTTTTTGCACAAGCTACAGGAAAAGTACTGGGCATGGCTGATTATGGATGCATTATTTTAACTGGAACATTGGGTTCAATTGGCGGAGCAGGTATTCCTGGGGGCACTATTGTTATGTTGCCGATGGTTTTGGCATCAGTTGGTCTTCCTATTGAAGGCATTGCTTTAATAGCAGGAATAGATCGTATTATTGATATGATGCGCACAACGATTAGCATTACCGGCGATGCAACCGTGGCATTGTGTGTTGATCATTCTGAGGGGCTTTTGGATAAGGAAAAATATTACGCGGATGTTTAGAGTGTCTGCCTTTCTACTTTTTACTTGCTGTTATGCAACCCTTTCCCTTATGATCGTGGCAAGATTGTAAAGGTAAAGACATATGCGTAAATGGATTGAATTTCCTATTGTTGAAGGTGTTTGTAGTCGGCAGGCTCATGCTGATTTTCCAGTCCAAGAAGATGGTTCGAAAACCTATGAGCGTGAACTTGGGAAAGAAGGTTTTTTTGGTCCTTGCACCCATATGATTCATCGATCTGCACCAACAGCTTGGACAAAATGGGAAGGCCCACTTCGGCCACGTGCGTATGATCTTAACAAGTGGAACCAAGAAAAAAATTGTCCATTTAAAACAGATCTATTTTTGCATAATCGCCATACACAATTACGATGGTGGCAAGTTTCTAAATCAATGACGCATTTGGCTCGTAATGGTGATGGTGATCAGCTTTTGTTTATTCATCAAGGGCGCGCTGATTTGTTTTGTGATTATGGTCATATGACGATTAAAACTGGTGATTATATTGTCTTGCCACGCTCTACTATGTGGAGGTTGGATGTTATTGAGCCACTAAATATATTGTTGGTTGAAGCAACAGATAGTAGCTATATGTTGCCAGACAAAGGTATTGTAGGGCCTCACGCTATTTTTGACCCTGCTATGCTTGATACGCCTAAAATTAATGATCAATTTAAAGCGCAACAAGTTGATGCTAACCATGAATGGGAAGTGCATATTAAAAGGCTAGGGCAGATGAGCGTTGTGACTTATCCATTTAATCCTTTAGATGCAATGGGTTGGCACGGCAATTTGGCGCCTGTGCGTATCAATGTGGATGATATTCGTCCGTTGATGAGTCATCGTTATCATTTGCCACCTTCGGCGCATATAACGTTTGTAGCTAATCGATTTGTTGTTTGTACATTTGCACCGCGTCCTATTGAAAGTGACCCAGGGGCATTAAAAGTGCCATTCTATCATAACAACGATGATTATGATGAGTTCATTTTTTACCACCGTGGACAGTTTTTTAGCCGTGATAATATTCATCCAGGTATGTCAACAATTCACCCATGTGGATTTACTCATGGCCCGCACCCAGGGGCGTTTGCAACAGCTTCTCAGTTTGCAAGAAAAGAAACTGACGAAGTTGCTGTCATGATTGATACGCGTGACGCATTAGAAATAGGCGAGAATGCTTCAACAGTTGAATGGGCAGAGTATGCTCAAAGCTGGAAAGCTGTTGAGAAACCGTAATGGATAGCTAATCATTGAATTAGCAAAGAATTTATTATTAGAGGAAACAATGACAATAATTATTCCAGCTTGTTCAGAATGTGGCATGAGCAATACGTATCAGTATAGTGATAACTTTGTTTGTGCTGATTGTGGGCATGAATGGCCAGTAACGCAGTCTACTGCAGACACAGACGCTGAGCCAACTATAAAAGATTCCAATGGTAACATTTTGTCCGATGGCGATGCGGTCGTGATTATCAAGGATCTAAAGGTGAAGGGTTCATCCATTACTCTTAAAATGGGCACTAAAGTGAAGAGCATTCGTTTAGTAGATGGTGATCATGAAGTCGATTGTAAAACAGACATGGGCCA
>Ga0247833_1005462_pt1 | contig 14806 bp, 15 predicted proteins | sample LaCruzMarch2015__7_FD_187117 | JGI IMG/M metagenome (GOLD analysis project Ga0247833, IMG submission 187117) | Freshwater microbial communities from meromictic Lake La Cruz, Castile-La Mancha, Spain - LaCruzMarch2015_8m | ecosystem: Environmental > Aquatic > Freshwater > Lake | place: Spain...
TATACCTCAAAAGCATTCTCATATTGATAGAGTTGATGTGCTGTTAGATTCATAGCATACGAAGGTGGTGTATTACTTCCATCACCAGGTTCATAATACAGAGTAATGTTATCGCTCGTTGTAAAACAATTTACACTAATAAACTCATCCACTAAACTCTGACAGACCATATAGGTTGTTCCTATTCTACCAGGTTCTATCTGGATAATGTTGCGACTGATTGCTGTGCCTGTGGTTGAAACATTAGGGACTGTATCAATCCAAGATGAGACTGTAGCAAGATTAGAATCACCATTAGAGAAAGTGCAGCGTGCGTTGAGTTGATAGATGCCTCTATTGAGAGGGTAGTTTTCTGGTTCTAAACTAAAGACATTGCCTGTAACATCTGGAACAAAGTTAAAGGCTTCTCTGGTTGGAATATCTACATAATTTACAATTCCTGCTAAGAGTGCTAAGGCTGCTGGATCTGTAGTAGCCCAAGCGCTTCCAAAGGCCTTATGAACTGGATAGGTGTTGATCGTTGAGACAGTGAGAGAAGAGATATTTCCTGATGTAGCATAGAGATTGGTTGTGTTGATATTCCCTGCGTTAAGAACATCTACGTTATTGATGCTGTTATTAGAGAGGTTTAGATCACAAAAGGCAAGCGTGACGTTCTGATTTCCAGGTTCTAATATTCCTGCTGTAAGTAGAATATCGTTAGACGCAGTTCCTAAAACCAAACCTACTTGACCAATCAGTTGTAAAGATTCAGCAGCTTGAATCACTAATGGTTCCCCAAGACTGGGATTAAAAATCGTATCAAAAACTACAAGATTACTGGTGATTGTAGAGGCTGTGACAACAAGATTGGTTGTGCTGATAGTTGTTGTGGTAAGACTATTGACGTTGCTGATGTTATTATTAGAGAGGTTTAAGTTTCCTCTTGCTGTGATTGTTCCTGTTGGATTCAAGACTCGTGGGTAAAGTTGAATATCGTTTGAAAGAGAGACAAGGCTTAATCCTCCATTCGCTGTTGCAACAGTAAGAGCATCTATTGCGTTAATAGATAAGTTTCCCTCTGCTGATATACCAGCTGATCCTCCTGTGATATAAATATCTTGAAAGGTTCCTGTAGTGGTTAAGATAGACGAGGTGAAGAGTTGTTGGAATGTGCTGATTGTATTTGAGTCGGGTGGTGGGTAGGCTACACCGTTGATTGTATTGACTACAAACGATGATGTAAAGAGTTGTTGGAAAGTGCTAATCGCAGAGCCACCACCTCCTGGTGTATAAGGAGAACCATTAATATTTGTGAGGTTGATATTGGATACGTTGGTGATAGTGTTATTACAGAGGTCTAAGTTTCCTCTCAAGATAAGTGTTCCACCAACATCAAAGCCAGGCTTGATTATGATATTACTTGTTAAACTGATAATCTCAACAGTATTGTTTCCTTGTAAGACTAAGTCTTCACCTGCTGCTACTGTAGCGTAAGTAGTGCTCATAATGAAAGTATCTCCTACATCAATATTGACCTGGTCTGCTGCTATTACACCAAAGTTGAATGTCTCTATAAGAGTATTGAGAGTGCTGACTTGAAAATACGCAGCAATAAGATTTAAATCAAAGTTAATAGAGTCGTTGTTTCTTAAAGTGTTAGTATGGATTGTAGAGCCAAAGTATAAAGAGTTGGAAGCTGTATTGCCTACAATAGAAGAGGTAAAGATTTGTGGAGCGTTGAGAGCGTTTGCTATATTCGTATTGGCCGCATAAGAATAGACTATAGGAGTGCTGAAAGCAACACCGTCTATAGCAAAGAAATCAATCAAGGAGCGTGAATAGTTTAACATCTCTCCTGATTCTATAGTAAACCCAAAACCTGTGCTGATTTCGGTTACCTGTGATGCTAATCTGAGAGTGGGTGAAGTGTTGTTTGTTAGAGTGTTAGTAGCAAGAGTTGTAAAGGAAGAAACAACAGACCCATAAGGAGCTCCATTAATAGTTAAAGTAGCGCTGCTAAGAGCAATATTGCTTAGAGCTGATACAACAAAGTTCTTATTTGTAGTGGCTTGAATACCTTGATCCTGGTTAAGATAGATAAGAGACTGACCGCTTGGAACATCCATAACAAGATTAGATGAACTGGCTCGCAACTCTTGAGGACTTGTAAGTAGTATTTGATTAGAACCTGTGAGAGACACATAGTTGGCCTGCTGACTCAATAGATTTCCCGCAGCGACTGTGACGGTCTGGCCTTGGATTCCTGTAGTCGCCACAGCATTCACTAAGATATTATTGGCTGCTGTGATATTGGTATTGGTCTGTGATCCAATAGATGTATCACCTTGTCCCAAGATATAAATACCATCTGTAGCAACAGGCGGAGCTGTGTTAGTGGTATAGATAGAGATCGCATTAGAAGAGTTGATGTCGATATTAGAGGTGACTGTCAGATTATAGTTGTCAGCATTCTCTATAAGAGTTCCTGTTGTGATAGCTACTGTAGGAGCAACAAGATTCAAGTTGCTTGTCTGATAGTTGGTTACAACGTTGGCTGCTAGAGAACTAGTGTAGAACTGTAAGACAGTAGAAGGTATAGGAGGCTGTGGAGAAACAGACGAGACAAAATCAGCTATCGTAAATCCGTTTATCGTCGAGACACCAGATAATGAAAAGATAGTAGCTGTGTTAGTGCTAAGATTATTAGTCTGGAGAGAAGAGGTAAAGAATTGTTGGAAGCTACTCTGGACAACTGGGTTCAAAAGTTGTTGGATTGTATAGCCGTTGAATGATGACGCTACTACCGCACCAGAACTGATTTGATTGGCCTGAAGTGTATCAGTAGTAATTGTGCTAAAGGTAGAGGTCTGAGGGGGGATGCTTGTGGAGGATAAGAACTGGCTTGTATTGAATCCATTAATAGAAGACACCTGTAGAACCAGATTCGATGCGTTAAAGATAGTGCCTGTAGAAGCAAAGAGTTCAAAGATGGTTGCTGTAGAAGCAAAGAGAGTCTGGAAGGAGCTTTGAGTTTGTGGATTCAAAAGTTGTTGGATTGTATAACCGTTGAACGTTGATGCTACTACAGACCCTGAGCTGATTTGATTGGCCTGAAACGTGTCGGCTGTAAGAGACCCAAAGGTAGAGGTCTGAGGGGTCAAGGCTAATCCGTTCAATAAGATTGATGCTGCGTTTATAACTTGAGTGCTGACGTTATTAGATACAAGAGAGGATGTAAAGAGTTGGGTAAAGGTGCTGGTTGTAACTGGGGGAGGACCAATAGAAGAAACAAAGTCTGAAACGCTGAAGCCATTAATAGTGCTGAGTCCTGTAATATCAAGAGCCTGGACTATGTTCGTGCTGATAGTGTTTGCTTGAAGACTTGATGTAAAGAGTTCTTGGAAGCTTGAGACTGTGCTGAAAAAGACAAGCGGTGATACAGAGCTAATCAACTGCTCTACTGTGTATCCATTCAAGGTTGAGACTCCTGTGAGCTGTGTGACGTTTATTGTGTTTGTGCTGATAGTGTTTGCTTGAAGACTTGAGGTAAAGAGTTCTTGGAAGCTTGAGATAGTGCTGAAAAAAACAAGCGGTGCTACAGAACTAATCAATTGCTCAACGGTATATCCATTCAATGTAGAGACTCCTGTTATCTGTGTTATGTTGGCTGTATTTGTTATGATTGTATTTGCTTGAAGACTTGAGGTAAACACTTGATTGAAGGTAGAGAGTGTTGGAACAAAGGGAGGGTAGGAGGCTCCGTTGAGACTGCTAACAGTTAGACCTGATATCTGGCCACTCTGTGTATTAAGAGTGCTGATGTTTCCCAGTAAAGTATTCACGTTAGAGCCTGTTACATTAGAGCCAAAGATATTGGTTCCATTAAGATTGGTAGCAGAGAGATTGACTGTATTGATGTCCTGGAATCCTGTTAAGAGAGCATTACTTCCAGAAACAACTCTTACGTTTGAGAGAGTCACCATCTGTCCCGCAGGGTTGCCTTTGATAATCAAATCATACTGTGGTTCTATGAAGCCTTGGGGATAGGGTGTAATGTAGTCTATACTCATTCCGTTCTGGACTCTGACACCGCCTGATGAGCCAAAGCCCAGAGGATTCAAGCCATAGAGATAGACTGTTCCAGGCACGTTTGGTAGTGTAGGAGGTGTTGCTGCGACGATATTGACACCTAATAACCCATAGATAAAGTTGTATCCTAAGAGCCCAGCAAAAGGAGTAGGACCACCAGCATACGAAGTAACTGAGTCAGCTGCGATTCCAACTCTTGAAGTGTTTAATGTTCCTAACACAGCAGTGCCTTTCTCGGCAGTAAGATTGAGGAGACCTCCTGTAGCATACCCAGCGGCCGATCCGCCTTTGGCTGTGACTGTGACCTCTCCTTGAACACCTCCAAAGCCTGGGTTGGCTATGAGTTTGACGATACCTCTGTTGCCTCCACCAGCTTCTAAATCTAACTCTGGACTTGAGAAGACATCCGATGAGCCTTGAACTCTTATACGAATCCTATTAGCTGCCTCTGCGTTTATAAACCCATTAACACCTCTTACTTCATTCACAGTCAAAGTCCCTGAGACAGTCTCATTCGTAGCATTCAGCTGGTTAATATTGGCCGTCTGAGCTTGAAAGTCTGTGATAGTTCCAGCAACAACGTTGATATTAGTTGCTCCAAGATTGTTGATAGTGGCGTTGGTTGCTGTGAGGTTAGTAAAGTTGCCTGTAGGACTTAGTATAGAGTTAGTGTTGAGTGTTGAGACTGTTAGAGAACTAATTGAACCAGTAAGAGATACAAGGTTTTGAGAGTCTATCGTGTCTGTAATGACTTGTTGGAACTCTGCTTGATTACCAAAAAGTGTTTGGCCTATTGTGAGTTGATTGGCTATGTCACCATCAAACGCATTAAAGGTCTGAGTTTGTATGTTATTGACTTCTGTTATGTTATTGTTATCTAAGATAACTGTTGAGACAGCAGGATAGACTGCCCACTGGACAAGAGAACTGATACTGGTGCTGGTAGTAACAACAGGAATACCGTTTAAGAGTAAAGTAGCTCCAAGACCTGTTCCACCTGTGTCTAATGTATTACCGTCTAAGATAATGTGAGAGGTAGAGATAGTTGATATAACAGCTTGAGGATAAAAGATTGTGTTGTATCCTGCTATGTTACTTGCTATCAGAAGACCGCCTATATTTGCTCCTTGTTGTGTAGCAACATACTCAAAGTTCGCAAAGTAAGACTCAAGAGTATCAACTACGTTTACATTCTGTGCTGTGATATCACCAGAGACTACGATGGATCCTGTTGTAGAGATACTACCAACACTCAGAGAACCCGTAGAGAGAGTGTCTGTCAGCACTCTATCTGAAGAAAACGTTTTGGCCGTAATTGTTGAGGCATTCACTCTCCAGAAAAAGGCATCTCCTGGAGTCGCATTGGTTTGATTAGCCAACACACTCATACTATAGAGTCTTCATAAAATTATGTGAGGCGATAGACAGCGATCTGTGCTACTTGTCCAAGAGCAAAAGCAGAGTTAGCATAGATGATTACATTCACCGTGTTGCTTCCAGAACCTGCGTCTTGTATAGAGACGCAGTTGGCGAAAGAAGGAGGATTGCCTGAGATAACAGGACAGTGGAAGGAGCCACCAATGACTTGAGAGCCATAGTTTCTAAGAATTGCTGAGCAAGTGAAGGGATCTGTTCCACCAGCACTAATATAGACTTCCATCATATAGAAACCTGAGCCAAGTGTTGATAAATCAACGGGAATACTAAGACCGTTAGAGATGGGCGCACTTGTGATGTTAAGAAGAGCAGGAGAGACAATAGAAGGAAAGGGAGCACCGTTGATAGTAGAGACAGTAATAGAAGGTGTTGAGATGGATGTTCCAGCAGCAAGAGTTGTATTAGCGGTAATAGTTCCACCAACGACAGTCGCAGATGAAAGATTGCTTAGAGCATTCACGTTTGTTAGATTGGCCACACCTCCACCGACCGCATAGGTGATAGGAGAAAGAGCTGGGTAGGAACTCCAAGTAACAACGGAAGATGTAAAGGAAGAGGTGGATGCTACAGGGATTCCGTTGAGCAGAAGAGTGGGTGTAGAGTTAAGGATAGCGCAGTCCATACGGATAGCATCCAAGTTGATTTCACTAACGTTGATACTGCCGTTATAGACATTCAACGAAGATAAGAAATTAACATTATTGTTATTCAATAAGAAATAGGCATCATCAACATTAGCATAAGTCTGATTCCTGAGGACGCTCATTCTATATTTATTATAAATATTTTAATCTAAGTCTATCTTACACCTTTGAATGGTTCCATTCCAGTTATCGATTAAGATGAAGTGATGGTCAGATGTATTTCTGACATACCAAGCTATCTTATCTTCATAGGTCATACTTTTAGGGAAATACCCTCTGAGCCAACCTTTGATGGTCTGCTCTATCTGCTCCGTAGAGTTCTGTTTGAACAACATCGTAAAGGTAAAGTTACTACGGCAGGTGGGATTCAAGAGTGTCGGGGACTGAACGCAGACGATTCCAGAGATGCCTGAGTTTCTGTAGATGGTTAAGAGTTTCAAGAGTTCCTTATCGTTCTTAACAAGAGGACAATCGTCGAGGACAAACATAAAAGGATAATGATTCTTGGTTTCTTTATTAATGTGGTAAGCATCATTCATTAACTCCGGGATAAATACGGATGAGAGTGGTAAGAGTGGGTATTTCATATATGCGTAAGCCTGAGCCTTAGCACTCTGAGAAAAGATAACACCACAGTGCTTTTGAAAATAGGTGTCTAAGATATACTTGAGAGCAGTTGTCTTACCGGAACGTCCTGACCCTAACATAAGAATAGAGCAACCACCTGACTCTACGGGGGGTGGAATAAGATTAAAAGGTTTATCTGGTATGTGAACTTTTAATGGCTTGTCTGTGCTCATACCTTCTAATAGTAAAACATATTACTCTAGGTAGAGAATGTCCGCCTCACAATATTTGAACGAGATAATGAGTGCTGGTAAAAAGATATTAGAAGACACCAAAGCACCTAGACGCATAGTAAAGAAGGGTGAAAAGCCAAAGGTTGCTTCCGATGCTCCTACGGAGACCGATCCGCATAAGGTAATGATTAAGAGAGCTATTCAAGAAAAACCGAAGAAATCGGATCTTATTGATGAGTTTAAACGATTTATAGATTCAGCCGAAGCACTCTAAACCCTGGCTCCCAAGTGACTCTGATAACCCCCCGGGTAAGGGATTTGGCCATAGTGGGCACCAGGCATAGGTGTCTTGGACGCAGCGCCAATAATATGTCTCTCTGTATTCTTGGGTTCAGAAGAGGCTGCTACGGTGACCTTAGGCTTCTTACCCGGAGTCGTGATTTCAATTAGACCCCCTAATGACTTGGTATAAGGATCCATCTTAGTGCGTCCAATGGCTCCAAAGACCGTGCTGCGTGGAGCACCAACACCACCCATCATCCTAGGCATATCTACAACTTGTAAATAGGGTGTCTTATTCATTCTATTAGAGTAAAATATTTTTTGTCGCCCCTAAGTATAATGGCCTCTACTTCTACTCAGGATATGGTTCGCCCGGGCGAATGCGTTGATTTGTTCTATTACGATGGTGAGACTTCTAAGAAGCAGTGCTTTCCTACCACCCAGAACACCAAGTATATTCAAGAGTTCAGCAATAAGTCAGGAGGCAGCTCTGTCTTTACTATTCCTCCTAACTCTGGTATCCAAGATATTGTCTGTCAGTTCTCCTTTGCGGGTTTCGCATCTAATGCTGGTCTTGCTTTACCAAGAGGTTGGGCTTATGCGCTTGATTTGGGCGCTGTGAGTCTTTAATAAAGGACTTGCTCATCTCCAATATGCGGGAAGTTCCTTAGAGCCATCACTACCACTCTTACGGCGAAAGCCATAAGAGGAACAGGGTTAATTGCCCTTCCCAACGGTAAAAAGGTGATGGATTGGATAATCCGCAGACGCATCCTACGGTCGCTACGCAAGACTATGGGTGTTGTCTCAACGACTACCAGGAGAGTGGATGAAGAGATTAGCAATCTCTAATGATTCCAGAAGGTATAGTCTAGACCGCTTACAAAATATCGGGAAACCGACGGTATTACCACACCAGCTAAGCATTAAGCAGGTGTCTTTCAGATACGGGGGGAGCAGCGCTTTTTTCCAATCTGGTGACCAGATTCTCCAGAACGCACTCAGAGCCCAGCCAAACCGTTCTGCCGCTAACGACCTTTTAACTCTTGGTGGTAACTTTGCTACATCAGGCACCACTCCTTCTTTGTCTGTTGCTCAATACGGATCTATTGTTCTTCGTCTTCCTCACTCATTCCCTTCCGGTGTCGGTAAACAACACCCATTCCCAACTGACCTCTTAACCCAACAGGTTCAGATTACTGTTGAGCTCTATCCAGTCGGTCAAATCTTTACTAACAACAACGCTGGTGGTGTTGTCCCTACCATACTTGACACTGCTCAGTTCCAGGTTCAACAGGTTGTTATGAATAACGCTGGTGATGCTCTTGCCCGACGCACGGATATGGCTGTGAATGCTTATGCGTTCCCGTGTGAATTTGTTCAACAAGTTCAGAGAATTAGTCTCCTGAATACTGCTAATTCACAATCCGTGGTTTGCACTGGATTTAGAAGCGGCGAGGTGAAAAGTATTCAGTGTTGGCTCAGCCGATCCTCTGAAACTTCTCTTGTTACAGGCACTTCAGGTGTCTATGACCCCTTTAAGTGGTATTTGCCGGTTTCTATTCAACTTTCATACGCAGGTGACATCTATGCTCGTTATGACGCTCAGTCCTCTCCTCTCTGGAACTTGATTAACGGCAACAAGGCTCCAGCGGTTGATAACATAGATATTGTTCTTGCTACACCTCCAACAAACACCTCTTTCTTGTCTCAGTGGGTTGAGCTTCCATTCGCCCAGACACTTGTAGATGAGGACTCTCACTACATTCTTGTACACGGTAAGCCAATTACAAACGGTATCGTCAATCTTGATATCACTACACCAAGTGGTCAATCCGATTGGGTCTTGAACGTCTCCTATGTCTATAACTCAACCCTCTTGATGTCCCAGGGAACTTGCGATTATGTGTTTTAAGCAAGATACCCCCCTGACTATCCCCGTTGTGTGATATAAAATCTACTGAGTATTTATTAAATACGATATAGATTAGTATTTAGCCACCATCCAATCAATATTAAACTTCAGAAACCAAAAGTGTCATAGCCCAGTCATAGCCTTCAGAGTTTAATAAGATACTTTGATTTGTGTCTGATGTCTGAGCATACACTTCAAACTGTAGCTGACCAATAGGTTGATTGTTTGACCACTTAATCTGTTTTGGAAACGCAATAGGTCTTCTCTCATAATAAGGAGCATAGGAAGGATAAATTGGGAAGCCATACTTATCAGGATAAGTAGAGGGTGTTTGAGTCAAATACCACCGGAAGAGAATATCTCGTGTTTGAGGGTTTGTTGATGTATCTTTGAGTTCTTGATTATAGGTGAGTTGATTAGAGACAAAGTCAAGATAGAAATATTTATTAAGAGAAACGTAAGGAATAGATGCGGTTACATCAAATCCAGTTGCGTAATCGCCTATCATATAAGGTTGATTTGAATAGATTGATTGAGTTGTGCTATAGTCATCTCCTAGAGTAAATCCAAGTTGAAGTATAAGACTATTTCCATTCACAGGAAAATAAAAGGGAATCGTAGAGGAAATATCAACTTGTGTTGCTAGCGTTTGTGTGATACTAAAGGTAGCTCCAAGACCGGCTGCGTTCAAACGAGCAACAATTGTATCAAGAACTTCAGCGATAGTATAGAGTCCAACAGGAATCTTAATGTTGGTGATTGAGCCACCAGAGATATCGACTCTTACATTCGCTGGATAAAATTTACCTATACCCCCACTTGTTGTAGGATCTAGTCCTGAGATGTCATAGACGTTAGGGATTGCCCACTGGAGAGTGACTTCCGTAGGAGCTATCCGTGAGAAGAAGCCGTTGAGAATGGATTGTTTCTTCTGAATGGTAAAAGTACCTGCTGTAGTATCAAAATTATTACCAAATCCATAACGGTCTTGTGAAGCTATTACTAAGTTAGCAGTAGAAGGGAAACGGATAGGAACACCTTTCTCTACGGGAACAAAGTCGGACATACTACTAGAGATGACTATTTTTCTTGGCTTACATCGCTCCGATAAACCCGAGAAGAAGTATTACGTTGAACTTAAAGGTGATTCAGGTCGCATTAAGAGGGTTTATTTTGGAGACTCCGCATATAAAGACTATACAAGTCATTCTGCGCTTGAACGTGGAGACCGTAAGAGATTATATTTACAAAGACATAAGGCTACGGAAGATTGGAATGACCCGGAGACTGCTAACTTCTGGAGTCGTTGGATTTTATGGGGCGATACACCCTCTGTCCGGGACAACCTAAAGAGGACTCTGAGCCGATTTAACTTGCGCCGAGATTGGTCATAACCATCTCTTTGTTGAAGACATTAGGAAAGAGACTATGAGCTAAAATATGAGCTCTATAATCCGCTCTGCTCATCACCGGATTTAGATGACTCTCCTTGCCCTTCTTGAACTCTTGTTTCATTATCATCTTCCCTTTTGACTTGGTCATCTTCTTGGCCTCTAAGAATTCGCTCCTGATTTCTGCCTTGAGGAGATTGGCTTCGTTCCTTTCGCTCTCGGGGGCATTCGCTCTCATCACTGGAACCTTGGGGTAGCTCATCTAATAGATGGCTAATATTATTCTTAGGAGTAGTGCCATCTACTTCTAGACTCACTTCCTTCCCACAGCAACGAGATACTATCCGATGCTTTGAGAAAAAAAAACGATAGGTCAAGTAACCCATAATTCCAACTAAACCGGAAGCACCACCAGTAGCAAAGATTTGATTAGCGTCCATCTACTAATACTTTTCTTTTTTCATCGCAGCCTCTAATACCCGCTTCTGAGACTCTGCTTTGACGAGAGGAATAGGTGACTTACTGTAGTGTTTACCTGTCTGTGTATTGACGACAATAGCCTTACCTTTGAAGGAGTGTCCATCAGAACCTAGCTCAAGATGATAGGGCATTCTACTTAGCTTCGTTTTTTTCTTTCTCTTCAATCAATTCTTTAGCTTCAATCTTGGTAATCCAATAGGCTTTGACACCGGGTTCTCCTCTGACAGGGTCTGCCCAGTTGTTTCTCTTTGTAGGTAGAGTCTTCTTAGTATTGTGAGTCTTGAAGGTCTGTTGAGCCATAAAGGATTGATTGCGTTCCTCTCGTTTGACTAGGATAGCAAATAGACTGATAACACCTCCTTCTTTATCGACTCTAATGAACTCTGTAGGGATGTCTTCTAACGGAAAGATTTTACTGTCAAAGGTTGCCTCTATGATACGAGGCTTAGGTTTAGCTTCAGTGCCGTAGTTTTGTTTGGATGTCTGGAATGTGTCATAATAATGTTGCTTTGACTCCAAGGCAAACTCTTCAAGAGCATAGAAGATAGCAGAGAGATATTGACGTTTGAGGTATCTTGACTTGTCATTATCTTCTCCAGCAACTGACTCTATATAACGTATAACAGGTCGTTGTTCAGTAACTAGTTTCTGTTTAGTATCATATCCTTGTTGAGCCAGACGATTCAAGAGAGTCTTATAGGTCTTAACCGTAGAGTTAGAAATAGGAAGACCAGTTTTCTTATTGAGTTTAACGTGAGTAATAGGTTCAAAAGACATTCTAATGATATAAGACAATAAAAATAATTCAATTTTGACTAGAAATCCTGTACAGAAAGACTGTATACACTACACCCCCTGGGAGTCTGAGTATAACTTTTTCCAGGGAGAGTCTAGGAAACTTTGGGGAAAAAAAATAAAAATTTTTGACCCCCCGGGTAGCTTGGAAACTTTGGAAGGGGGGGGGTATAATTCGTAAAATTTCTAGGAATTAAACCTTGGCCAAGGGTATAGGAATGTCTGCTGTTATTGATTCTATGTTCAAACAAGTTGCTATTCAGAAGTCTATTGAAACTAAACGTAAAGAGATTGAGAAGAGAAGGGAAGTGATGGAAACTACATCATCAACTAACGTTTCTAGAAAAAAAGATGAAGCTAAAATAGAGGCTATTGATTCTAAAATTTCTTCCAAGGTAAATACAATAGATAAGACAATAGATTATTATAAAAACGAAATAGAAAAATCTGATAAAAAATTCAATATTGATAATGAGATACTCCGTAAGAAGATAGAAACAGAGGTTGAGAAACTTGAAAAAAAATTCAACGATGATAAAGAGATAGTCTGTAAGAAGTTAGAAACTGAGATTGAGAAACTTGAAAGTAAATTTACTCTTTATAGAAGCTACTGCCAAGATGGAATTCGTAGAGAGCAGGAAAAGAAAGATTTACTTACAGAGCCTTTAGAGAAGAAGAAAGAACTGCTACAACAAATAATGGAAAAGTCTGAGGAAGACGATAAGGTTTTAGTCCGTTTGAAAGTGGAGATGAAACAACTCCAAGAAGAGGAAAAGGAGACTCAGAAACGGTATTTAGAAGAATGTAAATTAAACGAAGAAAAACTTGAAAGACAAAGACAAACTATAATCTATGAAAATAAACTACTTATGAGACAACAAGAGTTAGTTGAAGAAGCTAAACGTCAAAAACAATTTGAGGAATTATCTTCTCAACGTGCTGCTGAAAAGGCAGCAGATGAGGAAAGATGGGCAAGACAGAAGGAAGAAAGAATAAAAGAGGCATCTCTAGAAAAAGAAAAGAATGAACAGAAAGAGAAACGATTAGCTGCTCGTAACTATTTTTTGACTACTATCTTTCCTTCGTTGTCTGATAAAGCTGCTAAGATTTATAATTTTTTCAAGAATAGTGATGATGATGTAATTTACAAAGAGGCTATAAAGATGGAAACAGTAGATGAGTGTGAAAAGTATTTATTCTCTAATGAAGACACCTATGATTTGATTACAGACTTTGAAGAAAAAAAATATCCTAAGATATCTCAGGAGAGTCAAGATGAGTATGATAACAAGACACTATGGCAAAAAGTTAAATTTTTAAAACAACAGAATAAAAAAAAGTAGAGCCTCCAGACTAGGGTTCCCTCAGACACTACCCTCTGGAATCTCTTAGTGTGATATAATTTCACTAAGAGATTTCAAAATTATGACATTAAATATATCACTTCAAAGTTTCAACGAAATCTATCTGAGTAAATCTGTCTCGAGGAATATAATAATGTAGTTGTTTATCTGAATGCCACCCTGGAACCTTGGGGGTAAGACCCTGTATCTTATCTGGACTGAATTCTAATTCCCATAACGACTTATCAGACATCCAATAGTAATAGAAACAACACTTCTTCTTTTCATTCATAGCTCTTTGAATCTTACAGGCAGGAATTAACCATCCTTCTTTTTCTATCAAGTCTTGCTTCCAATGATATTTATCACTCCTTGTCTTTATCTCAACCCAATAATTTTCTGACACAGCATCCATAGTATCATAAAAATTAGCAGTAGGTGTAAATTTCTCACCCAATAGCATCTCAACGAGTGGTAAGACAATCTTCTCACCAGACTTACCAAAGTCGTGTCTAGCCTTCGTATATCGTCCAGAATACATCTACCGGGAAGGATAAAAAAAAGTATCAATATATATATGAGACATTCTAGGGAGATTCTTTGTTTCTTTACAAAGAATAAAGCAATCTATTCAATTCCTGTATACTTGCCAGTAGAAGAAAAGATGTTTGGATCTATCTTAGAAATACAGTTTGAGATGGATAAGATTAAGGGACCGTATATAGTCTCTAAAGATGGACAGAGTGTTGGATGTTGTGACGATAAGATAGGATACTATAAGACAACAGTTATGCCTCTAGAAACTAAACCTCATCTGTCTTGATATCTTCAGAGTTGTGTTCATCCATTAGACCTCTGAGAACCTTTTTGTAAGGCGTTCCCTTAGGCACAAGATTAAGATACTTATCTAAGTCATTAAAGTGATTGAGAATAACCCCAAGACAGAGCTCTTTATAAGAGGCATCTTTCTCTGGGTCAAGACCATCACGAAGACACTTGATAATTTCAACAGCATTCCCTGACAGACCGTGTTTACCAATGATTGCTCTTGTCTCCTTGATGTTATAAACCTCAATCAGACGGCATTGTGATACCTTACCATCATTCCAATTCTCTTCCTCATACTCCAAGACACAATCTTTTATCTCTTCATAAGACCAGGGTGTCCCCCAAGTGCGTTGGACTTTATAGACACTGTCACAAGAGGCACAATTGAGATTGCTGCCTTCACCCATCTTGACCTTGACGATATAGCCACCTTCAGGACCACCTCCATAGGTCTGATAATAAGTCTTCTCGCCTTTGTAGAATCCTGGAGGCATACCGGGAAAGCTTTGAGGGTTCACCTTTATTACGGAATAAACCTCTTCCCATTCACCAAGAACTGTATGTGTATTCAGAGCACTCATCTAATAATCTACCCGATTTTTGGGGCGGCCGCCGATTCAATTTTCAAAATTGCTTATGGTATTTCTACAAATACACCTATTGAAGAATTAGGTTTATCCATCAATAAGATAGCACAGTCAGAAAGACTACTATAACCAAACCCTATAGCAACGTAGCCAAGTTTTTCTTTTCTTTTTACTGAAGTTTGAAACAGTTTATCAGTCTTAATATTATTGTTTTTGAAGTAAGTCCTCCAAGA
>Ga0247833_1005473_pt1 | contig 14783 bp, 17 predicted proteins | sample LaCruzMarch2015__7_FD_187117 | JGI IMG/M metagenome (GOLD analysis project Ga0247833, IMG submission 187117) | Freshwater microbial communities from meromictic Lake La Cruz, Castile-La Mancha, Spain - LaCruzMarch2015_8m | ecosystem: Environmental > Aquatic > Freshwater > Lake | place: Spain...
TGAAAAAATACATTCCATTTATCCTCCTCACTTCCCTCCTCCTCAGTGCTTGTGGATTTAATTGAGGTGAAAAAAGTGACTTATTTCAAAAGAAGCAAGAGTGCGCAAAGTACATTAACATACTAGAAAGTAAAGCTGAGAAAGAAGAAAAGGAATTAAATGATAGATGAGTAATATACGACGAGACTCTAAATAGAATATTTTACAGTAAAAAGAAAAATACATGTATTGCATTAATAACTACACATCGTTTCGTACCAAATCCTGGAGGAGAAATTTTAGAATACAATAAAGAAAATATCTTAGATATTTTCACAAACGAAATGGATAGTTATAGTATCGAAAATACAGATTCAATGGCTAGATACTATGAAAAAATTAATGAACTAGAATCAAACTAAACAAATCTACCCTTTATTATTTTTCCTTTTTTTATGTCAGAACTCCCCACAAAGCGCCACTCGCTTTCCCACATTATGTCCCAGGCAATTGCCGCGACATTTCCAGACCTCACTATCCTCCGTGGTGTTGGTCCTGCTATTGATAATGGTTTTTATCAGGACTACGATTTCGGTGAATTTCAGCTTACTGAAGCACATCTCCGGGATATCGAGAAAAAGATGAAGCATATTTTGAAGCAAAATCAGATCTTCACACAGAGTTTTCTCACCCTCGAAGAAGCTCGTGTGAAATTCGCAGGTGATAAATACAAACTCGAACTGATAGCTGATTTGGCAGCTGACGGAGAAACACAATTCGGTGTCTATACAAACACACTTCAAAATGGTACTGTCACATACGATGATCTCTGTGCTGGTCCTCACGTCGAGAAGACAGCAGAGCTCGATGAAAATGCATTTCAACTCGATAGAATCGCTGGTGCGTACTGGAGAGGTGATGAGAAAAACAAAATGCTCACTCGTATCTACGGTGTCGCTTTTGATACTCGTGAAGAACTCGATGCATACAACAAGCAAATGGCCGAAGCGAAGAAGCGAGATCATCGTATCCTCGGTCAGAAATTGAATCTCTTTACTCTCTCCCCTTTGGTTGGCTCTGGACTCCCACTCCTCAAGCCAAATGGTATGATTATCCGCAAGGAAATAGAGGACTATCTCTGGTCACTTCACAAGGATCACGGCTATCAGAGAGTCTGGACTCCGCATATCGCAAAAATCGAACTCTACGAGACATCAGGTCATGCTGCGAAATTCGGACATGAGCTCTTCCGTGTGAAGGGTGGCCATGGAGAGGATTTTTGTATGAAACCAATGAACTGTCCACATCACATGCAAATCTTCGCTGATAATCAGTGGAGCTACCGTGATATGCCAATTCGTTATTTCGAGCCAGCAACGGTCTACCGTGATGAGAAACCAGGACAACTCTCAGGACTCACTCGTGTCCGAGCTATCACTCAGGATGATGGACATCTCTTTCTCCGTGTCTCACAGATCAAGCAAGAAGTAGGAACAATCGTTTCTATTATCAAAGAATTCTATACAACACTCGGTATGGTCGAGGATTACTGGGTGTCTCTCTCTGTCAGTGATCCAGCAACACCAGATAAATATCTCGGGGGAAAAGACGTCTGGGATACAGCTGAGTCATCTCTTGAAGAGGCAGCGAAACAATTCGACCTCCCCTACAAGAGAATCGAAGGCGAAGCAGCGTTCTATGGACCAAAACTGGATTTCATGTTCAAGGATGCAATTGGTCGACAATGGCAACTCGCCACTATCCAGCTCGACTTCAATCTCCCGAATAGATTTGATCTGAGCTACGTGAATGAACAGGGTGAAAAAGAACGTCCAGTGGTTATCCACCGTGCTATCTCTGGATCGCTCGAGCGATTTATGGGTGTCATGATCGAGCACTTCGCAGGCGTCTTCCCTCTCTGGCTTGCACCTCGCCAAGCGATCGTCGTACCAGTCGGTGAGAAATTTAATGACTACGCTGAAAAAGTTCTCAAGTCTCTCAAAGATGCAGGTATCCGTGCCGAAGGAGATTTCTCATCTGATGGACTCAATAAGAAGGTCAGAAACGCTGAACAAGCACATATCAACTATATCCTCGTCGTCGGTGAAAAAGAAGAAGCAAATAACGGCATCGCAGTGCGAAACTATAAGACAAAAGAGCAGACAGAAGAATCAGCAGCAGATTTCGTCGCAAGAGTAAAAAAAGAGATAGAAAATAAAGCTCTTTAATTACCTCTATGCCTCTCGTCGATATTGTGGGTACAGATGGTAACCCTACGGGGCAAACCGCTACCCAAAAAGAATGTTTTGAAAAAGGACTCCTGAAGCGGTGTGCTTGGATATTTTTTGTGTGTGAAAAACGTGGAATTCTTTTTCAGATGCGATCAAAAAATAAAGCTCTCTACCCCTCACACTGGCATGTGACTGTTTCTGGTCATATTGATAGCTGAGAGACGCCTATAGATTGAGCACTTCGTGAAGTGAAGGAAGAGCTTGGCATTGATGCAGATAATTCAACACTCCATTTCCAGGATATATTTGCGGAGAAAAAGACGCTACCGAATTGATTGATCACAAATGATCTCTTGTATGTGTACCTCGTTAACTGGACAGGTAAAGATTCAAATTTTACTCTTCAGACTGATGAAGTAGACGCTCTCAAATGGTTTTCCTTTAAAGAATTAGAACAAAAATTTTCGGGAGAATGGCCTGAAAATTTTGTACCATATTGAGATATTTTTAGATGAGTTATTTCTCTAGGTAAAGAATTTTTGCAAAAATAAAACCTCCACAAGGGAGGGTTTTAATTTTTCTGGTGCCCAGGAGAGGACTTGAACCTCCATGCCTTGCGGCGACGGCTTCTAAGGCCGTTGTGTCTGCCATTTCACCACCTGGGCGTTTCGGAAAAAAAGTAAAAGCTAAAAAACTAAAGACTAAGATAGGATTATTATAAAAAATCCACTCTTAGCTTTTGGTTCTTTAATCCTTAGCATTCACCTTGCGATTATATCGCTTTTGTCGCTTTGTCGATTTTTTTTGAAAAGAGTGCGAGTGTGGTGAAAATATGGATGATGACAAAGGCCATGAGACAGAGAAAAGGAATCGTCATAACACCAAAATAATCCACATCAATAGCTGCACACGGATGTGCGGCTGTACAACCAAATGGATTAGGGATATTCACCTTTTGTAGCAAGTAATGAAAAGTCTCAAGAGCTATACCAGGGATTGTGACAATGTAGATATACCAGAGAATTGGTCGGCTCTTCGTCGCGAGAGCAATCAGAGAAAGCGGTACAATTGGGAACATCATGATACGTGCCCACCAGCATAACTGACATGGATAAAAGGCGTCAGAACTGTCAAACCAGGTTCAGGTCACATACTCATAGACTGGATCTCAGAAATTTGAGAAGTAGAGAGGTGAACACATAGCAAGAATTGCCTGAAGAAAGATGCTCGCCAATATCCAATCATGACCATGTTTGTAGGCCTGTCGAAGAGAAAATAGTTGAAAAAGAGCGTAGAGAACAAGGAGCAATACGATGACTACATTTGGATCAAGTCAGACAAAGTATGAGATAGCAACTATTGCAAAGAAAAGAACAGCAAAAAGTCACCAAAAAAGAAATATTTTTTTCATAGAAATATAAGTAAGATACAGTCATGGTACAAAAAATACAAATAAATCAAAAGAAGAGCTTGCATTTCCAATAAAGTTTTTATAATCGCATCATACTTTTCCACTCATTATGAAAAAAGACATCCACCCAGAATACCGCCAGGTCTGTTTTAAAGAGTTCTCTACAGGATACACTCTTATCGCTGGTTCTACACTTGATTCAAAAGAAACAATAGAAGTCGAAGGTGAGACATATCCGCTCATCTATATCGAAATCTCTTCTGCTTCACACCCATTCTACACTGGTGAAAAGCGTATTCTCCGTACTGGTGCTGTAGACAGGTTCAACGCTCGTATGGCAAAAGCAAAAAAGAGCTAATTCCTCGACATACTCGAAGGCCTCTCTATACTTTGGAGAGGTTTTTTAAAATTTAAATTCCACTATTTTGTCCTTTGTACTTTGTCTTTTGTATTGAATTTTATGTCTAAACACAGCAGTGATATCATCGATGAAATCATCCTCTCCGTAACAAAAAACGAAGAGATTTTGAACAAGCGTGATTTTCAAAAGTTGTGTAATGAGATTTACGCTATCCATAAAACAATCAAACCCATTCCAAATATTGCCTTCATAGAGCGATATCATGAGATGGTGAGTGATGCGAGAATTACTCCTTCCGCTCGAGTAGAGAAGATTTTTCGCAAACGAGGCATCAGAAATCAGTCATGAATCGCTGTAATTTCACTCCTGACAAAGTTCTGGTGATGTCCCGGAAAGTGCATCTTTTGTCCAAATTTTCCATGACTTCCTCGCAGCTATATCCCTCATGAACCGGCGGTGATGCGTGCACAGATGAATGAATTTGATCCCATAAAACAAGTCTTTAACCGATTAAGAGGTCTCAGAATCACAGGTCACTGTATCGATAAATGCGATGTTCGCATCATCGGTGGCACTTGGTCAGTCTATCCAAAACTCTATCAAGAACTCTTTATCAAAGCCATCTACGATGCTCATACGCTCTACTCAGAGCTCGAACCATTTATCGAGGCAACGAGTACTGGTACAGATAAATTCGCAGAATTTAAGATAAAAAAGGGCTTTGAAATGCGGGAAAGTAAAACTCTGGAAGAGGCCAAAGAGCGCAATATGCAAGCCAAATCTCGAGTGGTGGGAATACAGATCGAGACACGTCCTGACTGGATAAATATTGAGGAGATAAAACGTCTTCGAAGTTATGATGTGACGAGGGTAGAAATCGGTTATCAAACAACAATTGATGAGATAAATGAATTAAATAAACGATGACATGGCAATAAAGAATCCATCAAGGCGACACAAATGCTCAAAGACGCTGGATTTAAAGTCTGTGCACACATGATGCCAAATCTCCTGGGGTCAACACCCGACATGGATCGAAGTTCGATGAGAGAGATTTTTGATAATGCTGATTATCGACCTGACGAGTTAAAAATTTACCCCATGATGGTGACAGATAAAAGTGAGCTCACTGAGATTTGGAGAAATGGAGGTTTTACGGCGTATGATGACGAGACATTGATTCCTCTGATGGCAGATCTTCTCGAGATGGTTCCGCCCTATGTGCGACTCAATCGTGTCTATCGCGATATCCCCGCTCACCAGATTCTTCATGGGTCACATCTTGCAAACCTCAGACAAGTAGCCGAAGAACTTCTCCGGTCTCGCGGTGGAAAAGTGGTTGATACAGCATCGCGAGAAGTGAAAGGAAAAGAATTTGATATCGATTCTCTACGGCTCATTACTCGAGAATATGACGCCTCTGGAGGGCGAGATTATCTGATTTCGTTTGAGGAAAAAAGTAAGTGAAATTGAGAAAAGGTCCCCGACGATGCCACCCTCTACTCTCTCCTCCGTCTCAGAATACCCTCTCAATACTATTCTCACGAACCACACTTTCTCCCAGTCCTCGAATGAGCCGCAATTATTCGAGAAATTCATACTTTCTGAGAACAAGTCGCCATAGGAGAAGAAGATGAATCCGCTATTCAGCATCGATGATTTGGAAAGAAAATGGTCAAAGAGGCAGAAAGAATCGTCCGAGCAAAATATCCTGATATTACAAAAATTGCCGTCATAGCTGGAGTCGGCGTTCGACCGTATTTTGAGAAATTGTGATATATTCTCGAAGATGGGTATATGGTGAAATACTTGTAACTATTGAATGATTTCTTGAAACCCCTCCCACCCCAGCACTTTCACCCCCAGCGAAAGTGCTTTTTCTTTTTTACTTCAAGCATTTTCACCTGCAATTAAGTAATCTAAATTTCCTGAAACAGCGGTACGCACTTCCCCACCGTTTTCTTCGATCATAGCGTGGATGTCGTCGCGAGATATTTCAAAAGTTCCGGTCACGCAAAATGTTTTTCCAGCAAGCGTTCAACCATTTTCGACCACTGTTGAGAATGTGACAGTCACTCGTGCGAGAAGTCGTTCGAGAAGGTGTTTATGGGTCGCAAAATACTCAGAAATAGTACCTGCTGTACCTGGTCAGATATCTTTCACAGCTTCGAGAGTTTCAAGTGAAAAATCAAAATGAAGGAGTTCATCGGTGTTTTGAAATAATGCGGCAAGAAGCTTTGCCGTACGTTTCCCTACTCAGGGAATTCCCAGTGCTCCGAGAAACTTATCGATCGAAAGTGTGCGTTTTGCTTCAATAGCGGATAAGAGATTATCCACTGATTTTTCTTTAAATCCCTCGATTTGTAAGAGTTCTTCACGATGGTCACGAAGGTCATATATAGATGCCATATCTGTCACCCATCCGAGCTCTGAGAAGAGTTCAATCTGCTTCGGTCAGAACCCATCAATGTCCACTCAGTGCTTACTCACAAACCAGTAGAGCGCTTGGATTTCTCGTGCTGGACAGTGAGGATTACTACAGAGCAGAGCGATTTTCTCACCTTCTTTATGCGTTGGAGATTCACAGATCGGGCAGTGTGTCGGTGGAGTAATTGGTTTTTCAGTTCAGGTTCGTGCTTCGATAATGGGAGAAATAATCTCTGGAATGACCTCACCTGCACGATGGATAAAAACTTGGTCACCAATTCTCAGATCTTTCTTTTCGACTTCGTCATAATTATGCAGCGTCGCATGTTGGACTGTAACACCCTGGATATTCACCGGTTCGACATGGGCGACCGGCGTAATCGTCCCGGTACGACCGACAGAATGCTCGATATCGATGATTTTTGTTCGAGCATATTCAGCAGGAAATTTATAGGAGATGGCATATCGTGGATGATGCGATGTCATACCCAGGATTGGCCACAAGCGAATATCATTTACTTTGATCACGAGACCATCGATATCAAAAAGACACACCGGTTTTTTCCCTAAGGCATGTATCATCTCAATGATAGACTCGACACCAGTTTTCTTTTCGAAAAAGAGTCATCGTCCTGCAGACTGTTTCGAAGTACTGAGTCACCATGAGCCGAGTGTTTCGATGATGTATGAGTAAGAAAATCCAATATTTTGTATTTTGTATTTTGTATTTTGTATTATTTCTAAGTCCGGACAACTATACGCAAAAAACAACAAATCCCTCTCTCGTGTCACTGTTGGGTCGAGCTGACGAAGACTGCCACTTGCAGCATTTCTGGGATTAGCAAAAATCTTTCCTCAGGACAGAAGTTGTCTAGCATTCAGTTCATCAAAAGCGGAACGTGGCATCACCACTTCCCCACGGATTTCTATGGTGTCCATGTAGGGAATTTCGTGAGGAATATTCTTGATCTCCATGACATTGAGGGTGATATCCTCGCCCATTTGTCCATCTCATCGAGTGAGTGCACGGGTTAACTTTCATCCTTCATAGCGGAGTGCGATTCCTAGCCCATCAAATTTGTACTCAACGATATATTCAAGTTCATCAGTGGAAAAATTGAATGATTGAGAAGCGGATTCCTTTTCCAAAATCCTCCTAATCCTGACCTCAAAATCCCGTAAATCATCAGCATTATACGTATTATCGAGGGACATCATCCCGTGAAGATGTGATGCTTTCGTGAAATGATTATCGACGAGCACATCCACTTTTTGCGTAGGACTGATACTATCATGCTCATCGTACTGTTTTTCAAGGGCCACGAGTAATGCATAGAGTCGATCAAATTCACTATCAGTGATGAGAGGACTCTCAAGAACAGAATATTGATGACGATGAAACTCTACCAATTCACGTAAAAGAGGGATATCTTCCCTTCCCAACAGAGAAGGATTTTGTTTGAGTATTGAGAGAGTTTTTTCCAACATAATCGAAAAAAGTATACAATCCTCCCCGCAAAGTAAAGTACAATCTATGACAGAAAAGGAATTTCCCTTAGCATAACCCCGTATACTTTATTATCTATATTTATGAAAAAAATATCTCCTATTCTTGCCGTAATTATCTCCACAGTGACACTCGCAAGTTGTACCCTCCCGTGGGGGAAACCACCAGTTACAGAAACAGAAACAGTGATAGAAGATACACCTGTGATTTCTAGCGAAGTTATGGCCACTGATACTCTCCCGAAAGCACCACCTATACCTCTTCCCTCAGAACAAGTAAAAGATATAACTCCATCAGATACACCAAAAGCGATAGCAGAAGGTGGTATCTATCTCCCTTACACGAGTACTGCAGTAGCTCAGGCAAAGGGACAAGTAGTACTCTTTTTCCACGCAAATTGGTGTCCAACATGTGTGGCTATTCACAAAGATATCGAGGCAAATCTCAAAAATATTCCAACGGATCTGACTATTCTCAAAACTAGCTTTGATGAAGAAAAAGAACTCAAAGAGCTCTACGGTGTCACAGCTCAATACACCTTTGTGCAAGTCGATAACACAGGAAAACTTATCAAAAAATGGCGTGGGGGATGAACACTGGCTGAGATTGTAAGTCAAGTACAAAAATAAAAATAATCCCCAGAAATGGGGATTTTTATTGCCAGATCACGATACTATTTCTCTCTCAGAATTGATCAGATACGTGGAGACCTACTTCCTCTGCAAGTGAGATATATTCTTCATGAGAAAATGCATGGTAAAAGCGTTTGTGAGTGCCAATTTTTACATCAAAATCAGCACTTCCGTCTGGATAAGTAGTGGTTATCGATGCTGCATATTTTTCTTGGAGAGGATGAAGTAAATGCCAATTTATCATCACTATTTTTCCTGTCTTTGAGATAAGATTTTTTGCTTGTGATAAAACTGAAATTCTCTCTTCTCGAAGCATCAGATGATGAAAGCTCGCAATAAAAAAAATACCGTCAAAAAGACCATATTCCTCCAACTCCTCACCCATCTGTCTCATATCTCCTTGTATCCAATTCGTAGACACAAAAAAATCAGAGAGAGAAATATCAGCTCGTGCCTGATCGAGGAGCACATCAGAAGTATCGAGTCCGATATAGGTAGAAAAAATACTCTTAACAGAATCGGCATACTCATGCATTTGTATGTGTTTGAGGAGCCGACCATTCCCACATCCTATATCTGCTAGTTGACCTGTACTTGGAGAAAAATGCACCAAAAATTCAGACAGCGTCTCATCTATTTCTTCCCAGTGAAGATCGCGACGACTCTTCCCAAAAGTTTCTCCGAAATCATCGTATGAAACATTATTTTTGTGGATTGTGTGGTGGCTTTTTGTCATTTCTATTTTTTTCATTTCTCTGAGGACGGACTGATTTACGAGACTGAAAAAGGAGCTCATCAGGGTAGTCTTCGATGTCGATAAATTCATCAGCGAGTTCTCGAAGCTCCTTATTCGTAGTACGACCAAAAGCCATGACTTCGACGAGACAACCCTGTGCTTGTTGAAGATAATTCACAACAGGGCAGAAATCTCCATCACCAGAAACCAAAATAATCGAATCTACTTTTGTTCCTAACCGGATAGCATCCATAGCCATGCCGAGATCCCAGTCTGCCTTTTTTGAACCATCAACGAAGGTCTGAATTGGCTTTTGCTTTATCTCAAAGCCACTCTCATGGAGTGCCTCAATAAATACTTTATTTGTCTCTTCAGCGGTATCAACAGCATAAGCGATAGCTCGTGTCAGTTTGCGCCCCTGGAGAATCAACCCAAGAATATTTTTGAAATTCACTCTCGAGTGGTAGAGATTTTTCGCAGAATAATAGAGGTTTTGTACATCGACCAAAATAGCGACGCGTTGTTCAGGATTTCGTATAATCATGAATTCATTATAGCCCCTTTCTTGAAGTCGCAAGTTTAATCGGTTTATAACTTTTTCTATGTATAGAACAGACTCAGAACTGATTCAATGAAGTCTGATGTTCTTGAGTACCATATCATTTATGGCGTGCGAAACCATATCCAGAAAATACTGTACTATACTCTATCATAATCCTATCTCGAGTCACCTTTGCGAGAATAGATGCTGCCATGATTTGCTTAATTTTAGAATCTCCTCGGACGATAAATTCTGGCTTTGGAAAGTTTGGAATATCGAAGGTATAATTGTCTTTACCATCTATTTTGAGAAGAAATCCTTCATTTTGAATTTTAAATTTTAAATTTTTCATTTGGGTGAGAGCTTCACTCATAGCCCTACGGTTCGCCTCTCTAATTCCCACAGTATCTATGATAGTATTGTCAATAATCCCAACTGAGTAGGCAAGTTTTCATATTTTGGCAAGCTGAAGAATCTCTGAATATGTCTTTTCTCGGCTTTTGGATGTCATTTTTTTGGAATCATTAAGCATATTTTTTATAGGACAATGTCCTTTCCAAGACACACAAGCAGCCACTACTGGACCAGCCCATGCTCATCTACCTGCCTCATCGACACCCAGAACAAAATCTGTTCATTTAATTTTCTCTGAAGAGGAAAAAGTCATTTTTATTGTTTTGTATTGATTTTTTGGCATCTAGGAAGAGAATAATGAGGTGACTCAAAATGCAAACTATTTCGCAGAATACCGTGCCTATGTAGAAAAATACAGGGGGTATGAAAATCGTGATCCTGAGGATATATTTGAAGAGCTCATGAAGGGGTGTGATTACATCCCTGAAGGCGAAAAAGAACTTATTAAAAAATCCTATATTGTAGCGAAAAGATGACATAGGGATCAATTGCGTAAGTCAGGAGTGCCCTACATCACACATCCGCTCACAGTAGCATGTATGATGCTCCCTTACCGTCCATGAGCTACACTTATCGGAGCAACACTTCTCCATGATGTACTCGAAGATACTACCGAAACATTTGAAACAATTAGAGATATACATCCTGATATCGCCGATATTGTCGAAGGTGCTACAAAGATTCAGAGTGCTACTCTGTATGAAAAAAAAGGACACCCACTGTCAAAAGAACAAGCACGGTTTGAGACTATCAGAAAAATCCTCATCACATCTCAAAAAAATATTAATATCCTCTATTTAAAAATTTTTGATCGTTGTCATAACATGATTACCGTAGACGCAATGTCTCCAGAGGGAAGACAGAGGATAACAGAAGAAACGCACAATGTCTATGTCCCCCTCTCAAAGCGGTGTGGCTTGAGGGAGATGAATCATATTCTAGAAAGTCTGACCACAGAAATTCTCGAACAGGAAAAATGGACAACAATGGAAACATTTGTTACACTCCAAGAACCAACTATGGTAGAAAGTGTAGCAAAAATTCATACCTACCTACGAGAACAAAGCTGGTCAAAACCTGTCATCTATTATGATGTCGAATTTCTCTCCCCATTTTCTGTGGAAGCAAATAAAATATATATCGGAGAATCCTGGTATGCTATACAGATTATTGTACACGAACCGAGTGACTGCTATGCTATTCTGCATGATATAGGGGCACGTCAGGATGAGAGATTTCTCCAAGTGTGACGCATCATAGATCTCATACATAATCCTCGCCTTTCTGGCTATACCGGACTCCATACTGAGATCATTTTTGAAGGCACTTCAAAGATAAGGATTCATATAATCGATGAAAAAACATACGAAAAAATTCGGACCTACGAAACATTTGATGAATTGGGAAAAATATATGCTCCTGTATTATTTCGTGATTTTGATCTGATCAATGAGGCAACTGCTTCAAATTCTGGAGATTTTATCAAAAGTGTCACGGAGCATGTCCTCGCGAGAAAAATCCGTATTCACTCAAAAACACGACATCTCTTTTATATGCCTATAAAATCAACAGTTCTCGATGCTGTTGTTTATCTAGAACCCTTATCATTCCACTCGATAGAACACATATACAGAAATCATGAAAAAGTACCGTTTTATACACTCCTAGAAGATGATGATATTATTACTTTTTCATATGCAAATAAAGCAACTATTACAAAAAAATGGCTCAAATCTATTTCATCAGGAATAGCTCAGTGGAGAATCAAATCTTATCTGAATGAAAAAAAGTAATATGGATACAAAGAAAAATATACTCCTCTTCCGTGGACAAAATAAAGAAGCTCTGCGTACGACACTCCGATCATGGAAAGAAAAATTCATCGAAAAACATGGTGAGATGAATCTCCTGGAAATACACAATGATACAATGTTTGAAAATATACTTTCTGACTGTCTGTCTCCTGGTTTTATGGGAAGTACTCGCATGATTATTTTTCATGAAAAACTCATAAAATCAGATAAGGAACTAGAAAAAATAAACGCACAGAAAAATGCAGGGGAAACAATTGATATAGATAGTGTCCTTTCTCATGGACAGACAAAAAAACTACCAGACAATGACACCTCCTGGATAAAAACACTTGAAAACATACCTGATACAAACTTTGTACTTTTTATAGGAAATAGAAAACCAATTACTGAACTAGAAATATGGATAGAAAAAAATGCATCTATTCACGAATTTGATGCATTGTCAGTTGAAAATATAATAACCTATATCGAGTTTCATTTACGCTTACCCTACGACCAGGCAAGCAAAATGAGCGATCGGCTCTGAAATAATTACGATTTTGTCGTCCAGGAAGTAAAAAAACTCTCCCTCGCCTACCAACCAAAATGGACTGATGAAGAACTCAAACGGATACTCCCAGACTATCGTGATGAAAATGCTTTTAATAAGCTCGATCCCCTCTGGAGTAGGGATCCAAAAACAATGATTTCAGTCTGGAGGCGACTCATGGAAACAGCAGATCATGAACTCACCATGGCTATGATGATTACTATGATACGAAAAATACTGATCGTAACTCATTTTTCAAAAATTCAAAATCTCCCTATCACTCCAGGTCAGCGAAATACTGGAAAACGGCTTTTACCTCACAAAAAGGCACTCAAAAAACTCTATGACAGTATTATAGAAGTTGATATTGCAGAAAAATCGGGAGAATTACCAAACAAAACCAATGCATTTTTTATGACATTACTGAATTTTTGTTAAGCAATATGAGAATCACCATCCAAATATGACAGGATAATCCTATCCTTCGGACACCGTCCACACCTGTAAAAACTCATGAAATACATATGTACAGAGTATTGGGTGAATCGATGCTCGCCTATATAAAAAACCCAAAACACAAAGGCATAGGACTGGCGGCACCACAAACAGGTATCAATAAACGAATGATCGTGGTTGGTATACCGAAAAAGAAAGATGACGAGACATATCCGATCATTCTCATGATAAATCCAATAATAACAGCAAAATGACCACTTACAGATATAGATGAGGAAGGATGTTTGAGTCTTCCCGGTTTTGTCGGTAATGTCCAGAGATCTACCTCTATCGATGTAGAATGGATAGATATAAAAGGAAAGAAGATGAAGAAAACTATCACTGGTTATGGTGCTCGGGTAGTACAACATGAAGTAGACCATCTGGATGGTATCATGATTTGTGACAAATTCTTGAAATAATTAAAAAACAATGTTATAGTGTGTCAAGAATATGCATTCTGACGCTCACATTAAGCAAAATCTCGCCAGGGAAAACATGGAACTACGAGAAAAGCTCGCTATTGCAGAACAATGGATAGGGAGGGAATTATCAGGGATGCACTTTAGAAAAATGAAAGAAGAAACCAAACAACAAACAAAATATGGACTTACAGAGTCAGAAGAAGATATAGAAAACCGCTGTAGAAAGTATTTTTGAAAATTGTATGAACTCCTCAACAGAGAAAACAAGGAGCTTCTTATAGAATCAGAGATAAACTTCTCTCACCTCGTCCGTCAAAAAGATATCGATGGACTCATAGTCACAAACACCTATCAAAAAGTACTAGAAAATATTTTTGAAGAATTTATGACTCGTCATTTTCGAGAAGCAAATAAAAAAAGTCGACTTCATCCAAGAAAAAATGATCTACTCGAAAAAACGCTATACAAAGTCATACAAAACGATTTTCACCTGTCTCTTGGAAAGATATATCTGATATTACAACGTGGTTTTGAGGAAAAGAGCGGAGACCTCGTCAGACTCTTTCATGACTTTGCAGAGAAAGAGCCAATATATACTGCTCTCAGTCATGGGGATTTTTGGGAATATTTCACAGATATTATAGAAACAGGAGCCTTCGGAGAAAAAAGACACGCTGGAAAGATTACACTCAAAGATGTCCGATTTTTACGAGAAAAAATCTTGGGTAATTTTGAAAAGGATGGTTTTTTGAAGATTATTTTGGAGTATCTAGAGCAATAATCCACATGTTTTATCTTTTCTCTTGTGTCTTTTCTCTAAGATGGGAGTATGCACATTATCCTCGGTATAGATCCTGGTACGACAGATGTTGGCTTTGCTGTTATTTGTTTGGAAAAAAATATTCGCACTATTCTCACGTATGGGGTAATTCATACAACACCAAAAATTCCGCAAGCAAAAAAACTCGTCGAAATAATGCACGATCTCAGAGAAATAATCAGAGAATATAGGGTAACTCATGCTGCTGTTGAAAAATTGTACTTTAGCACTAATATAAAAACAGGCATAGACGTTGCTCAGAGTCGTGGGATGATCGTAGCAACACTAGCAGACCACGATATAGACATCCTAGAATACACTCCTCTGCAAATCAAAAAAGCTCTTTGTGGAAATGGAAAAGCAGCAAAGAAACAAATAGGAAGAGCTGTGCAACTACTCTTCAAGCTCGATGCAATACCGACGCCAGATGATGCAGCAGATGCTCTCGGAATTGCCTATCT
>Ga0247833_1005474_pt1 | contig 14779 bp, 13 predicted proteins | sample LaCruzMarch2015__7_FD_187117 | JGI IMG/M metagenome (GOLD analysis project Ga0247833, IMG submission 187117) | Freshwater microbial communities from meromictic Lake La Cruz, Castile-La Mancha, Spain - LaCruzMarch2015_8m | ecosystem: Environmental > Aquatic > Freshwater > Lake | place: Spain...
GGGTGCACCGCCTAGGTAGGACATGAAGTCATTGAAGTCATCGGTACTCTTGGCAGAATAGCTCATATTGTTGTGTTTGTGGAGTATGTGAATGGCTTGGTAGAGAATCGAAATTATGAGACGATAAGAATGAGTGGTGTCTTGGTGGCATTTATTCGTGTAGAGCGGAGAGGGAGTCATGGATATCGCGCAGCGATAACATCACTCAACGATATCCAAGATTGAGTGTTGAAAGTGGCATCAAGCTGTATTCATTCAGGAAGTGTCTCAAACATGCTCTACATACGTGGGATTTAATATGGTTGCTCGTTTGAATATTTCGGAATAGAAGAATAAAACATCTTTCGTGTTTCTTCTACCATAACCAAACCGAAGTCGGTGTGAGGAGGGAACTTGTGAAAATGCAAGATGATAAGGATAAGGATCACCGTATCTTGGCTGAGGACATGATGGATTGTACGATGGATTGTACGATGCCGACGCTATCACCCTTCCTTGCATGGGTGTCATGTCAAGGCACTTCTCCTACTCACATCGACGATGAAAACAATAATGAGGCTGCAACTGCAATTAATGAACGTCGTGCCGCCTACCTCCGTCGTGATTCCTCATGGAGCGTCGATGTATTAGAAATTGACCCATCCTCTTATGCCGCCCGGTTGCCACCCAATACGGCATCTCAAGCAGCTGCTGTGAAGAATTATGAAGAAGAGGTTTCTGAGTTACAACGTTTTTATTATAAACGACGGAGCGTGTCCCAGCATCAGCGCCAATTACAGCAAGCTCAGCAGCAGCAGCAGCAAGTGATGAATAAAAAGTGCGTACGAACAGCAACAAAAACAAATAATGACGAGTAATAGCAGTCCTGGGAATACATAATATTTGTATGCATGATGTTTTGACCATCATCGTTGCTTTGTAAATTATATTAGGAGTATGGGGAGGAAAGAGACACACACACACACACGAACATAAAACTTGGGATGATATTATTCAAGGGTTACGGGGAGGGGCAGCCTAATATTGATACTATCATTCCGATTGAACATTAAATATTCATTTTAATGTGATATTGTCTTTACATTGACTGTAACCTCCCAATTACTATTACTTTGGGTGCACTTAAATAGTAGAAGGAACTCTAGCAGTAGAGATTGTTAAAAATAAATTTGAATGACAAAATATAATATATCAAACGTTATTATATGGATCTTCTCTCCATTATCTCTCTTCTGTGCATTTCACAGTTCGTGAAAAATAATACGCATATATATATATATACATTATAATAAAAAAGAGGTTTGTGATTCTATATTTATACATTATTCTCTACTTGACATATCAATTATATTTAAGCTAAAGTACCTTTCCTCGTTGTGAACGTGTAGTATAATCGTCGTTGCGACGGTTCCATAATCTTTTCTACTTTTGACAACCCCCCTACGTCTACTTGTTTCGACAAGGAAGAAGGAACAGTTATATTGTCGGTGTCAGTAGTAGTAGAAGTAGTAGTAGTAGTTCGGAACCTCCTTTTAACCCTACTACTCATACTACTTCGTACTCGTAGTCGTTTATTACTACCACCACTCCTCAACTTCGACGTACCTTGCTCCTGATGTTCGATACTATTCGACCTTGTTGCTCTTGTTGTTGATGTCTCCTTCTTTTCCATCAGTGATTGTGGCGACGATGGCAATGAGGATAATGATGTAATATTGCCGTCACTCATATTTGATATTACAAAGTCCTCTTCCAACTGACGTGGTGGGATAATCGACGACAATACAGATGTTGGATCTACATCGTCGTTCATCTCCAACATGCTTATATTATTATCCATCATATTATCAACTGAAACTGAATTATCAGTATCATTCATCCCATCTAGGAGGGATAGAAAGTTTTCAAATTCCATATCATCCTCACTACATGACGACGATGATGGCACCCTCTTGAGTAGTTTCTTGGTATCTTCACAGTCCGTTGCTGTAGTATCATTGCTACTGTCGGTTTGTATACCAAGGAGTGTGAGGAAGTCGTCATCGTCGATTGTACATGCCTCGTCGTCCTGAATGTTATCCATGCCTGCGTCTTCTTGTTTGCGCCTAACAACTTCGTCTTCATTCGTACCAGAGTTGATGAAGGTAGAAGTATCGAGTACGGTTGTAGAAACGAACTCTTCATTGTCGTCGTCAACACTCATACAATTAATGCTAACTTTACGAGGTAGTTGGAAGTAGTCTTCTTCATTGTCACTGGTCGATGACATCGTCAATATGTTTGTGAGTTAAAAAGTTCTTTGATTTATTCACCTCACCAAAATTCTAATACCAAGATCGATTTCACAAAGGTGGACAAATTTGAGTCGTGGAAACCGTGGAAAATTTAATTTTGGCATAGGGTGGCTTGAGTTGGCCATGGAGCTAAAAGGCGAGAAAGTCACTGGTAGCCAGGTTTCTTCGTGCGACTTTCCAAGTTAGCTTAGAGAAAGCGTTGCGACAGAAAACATCCATTTTTGTTTCTGTTCGATCTTGCGAAGCTTGGGAAAAGCCCGAATTGATTTGCCTCTGAAAGAACTTTCAGTACAAACAGTGTGACTTTGCTTTGTGCCTTCTCCTCCTCGCCTCAATTTATTTAGGGTGGAGTAGTGATGAATCGATATAAGCTGTTGTCTTGGAGTTAGATGTCGAACCTGCTTTGCAGCAGCAGGTAGTAATTTGATCATGGCATTCATTCCACTGTCCTTGTTCATTAGTGATGGCAGCAAGTCGAGCATAGCTTTCGTCAGCACGAAATTAAGCAGGATACTATCTTCGACGACACCTTGGACTTGTGCTGGATGGGAGGAATATGATGACGACGACACAGCTCAGACGACCGAGTATGACTGTGTGGAGAATAGTGCAACATTAGTAACACTGGGTGAATCATCATCGACGTTAATACCCCTTGCACCCACCACACAGAGCAGTAATAGCAGCGATGATGAAGTGTTACGACCAATACCATTACTACCAACAACAGTCGTCGATGATCGACGGGATGATGACAATAATAAGAGCAATGATGACAACGAGCTCAAGGCCACCAACAATGGAGATGATGCACTCGTAGTAGTTTCGAGACAACAGCCACAGCCGCGAGAATGTTGTGGTGATAACCAGCATCGCGATAATGAAGAAAAAGAGGAAACGAACAAATCCACAATAACTACACATGGTAGGAAGAGTAGTGCACTTCGACCAGCATTGCGAATTAAGACTCAGGATGATAATTATGACACTGGAATGAATTATAGTAGTAGTAGAAGTGGTAGTAAACCAGCCACAACAACTACTCGTACTTCTACTCTCGATTATCAAACAACGATTGGTGGAGGAGGGTATGAATATGAAACACACCGTCCTAGGATGATACGTAATAGTAGTAGAAATAATAGCAACTACAGTAGTAGTAGTAGTAGTAGTAGCAGCATGCAACGTGCAATGGACAGCAGTAGCAATCGAAGATCTAAAAAATCATACTCTCGATCACAAAGACAACATCATCTACAACATCATTCAAGAAAACAACACAAACAACACGCACGATCAAATAATCGTTCCTATACAGTCCAATTTGATCCATCCGTAATAGTAATATCCATCCCGTCTCATCGTGACTATACACCCCAAACACGTTCTGCACTGCATTCGACCGAAATGGAGACCTTGAGTTCAATTGAACGTAATACAAAAGAATTTACATATGAGGGATGGGATTGGAAATGTGTGATAGAAGAAGAGAAAATGATATTTGATAGTGGTAGTGGTAAGTTTATACATCCAATCTATTATCTTACTGCTACTGCTACCAACAACACTGCTGCTACTGTGGTCAGGAAGTGGTAGTACAGGTAGTAGTAGTAACAATTTGTGAAGAAGAGTTATGATGGATGTGTACATAGCGCAACATCATATATAAATCTAAATCGTACGTTACTATTGCGCTTTGTTTATTATTCTGATTTCTATTCTTTGAATGACATTATATGTTTCAGTTACAAGAAGAAGAAAAAATATATTCAACACCTGTTCGCTGTATGTGGCCTTGTTAGACTCAAAGAGATACGATTTAATAGCTATACTACCTATTGTAAAAAAGTTTGCTAATTAATTTGTGTATTTGATCCTCTTAATCTTTATATTACGCTTTGTCGATTACATATTACAAGAAGTCCAATCATCAGTGGCATGGCATGGATTATACTCGAGTCTCGGCTCATATACCAAGATGAATGAGAACCTGCTACAGCATCAGTGCTGACAAGATTTTCATTCTATCCAATATTCAGACTAAATATGCTTGTCGGTCATATTACAGAAATGATAATACATGTTTGATAGCATCTTTGGGCATGTCGGCCCAGAAATGTGTATTGCCTGCTGCCTCTTGAAGAAGTTCATGATCATGCAATTGAACATACTTAGTAACCAAGTCACGAATCCCTTCATAGTTGCTCTCATCCAACCAATCAATTTCATGAATTCTTCTATCGACTTCAATACGGTGCTTGTCACTCATGCAATTATATCAACACACAGAGATGCTGGCTTCTACAAAGACCCGGAAAGTTCCGATTGGAATGCGAGTGATTGTCTCTGGATTTATAGCATAAGCCACAATGTCTTGCCATCTACAACTAGGCTGGGAAAGTGAGTCCTCTGTACCCGAATAACATCTCTCACAAATTGTGAAGGTTTGCCCAACCTTGCAAGCCATTGGATTATATCACTAAAATCAAATGGTAAAGCACCCCACCTCTTACTGTGTGTCATGAATAGAAAGTTGATGACTGAAATGGAGGAATTTCGAATTTCCCAGCAGAACCTAGTCAAGAGGACACTTGTCTTCAATGAGCATGGCATCAGGACATTTCTCAACCATGCACTGAATGACACGAATATCATAATCTCTCCCTGAGCACAACAGAATACGGAGAGGTGTCATTCTCCCAGGCAGTCCTGAACTTGAAGCTCCTTTAGATATTGGTCGACCACTATTGAATAAATGACTCACATTGTGATTGTACCACGGCGTGAGTACCGGGTGCTGGGTTGTAGTTGATACACAGTCTGTGCAAGGACAGCTCATCAAATCTTCCCTTAATCAAATTGAGTGTTATTCCCTTGTCATGGAGAGTAGTAAAAGAGCTTGCAAACTGCTCTTGCGTCATTGCAGATGTATACGGGATTGTAACATTTCTTAGTAAATAACAGCAAACAAATGCATTATCATCAATGCCAAAGACAGATGATGGGATGTTGATGCAGAGCAGCAATATGCAATGCCCAAATGCATACCTCCCAATCCCCAATCCTTTGAAGGCCCTCATGAAGCTTGACCTGTACAAATGCTGTGCAGTATATAAATGCAGAAACTTCAATGGAGGTGACAGACGGATTCCCAGCTGAGTATTGTGAGATATCATCATTCAGACCATGCAATGGTAGAATCCACTTATCATAAAATGTCAAACCCTTGTTACCAATGGGTTGTGTCTTCATCCAATCCTTACAGTCTTGAGCTGTCATGACAATCAAAGCGTCATGATATAACATCCAATCTTCTTCATGAATAGTCCCATGGTATGCCTTCTCAGTCGCCTACATAATATGTCGTTACCAGATCAGTAATGCACACCTGGTGTTTGCTACTCATGAGCTTCTTTCTTATCTTTTCCTCTTGTTGAGCAGTAGCAGTGAGCGGCGTGGCAATCTACCTAGCGTCTTACTTAAAAAACAATCTGTTATTGTTGTGTCTAAACCAAACATTATTACTATACAAGAGTTCGTAAGGTGGGTTGTTGATTAATTTGACAGTACCTAGTGCTTCTTCTAGAGCTCCACACTCTCCCTCTTTTCATTAGTGTGGAATGTATTATCTTCATTATGCGTTTCACCTTGATTGTATTCAGATTGAGCTGAAAGAGGCGACAGCGTATTGCATTTGATGCAATACGTATTGGAATACGAGAAGACTTACAAATCCAACAATAATGAGTTCCTCCTCACTCCTCTTCTTCATGATTAATTGATTCACGCGACGGAATAGCAAGTGTAACATCAACGTTTTGCTGAATCGTAGCGTTGTCATTGTTTGCGTTAATGATTGTTGAGCAATGTCCCTTGCAAACTCCTCCTTTCTGGGCAAAGGCAAAGGTGGCACATCCCTCTAAGCTGCAATGTTTCCTCTCCACCTTTGCACCATGCGTGAGACAAATATCTCCCCTAACGGGCCCGTTTGTAGATCCATCATGGCTGCAACGCTTCACCGCCTCCACCTCCCCTTTGCGCCATGTCTCTTACAAGCTCCTCCCTTCTGGGCGTAGGAGGTACACTTTTTGAAGCTGCATCGTTTTATATCCACCTTGGCGCCATGCGTAATGCAAACTCCTCTCTTAACACCTATATTGGTACACCTGACCTTAAGCACCCAACAGAGGTGTATCGTTTCCTTTTTGCGCCATGTGTGACACAGATCCTGTTGTGGCTTGCTTGGTGCATCCACCGTGACTACTCCTGATCTGGCTTGTTTAGTACACCCTTCATGGCTACTTCGTTTCTGTTTTGCGCCGTGCATGATACATACTCCTCCCTTCACAACCTGATTGGTACATCCCTCGTGGTGGGTGCATTGTTTCACCTTTGCACCCTTACCCTTCACAACTGCTTGGAGAAGAGAGATCAATTCCATACTTATACTTAGGATGGCGTTGTGTTGATTGATGCTGGAGGAGATGCGAGTTATTTGTGAGTTGATTATTATAAGCTTCTTTTGGCTACGATTGACTTCAGTTTCATCATGCTGAGAAGGCGCGATCATCTATCCCAGCAGTTTTAACCGCGCTCAGCAAGAGGTCTGACCCGAGGCATGGAGTGTGTCTAATTTCAAAAACTCTTTATCGCCCCACCCCTTAATTCTTAGGCTGTGATTTTTTTAGACCCAGACCTAGAAACCTACGCTGAAATGGTCATTTTGTTTTTCTTTTGTGTTCCGTTTTTTTCTGGGTTTCTGGGTTAGGTAAGTATGACTGTTTTGTTGAGCCCAAAGACCATGAATTGTCCAAAATGACCATTTTTCTTTAGGTTTCTAGGTTTTCGCTTTTGGGGGCGACTTGGGTTTTCGAAAAGCTGGGTAGACCGTAGAAGTGAAACCTAAAAACCTACAAGAAGAAATGAAGCCGCCGCCACACACTACCACGCCGCAATGAGGAAAATGATGCCGCCTCCACACACTTCCACCGCCGCAATCCTCCTATAACAACATGACAATAGCGTCAGATAATGAGTTGATACACGCATGGCAACGCCGGCGTGGCAATGAAACCATTGGAACACTTCGGCAACGGTTGAGCCATCCTCCGGACCTGGTAATTGCGGCATATAGCCGTCTCCATGAGGCCGCCGATGATGATGATGACGACGACGACGTGGATGATATCGAAGATGAAGATGTTGACGATGCCAGCATAATAGATGATGCGCTTGATTTCTATGCTGATAATAGGGCAAATCGTCAACGTGGTATGTCAGATCCCTCTGACGACAGTGATTTGTCTGCTGAATGTCGTAAGGACTTTGACGTCAACTTTGATGCCATGATAGATGTTGATTTCTCCAAACAAGTGGAGATGGATATTCTTGGTGGTGCTGATTTCTCCGAACAAGTGGAGAAGGATATTCGTGGAACATTGCACAATGATGCCGATTGGGAGGTTACTTCAAATGATAGTGACCAAGGTCAGCATCATCAGTATCTACGACGTAATAAGAAACGTCGTAAGAAGCGTCGGCCAAACCGTTCGTATCGTAAAGAAAGTGTTAAGACGTCAGGCTGGTACTTACACTTCCTTCAACCGGGGGAAGTGCGCACCATGACGTATGAATTGTCACGTTCTGATCGATATGGTGAATTTCGCTGTCTGTTTCGCATGACTCTAGATAAATTTGATGAGTTGGTAACACGGTTTAAAGAAGGTGGTTATTTCAAACGACCACGATCTTTGGCTCGGCGCGAAGAGGAGGATGAACGAGCTGAAATATTAATGTTGTCTGCACTTCATCGACATGGCTTTGGAAGTGCTTATCGGTCAGCGCGCTCAAATACCCACATTAGCACATCGGAGATCCGGTTATTTTATGAAACCTTTCTTAATTCCTTTTATGCAATGAAAGATGATTATATCTCTATGCCGGCTAATGTGGATGCGTTGAAAAGTGTGATGAAATCTTATGAATTGTGCGGTTTACCAGGAGCATGTGGATCGATTGATGTTGTTCATGTAAAGTGGTCCCATTGTCCAGCCGGTGACTTTAATCGCGCAAAAGGAAAAGAAAGTTATCCCAGCCTTGGATTTCAGTGCATCTCTGATCACAACCGTAGAATCATGGCAGTGTTTGGTCCACAGTTTGGATCTCGGAATGACAAAGGAATTGTGAAGGATGACGTTAATGTGAAATTTATTCGTGATGGTTGGTATAAGGATGTTGTTTGGACATATTATGAAGCTGATGGCACAGTGAAGGAGGTAAGAGGTGTGTATTTGATTTGTGACGGAGGTTACCATCGTTGGCCTATATTGATATGTCCATACAAACATGCACACTGTGCGACATTGGAGGGCTATTTCTCGTCCAATCTTGAGAGTGTCCGGAAAGATGTTGAGTGTGTATTTGGCATTTTAAAGAAGAAATGGAAGATTCTTGCAAATGGGTTTTTGTACAGAGATATTGCAAAGTGTGAGAAGATATTCATAGCCAGCTGCTGCCTTCACAACTTCCTCCTGGATATGACAGAAAGATCACGAGCAAGAGTTGGACGTGGAGGTCCACTAGGTAATGATGGTATTTGGTTGGATGGGTCTACATTGGTTAAAGAAGTATCAGCAAAACAACTGTCGGCACAATGGTCTCTCCGAAGGAAACTGCTTGCAGAGCATTTGCATGTATATAAGGCTTACGGTGCTGTTGTTGATACGGATGAAGAAGAGGATACTGAGTATGGGGAATAGATATCCACTATAAACTAACTAACTAACTAACTATTACCAACAACTAGTTTCATTATCATTCCCCATCAATCTCGTTTCATTTTCATTCCCCATCAAGTCCACCAACAACGTTGGGCATTAGTTTCAACAGATTTACCATCTCGAATTTAAATGCCTCTTCACCCATTGCTTCAATCCAAAATTCTTTATTCTCCTTCATTGCTGTAATCTGCGTAAGAATATTCTTGATTTCCTTTTCTGACCCATGAGCATTCATCCCCCTAATCTTTGCCTTCTTAAATTGAATATCAACCATCTCACTTTCACTTGCAGGACGAGCAGCTCTGGCTAACGTTCTTTCCTCATTTACTTCTGCTGCTGCGTCTTCCCTCTGTTGAATTCTAGTCCCACCAGAAGGCAAATTAGCCGCATCACTTGATATATCTGTGTTGTCTTTGTGCACCAGGCATGCAAGCATGTAACAACAAGCCTTGTTTTCCAACCACCACAAAGGGGGGATGGTGTCAGTCAATAGGTCTGCGTCATTATCACGGTCATACTCTTCACCATCTGGTTTCTGTATAAATTAAATTGTGATAGAAATATGAGAATTGAATAAGGAACAAAGTTGCAAATTAAAATACACTTACTGGGAATTTAATTTTCCACAATTTAACAATGTAGGGATTCATCGAATCCCTTATCTGCGTATGACCACTAGGAAGCTCATTCAAGCTTTTGATACCAGGAAAGTTGGAGCCAAAATCACGGACATTGTTTCGCTCGGTCTTGGCATACCTATACAATCCCTCATGATTTGGATTCCTTGCTCCGGAATAATTTCTGATCATTTTATCCTTCAATGATGCGTTCTCGAATAAGTCATTGCTGATACAATTGATAAGGTTGAGGTAGTGTTGTTTGATATGTTTTTCCTGGGATTTTAAACACATTGGATACTTGTCGGTTAAAATGCTTAATGCCTCCATCAATAGAACTGCCTCAACTGCCTTACGACTTTTTGTTGTGATGCGTTCCCCATGCATGTAATGCACTAGACGTGCTTGCATATCAAACCTACTCACCTCTGCGTCAGTTGGTCCATCAATGCTGTCATCATCATTGACATTAATGCCATCCTCGCCACCAATGTTGTCATCATCCTCGCCACCAATGTCGTCATCATCATCGCCATCACGTAAACGACGATTGTCACTATCATTGTTCTCCCACAAAAAACGATTGTCACTCTCATCGTCCTCCCTCATTGCTTTCTGAATCCTGTGCTGGCAGTTGTTACATATTGGAAGATTGGATATATCACCATTATACTGGACATATTTTTCCCGTCCATTAGGTGAGAGCATGCTGCGATGAAATACACGTTCACCCTCTTTTTCTTTACCACTTAAAAAATCCTCGAAGAATAAGACGCCACACTGAAACAGTGAATGGTACTTGAGGGTGCAGTTAAAGCAGCGATGGGTGGACCCTTCAACAGGCTCGGGATTTGTGCAAGCTAATCCGGACGCGCATACTATTTGGTTGTCGTCAAGGTCAAATGAATTGCGAAAGGTGATGCTATCCACCCCCGTCGTCTCAGCAGTTAACGCTTCATTGTTGGCTAGGATGACACAAAACGTATCTTCAGGATACTTGTAACCAACGGCAGTACCACCACGGTTAGTAGATAACGCGGCACCAGTGTCAATGGGAGTGGCACCGGTGTCAATGGGCGTGCCACGACCACGGGTAGTAGATGATGCAGCGGCAGTACCACCACTGTTAGCACTACCACGGGAAGCAGATGCAGCGGCAGATGCAGCAGCAGGAGAAGGTGTGCTAATACCTCTTAATTTAGCAGGGATCCTCTTGGTGCGGCCGCCGCGTGGTGCCATGGTGAGATGCGGTGTTGCGGGTTACGATTGAAAGATGGGTCTCAAGGAGGATGGGAGATAGGTCTACAACAAAATCAGACAACAGCTCCGGAAAACCTTAAGTCGGCGGCAAAAAAAAGAACCTTCTCTTGTGTTCTACGTTGTTGTAGGTTTCTAGTATGGGTCTAAAAAAATCACAGCCTAAGACTCTCTAAAGAATCTTCTTCCTTTTTTTCCTTTCTTTCACTCCAGCATCTGGAATCGAATATGAATAAGAAGGCGTATTCCATAGATTTATTTGATGTTCCAAAGATTTGCATTTGCGATATAGGTTCTAGAAGAGAGATGGAAAGCCAGTCGATGTTGAGCCCGCTCCTCGAGATCGAGGTCGAGGTACAGGTAGAGGCAGCTTTGTCGCCCAATCAGTCGAGGAGGAAACTCTCGCGGCAGCTTCGAGGCCGGAATAAAAGAATACAAGAGCCGTCTAGTCGACCCCAACGACATAGAGATCATCGTAAAACACTGTCACTAGATTCGAATGCTCGCACCACGGACAAAACAGAAAGCAAAACGGAGAGTGCAGATGCTCAACGATTATGTAGCAGTTGCGGGGAGATAAATGTTCTACCTCAAGGCGATGGCGAAGAACTCGAAGGCAGAAACGTCGACAACGATGATGATTGTGGCAACGTCTCTGGAAAGCAAGTTCAGGAAGTAACTCAAACATCCTCTCTCTTTCGTTCGGCAACTACTCCCACCTATGTACGGTGGTTCATACCCTTGCTTGTACTGGCGAATATGGCATTGTTCTACGTTGCGCAGTTAATGCCCATGTGGAATCTAACGCAAATAGTTGATATTACGATGATAATATGTGCCAACACGCCCAAGTCACAAGCTGCCGCGGACGTGTTGAACCTGCCATACGATTATACATACACGAGGCAGGAACATACTGTCATCGAAACATTTACATTTATGGATGCCATACGTAGATTGTGGACGGGGCAAAAATTAGAAGATGCCAAGGATCGGGCCAAGAATGCTGCCGCAGTCCTCATGATAGTATCAGGAATATTGCCGCACTTAAAACTCTTTTTATTACTCGTGTGCTGGTTCCTACCCTTCGTGCACAAACTTCGTATAACAAATGAAGTTGGGTATATTCGTTATAAACGTTCGTTGATGAGCAGACGTGTTATAGGGTTCGGAGTGCCTACGGAATCGAGTGATGCAAATGAATCTCGCTGCAACCTCATCATCTGCTCCAACGGTCGTCATCATAGCGGGATCTGGACACTCCGTACACCCTTCCTTCGTACACTTAACATTCTTGGAAAGTTGGCCTTGACAATTATTTTCGTTGTGTGCATTCTTGCAGCAGCACTGCACCTTGATTGGGAAATTAATCCTGATCAGATTCATCAGGGCGTCGAGGATAATCTCCCTAAGTTAATGTACTACGTCAGAAACATGTTTCCTGATATAGAAAAAGACTGCACATCACTTTTGGAGAAAACTTGTGGACCTGGTTCATTGGCAATCTACTACGCTCAGTGCATAGCATGCGAGGCATTAATAGTGAATTCATTTTCCAATACCGATTGGACGACCAGTGAGGGAAGAGAAATATTGGATGGTATATCCTTAGATGGATCTGGTGGACACATTCAGCTTCGTGTTGTAGGTCTTGCGGGCACTCATTACTTCTGCGTAGCGATCATCGCAAGCATACTCCTGAGCTTGGCAGTGGACTTCTTCGATGAAAAAGACCGGGCTCAAATTACGGAGGAACTGTCAAATAAGAAACGGGAATTGACTTTCAATCCGCTGGGTGAAATCGACGAAGTACCATCAGGCAGTGGAACCACAACGTACGCTCCATCGGCAGCCATGACGTGCGCACGAAATGGCATCTCATGGGACACAGCTCTGATACCAACCTCTTCATATCGCAGGCACAGGACATTGGACTCGGAGTCCACAATGAGGAGTTTTGTCTCTGCTGCTCGAAGTCACATCTCCACGACGTCTCGCCGGGATGGCGATATGTATGTGAGGCTTAACGTGACCCCCTACCCTACGACTAATAGCCATCTCCTTAAACGAGTTCTTCTAATTATACTCTCCATAACATCGTTCCCACTCGTACTGTATGCCATTGCTCTACCGACGATGCAACGTATTCTGATTCTCGGAATTCCTGAGTTACTTGAAAACATATTCGTGTTGGATTGGGAGAGATATTATTCAATTGTTTCTATGATGATAGCTATAGGGGATGATACTGGGAGGTGGAATTTACTTCCAGTTTTGACTTTTGGTCTGTTTGCAATAGTTGGACCCTTCCTGCGATCGACATGCTTATTACTGCACGTTTTGTTGGGACTGCCTGAGTCATTACTTGGTATCGAGAGGCTAAAGTGCTGCACATCACGTCTAGAGGCTCATAGTGCGATGTCGAAGTTTCGAAAGACATTGGTTACTGTCATTGATATGCTTGGTTACTTTTGCTGTTTGGAGGTTCTCATCGGCGCCTTGATTATGATAGAATGGGAAATCAAACCAATTACGAACACAATCTTTAAGGACGAAAGCTGTAAATTGACTGAGCCAGACTCGTGCATTGCATTACAATTCAGCATGATGGATGCATTTTTGATAGTTGTAGTGGCGTGTTTCTTCTCAAGTGTGGCACACGGATTGACAATGGATCTGGCAAGTAATGCTGATTCACAGTTAAACGGCTTGGAACAAGATGAAAACTGTGCTACACTTGTTGATCAGCCTGGACAACCTTGTGAGCCAAAACATCTGGTAACAGCTAATCTGAGTCGCAACCAAGTTTGGCATGGTACATGTGTGCAAGAAGATGCTGATGGCAATAGCTTCCAATCGTGGTCATTATCTCTAAATGAATCTTCTTCCTCCATATCCTTGCTGGATGATTATGCATTCGAAAATACAACATTGCTGTTGCCTTGTTGAAACTGTCAACAGTGATAAGTAATTTGTCTTCGTGTGTATGTCTTTATGTAATTTCTACTACAGAAATAGTTGAGAACTTAAAGGTATCTCATATAAAATAGACTAGGGGAAAATCATGACACAATGCACATGGTTGAGGCTGGAAACCTCTCTAGCTAGGCTTGAGAAAAACTTTTCACAGAGAGAAAAACCTTTCACAGATTTTGTACTATTCCGTTGTACAATCACCCTAATGAAACCTTGATTAACCCCAGACAATATTCTTCATTTTGATCGTTGGTCTTAGGTACGAGTTAAAGTGGATTCTGTGTGGGTGTTTGTGCGGCGTCTAAACTCGTAAACATCCTTTCAATGAAAAGTTGTTTTTCTCAAGCCTAGCTAGAATGAAAAGTATTGTAAAAGTGTGAATGTCTATCATCACACATAACATGTCATTTGTAGGGGCAGATCGCGAGCTCAGTGTCGGATAAGCCTGAGGGCTCAGAATAGACCTGTATTTTTTATCATTACAGCTAAAACTACACTCGACGATACATCAAAAATGCTATCTGATCCAACCTCCCATCAGTAGCTATTAACACAATCAAAGTGAATGGTGGGGTAAGTTCTTGCGAACCGCTATCCTCTCCGCGCTAATTCATGACATTAGTGAGAGTGCCGGACCCTCTATTCCTCGACGATACATTAACCAAGGAATTGGGATATAGACACCAAGAGTACCCCGAGCCCACACCGGTTTGTGAGCCGGCGAGGGGGCTCGTCCAAATGACCTAGGCAGTTACCTACGGTTCAAATTACTGGTGGAAAAATTATGATCTTTATTTTAACTTAAAATGGATGTCGAATGTGCACGCGAGCGCACATCGGCACACAAAAGAAAGGG
>Ga0247833_1005478_pt1 | contig 14774 bp, 7 predicted proteins | sample LaCruzMarch2015__7_FD_187117 | JGI IMG/M metagenome (GOLD analysis project Ga0247833, IMG submission 187117) | Freshwater microbial communities from meromictic Lake La Cruz, Castile-La Mancha, Spain - LaCruzMarch2015_8m | ecosystem: Environmental > Aquatic > Freshwater > Lake | place: Spain...
TGATGGTTTTGCTGATGCGTCTATCAAAAGCATCGTAAGTATACGCTTGGGTGCTGGCCTGAGAGCCTGTGCCTGTTTGTGTGATGTTGCTGGTGGCGCTGGCTAGACGGTTTTGTGCATCCCACGTGAGGGTGAGTGTGCCTTGGGGGCTTTGTTTGACTGTTGGGTTGTTAAGGAACGGGTGTTGCTAAATGACTTTTTTCAAGTTCTCTCAAGCTCTATAGATAATACATATTTACTACGATTACTTAATTTTAATTTGGTTCTAAAAGTAATCTATGACTAAATTTTATTCCTGCATTTTCAATTATTGATTCAACCTGATTATAAAAAATAAAAGCTTTTTCAACTGGTTGATACTTATACACTACCTCAATTGTAATGACTCTATTTTTTGCATTTGGGTAAGCTTCAAATATTTCTCCACTTTCAACAAACTTCAAATAAGAATTAAGTTTTTCTTGTAGCAAGTTTAAATGCTCAGAATCATTATTTATCCACTCAAAATGATCAATAATAGTTAAAACAACATTTCCAGTTAGATTATTTATACCTATAGCATCAATCTCACCAATCTGTTCTATGCTCATGTTCTTACTTTCTTATGGTCTCACAATATTAATTGAAGTTGGTGGTAATTGTGTACCTCCAGGTATACCAGGTTTTCCTTTACCGACAACTGTAGCACCAGAACGCTGAATTTCAGGAAAAGCAATCGATTGATTTTTAGTCAAAGGTGCTGTAGATGAAGCTTTACATTCAGTACATACAATATTGCCTTTATTGTCACGCCCTAGTAAATCAATTCTTGTTCTAACTCCGCTTTCAGTTTTAACTGTAATTTGTTGCACAACACCAGTTTGCGTTTGTTGAATTTCACGCATAACTTTTTGTTCAAACGCATTTCCAGCAGCTCTATTAGCCTGAATAGTGCTCCCAGCCCCACCTCTACCGACCGTACCGAGCATCATCAAGCCATCAATATTACTTTGCCTGCTGTCACTCAGACCTTCAATTGCGACATTAACTAAGGTTTGATTGCCATTAATGCTTCCATCAATTATAGCTGCGAATGCTCCAAAGTTACGCCCTAGAGTAGCACCAGGTGAGTTTGATAACGTGTTGCTTAAGCTTTGATAGCTATTACTTACCGCATTCACCGCGCCACTATAATAACTGCTCACCGTATTTGCCGCTAGCCTGACTGTCGTTCCACTCGGGTCACTATAAGTCAGCGGGTCATTCTCAAACGCGACATAAGGGTTTATACCCCCTTCATAGCCTAAAGGGTCGCGGCTGATAAAGCGGTTTGTTGAGATAGTTTGTACTGCATCAACATCTAAGTATCGCGCTCTAAAGTTGTGTAAGCCTGTTTCATCTCGGCTTCTACCTTGTAGTGCAGGGCTTTGGTTGTTAATCGCTGGGCTGACAGTGGCGTTTACAGTGCTGAGTTTGCCAAATGGGTCACGTACCGCAGTACCTGTAATGATGTCTAATCCCGTGGTGGTATGTTGGGTAATAACATCTGTGTTGCCTTGTGCATTGGTGTGCAGGTAGTTGGCACTGCTGAATGCTGTGGCGGCAGTAGCATTCGTCGGTAGGCTGAATCTGCCTATGGCGTTATCTGTACCTGTGTAGCTAGTGATGTTGATAGGTTGCGCCCAGTTAGCGTATTCAGCATGGATGTTGTCACCATCGTAGAGGTAATGCGTGACTGGGGTGGTGCTTGCCCCTGCGCCTGCGCTGATGGTTTTGCTGATGCGTCTATCAAAAGCATCGTAAGTATACGCTTGGGTGCTGGCCTGAGAGCCTGTGCCTGTTTGTGTGATGTTGCTGGTGGCGCTGGCTAGACGGTTTTGTGCATCCCACGTCAGGGTGAGTGTGCCTTGGGGGCTTTGTTTACTTGTTAAGCTTCCATTTGCATCGTATTGTAAGCTGGTGCTGTTGATTAAGGCGTTGCCGTTGTTAAATTGTTGTATTTGATTCAACTGCTGTGCCGCATCCATGCTGTAGATGTGATAGTTGCCTGTAGCAGCTTTTGGGTGAGACGGCCTTCGCCGTCATAGCGATGAATGGCTTTGATTTGTTAAAGAGCGTTTAACTGCTTAATTATGTTTTAGTTTTGCAACAATTCATATGAATGACATTGTTTTGCCATTTTCAAAATCCTTTGACTCAAAAGTCAGAATACGCTTTAAGTTTAGTAATCAGTAAATTTGCGCCCAAGCTTAATTTCAAGCTCTGAAACAAAATCAACTCCATAATCAGGCAAAGTCTTCACAAGCAATTCTGGCATTTCATGTAATCCTTCACATAAACCTTTAACTAATTCACGCACAAATTTTGCGTCAACACCTGCTGCTAACCATTCTTTAATTTGCATTGTTGATGCAATCAAACTTGCAACTATCATATTCAAGCGTTTATCGTTTTTAACTTGTATTAAAGGTATCAGTTGTTCGTATACTTGCAATAGCGTTTGAATTTTTAGGAAGGTTGCGGCTGTAGCTGGTTTTGAGTTAGGAACTGGCTTCTGTTCAGCAAAGGTTTGTGGTGACTTGTAAGGTGCAAATGGAATTGGCTGACCAGTTTCGGGGTCGAGCTCTTGCTTGGTTTCTGGGTGATAGACTTTAATTTTTTTCAGTCTTTCGGTCATTGGATCAGGACGCCCTTCAAAATGATTGAGCAATCGCTCAACAACTTGAGACTCATTCCATGTAGACAGCGACTCCAAATCTTTAACTTCATCATACGTTGCTGGAATAAAATTATTACCTTTTACTAAATAAAGCTGATTTGAACAAACTGGCTGATTACGGTAAGAAGCTAGTTCATTAAGCGAACCTTCAAGCGGGCTATTGCCTAACTTTAGCCAACCACCTTTTTTGGCTGCGCCAATAACTGTTGCAACCCTAAATGCAACAGGACTTTTAATGATTGTTTCAACTGGCAAGAAATCATCACTTTGTAAGTCGAAGTATGCACAACTACCACCTTCTTTACATACCTGACCAAACCCGTATTTTCCATTGCTCAGAGGTATTGCAAAAACATCGCCGTCTTTAGGGTTTCTTAGTATTTTAGGGCTATTTGTCATCATGCTGTCATTATAGCCCTAGTAGTTTAAAAAGATAAGGCAATAGGTCTGTGCCTAGACGTGGACGATTGGGTGAGTTGTCGGGCAAAGGCCCACCAAACTCAATATTGGACTGTCCCATGTAAAACGGGCGATTTGGATTGCCATCAGCAACACCATTTATCATATTTCTAGCAGAACCACCTACACTTTGAGCGCCCCCATTGAAATCGATTAATTGTTGCTCACGTCCGCGTATAGCTGAGTAATTGCTAGAAGATTTATCAACTTGAGGTGCATCATAACCCTGAGCGTTCAAAATCGGTTGTCCAGCCATCCTTCTATTAAGAATAGCATCCGTTGATTCATTGATTGAACCGCTAGTTCTGCCCGAGTAAACTTGACCTGAAGTTGGATTAGTTCTTGTGTATGTTAAATAAACCTCTTGAGATCTTTGGTTCTGTGCTGTATCTCCTGGAATAGCCAGCGGAGCTAATAAAACGCCGCCAATCAAGCGTGACGCAGCAAAAACCTCACTTAACCCACCACCAATTACGCGACCACCATATGTACCCGCAGTCGCTGTTGCTCCCGCAAAATAGTTGTTATTCGAGCTACCACTCAACGAGCCAAAAGAAGTAGTCCCACTCGGGTCACTATAAGTCAGCGGGTCATTCTCAAACGCGACATAAGGGTTTATACCCCCTTCATAACCTAAGGGGTCGCGGCTTATAAAGCGGTTTGTTGATATGCTTTGTACTGCATTAACATCTAAGTATCGCGCTCTAAAGTTGTGTAAGCCAGTTTCGTCTTTACTTCTACCTTGTAGTGCTGGGCTTTGGTTGTTAATCGCTGGGCTGACATTGGCGTTTACCGTGCTGAGTTTACCAAATGGGTCGCGTACCGCAGCACCTGTAATGATGTCTAATCCCGTGGTGGTATGTTGGGTAATAACATCGGTGTTGCCTTGTGCATTGCTGTGCAGGTAGTTGGCACTGCTAAATGCTGTGGTGGCGGTAGCATTCGTCGGTAGGCTGAATCTGCCTATGGCGTTATCTGTGCCTGTGTAGCTGGTGATGTTAATGGGTTGCGCCCAGTTAGCGTATTCAGCATGGATGTTGTCACCATCGTAGAGGTAATGCGTAACTGGGGTGGTGCTTGCCCCTGCGCCTGCGCTGATGGTTTTGCTGATGCGTCTATCAAAAGCATCGTAAGTATACGCTTGGGTGCTGGCCTGAGAGCCTGTGCCTGTTTGTGTGATGTTGCTGGTGGCGCTGGCTAGGCGGTTCATGGCATCCCACGTGAGGGTGAGTGTGCCTTGGGGGCTTTGTTTACTTGTTAAGCTGCCATTGGTATCGTATTGCAGGTTGACCGTGTCAATGAGGGTATTGCTGCTGTTGAATTGTTGTATTTGGTTGAGTTGCTGTGCGGCGTCTAGGTTGTAGCGATAGTAGTTGCCAGTGGCAGCTTGGGTGAGGCGGCTGCGGTTGCCAAAGGCGTCGTATTGGTAGCTTTCAACTAAGGTTTCAGCGCCAGCACTGGGTAGTGTGGCTTGGTTGTACCAGGCATTAATTTGGCCTAGGTTGTTGCGTGTGGTGCGGCTACGGTTAGCAATGTTGCCGCTACTGCTGGCGACTACATAGTCATCCACACTTTGTGTGCCAAAGGCATCATAGGTGTAGGTATGCTGGCTACGAATGTTGCCGTTTAGGTTGGTGCTGGCGTCAGTTTTGTGGGTAAGCCTTTGTAGGCTGCCGTCTGCGTTCCAGTCATAAGTGCTGGTGACATCGACATCTGACCATTTCACTTCAAGCAAGCCTCGGCTGTTGTAAGCCCAGCCAAAGAAGGCATCGTTGGGTAGCCATTGGCCGATTAGGCGGCCTACGCCGTCGTAAATATAATCGGTATAGCGGTTGTCACTATCTACCATGCGGTTGAGTAAGCCGCCTGCACTGTAGCCATAACGCAGGGTTTTATTGCCACGGCTATCGGTGACCCGGTTAGTGCGGTGGGCGTCGTCATAACCGTAGGTAAAGGTAACGATGTTGTCGCCCACGCTATTCAACTGACCTAAATCGTTATGGGTATAGGTGGTGGTGCGCCCTGCATGGTCTAAACGAGTATTGGGTAAGCCACCTGTTTTGTAGGTGTAGTTGGTAGTTTGGTTTTTAGCGTCTCGTTGGGTGCTGATATTGTTATAAATATCATAAGTCCAGTGCCAGCTGCGGTTTAAGCCGTCGGTTTCACGTAGTTTGCGTCCAAAGTCGTCGTATACATAAGTGATTTGTTTCTTTAGATTCGTATCTGCAAAGTTACAACTGGCAGAGCTGCTTACGGTAGGCGTTTCAGTGGTACTACCTATCCATAGTTCGGTTAAGTTACCTAGGTTATTGTAGACTCGGCAGATTTGACGGCGAGCGGTGGCACTGACAGTTGGGTCAATAATGGGGCTAATTTCACGGCTTAAGCGGTTAAGGGCGTCAAAGTAATAGCTGTGTTCACGCACACTGTTATTACTGCCCACTTCACGTCGTTTAATGATATTGCCGTTCACGTCATAATCTTGTTCAATAGCGCGGCCAATGGTTGCACCTTGTATAGCGGGCAGTTCACTGCGTTTTAAGCGACCGTTTTGTTCTGGGCCAAAATAGGTATAGGTTTGCGTAATGCCAGCAGGATTAGTGATTCTTTGTAAACGTCCGCCTACATCGTAATCACGTACAGTGAGTAAGCCTTCGCTATCACTGGCTTCGGTTAAGCGATTTTCTAAGTCATAACCTGCCTCTATTTTGTAACCATCTGGGTTGATGGTAGTTTTTAGGTTGCCTTGTGCATCGTAAGTAAACGCGGTCTGTTGCCCGGCATTGTCGATAGTGTTGATGGCACGGTCAGCGTTGTCGTAAGTGGTGGTGCTAATATCCAGCACTTTTCCATTTTTAGAAATGCGCGTAATGATCAAATTGCCGTTGGCATCAAAAGTATTATCTATCTGACGACCAATGGCGTCTGTTTGAGTAATAGGACGGTCTAGCGCATCATAACTATTCACGGTTGTGGTATACCAGTTGTCGTTAATCGCTTGTTTCACGCGGCCTAGGCTGTCAAAGCTCTGATTGGCAATATCGGGGCTATCTAAGCTACCATCACCGTTTTTATCGCCTGTACGGGTGAATTGCACGGCGTTTAAGCCGATAACTGCATTAGTGCTGTCATTGAAATTGGTAGTGAGAGTTGGCCCTGCTTGGGTGTTAAAGTCCCGGATGCGTTTAAGTTGCGTGACATTACCAAACACATCATACGTGCGTTGAGTCCAGCTTAAGATATTGGCCGCTGCTGGTATAGCACATTCCCCCGTACACGCGGCGACCGTGCTACCCGCTTTGAGTGCAATACTATCCGTCACATTACCCTTGGCGTCATAGCGTAAAATGCTCCAGTTGCCACGTGCATCTTGAATGCGACGTGGCTGACCAAAAGTATTTGCTGCAAAGTCGAAGCGTCTAAGCTCAGTATTAGAAGCCGCTATGCTGGTTCTGATTAAATTGCCAGCCGTGTCGTAAGCATAATTGATGGTGTTGCCGATAGCGTCTGTCTCAGATAAACGCAAATAGGGGTTTGGGCAATCGGTGGTACTACGGCAATCGTAGGTGTAGCTGGTGAGTGCGCCATGGTCTGTTAAGGTTTGCTCAGGGTTGCCAAATCGATCAAAAAAGTGACGTTGAGTATGCCCATTGGGTTCGGTGACTACGGTTTCGCGTCTAAAGTCGTTGTAGCTAAAGCTAGTCACTTCATCTAGTCGGTCTATGGGGTAATGGCGGAATACACGACCATTGACGTAATAATCAAAGTGCATACCGTTTCCACGTGGCAAGATGTGGTCTTTCATGGCATGGTTAAGATTTTGACCATCTAATGCGCCATAATAGTTGTAGGTGACGGCAGCTTGATTGCCTGCAACCGCTAATGGATTTTTAAAGCTGACTAAATCATTATTGCTATTATAGCCATATTGCCATCTACGCCCTGTCCAATCGCTAATTTGGGTGATGCGGTTATTGGTGTGTGTAAAGTTAAGTGCGCGGTTTAGGCTATCGGTGACTGTGCTTAGATTACTACCGGTGTATGCAAGATTGAGCGCGTTACCATTGCGGTCAGTAATCGATACTAATTTAGCGCGTCCAGCTTGGGCGGCAGCCTCGTTAGCAGGTACAGTGGCGGCTTGGTTTTCAAAAGTATATTTAAGGCCTGATTTTTCTGTAATCACAAAGCGATTGGTGCCTGCTTCGCGGCTGACGGTGAAGTAAAAGCCCGTGGGTGTGGTAAACGCAGTGGCAGTGCTATTGGTCCTAATCATCTTGCGCGAGCCAGTGCCATCTACCCACACTATACTTGACACAATATTGTCGGTGTCGTCCGCCGCCGTCACCCCATCAGGGTTGTCGGATGAGAACAGTAGATAGTGATTAAAGCTATGCGTCCAGCCAAAGCCCAGCGAGCCATCTTTGGCTTCACGGCTGTTGTAAGCACGCTCAAATACAATGGGAAAGCCACCACGGCCTTTAATGGCAATATCCCGTTCGTTGTGATATAGATTACCATTGACCAAATTGACTGGGTCACCAGCAAATACACTAAATGCGGTAGCGCCTAGGCCAATGGCAGAAGAAATGGTGGTGGGTGGGGGTGTAACGGGTGTGCTAAAGTTATAAACAGGCGGCGGTGGGCTAATAAAGGCATAACCTGTGTTAAGCGTGGGGCTATAAGTGACTGGTACAGGTCTATTAAGGGTGTAGCCGCCGTTGTAACCACCAGCAATCGCCATTAATGCTCGAATTGTACCTGCACCATCATCTTTTTCTGCGACGTATACGCTGCCTAACCAGTCATCATATTGAATTCTGCTACGCGGTATTTTGAGCTTAAAGCCTTGATTAATATAGTTAGTCTCAATATTGTTGATTTCAGCAAGACTATAATTTAAGGCACCATTAGTGTTAGTAGTAAACAAACTTTTGTTTGCTGCCCAATTTGCACTCGTCAGATTTAAAACAGATATATTATTTTCAGCGGCAAATTGCAAGCCACGTACGGTAGACACTGCATCCAAGCGCGCATTTTCTTGCCAAACATAAGACTCTAAAGAGGATCCGTTATATGAACTTCTCATAAAAGAAGCAAGACTTGAATTTCCAGTCATTAAATTTTTGCTTCTGCTTACGCCCCCCGGAACATCCACCAAAAAACCCTTACGATTGACACCTAAGGGCATGTCAAATGCATACTGTATCTTGGCTTGTGTACTCGTAAGGCCAAGATGCATGCCAGAACGACCGCTCTCACCAGCCAATTGCCCTAAACGCAAATCATCTAGTGTCATATAATGCATAAATTTTAAACCCACTATATGTAAAAACTCACCCTCAATGTCATCTGAGTTATTGTTGGGGTTAGCATTGCTTCGAACAGAATTAAGTAGTTTTGCAACACGCTCAGTCAATAAGCGGTCAGACCCTTGAAAGGCATACGCTTGCAAGGCATGCAGATTAGCAGCTTGTATATTGCTATAAGAGACCTTATTAATTTCAGGTACGCTTAACTCGTCTACTAATATCGCCATATCCAATTTGTTCGCTTCACTACAGAAATCTACTGCAGTCGTTCCTGCGCTTCGTTCAACGCCATCAACTTTGATACTAGGGATAACACTCAATGGGCAAGGCGGTGCCGTTGATTCTTGATTATCGCGTTGCCAGTTTTGTAAGGATTGTTGAGCGGTCGGATTAGCACCTTTAAATCCTAGCGTTACTCTTTTTAGAGCAACATCAGGCAAGTAAGCATTGAATGTTGCACTCAAGGCTGTTCCTGCGGTGTTTCTAGGGGTAATACTATAGCGGTATTGATGCGAATCTGGCAGTATTGCCGTATCTGGCCTACCACTATTCGACCAATTAACGAAATTAACTAGGGTGTAAGGTAATGATGCAGGCAGAATATCAAAGCGCAAGGTATTGGGTTTGGCACTATATGGCACATCATCGATTGTTCTCCGCGGTGATAGAGTAGCCAAATAAGTCTTGATTTGTTTTTCGTAAAACTCAGCAGGTAACTCATTACTACGCTTGGCTAAGTAAGTTGCATAATTTAAATCAAGACTCCCCAATGAAACACCTGGTTGATAATTCCTTTGTCTAAAAGATGGATCCAATGGAACCCAACGTTCTCCACCGCTTCCCAATTGACTGCCACGATAGTAAGCATAAGGAACGCATGCCTCAACCCATACTTGCTTAAATTCCACAGCTATTGTTAAGTTTGTAGTACTGTTGCGTATTGTTCTGGCACCAGGAAATCGACCATCAGTCAGTTGCTGAGTTGCAGCAATATGCGTTTTTGTGCCTAACCACTGTTGTGCTTTACCACTATCAGCAGGTTCATTGGTGCTTTTATCTGTTACGCTAATTTGCCCAGTGACATAACGGGCAGGAATGTTGGACGCACGAAGTAGCGCAATCGTGAGTGATGCAATATCTGTTGGCCCGCCTGCTTTTGTATACAACACGCCTTGTGAGCCTTTTAAAGCCCCATAGTAAGGTTCAAAAGCAATCTCTTTATTTACCCATTCCATGATTTTTACTGGAGAATAATCAAGTTGTTTTGCTAAATCACGAATTTCTTGATTTATCAACACATTTCGCCCGTCATTTGCAATATCGGCAGCAACCCAACCACAACTTGTCGGTTCTGGTAAGGTTGGTAAAACAGCAGCTAGAGTTTCTGATCCGTCCGCAGTGGCTAAAATTACAGGGGTAGAAATAGATTGCATGGCATATGCAGGGTATTCCGTGCTAGGGGTCTGAGCAGGCTCAGGTTTTGCATTTTCTATACTGAAGCCTTTGTTTGGCGTGACAGTAAAGTCTTGTTGTGGGCTAGGGGCTTGAATCATCCGCTCGATTGATTCAAGACGTTTTGGAGATGCATCCCCCGCAGCTACTGCCTCTAATGCATTTGCTAATTGTGTTAACCTTTTTTGAATTGGCTTGATGTTCAAAGTTTTGTCACGGCTTAGGCGTTTTTCTAAACGCGCCTGATTGCGTTTAGTGTCTACATTCATTTGGGCATCAATAGACTGACTTTTATTCGCTAAATCACTGTTAGTTTGCAGTGATTCGTTTAATACGCGCAATTCATAAGCCTTTGCTTGAATGGCGGTTTTAAGCGCTGCTTTAAGCTCAGTTTTATTGGTGTCTTGATTGCTGGTTTGTTTTAACGTTTTCAGTTGACCAATCAAGTTTAGAATTTCTTGGCGGTGTAAGTTGGTTTCTTGCACCAAAGGCAAATCAGAAGTGGCAAGCCTTGCATGCAAACGTTGAATTACTTCGTCAGGTATCGGCGCTAGGTCTTGTGGCTTGGCTTGACTTAAGCCGCTAGCCACAAAGATTAAAATAGCAATTAATACAACTGGTGAATGTTTTAGCATTTTAATAATCACTCAATATTGTTATTGTGGCTATTTTCTGAAACTGGTACTGCTGCAATATTTGTGTTGCTAGCTTTACGTTTTTTTCGGGCAATACCTAACATTGATGCACCCATCAGAGCAATCGCCCATGCAGGTAGCGGTACGTCTGCATTGTCGTTTGCAGGGGGTGTTAGAGGTGGTTTACCAGGGTCTCCATTCCCTTTAGGCAGGTTGCGACTATCGGCTACATTGACGTTACTCCCACTGATAAACGCTTCTACCGAGTCTGGTATACCATCTCGGTCTGTATCAGTAAGCACGGTGGTGGCCTGAGCTTGTCCAACCATGGCCGTTTGAAATACATCACCACCCCAACTGCCATTTGTAGCTTGACGTGCAATAAAAAAATCATCCATTTGGGCAAGTGCTTGGTTTGCTTGAGATGTATTGGCTGCTGCTATACCAGCCGACTTTGCAGCTGATAATGCCGTCTTAACTAAACTGGTTTCAAATATACGACCAGGCTTGCTAGGCGTGTTCACACCATTTATATCCAAGTCTTCGGCATAGCCATTATCATTTTTTTTATTAGCTAACAGCCAATTAATTCCATTATTAATACTCGTATTGACTACACTTCCAGCAGTGGGCCTCGCTTTGAGATAATTGGAAAGTACTAATACACCATAAGCTGTAGGGACTAAAGCACTTTTTGCACGTCCAGCAGAGTCTTTACGATATGGCCAGCCACCATTTGTATTTTGCATATTAGTAATCACTGATAACCCTGCATCCGAGAAGGCGAAGGTGCCTTCTTTAAGCACAGCATCAAATCCAAATGCAGTATCAGGCATAGTCGATTCGTAACTTGCGTATGCGCCCCAGCCACCGTCTCTAATATTATCTTTCATCGATACTAGTCGATTTATCTGAGATGGTACTGGTATACCCAATTTCACTAGTGCAGATATTTGCCTGCTTAAACCATCAACACTTTGAGCCTCTGCATTTTGTAACCAACTAGCCGCTACTCCTGGTACATAACCAGTAGTGACACCTGCTTGATATAGGGCTTCGATAGCCATTGCAGTTGCCTGTATGCCATTCCCTTGTGCGTCGCGCCAGCTTCCATCACCTTGCTGCTGGGAGATTAAGTAAGCTAGAGATTTTGCACGCATTGTATCGAGTTGTGCTTGGGTAGCAGCGATAGCATTCGTTGTTATAAACAATCCCGTAACGACTAACGCAAAGTTAAATATCCGTTTAACGATCATGAACTACCCCTTCAAGCGCACATCTGATATTTAGATATGCATAATTTTCAAGGAATTAGTACGAAGTTTTACTAGTTGAAGTTTTTATTCGTATTCTTATGTTGAATGTTGCCAATGCAATATGACAAGCGGATATGTAAAGCGTAGTCTAAATGGATTATTAAAAAAGGCTTTAAATGGGAAAATTAAGTCACTTTTGGTTTAGCTAGACCGTCTGTGAGTCCGATAACTTACTCACCTCCGTCGCAATACTCAGTGCCTCATTTTTTGTAATTCAATAGTATTAATGTCTGCTTTATCTAATACAAGTTGATTTATTGTTATTTCGTGACAGGCAGCTTTGTCCCCAAATTACGCATTCGATAATTAGATAAAGTAAGACTCGTTTATTCATTTTGAGCTGATGTTTCGATGTAAACAACTTTATTGTAATTACAACCAAGCTGATTGCCAGTTAAGGTATAACTTGTAAACGACTTTATTGGATTTTAATACTTTTCTAACTTATTGATTTATATAAGACAGCTGTAAACGACTTTAATGGCAGAGAACATTAATTGTTCACTTCAAATAAAGTCGTTTACATTCAAATAAAGTCGTTTACTCTATAATTAAAGATGTTTACAAAGGTTGACATTAAAATACGCATCAACTTCCAGTCACTTCATTTTGTAATTTATCTTGTAAGATATTTATTTTCGTGAATTATAAAGATGCAGATATGTGCATACTATACAGATCTGCATCAATATTGGTTTTGAGAATCAAAAACAGATTTTTATGCCATTTTAAAAATAGTTGTGCTTAATCAAAAAAAGCTACTGAGTTCCAAAAGGCATCCCAAAACCCTTCATCACCAATCATATCTTCATATACTGACATTTGAGAAGGCTCTCCTGAGTTGATGGCTTTTATTGCGGTTGCTAAAGGCGCAAGATATGTTTTTGCTGCTTCTATGAAATCTTCAATTTGGAGAGAGTCATTCTTTTCACGTTCAAAGGCTACCCTGTGCGCTGCAATCCACAGTGCAATAATTATTCTTGGTATTCCTCCTGACAGTTGAATAATAACTTTACCCACCTGATTAATATCAACTAATTTATCTTTAACATATTGATATTTAAACAAACAGGGAAGAAATACATCTTTAAATTGTGGGTCATCAGCACTTTCAAATCTCTTTAACGTGTGTAGTCCATAAGATATAAATCGCTGCAAATTACTAAACCTGCTTTTAAATGCATTTATGCCATCAGGTGTACAAGAAATTATTATTGAAGTATCCCACGAGTTGGAGAGACTCAAAATCCATTTTAAACATTCATCCTCTTTAATACTAAGTTTAAGAGGCTGCTCTGTGCCATATTTATTTGCATTCCTTTTTTTTAACGATTTTATTGGAAATAAATTTTGAGCTTCATCTAGATGTAATATGCCTAAAAAATGACTAGTGGCTACTTTTTTCCAGTCTTCCAGCATGCGAGGACCATCAAGTTTGTTTTTTTGAAGATCTTCGGTAAATCTTGGTGTATATGAGTCTATATGTGATGCTAAGGCATGATCCCAAGCATTCATTAATTTCATAGCAAGGTGTTCAGGTTTTCTGCTGGAAGGAACATTAACAGATATCCAAACAACTTGATTAAGTTCATTCACTACTCTAGGAAATTTATCATGGATAATAATCTGCGGGTACCCAGATAAGCTATGCCTAATAGATTGGGTTTTGCCAACACCTGCATGCCCAGAAACTCCCATCACCATTGGAGGTGCTGTGGGTGTTTTTTTTTCTGGTGCAGAAGCATAAAGGTTATCCCAAGTGCTTTTATCTTTTGGGTCACGATACTTATAGCTTTGGCGAAGCATCAAATCCATAGACTCACTAAGGCGAGCTTCGTTTAAGCTAGGAATATGGAGGTCACGCACATCTTGCAATATGTGCAAACGAATATGTCTAGGTATTGATTCAACATTATTTGGTGGCAATTTTGGTAAGTAGGTAAGAAATGTTGATGTCTCTTTTCTACTTTTAATTTGTCCCAATTTTTCCACTAAAACATTACCTTCGTATGGATCGAATGTAGTCATGATTAGCTACCCTCATTAATTGACTGAAGAATTGCTTCCATCATTTCAGAATGGCTTCGTTCTGATTCTATCGAAACATTTTTAGTCGTATGATCACTATTTTGTAAACTAATATTAGTTGCACTGGAAGTGGAAAATTCTTTTTCATAAGCTTTAGCATCACTCATGGATGGTCTGGTTCCCGTAAAATTTTTATCTGCCTCTTCTGTTAGCACTTTAGATTTTTTAACCAAATCATTTATTAATTTGATTGCTTGTAATTCGATTAAGGTCTTATCGTGGTCGGATTGTGCCTTTTTACTGAGCCCAAATGCATGCGCATCTGAAATTTCCTCTAGGGATAATTCACTTGAAGAGCCTGTATAGTCTGACTTATTGAGCTCCATCAGTCCTTTGCCTCCTTGATTTGGGGTCCATATTTTTTGGAGTGTTCCAGGGAAATAATTAATATTTATTGGTTTTGTACTGTGAGTTCAACCGGTCGATGCAACACACGCATTAAATCTTTCTGCTGGGGTCTCGTAAGCTAATGTTTTTCGAGGCCGTTCATTTAACTGTCTTGCGACTGCACTTAGTTTTGATTGCGAGTGTACAGATAAGTCCGTTCCTTTTGGAAAATACTGCCTTAACAATCGATTCGTATTTTCATTCGTTCCACGTTGCCAAGGACTATTAGGGTCACAGAAATACACATCAATATTTGCTTCGGTTTTCAGGCGTGGATGATCAGCGAACTCTGAGCCTCTATCCAATGTTAATGATTTATATAACTCAGTAGGTAGTTTTTTTGATTGTTTAATTAATGCCGTCACAACACTTTCAGATTTCCTATCATTCACTTTGGCCAACATCACGTAACGTGAATGCCGTTCAACCA
>Ga0247833_1005485_pt1 | contig 14755 bp, 10 predicted proteins | sample LaCruzMarch2015__7_FD_187117 | JGI IMG/M metagenome (GOLD analysis project Ga0247833, IMG submission 187117) | Freshwater microbial communities from meromictic Lake La Cruz, Castile-La Mancha, Spain - LaCruzMarch2015_8m | ecosystem: Environmental > Aquatic > Freshwater > Lake | place: Spain...
CCTCGGCTACATGCTGCGCGCCCATGCTTGCCGCCTCTTTCAGGTCGGCCATCAGTGCGGGTAGTTGCTCTGCGTAGAGCACCAGCGCGGGTTCTTCGTCACTGCCGATTCGATACTTCGAATGCTTCTGATTTTGTCGGATTTGGAGCATCCCGTTGTGATCCCAAAAGCACCCAAATAGCAGCGCCTCGGCATGGTCTTCGCCGCGTCGATGCACGATGATGGGTGGTGTGTCGCTCATAGGCTCGCCCCCTCCTTCTCAAAGCGTTCGACCTCTTCGGCAGTGATGCGAACCAAGCGGCCCAGCCTCAAAACCTTGATGCGGCCTTCCCTGATCCAACGCCTGCATGTCACGGGATGTGCGACAATGCGCTCGGCAAACTTCGCGACAGTGAAGTGTCGCGCCTCCTGAGTTCTCTTCTGAGCTTCCATAGGCCATGAAGATGGCCTGCGCTCCGAGCAAGCGCCGTTTCACGCGCACACTTATTCCAGCGGCTTTTTTGAAACGCTGTTTGCCCGTCTTAATCAGGGATCATGCCGTGTGCCTTGGTGAGTCGATGCCATTCCAAACACAATTTCCGAGCTAGTGCCTGTATCGCATCATCTCTGTCTGCCTTGCGCTGTAATTCCGGTTCATTCTCTCCCCCAGTTAACTCGATTTCCCCAAGCCCCAGTTCCACAAGTCTTTCTGCAATTGGCTCCCACTTCCACCCACGAATCTTCAACTCGTCCACTACATCCCATTTTTCTTCCTCTTTGGTGGTTGGGTGCATCGGGCACTGGGGTAGCTTGGCCCTAGGACTCCCCCGCCTAATGGCCGCGCACTCCTGTTGCCAGTGCTTCACTTTCCGGTGGTGCTGCGCTGCCGCAGTTCCCTCTTTCTTCAATCGCACGGGGTCTGTGATCTGCCAAACGAAGCGCGCCACACCTGAGTAAAACTTTGACGGTATGTCCACCGCATCACCCGTCTGCCAAGTTGTTGGTGGAAAATGGCGCGTTTTGTCCGGCATCACGAACGCCCTGAGCAAAGGATCGAGGATCGACTTGAAGGCAGCAAAGTCATCCCCACACTTCTTGTGGAGTGTCCTTGCCGCATCCATCCATTGGGCATTTGCCTTGGTCGCACACGACTCGCCCAGCAAACGAAGGAAGGCGCGCAGTTGATCACGGTCCCTGTTCTTCCCTGCCCCTAACGGCTCTGCCTTTGCGATTTCATCCGCGATTTCATAGTTAAAGAGACGAACAAAGAACAGCTTGGTGCCCATGCCCAAACCGCTACTGCCAAGATGGACACCTTGCGCAAGACGCCCCCTGATCTCCGCCATCTGCTCTTCCAACTCTGTTCGCCTGGCGTTTAAGCGCTTCGCGGTCCACTTGATCGTGATACTCAACCAATCCCGCGCAGCGATGATGTATGCCTCGGTAGCTTCGATTTGACACTTCTCGCCATTCGTCACGCCCAGTTGGAGCAAGCGCTCGCGGATCACTTCACAGTGCTGCTTTGGATCGTTGTATCGCTCTAGCAAAGCGCGGCGTGTGGACTGTGGGAAGGGACGGAGCTTGTGCAGCGGAACAGGAGATTTTTCTTTGGGGTCTTGCGCCTCCCAGTGATTCACAATCATCTGGTATTCGGCCTCTAGCTTTTCGCATTCGGCACGCAGAATTCCTTCATCAGCTCTCTCTTTTTGCAGCGCTGAATGGCTGTGCTCAATGGTTTTCACAATCTCCGCCAAGCGCTGCTGATAGTCAGGCGCATCAAGGGACACACCGGCTTTCTTCAATCTGATTTTGGCCATCTCTGACATCCACTTTCTCTCACCCAACTCTGCATTTGCAGGCAATTGCGCAGCCTTGCGCAAGGCTGCCTTGTATCGTTCGTCGCCATCGCCATCCCATTGCAAAATTGCTTCCTCACCCAGAATTGCTGACACGCTGTCGTCACATTGGAAAATATTTTTGGCGGGCGAATCGGATACGTGAGACGGCCCGGAATCGCATTCGCTCGCCCCCTCCCCCGCCGTCTTCACTTCGGCGCGCTTCACCTTCGCTGGCTTTGGCTTGCTCATGCGGTCTTTCCTCCGCGCTTGTGGGATGGTTTCGCGGCCTTGGCGGGCGTCGCCTCGGGTGCCGGGAACTCGATCACCTTGCCCGTCTCGGCTATATCACTGAGCAGCGCGCCAAGGCCCGCTGTGATGCTTCGGCGCTTGTCGGTGTAGTGGCGTGCCGTGGTCTGAATGTGCGCGTGTCTGAGCACCTGCTGTGCGGCGAAGATGCCCTGCTCATTCGCTAGGACGCTGCCGAGTTCCTTGCGCAGCGTGTGCAGTGGCTTTTGATCCTTGATGCCTTGTTTGGCAAGCCATGCATAGAGGGTGCGGAAGTGCTCCTCGCATCGGTAGTAGCCCACGGGTGCTTTGTGATAGCGCGCCTTGCGTTTGGACTCGATCACGAACACCCCGCGAGCCTCTGCACACCAGCCCCGCAACAAGGCGAGCAATTCAGGGTCGCAGTCCACCTTGGCCTCGGACTCCTTCGACTTCGGCTCAAAGAACTCGGTGCGGCAGATATGAATCTGCCCCAGGTCAAACTTCACTTGGTCCCAAGTCAGCGTGTCGATCTCGCGTTTCCGTAAGCCAGCGAGCAAGCCCAGGCAGAACACCTTGAACTGCTCCCGTCGCGCCGGGTCGGTGGCAAGGTCGCGCTTGGCCAGTGCGATCAACTGCCGCGCATCCACCTTCGACACGTATTTCTTCGTCCCCTCGTCTTCCAGGGACACGCCCTTGAACGGCAACGGCTCCGGCAAGGCCAGCTTGGCGCGCAGGTGCTTCATGCGGTCCTTGCGATTGCTGAACAGACTGCGCGCACTGCGAATCATGGAGTTCAGCGTGTGCTTGGCGCGTTGCAGTTTCAGCGGGTTCTCGCCGTGCTCTGCCAGATAGGCCAGCTTCCACTTCTGGACCGCGTCGTCTCTGAGCACGTTCAGCCGCAGGGAGTCCACCTTGGCTTGCCAAGCCTCCACGCCGCCGTTGTAGCGGTCGCGCCGTGAAACGTAGAGGGTGCGCCCGCGCTTGTCCTTGCGCGGCTGTCCCTGCTCATCCGTGGCCGCTTGATCGCCAATGCCTGCCACCCCTGCCGCGATGGAGCGGAGCGCCTGCACATAGGCGCGCAGCGTGGAATCTCGGAAACTCACCGTGGCCCGTAGCTCCGCGAGATAATCGCCAATCGTCGCACAGCCCGTGCGCGCCTTCGCTTTGGGGTTGTGTTCCAGCCGTGCCGCATCCCAGCCTTTCACCAAGATCGTCTGGAAGATCGCCTGAGCCTTCGCCGCTGCCGCCCGCTTCTCGGACGTGTGCAGCTTGAAGCGGTGCCGGTGCCCCTGGTGCGCGATCTGAACGCTGTAGTTCGGGCTTGGATTGCCACCCCTGCCCATGACCTTCTCCACCCGCTCCAGCCAGTAACGAACATCCGTGCGCGGCACACCGCCAGAACTCCGGTTTTCCCCCGGCTGTGCATTCTGGCTGTGCACCGGCTGTGCATCTGTAGCGCTCAAATCGGTTCTCTTGGGTTTGCTCATGCTATGACCAAACGAGCCTGGAAGGCTTATTCTACGGGCATTCGGCGCGATCATGCGTGAACATGACATAACCCGACGAAACCCGCAACCACTAGACTTAGGATCTGGTTTGGTAACAAGTGCAGGTTCGAGTCCTGTCTCGGGTAGTGGGCAGCCTGCTAAAAGCGCTGTATGACTAGGTCGCCGGAGACGATCGGGGAGGTGGCGATGGTCGTGGGTGAGGGGAAGTCGTCGGTGGGCAATTCACGCACGACGTAGAAGCCGAAAGACTTCATGGGCGTGGTGCCGACGGGGCGGATCGCTAGCCCGTGCCATGTCGCGACACGAGTGACGGTGGAGCTATTGGTCTTGGTGGGATCGAGGTCCACGCAGGTGAAGGTGCCGTTGGCGAACCCGGTGTCATTGTTGATGACGACCGTGGTAGCACCTGGGTTCGAGCCAATGGTGCTCGGAACCAGCGGCAAGGTGCCGGGACTGAAGACTTGGAAGGAGACATCGGGGTCAATGACGGAATTGCCATTGTTGGAGGCGTTGTCAGGGATGAGGCGGGTGAATAACACCTTAATGTTCGGATTGGTTGCCAAAGGCACCAGTAGGTAGCGCTCAGCGGAACCCACGGGGGTGTAGCGGCTGCCGTCCGTCGCCAGGGTCATGGTGTCAAATCCGCTCCTGTAGCTGTAGGTGACAGGTGCAGCAGGTTGTGCCGTCTTCGACCAAGTCAGGTTGCCGGTGATTTTATTGTCGGTATTGCCCGCGCCAGCGACGACGACAGTCATGAGGCCGTGCAGCGAGCCGGTGTTGTTGTTGTAAAGCTCGGCATACACGGCGACTTCGCCATTGGGGCTGAGGGTGCCGGTGGTGGTGAAGACCGTGTTCTCAGCGGTGCGGCCGGTGACGGTGAGTGTGCCGTCGTTCGCGATGGTGAAGGTGCCGATGCTGTGGCCCTGGGGCTTCCCAGTAGCAGCGGCCAACGTGAGCGGCTTGATGACGAAGTTATACAGACCGGTGCGGGTGGTGGGCGGGCTGGAAACCCAGGTGTTTGCCCAGGTCGTGATGGTCGCGGTCTCGCTGCCGTTGGTGGTGCTGGCGATGATGGCGTTAGTGCTTGGGGTGAGCTCAAAGCTCAGCGTGGCGGCAGGCATGGCGGCGGCCGCGTTGATCGGGATGGCGTGAGTGCCGGTCAGCTTCGGCGTGCCGCCGGGCACGAAGGTCAGAGCACCAGACAGGTTGGTCACGACCTTGCCCTGGGTCAGCGTGCTGGTGTAGAGGCCGTTGGCGGTCGTGTCGATCTTCAAGCGGCCACCGAGGTTTTTGTTGAGCACCACATTCCGATCCGCGAGCCCAAAAAAGGTCCCGGTGGAACCGGTGGGCAGGGCGCTGATGGTGAGATTGATGGTGCTGCCAAGGCCTTCACCCACCACGTTGGCGGCTTTCAGCGTCACGCCCATGGTGCCGCTGACAGTCGATTTGCCCGTGATACGGCCGGTGCTCGTGTTGTAGGTCAGGCCGGGGGGCAAGCCGGTGATCGTCCACTTGTTTGGACTAAAGGCCGCGGCAGGGGCGAAGTCATACGGCTCAGCCACCGTGGCGGTGGGCAATGAAGCGGTGGTGACGATCGGGGCGGAGGTTTCCACGGCAGCGAGTGTGGTGGCGGCGTTCTGGGACGCGGTGGTTCCGTTTGGCAGGTTCATGGTCACGCGGCAGAAGTAGGTGCCGCTGTCGGTGGGGCCCATGTCCTTGATGGTCAGCTTGGTCGAGGTGGCTCCGCTGATGCCATCCAGGGTGCTGTTGGACAGGTCGCCTTCCCCGGTCTTCACCCAGCGGTAGGTCAGGCCCGTGCCGGCGGCTTTGACATTCAGGATCATGGTGGCACCAGCGGGCATGACCAAGGTGCTGCTCGTGTTGTCCACCACACCGACGTAGGCGATGTTGCTGAGCGTCTTGCCCGCGTCATTCTTGGCCTCCACGTTGTAGGCGCCGGCGTGGGTCAGGGCAGCGCTGGCAGCGGTGGCGTTGAAGGTCGCGTTGGGCGGCGTCGAGTTGGTGACAAAGGTCAGGCCTGAGGCTGCGGCATTGTTCTTTTTCCAGTTGCCCGTGAGGGTGGGCGATCCCTGAGCCGTAGACGTTAGTGATAGTGCGGAACCGACGGTTACCAATTGTGTGGTGGGCTGTGTGGTGAACAGCGGAATCTGGTCGTCGTCCACAATGGTCAGGGTGTGAACCTTCGTGGCACCCAGTCCAGCATCCCCCGTGGGTGCGCCCAGAGAGAACACGGCGGTCTCACCCAGCTCGTCCTGCTTGTCGCTGAAGATCGTCACCGGAATCAGCTTGGACGTCTCGTTCGGGGCAAAGGTGATCGGGGTTGTGGCCACTTTATAATCGCTGGTGACGGCGCTGGCACCCTGCGTGGCGCTGCCGGAGAGGGTGAAGAGCACGGTCACTGGCAGCGCTGAGGCTGGCGACAAATCGACTTGCACCTGCTGGATGCCACCGACGATGCTCTCGGAAGGTGCAGAGGTGGCTGCGGCAAAGCTCACGGAGGGGCGTGCCGGCTGCCCGCCCGTGCTGCTGAGGATCACCCCTGCGTCGCCGCCTGTGATGAGCGTAATGCCGTTCCAAGCCAGACCATACAAGGACTGGGCGGTGCCTGCCTGGCCACCTTGCCAGACGAGGCCACCGAAGGAGTAGGCGGTCGTGCCGTCATCTCCCACGGCAAAGAATTGATTTCCGACCACGAGCACGCGGTTCAGCGCCGTCCCGGTGGAGGCGCGGCGGCGGGTCCAAGTGCTGCCGTTTTGGCTGGTCCAAATCGCGCCGCCACTGGTGACAGCCGTGAATAGATTACCCCCGAACGTGACATCCAGGAAAGCTTCGCTATTGCCCACAGCGACGACCAGTTTCTTCCAGTTGTTGCCACCGTCGATCGAGCGATAGACCAGACCAAGGTCGCCCACGGCCACGACCAATCCGCCCACTGCGGACACGCCATAAAGTGAGCTGCCCAGATCGGCAGGAGCGGTGGGCAACGTTTTGCGCGTCCAAGTGGCACCGGTCGCCGAGGTGTAGATCACGGGCAAGTCGTCGCCGGTATCGAACCCGACGGCCACCACCTGACCGCCGGTCTTGCGCACGGAGTAAAGCGTGAAATCGTCGGGGGTCAGGGCCTCCGTCCATGTGATACCGTCGGGCGAGGTCCATGCACCGTCCCCGGCGGCCACGTATTGGGAGCTGGTGTGGGTAACGCTTGCCATCAAGAGGCCTGCCTGCGAACGGGAAGTCCAAGTGGTGCCATCGGTTGAGGTGCGTGAGGCATTCTCAGACACCGTCACGAAGGCAGTGCCGTTGCTGGCCACATCGCTAATCGGCAAGGTGTCAGCCGTGGACAAGCGCTGGGTCCACACCGTTTCGCCCGGTGGTGCGATGCTCAGGATGCGACCAGCGGCCCCTGTTGTGACATAGGTGGTGCCTAGCTTGCCACCGCCGAAAAGGTCGGTGGGGTCGCCTGTGGACCGGTCTGTCCACGCCGTGCCATTGGGAGAGGTGCAAACTTCGCCCGCTGCGCCGACGCCCATCATTTCGTTGCTGCCTCCGATTCGTTGAACGCGTAGGCTACTGGTGGTGACCCGTCGTTCCACCCAGTTGACCCCACCGGTGGAGGTCCAGAGTTTGCTATCCGTATTCGAACTGGTCGAGAGAACCAACGTGTCGGTGGAAGTCGAAAGGCTAACAGGCGCGTCATTGGCCGTCACTCCGGTTAAGCCTGTGACTTTGGTCCAGATAAGGTTTGCCCCTCTGAAGCTGCCCTTGAGAATGTTCTTCGACGTCACGGCGAAGAGAAAGCGACCGAGGTGCGTCACGTCATCAATCGGATTGACGACAGCGGCTGGGTTCGCCTGCTTCCAGGTGATCGCATCGGCAGAGGTCTGGGCCACGCCAGCCTTGCCGTCCCAACCACAGGCCACAAAAAAGTCGCCGTTGTGAGCGATGCTTGAAAGTGACTGCGAGCCAAGTGCTGCGCTTTGGGTCCAGGCGATTCCGTCCGCTGAACGCAGCACCACGCTGTTGTCCCCGACGACCACGAACTGAGTCCCCACAAAGATGACGTCCAGCAGATTGCTGGTCGTGCCAGAGGTCCGCTTCGTCCAAGCAGTGGCATTGTCGCTGGTCCAAATCTCCCCGAAGTTCCCCACCGCGACTAGCCGCGTCCCGGCACTGTTGCTCGTCATCGACTGAATGGTCTCGACCGACGGCAGAGGCGTTCGTAGCGTCCAGTCACGACCAACAGTTGCATACACGCCCGGGTTGAGGGCGGCGATCAAAAGCGCGATCAGCAGGCTCGCGCGCAGGGTCTTCGGGCTGGACTGGCAGGGTGGTGTCATAATGTTGCAATGGGGTTCGATAACCGCAGACGCCGTGGGACAGGGTGCTTACGACTTAACCGTGAGTTTACAGGATTTGCCTTTACGGAGTCAATACTTTGGATGTTTGCCTTTGCTAAACGCCCGGCCTTGCACCCGCGCCCGGCCTCCGATAAAGGAAAGTTCATGCTGCTCCCCTTCTCGCTTCTCACCCTTGCAGGCTATTTCTGTGGGGCTACTCCCTTCGGTTATCTGGCGGGCCTTTTGAAAGGTATCGACATTCGCCAGCACGGCAGCGGCAATATCGGGGCCACCAATGTCATCCGCACCCTGGGCAAGGGAATCGGCATTCCAGTTTTCATGCTGGACGTGATCAAGGGCTGGTTCCCGGCTTGGCTGGCGCAGCATTGGATGAGTGATCAGGGAGCTAGCCTCGCTTGGATCACCAGCGCTGGCATCGCAGCCGGGGTGGCGGCGGTTCTGGGGCACAATTTTACTTTTTGGCTGAAGGGCAAGGGCGGCAAAGGCATCGCCACGTCTGCAGGCGCACTCCTCGGCACCGCTCCTGTCGCGGCAGGCATTGGCCTGTTAACCTTTGCCATTTGTCTCAAAATCTGTCGCTACGTGTCGCTGTCTTCCTTGATTGCCGGAGCCGTGATCCCGATCGCGATGGCGGTGATGATGGCCCGCAGCGGCCAGTGGAATTTCATCCTACTCGGCTTCGGCGTCGCGCTGTGCGTGCTGGCGATTGTGCGGCACAAGGCCAATATTCAGCGCCTGATCGCAGGCACGGAGCCGAAGGTGGGCCAGAAGAAGCCACAACCCGCAGCGCAAGCCTAGATGATCGCCTCCGCCACAGTTCTCGGAGCTGGCAGCTGGGGCACGGCCATTGCGGCCCTGCTCGCTGACCGTGGTTTGAATGTGCAGTTCTGGGGCCGCGATCAGGCGCTGATGCAGCAGATCGATCAGACGCGCAGCAATATCCGCTACCTGCCAGGGCTGGAGCTGCCGCAGTCGATCCACGCGACGAGCGATCTTGCCGCACTGGAGCCCGCTGACCTGCTCGTCTTTGTCGTGCCGTCGAAGGCAATGCATGACACCGCTGCCCAAGTCGCAGCGGTGGGGCTGGGCAAGACACGGCCCATCGTGCTGAGTTGCACTAAGGGCATCGAACTGAACTCAGGCCTGCGCATGAGTCAGATCCTGGGCCAGCAGTTTGGCGATTGCCCGCTGGCCGCGCTGACCGGTCCTAACCATGCCGAGGAAGTCTCGCAGCGACTGGCCACGGCTGCTGTCGCCGCCGCGCAGGACATGCAGACTGCCCAGGCGGTGCAGGATGCCTTTCGGGTGCCGTGGTTCCGCTGTTACACGAGCGATGACTTAGTCGGCGTGGAGTGGGCGGGCGCAATGAAGAATCCGTATGCCATCGCCGCTGGCATCGCTGCCGGATTGCAACTGGGCGACAACGCCATCGCTGCGCTGGTCACGCGCGCCCTTGCTGAAATGGTGCGCATGGGCGTGCATCAAGGCGGGCGAATGGAAACCTTCTACGGCCTCAGTGGCGTCGGTGATTTGGTGGCGACCTGCTACTCCGAGCACAGCCGCAATCATCGCCTGGGCCTCGCGCTCGGACGCGGCCAAAAACTGGCCGATTTGCTCGCCGCATCTTCCATGATTGCCGAGGGCGTGCCGAACACGCTCAGCCTCTACCAGTGCGCGCAGAGTGCGGGTGTCCGCACGCCGTTGTTAGACGCCATGCACGATGTCTTGTATGCCAACAAGCCCCCGCAGTTAGCTCTCAAAGAGTTGCTGGGCCGTGAGTTGCGAGCTGAAGCCGAATAAACACCGCCCATGAAACTGACCACCTTCAACGTCAATGGCATCCGCGCCGCCATGGACAAAGGCCTGCGTGATTACCTGCTCACAGGCGATGCCGACGTCATCTGCTTGCAGGAAACAAAGGCCCAGGCCGAGCAGGTTGATCTGTCCTGGTTCACCGGCTACACCGCCGTCTGGAACAGCGCCGAAAAGAAAGGCTATTCCGGCACGCTAGTCCTGAGTCGTGAGCCGGTGAAAACGCACAGCCTGGGGCTTGGCATCGCCGATCACGATAAGGAAGGCCGCGTCATCAGCGCCGAGTTCGCCGACTTCCACTTGGTCAATGTTTACACGCCCAACTCCCAGGCCGAACTCGCGCGCTTGCCGTATCGCCTGACTTGGGACGACGCCTTTTTGAAGCACATCCAGAAGCTGGAAAAAACTAAGCCCGTGCTTGTCTGCGGCGATCTCAACTGCGCGCACAAAGAGATCGACTTGGCCAACCCCAAGTCCAACCGCAAGAACCCCGGCTTCAGCGACGAAGAGCGCGCTAGCTTCGACAACTACATCCATGCGGGCATCACCGATGTCTTCCGCCATTTCGACCCAAGTCCCGGTCGCTACACTTGGTGGACGCAGCGCACCGGCGGCAGTGCCCGAGTGAACAACATCGGTTGGCGGCTCGACTACTGGCTCGCGACGCCGAAGGCCATGCCCGCCGTGAAAAGCTGCACCATCCGCACCGATATCTACGGCTCAGACCACTGTCCGGTGGAGATCGTGGTGGGCTAGGTCACAAGGACTTCAGGGCACCCTGCACCACCTCGGCCGTGCGGGCTAGGTCATCTGGGCTGTGCGCTAGGGAGATGAACCCGGTCTCGAACTGGCTGGGTGCGAAATACACGCCGTCCTCCAGGCACTTGTGGAAGAATTTGCGGAAGGCCGGGATGTCACTGGTCTTGGCGTCGGTCAAGTTGCGCACAGGGGTCTCCGTGAAGAACAGGCAGAACATGCTGCCCTTGCGATACCACTGGTAGCCACGGCCCGTCGTCTTGAGCACATCCAGCACCGCGTCTTCCATGATCTTGCCCAGCTGCTCCAGCTTGTTGTAGCCGTCCAGTCGCTCCATTTCGCGTAGCTGCGCCAAGCCTGCTGCCATCGCCAGCGGGTTGCCGCTCAGCGTTCCAGCCTGATACACCGGGCCATCGGGCGCGAGCATGTCCATGATATCCGCACGACCGCCGAAAGCACCGACCGGCAAGCCGCCGCCGATCACCTTGCCCATCGCGGTCAGATCAGGCGTCAGGCCTTCCAGCTCTTGCACACCGCCCTTGGCAAGACGGAAACCGGTCATCACTTCGTCGAAAATGAGCAGCGCGCCGTGCTTCTCCGTGATCTCTCTCAGCTTTTGCAGGTAGCCCGGCTGCGGCAGGATGAGGCCCGCGTTCGCGGGATAGCTCTCCACGATCACCGCCGCGACTTCGTGCCCTACCTTGGCAAAGCATTCATCGAGTGCCTCGACATCGTTGTAAGGCAGCACGGTGGTCAGGGCGGCGTAGCTGGCTGGAATGCCGGCGCTATCGGGCTGGCCATTGGTCAGCGCCCCGCTGCCAGCAGCGACAAGCAAGGCATCGACATGGCCGTGGTAGCAGCCGTCGAATTTGATGATGCGATCCCGCTTTGTGAACCCGCGCGCTAGTCGCACGCAGCTCATCGTCGCCTCGGTGCCGCTGTTGCACAGGCGCACCTTCTGCACGCTGGGCACCCATTCACAGACCAGCCTAGCCATCTCGACTTCATAGGGGTTCGGAATGCCAAAGCTCAGGCCGTCTTTGGCAGCGTTCTGCACGGCATAAATCACTGGCTGCGGCGCGTGGCCCAGAATCGCGGGGCCCCAGGTGCCGACGTAGTCGATCAGGTCCTTGCCATCGACATCCCAAATGCGCGCACCCTTGGCCCGACGCACGAAAAATGGTTCGCCGCCCACGCTGCGGAAAGCTCGCACTGGCGAGTTCACGCCGCCCGGGATGTATTGCTTGGCGAGGGAGAATAGCTTGGTGGACAAAGGGCCGTTGCTCATGCTGCGTAGTATTGAAGCGCTGAGCGTGACTGGCAAATTGATTCATTTGTCATCTTTTGGCAGTAAACATGCGCAAAAGCATCAAATAAGCCTTGGATTTGATGCTTAATGATGCAAAATGACTGCATGAGAGTCACTGTGGACATCGACGAAGCCGTGTTGAAGGAGTTGTCACGCCTGAGCGGCGAGAAGAAAAACAGCCCTGCCATCGCCAAGGTCGTGAAGGATTGGGTGCGGCGGCAGAAGGCCAAGGAGTTCGGCAACCGCATCATGGAGGGGTTCTTTGATTACCCGCTGACCAATGACCAAATCGAGGAGGCGGACGGTTAGTCGTCTATGGTTCTCGTTGACTCTTCGATCTGGATTGAGGCCCTTCGGCGCGATGGTGACGTGATGGTCAAGCTCGCGCTGAAGGGGCTCTTGAGTGAAATGGAAGCCGCCTCTTGCAGCATGGTGAAGCTGGAGGTTATGGGTGGTGCGCGCAAAGAGGAGCGCAAGCGGCTGGAGGAATACTACGAAGTCGTTCCCTACATCCCGGTCACCGAAAAAGACTGGTCCGCTGCCGTACTGCTGTCGTGGAAGTTGCGGGAAAAAGGCCATGTGGTGAAGTGGAACGACATCCTCATCGCCACCATGGCCCATCGCCGTGACGTCCGCGTGTTTGCCCGCGACAAGCACTTCGACACGATGCGCGATGTGCTGGGCCTCAGGCTCTATCAGCCGGGGTATAATGGAATGTATAATCCTGGGGAAGACTGACCCTGTTGTGCCCTCCCCTTTGACGCCGCGCATCGCCAGCGCTACGGAGCGCGCTGCATGAGCACCACCATCCGCAAGACACCTGAACAACTCCGCTCCTGGCGATGGTTTGGCCGGGACGAACTCCGTTCCTTTGGCCACCGTTCACGCGCCAAGCAGGCGGGGTTGGATGAGTTCGACTACACGGGCAAGCCAGTGGTCGGCATCTTCAATACCTGGACCGATCTGAACTCCTGCCACATGCACCTGCGCATCACGGCGGAAGCGGTGAAGCGTGGTGTGTTGCAAGCCGGTGGTCTGCCCATGGAAGTGCCGGTCATGAGCGCGGGGGAGATGTTCACCAAGCCGACCGCGATGTTCCATCGCAACTTCCTGGCGATGGAGACCGAGGAGTTGTTGCGCGCGAATCCGCTCGATGGCGCGGTGTTGCTCGGCGGTTGCGACAAGAGCACGCCCGCGCTGCTGATGGGTGCCTTCAGCATGAATCTGCCGGCGATCTACATGCCCTGCGGCCCAATGATTCGCGGCCTGTGGAATGGCGAGACGCTGGGCAGTGGCAGCGACGTGTGGAAGTATTGGGACGAAAAACGTGCGGGGAATCTGAGCGACCAATCGTGGTGCGAGATTGAGGACGGCATCGCGCGTTCGCCGGGCCACTGCATGACCATGGGCACGGCCAGCACCATGACCAGCATGGCCGAAGTGCTGGGTATGTGCTTGCCCGGCGCAGCCTCCATTCCGGCGGTGGACTCTGCTCATTCACGCATGGCTTCCGCCGTCGGTCGGCAGATCGTCGAGAACATCTGGAACGACCTGAAGCCGAGCGACATCGTGACCAAGGAATCCTTCGACAATGCGATCAAGGTGGACATGGCGCTCGGTGGCAGCACGAACGCGATTGTGCATCTCGTCGCGATGGCCGGACGCCTCGGCATCAAGCTGCCACTGGAGCGCTTTGACGAGCTGTCGCAAGCCACGCCGCTGCTAGCGAACCTGCGGCCCAGCGGCAAGTATTTGATGGATGACTTCTACGCGGCCGGTGGTCTGCGCGCCTTGCTGAATGGGATGCGCGAGCTGCTGCACACCGACTCGATCACGGTCAATGGACAGACCTTAGGCGAGAACATCAGCGAGTGCCGCATCATCAATGAAGATGTCATCCGCACGCCCGCGACCGCCATCGACACCAACGGCGGCACCACGGTGTTGCATGGCAATCTGGCCCCCAACGGCGCAGTGATCAAACACGCAGCCGTGGTCGATGCGGCGCTGCTCCAGCACACGGGGCCAGCCTTGGTCTTCGACGATTACAACGACCTCAAGAAGCGCCTTGATGATCCTGATCTCGACGTGACCAAGGACACGGTGCTCGTGCTGCGCAGCGCGGGTCCCGTCGGTGCGCCGGGGATGCCCGAATGGGGCATGTTGCCCGTGCCGAAAAAGCTGCTCAAAGAAGGTGTGCGCGACATGGTTCGCGTCAGTGACGCCCGCATGAGCGGCACCAGCTACGGCACCTGCGTGCTGCATGTCGCGCCCGAATCAGCAGTGGGAGGTCCGTTGGCACTTGTTAAAACTGGCGACCTCATCAAGCTCGATCTCAAGGCGCGTCGGATTGACGTGCTGATCAGCGACGAAGAACTCGCCAGCCGCAAAGCCGAATGGAAACCCAAGCCCACACGCTTCGGTCGCGGCTATGGCAAGCTCTACGTCGAGCACGTCACGCAAGCGAACGAAGGCGCGGACTTTGACTTCCTCCAATACGGTCCCGACGCAGGCGAGCCGGAGATTCATTGAGATAGCGCAATCCCAACCCCGCCACTAGCTTCGTTGATGGAATACACACGAACGGAGATTTTGTTCTTCAATCTTGATGGCAGTTTCGAAGAAGTGGCGAAGAGATTCTATGCATCATTGGGAATATCGGACTTCGACGAAAGAGACAGTGCTAACTGCCTGTCGGGCATTTACTACGCTAGCTACATTTTTGGAATCTCTATTAGACTCGAACAAAACTGCTATGACTACGAGGACCAGTTTGTTTATTGCGTCTTCATCACAGAGAACGTCCTCGCGTGTTTAACAGTGCCTGATGCAGTCATCGCACAAATCGCCCAATGCGTGATTCAGATGATTGCTGCTAACCTAGGCGTGACAGTTGGAGTGGAGAGA
>Ga0247833_1005487_pt1 | contig 14753 bp, 9 predicted proteins | sample LaCruzMarch2015__7_FD_187117 | JGI IMG/M metagenome (GOLD analysis project Ga0247833, IMG submission 187117) | Freshwater microbial communities from meromictic Lake La Cruz, Castile-La Mancha, Spain - LaCruzMarch2015_8m | ecosystem: Environmental > Aquatic > Freshwater > Lake | place: Spain...
TGATGTTCCGTTGTTGTTGATCGCGCCGCTCTTCTTCGCCTTCGGCAGCAGCAACGACGGCGTCGTCGTCGCCAAGAGGAAGCTCCTCCGAAATGATGGTGGACCGCTGCCGCTGCTGCGCTGCTGCATTCGATTTTAGCCTGCGAAGAAGATCCTCTCGCTTCGATCTCCCGCCGAGAAGGATCTCTCACTCCCTGTGAAGAAGTCATCATGTCCGCGGCATCATCATCATCTCCATTGCCTCCTACAGCAGCAGCCGTCGCGGAAGCGACGTCATCGACGTCAGCGAATGATGTGATAGCGAATCCATTTTCATTCTCCGGGTTTAGCGACGAATTATTCGGTGAGATTGACTTGGACGACATTGACGTCGGCAAAACTACTGGTACTGATGATAATATTGATGACGATGCATTCTTTGAAGACTTTGCCATCGATTCAGATGGCGAGGGGGAAGAGGCTTCGGAAGAGGCTTCGGGCGTCGCTGCTCCTGCCGCCACTTCTTCTTTGACTGCTTCCCCTCCTCCGTCTCCGCAACAGCAGCAAAAGCAGCAAAAGCAGCAGTACGTTGTGGTCGACCATCCGCTGGCGCAGCCGCCATGTGATTCTTCGGTCGCAACAACAACAGCAACTGCCAGCAGTGGACTGGAGGACTTTAGTTTTAACAATAGATCGAGTAATGGTGGGACTAACGCCGTAGACGACAGCGGTTTTGGAGGAGGAGGAGGACACAATAATGAACACTTTAGCGGTATAGCCGCGAATGCAAAATCAATAGGATCAAGTCTAGTGTCGTTCGCGGGATCATTGGCATCCAAGGTTGAATCAACAATTGTCGCAATTCCAAAAACAACATCGACAAGTTCTACTGCTACACGTGACGAGGAAGTGGATGCTAGACTACGTGCAGCATTTGCTAGTAGAAGAGTGACTGGAGTATCATCGGCGGCAGCAACAACGGCATTATCGTCAACAGCTACTACTACTACTACAGCTGGTGGGGGAGGAGGAATACCTTCAGTCAGTAGTGGCATGACCTACCAAGAACGTCAAAGAATCATGCTGACATCAAACCCAACCAATGCAGTAACTGGAGGACCATCTACTTTAGTCTCTGCTGCTCCAACAATGGTGAGGATTCCCCCCCCTCCCGCTGGAACCTCCTCTTCTGCCACCCAAGCCACATGCATCCCCTCAACAATGACGACAAATACAATGGCGGTAGCAGAAACTTTTTCAATTGATGATGATGATGATGACAGTAACATGGACAAGAACACCGTTGTCACTACCTCAACATCAACAACAGCAACAAATACCTTTGTAGATAAGTTGAATGAAAGGCTTGATACAAAGACTAAAACAAGATTGATCAACTCAGCTCTTGGTAGTAGCAACAGTAATAATCTTAGAAGCAACGAAGGTGATAATATTGATGATGAAAGCGATGTTAAATTACTACCAGGTGAACGCGTTATAATGTTCCTCAATGCGCTTGAGGATGTACGTGATAGTACCACTGATGGAAATACTTTTGTTGGTAGTAGTTGTGATGTCCTCCTGGGACAAAATAGCAGAATTAATAACAACAATGGCAGTGACAGTGGCGATGATATTGTTACTGTGTGGTGCTGTGTCATGACCTTTTACCGCGTGGCAGTGTTTAGTTATCAGGCCACATCTGACGGCCAAGTCCTACTACCATCGACATCGGATGACAATGGTATTGACAACCATAGGGAAGACAAGATGATCCAAGGATGGTTGAATTCGCAGAGTGTTTCGATACAATTTCAGGCAGCATATTACCGCAGTCGACAGAGTGCGTATCATCATGTCTTTCAAATGCCGCTGGCATCAATTGAGCGTGTTGAGAAGACGTTGTCTTCCTCACAGAGGTCTACTAATGTTCATTCATCATTGTATTTGTCATCGTCGTCGTCATCATCATCGGCTGTTTTGTCAGCAGCATCACATTCAAAATCGTCGTCCTCAACTGCCAATGCAATGATCAATTCGGCCATGGTATCGTTGGGGAGTCAGATAAAGAAAGAATTATTAGGTACAATGGCAAGGGATTTGCCTGGCAGCACTAGCAATTTCAACTTACTTACCAATGGTATCCATGGAAGTAATGGCAACTCGATGCTGGGAACTTCATCGATGGGCGAACCACTTGGGATTATCCTGCACGGTAAGGATGGTGGCCGTTGGATTGAGTTCTCAACTTGCAACAGTATTGATGCACAGCGTGCTCACGAGGCATTGAATACCTACGCTTTCCCTGGGAGGAGGAATTTGGGTTACTTATTTGCATTTGAAAGTCGTAGGGCTGAGGTTATGGCTGCTACTGCCGATGTCGAGAAAGCAAATGAGACTTCCACAACTGCTTCGGCAGCAACAACGGCCGCTGCCAACCCCACACGACGACGTTTTGTACCCCTTGAGGAGTATGAACGACAGGGGATTTTCCAAATGCGGCGTCAAAGTAGTAGTATCAGCAGCGATGGCGGTGAAGGTGGGGGCGAGGAACATCCGAGTCCATGGGCACCAATACTTACCGCCAACGCGAACTACGGATTGTGTGCGACATATCCAAGTGTATTAGTTGGTCCGACATGTATCGTTGGTGTCAGTGGTATGTCTGGAAATAGTGGTGTGGTACCAAGTTTGTCTAATAGCCCCGATATCAATAAGAGCAACACGAACAAAAATGATAATAATATTGGAATGCTACGACGGTGTGCGGCATTTCGGTCAGAGAATCGTTTACCTGCCTTAACATGGGGTAACCCCCGTGATGGTGGGAGCATATGGAGATCTGCGCAGCCCAAGGTCGGACTACAGGGCAATCGTAACGTTGATGATGAAAGATATCTGTACGCCATAGGAGTTGAGGCAAGACGTGCAACAGATTTAGCAACAAAAGAACGACCACCGATTGAATTCTTAAGAATGTTGTGCGGACGTAACAACGAGAGTGATTTGATCATCGATGGGGGAAATGGCTCATCGTCATGTTTGCTGAAGGTAATGGATATGCGTCCTAAGACTAGTGCAATGGCAAATCGTACTCAGGGTTATGGTTATGAAAACACAAGTAATTATTGTGGCACAACGATCGACTTTTATGGCATTGGTAACATACACGCCGTCCGCGATGCTTATCAAAAGATGACAACTCTATGTATGAATCCGTACACTTCTGACATACAATGGATGCAACAGGTCGAAAACACCAACTGGCTATCGATCATACGCCTCGTATTATCGGCATCTTGGCAGACAGCGTTTCATGTACATTACAATCGCATACCCGTGCTTCTTCATTGTAGCGTGAGTTTTCATTAGTATGTCTATATCATTAGTTCTTTGTCTTGATCATCAATCTCAACAAGTGTATCATTTGCTGTATTTTCTTAGCATGGATGGGATCGGACAAGTCAAGTCGCAGCATTAGCGCAGCTACTGCTAGACCCGCACTATCGAACACGGGAGGGTTTTAGCACACTCGTTGAAAAAGACTTTTTGTCGTTTGGACATCCGTTCCATACACGATGTGGCCATGGCGAGGGCAAGAATGAGCAAGGTGGTGACGAGGGTGAATTGTCGCCGATCTTTCTGCAATTCTTGGACTGTGTCTTTCAATTAGTCAATCAGTTCCCTAACTACTTTGAATTCAGCACTCGATATCTCCTGCTAGTGTCGGAACATATATATTCTTGTCGATTTGGTACTCTACTTTGTGATTCAGAGAGAGAACGCGAGGTTGTGGCCGGTGTACGACAACGTACATATTGTATGTGGGATTACCTTGATATGCAACCCGAACTAGTGAATCCAAATTATGTGTCTGAAATGTCTGAGATTTTGTTGATGCCTTTACCCATGTTGATGAGAAATGTCACACTGTGGACTGAACGTTATTGTATGTACGGGCCCAAGGCGACGATGCCGTGCTCCCCTCAGCTCGAGACACGCCTACCCGCCCATCCACACTGATATTTTCTGGTTGGATTTTGTACGCATGGAAAAAAAATGGATTAGTGTGATGCTTGAGTGCGTTGAATGTCATGGAAGTGTGGAAAGAAAAAAAATGCATGTTTAATGGCAATGACCACAAATGATAAGGATACCTCCTCTAATGATTTGGCCGAAATAGGATGTAATAATCTAGTTATAAAGGAGGAGTATGTATTAACCAAAAACATAGTCTTGGTAACTTTTGAACACAAAAAAAATCCATTCTCTCCATCTCTCTTCCCTACTTTAACCCACCACCCCCATTCCCAGCATGTAAAATTGTTTACCGAATAATCGATCCAGGCATGCCCGCAGGAAATAGCAATCCACCCGCCTTATTCTCTTTCTGTGGACCAGGAAAGACTTGCCAAAATCGAAGTGTTTCATCTCCGGCCCCTGTCACAATTGTTGATCCATCAGGGGACAGTGCCAGGTAGAGTACTCGGTAGGTATGTCCTGTCAATGTTGCAATCTTTTGCATAGAGGGGTACTTCCAAACAACAATCTGATTCAACGAATAGCCATGTGTACTAACCAGTTCGTTACAATTCTTCGAGAATGCTAAATTGCATACCTGACTCCCGGTATCAATAGAGCTTATTCCGTGTCCCGTTAGACAATTCCAAAACCGAATACATCTATCAGCGGTACCTCCTCCACTAGCTAGTAATCCATTCTGATGCGGACTCCATGCAATGGCCTTGACCGCTGCCGTATGGTCAGCAAAGGCATGCATTGGCGTTGTGTGTTTCTTTACATCCCAAATCAGTAACTTGTTATCATTCCCACCACTAGCAAGCATAGACCGTTCATCGAATGACCAACGTAAGCCACAAACCTCCTGCTTATGTCCACACAGTCTCATCTCATACGGTGAGTCAGATCGTGGGTCACGTAGGTAAATGATACGATCACGTGACCCAGATGCTAATAGAGATGATGAATCCCCACCACCACCCCCAGCAACACCTGACAACTTCCATGAAAGTGCACCCACACGAGCCGAATGACCAGTCATTGTCCGTATCAGCTTTTGTGTCGATGCATCCCAAATTTGCACATCACCCTTAGTGATACCGATGGCAAGATGCCTTCCGACCTCGGACCATGCCACGGATGTTATTGCATCTTCAGTCGGTGATAGGTCACATAATTGTGTAACCTTGGACGTTGCAGCCGACCATAGGTAAACACTACTTCCTAAACCCACAGCAAGGACATTAAGACAAGACCAATCAACTAAATTAAGATAAAAATCATCCTGTAATGCTGGTGCATCAAGGACCTTGGTTGGTACCTTTGCAATTTTACGTTTGCACCTTTCAGTATATGATCCAAGTGTAATGCGTTGATTGGGACTCATAGACAATGGACTTAGTTGGAATGAGTTCACAATTGACGATGAGTATCGACTACTGTTGTTGCTAATACCACCACCACCATTATTGTCAGTATTGCTGTTGTTCAGTCCGTACATGGAATTATGATAATATTGTCTCGATGGGTTGAAGCGTAAATTGTTACAACGTTCACGGAATGGCGTAGCGGCATTACTAGCACCAATTATCCTCCACCCCCCATCAACATTCCCACTACTACTGCTACCACCATTGGCGGGAGACTGTGAAGGGTTCATACTTGCTGGGTCAATATTCTCACCTAGTAGCTCAGATCGGAGTAATGCATCATAGAGTAATGGTTGTCGATTTGTGGCATCGTACCGATCAGATTCTCGATCTGCTGTTAACCCATCATCAGAGAATGTCGACGCAACAGCGTCGGCACCACGAGCAGCAGCTACCCCAGTAGTTGCTCCTCCTCCTCCTCCTCCTGTTGTAGTTGTTGTTCCACTACCACCAGAAGGAGATGCATCATCACCAACCCCCCCTCCCATCATTGTTGCACCAAAGCTGGGTACAGGATTAATCATGGTATCAGTAATAGCAGTATCAAATACATCACTTGTAATATCACCAACAATACCACCATTACTGCTACCACCTGATATAAATGTACGCTGTGTCAATGATGATGAAATACTACCACCTCCACCACCAGTTGTTGATAATTCAAAGTTTAAATTCGACAATGCACGCGATGGAATGTATCTATCTCCGGCACCACTCCGACGTTCATAGTCAAGTAAATAGTTCATCGATGACGATGATTGTGGATGTTGTGTAGCAGTAGTCATCGATATATTACTGTTATTCCAACCACCACCCATACCACTACTATTACCATCATCATCATCATTCTCATCATTCATTGTATGATGAGAAGAGGAGGATAACGACATGCCAGATGCTGCAGATGACGATGAAGAAGCAGCGGCAGCAGCAGCACGAATGGCAGCATCCTTCCGTCCTAAATTGCCCGCTAATGGCGATGTAATACCAGTAATTAGTCCACGTCGACGTATACTTGGACTTGATGAAACAAATGTCTGGATATTATTAGTAGCAGTAGCAACAGAAGCAGTAGTGCTAGTAGCAGTGGTGGGTGATGACTGATGTGAATAATATGTATTAGTTGTAGTAGTATTCCCACCCAATGTAGAAATTGATGTAGGTGTATTCTGTAACGATCGTCGTCGTCCTCCTCCTCCTCCTCCTCCCCCTGAAAGCGGAGATGATGATGTTGCAATACGTCCAACTCCACCTGCACCACCCATCATTCTACGTGGAGATACATCCATGGCATGTATCCCCCCACTAATATCATCGACGGCCATGTCAATATCATCAGTAGTAGTAGTAGTGTTAGTGGTACCAAATAGATTACGTTTCACTAGTGCTTCTGCATCTCCTCCTCCTTCACCTTGTCTACTATTGTTTACACGTGCAGATGTTGTTGTTGTACCATCATGTTGTTGTTGTTGTGCACAATTATTTATACTATAACTTCGCGGTGTTTCTCCTCCTCCACTACTACTACTATAGCTGTTGTTGTTGTTGTTGTTGTTGTTGTTGTTGTTGTTGTTGTTGCTGCTGCTGCTGTTGTTGCTACTGCTGCTGCTTTTATTACTCGGTGAGTAGTAACTGGGAGGTAATCGACTGGCATATCTAGGATCTAGCCTAGATGGAGATAGACAACTTGCCGTGACTGCACCACTATTCACACCCTTGGGCGACACAGAGGAGGAGGCTGCACTAGTGATCGATCGTGCCGACGATAAGGAAGATCCAATACGATGATTGCTTACTGCTTTCTTTTTTCCTCCTCTGTCTCCAACTGCAGACGATGCAGAGGAGATGTTTTCATCTACAAAGTCAAACGTAAATCTCGACGCAGAAACTGGCGGAGCTGACGAGTTACCCGAGGATGGTGCCGTAGTCGACTCGCCGCAAGCCAAGCTCGGCTGATAATGATGATGATGAGATGTCATTCGCAGTATGGAAGCGGGAGAGGATGTCCCACGCTGCGATGGTTGCGGGTTATTATTATTGTTGGTATTGTTGGACCGAGCAGGCGATTGTGCGGCCTGAGGCGCAGCGCGTGGCTGTGGCTCCTGAGGCGCGTGATTCCGGCTACCACCTCCCCCCGCCGAGACCGCCATTGCCGCGTGGTGGTATCCTCCGCCACCCGTCGCTCCGCCTCCTCCTCGATGATCCGATGCCGAGGCCTCCAAGTAGGGGGAGAAGGTCACGCGTAGTCGCTTCGGCTCGCGTTGGCCGGTACCGCTGTGATCTTGTCGTTTCTGCTTCGGTTGCTCACGATGTGCCTCTCCGGATCTTTTCATAAGTATGAGAGCGAATCGATGAGGCAAAATAAGACTAGATGCTCGGACGCAGATTAGTGAACGCAGCGATGCAAAAGTGAGGCGGAGTGGAAGTGAGAGTGGGAGGACGATGGGGTCGCACGTTAGTAATAAGGGTTGAACGACGACGTTGTCTACCCAATCGACGGAATTTTGGCCACAGACCACGACAACAAAAATATGAGGCCCAACGCCTCGCCCAACTCCCGCCAAATTAAGGTGCATCCCTCAACTATGTAAAACATAGGTACAGAATGACGAGCAATGGCGGTGCTACCTCCACCACGTCCTCCTCTTCCTCCTCTTCTATTCCATTCTTTGGCAACAACACGGATCACCTGCCCACCTCACGTGCAATCGCCGCGTCGACGTTTCTAGCGGGAGATGAAGTGATAACGATCATCCCGTCCTTTACATTACGCGCCCCCCTCTCCTTGCTCTCATCATCCAATCACACCGTTGGTCCGTTCCGTGCGGGGATGGATGCCGCCGTGCCATTATGGTTAGGGACGATGTTACGCAGACGCAAGCTAGCTCGGATCGTACCTCCATCATGGATGGATATTGATACGCTGCGACGGGTATTGCATTATGAGCGAGATGTACGACAGGCGAATTTTAGTCCCGATTTGCCCTTCCGGCATGCCGAGATGGCACGCGCGATACTTAGCGCGTGCGGGGCCGGAGCTGGGAGTGGATGTTCGGGAGGAGGCGGGAGTGGCAGTGCTGCGACTGCTGGATTCGATACTGCTGGCGGGGAAGAAGGGGGGATTGAAATACCCAATGCCGACGCTATCAAACTACTATTAGAAGATATTGCCAATGTTCGCATGGACAAAATACGTAGGAATGTACATCAGCTCAGCTCTTCGGTATTAACCGTGCGTACTCGATCGGAAATTATTATTGATGTGACCAATATTGGAAGTTTGGAAATGCATGCTATCACGCCATACGTATTGGAAAGCTTTAAACTATACCGTGAATTAAGTGGACGTGGATCAACCTATTCCAAGGATGTTGGGGAATTAATACCATCATCATCATCATCATCATCCAGTAGTAGCAGCAGTAATAATAATGTGTCATCCTCGGAGAGTAGTAGCAGTAATAGTGCGATCAATGCCACAAGCAGCAGTGGTACACGAGGGGGGAGGCTTCAACAGTCGAGGTTGGCACGAGAAAGTAGTCAATATGCGGCACCATCACCACCACCACCACCAAGGGGAGAGAACGAGACTATAGAAGAAAAGGAGGAGGAAGAATTGGAGATTCCACGACCTATGGAGGAGGACATTGATGAGGATGCACACGAAGAAGACTTGAGGATGGCAGACGATGATGACGAGGAAGAGATTGACCCTCCTGGCGACGCAGCGGCACGAGGTCGGTCGAGGTTGAGGCGTCACCGTTAGGAAAGTGCTAATGGTGCTAATGGTACAAATGGAAGCAGCGATGCAACCTTCGGCCGCAAGCAGTGCGAAGGGATCGACTGCACTTGCCTTTCGAATTGAAGAAAACATGCTTGACATTGTTGGTGATGAGAATGTCGATCTTATCAAACGTCAGCGTATGATGAGATGGGATAAGTGCAAACGAAAGTACGTCCAAACGACCGTGGGTGATGAGCTGAGTGGTGAATCGAAGACTAAGAGAACGAGATTGGAGAGTGGTCAAACGCTGGGTAACAACATTTGCATTCTTTCTTTGCATAAATAAAAAGTTAATGACATCATGAGTTCATAGAGTATTATTATGACAGATGGGATATAAACTGAGGTCATCTTTTACCCTTGAAGGCTCGAGATAGAATGAAAAGACATCCAACTCCTGCCATTGCTCCAACAACGGATCTTGTAGATCGCCATGAGTTGCTTCGTCCATTCATTTCCGGTACCGGTGTGGTTGGATCATCCATTTCGTGATCACAATTAGATTGATTATTATTGCAAGCTCCATCCTTGACAACAGCACCAACTGTATTATTCGGTGTGGTTGTTCTGGTTACTTTATCGGGCATTTTAGTACTGTCTGGCTTGATAATGAATGATTCTCTCTCCTTCAGCATGTCCTCCTCGGATAATTCATTCATCTCCTTCTTAGTATCATTCTCTTTTTCCTTCTTTCCCACGGGAGCTGTGTCCTCATCGTATTCTTCATGTGTCTTGCCCTCCTTAATGGCTTCTGCGAAATATTCCTCGACTTGAGCACACGTTAATCCACCAATCGATATCATTTGTAGCTTCTCGGTGTCAAATCGACTAGCGTCGTTCTCTCTGTATAATTCAGCCATGTGAAGCGGTGTGGCAGTAGCACCTGGAGAAGAAAATAATGAACGCGAACACAAATTCAGTTTTAACACAGGATTCGAATCGAGTTCGGTGCTAATTGTTGTAACTTACCTGGACTAAAGAGTATCTCAACTCGGAATCGTCGTGGACTGTCGGCTGGCTTCTGATTGTCTTCGAAGAGACGTACAACGACTTGTGTAAGATAGCATAGCTCACTAGCGTTGGCAATAATTGCCTGCCCTTTTAATGACAGCGGACTTGGAACTATAGATGGAAATCGAAGAACATTCAACCTAAAACATTGTAATTTCCACGGAAATAATGAAAAAGGTGCAAGGAACATGAACAAGATAGAGCGGACAAAAAGCACGAAGACTTACAGAGAGTGTAGGTGCGACTCGGACGTGAAGTACAACCGCGATCTAACACGACGGCCCATCGAATTAATTGGTAAATCCGCTGAATAATCCATATTGATAAGATATCGCATATCCACCTGATTATCCGTCCGAGCAATGGCAAGATCGTAGTTTATCTTTTCTAACAACGTGTGACACATCTTGGATCCAATGTCACGCTTTTCTTCGATTGTGATCCCATACTCTTGTGGCACAACACAGTCTGCCATTGATTTTGCTAAGTCATACAACTTCTGTAGCGTCTCTGTCAATCCCAAATGAGGGTTATGTAACATGTCAAATCGAACATTGTCGTGTACGTCAGGCTAAGAGAACAATTGAGGAAGAGGTGTCAGAGAAAGAGACAGACGGAGAACCGCAATATCAAACGGCAACTTACCACGCGGGACAAGTCAAACGTGTCCTTCTCTTCATTGTACATTTTATTCTGTAGTAGCTTCCACCTTTCGGTAAGTTCGAGCAACGTTTCACCCTTGTACAATTTAATACCACTTAATGTCTCATCAGTATCCTTGCCTTTCAAACCCTCTCCACCTTCGAAGACCTCTTCGTCACCAGATAACAACTCACCAAGCATGTCATCTAGTTGCTCCACAAGTTGTCCTATCGTTGAATGTATTGCAATCAGTGTCTTTCGAGGGTTGCCAATTTTCTTCAGGGCCTTGTGCAACGAACCGAGCCTCTCAGGTCCAACCATGTTCTCAATTTCTTCTTTTGTCATCATGTCGTAATCGATATCTTTTTGCATCCGAATATTGATCATTTCCTTGCACTTATCCAAGTCCTTCTCTACCTCCTTATTCCCAGATGGATCAAGCATGTGCAATGAGTCCTTCTCCTTATGAACTAATGATACTAGAATAGGAGGAATGTCGCCCTCAAGCTCGAGCAAACCCTTCGCAAAGGCTGCCGCTGTTTTCATTACTCGTCCTTCGTCGGAAGTCTTTATCTTCAAATCATGTCGAAAGGTAGAGTGCAACCTAAGGATGCCACCGTCTCGATTGGAAGGGTATAGCTCACTACGTAGCCGATTGCCCAACCTGACTGCCTGCTTCTCACCGAGCTTGGTCAAATCACCACCCCACTTTACAATCAACTGCAGCTCGGAGCACTTCGTTATCGTGTCACCGTCAGGTGTTTCCTCCTCAATCCATTTACGGGGCTTCATTTGTAGCTTTCGATTTAGCCCCCCAAACTTCCATCGCTGCAAGATGTCACGGATATGTCGTGCTTTGTACAGAGCATCTCTATTCTTCTTCACACCCTTGGCCTCCAAATCGTCAATAACATTCTTAACAGTGTCTAAGAACTCGTACATTTCCTTCTTTGCCTTAACTTTCAGATCTTTCTTCACCTTTGGAGAATGATCATGGTAGTATCGAAGGAAATGCTCACCGGTGATATCGCCCTTGAGTTTCTGCTTCGGGGTACGATCACCATGACGTATGATTGTGATGACACATCGGAGTTCCTCGGGGTGTGTCGTAGGTACAAGAACAACTCTGCTTTCTTTTCCGTTTAGAGACGCTACATCATCGGCATCTGCCACAGAGCTACTCCCCGATGGAGCAACCGAGGCCGAAGATGCTGGCTCGGTGGTAAGCTGGTCTGGGAGGTTACGAACGGGGTTGGTTAAAAAGTCCTCAGATTCCTCCACATTATTATTCTCGCTGTCTGATGCAGTTAAATTATACAGCTTGTCGTTCTCCTCTTCCTTAATACCATCATCTTCTCCTCCCATGAGCATCATCTTGACACGATCAGCAATACTTGGTCCTCTGTGATGGCTTCCTTTCTTCTTCTTGCTATTGCTCTTTCCCCCCCAAAAGTCCACGGGATCTTCAATACTGGCCAAGAGAGGCGCTAGGGCAGAAAACGACACCTTTGACTTGGGCTTACGTGCGGCTAACATATGCTCTGTAAGGATTTGGGCACAGTCATCGTAATACTTTCGACTATTCTTCACAAAGCTCCAACCGTTGACGTCGCAAACGTAGGAAGCCAGCGAATCACCCTCTTGTATTCGAAGTATATCAAAGCCACATACCTGTTGTTTGAATACCAGCACGATACGTCTCGCAATTTCTTTCTCCCTTAATGTTAAAATAACCGGGAATCGTACCTCCTTACCATCACCATTCCTTTCCACCTTGCCATCCACTGCTGGACTTTTGCGTGCCTCGGCATGTCCGTAGTCAGGCCCTACAGTGTACATCTTCACATCTACGCCCTGAGTTTCCATAAAACTTTCATATATGTAACTCCCATCTCTCCTTATCTCGTTAATCTCGGGGTAGAATTCAGACGATCTGTCCCCAACCTTCCTGAATAGTTTCTTACATCCACCACCCGCAGAGCTTGGATAGTATATTGCAATATTATGATCATCGGCATCGACCGGCTTCTCCACAAATGGCTTATTGATAATCACGCCATTAATTTCTATATGATCATCGTGTTCATCAATTTCTTGTTCATCATCGGCGTTACTCGTTGTGACGGCGATGCCAGTGGAGGAAGAGGATGTTTGACCACCACCACCGTCCGATGACGATGTCGCACCATCCCCACTGCCACCTCCACCATGAATCGAGTTGTTCATTATTCCTCGATTGCCATCCCCGGTCCCAGTCGAACGGTATCCATCTCGACTCATGAATACATGACGTGGTACATCAATCCCACTTTCTTCCAATAAATCATATACCCTCCGCCTGTCCATGAGCGTTCGTTGCATTCCCAAATCATTAAGTAAATACGGTCGACGCAATGATACATACGACTCGGCTTTTTCTAACGGATAGCCGTTGGAGTAAAAGGCTATCAATACCTCACATATTGGCCAACTCTCTATCGGTTCATTCAATATAGTGGCATCGCCGAAGAATACTAATTCAAAGGATGTTGGGTCCAAGCGTTTTAATATTTCACTCATTGCCTTGGACCGCGCCTTCTTGTCCATGGCACATATGCCTAAACGTATTGTAGTACTACTACTACTACTACCACCACCATTATTACTCGTTACCGATGCATTACTCGACTGACGTGTTAATGAGTTGTTGTCACCACCACCATCAATGCAGTTGTTGTTGACTACCACCTCGGATGTGGGAGGCGGCCGTTGAGATTTAAATAATGGTGTATTATATGGGAATATATTAGGCGAAATGCCACCACCGCCGCCCACAATAATGCTCGGGTTGGGATGATTACTGCAGTTGTCATTCCGCGAGGGCGACGATGAATCGACACCACTCAAGTAGGCCTCTAGTGCCGCCGTGGCCGATCCACCCCGAAACAGTACCGATGGGTGTGGTGGTGATTTGGCAGCTTTTGCTGGTGGCGACAATGGCGCGCTAATCCCTCTAAGGCTTGTTCTATCCATTAGTGAGGGAGGTAATGGCTTGAGTGCGGGTGAGGAGAGTGACATTGTCGAGAGTGGTGGTGCTGCTGCTGCTGATGGTGCAGCGTCGATTGATACCAAAGTTGATGTCAGTGACGATGGCGGCGCTACGGATGATATTCTTGGTGTCATCATTTCCTCTGGACGAATTTCTAACGCTGCATCATCACGATTAGTTAGCGCCATTTCCGACAATCGCGTTGTAAGTTGTCCTCCTTCGCCCTCATCCCCCTGCGCTTGGTAGCCTGGCGATGTGAATGATTGGTGTGGCATTGCTTCCGACGCCGACAATGGATCATCCTCCAACGCATCTTCCTCGACATCTAAATCGTCCTCGCAGGCCACGAGCATAGACCCCTCGTCGCCCAATGACGAAACATCCTCGAAATTCCCTGCCGCTGTTGTCAGCAGTTCGTCAATGATCCCCATGTTGTGATTATGATCGGTCGAGGCGATCCCCATTGTACTGCGCTGCTGCGTTAACAGCTGTGTGTGATATGTGGGGAGGTGTGCGTCAATGTTGTGTTGAGAGTCCGTACATACGCGGCGACTGCCATGCAACTGAAAGGAGATCACCTCCTATTTTTAGGTTGATTCACCCGTGAACAACTTAGAACAAAGTATGAACAAAAGTAGTACGACGTCCAAGGCAACAGCAGGAATGCTACAGATTCAGCCCAGTCCGTGCACGCTCTAATCTGCATCCCCCGTTTTGGCGGGTTCAATTCCCAGGCCATAATGAGAGACGTTCCGAGTGCCACTGCCAACGATAGATCCATACGCAACAATCAACATCATAGAGATGTATTATTACTTGGAGTGCCGACGATATGATCAACGCTTCACGGGGTGGT
>Ga0247833_1005488_pt1 | contig 14753 bp, 9 predicted proteins | sample LaCruzMarch2015__7_FD_187117 | JGI IMG/M metagenome (GOLD analysis project Ga0247833, IMG submission 187117) | Freshwater microbial communities from meromictic Lake La Cruz, Castile-La Mancha, Spain - LaCruzMarch2015_8m | ecosystem: Environmental > Aquatic > Freshwater > Lake | place: Spain...
GCGGCGCGATCACCAGCGGCGGCGCGTCGCCCCAGGGGCTGGCGAGGCCGGCGAGTGACTCGTCGACGACGCTGCGGGTCATCGCCTCGCAGAAGCCGCGGCCCACGAGCACTGCGCCGGCCTGCCGCACGGCCTGCTCGCGATCGGAGAGCGCGACCGGGCGGGCGGCGATCCCCACATCTTCAGGCACCTGCTCGTAGCCTTCGATGCGCGCGATCTCCTCCACGAGGTCGATGTCGCGGGTGCAGTCCCGCCGCCAGGTGGGCGCGCGCCAGCGATGGCCGTGGTCGCCGAGCGGCTGGAAGCCCAGCCCGACCAGGATTCGTCGTTGCCGTGCGAGCGGGACATCGATCCCCAGCACCTCGGGCACCCGCTGCGGAGCCAGGCCGATCTCCGCGGGGCTCGAGGCCAGTTGCCCTGCCGTGACCGCGTCGCGGTCGAGCACGCCGCCGGCCAGTTCCAAGATCAGTGCGGCGGCCCGGCGGCTGGCCCAATCGACCATCGCCGGGTCGGGGCCCCGCTCAAAGCGGTAGCTCGAGCCGCTGGCCAGGGCCAGCGAGCGGGCCGCGGCCCGAACCGGTAGCGGTGCGAACTGGGCCGACTCGAGCAGGACGTCGGTGGTGGCCGCCGAGATCTCGCTCTCAGCGCCCCCCATCACGCCGGCCAGGGCCAGCGGCCGCTCGGCGTCGGCGATCACGCACATCCGCTCGTCGAGCAAGTAGGTCTTGTGGTTGAGCGCGGTGAAAGGTTCGGCGGCTCCCGCCCGGCGGACCACGATCCGGCCGCCGCGGAGCTTCGCCAGATCGAAGGCATGTAGCGGCTGGCCGCACTCGAGCATCACATAGTTGGTGACGTCGACCACGTTCGTGACGCTCGCCACGCCCACCGTCCGCAGACGAGCGACGAGCCAGGCCGGGCTCGGCCCCACCCGCACGCCGCGGATCACGCGGGCGGAATAGAAGGGGCAGATCTCCGGCGACTCGATCACCACCGCCACGCGGTCAGCCGCGGCCGCGGCTCCCTCCAGCGGCCAGGGGTCGGGCACGGCCAGCGGCCGGTCGAAGAGCACCGCGGCCTCACGAGCCACGCCGAGATGCCCTAGGCAGTCGGGCCGGTTGCTCGTCACCTCGAGTTCGATCGCGGTGTCGGCGTCGACAACGGTCGTGGATTCGTGATTAAGACCGGACAGCGCCAGCCGCTCGGCGAGTTCGGCGGCCGTCGCCGGCACCTGCACGTAATCGGCAAGCCAGGAGGTGGAGATGATCATGAGGGGGTCGTCAGCGGCCGGGCCAGGTGGACGCGCAGGATCGTCAAAACTGCCTCAGGAAGCGGGCATCGTTTTTGTAGAAGTCGCGGATGTCAGCGACGCCGTAGCGGCGGGCGGCGATCCGTTCCACACCGAGGCCGAAGGCGAAGCCAGTGACGGCGTCGGGATCGTAGCCCACCGCCGCGAGCACGGCCGGGTCGACCATGCCGGCCCCGCCCATCTCGACCCAGCGCCCGCCCCACTCCATGTCGACCTCGACGCTCGGCTCGGTAAACGGAAAGAACGACGGCCGAAATCGGACGTGCACGTCGCCGCCCAGAAACCGGGAGGCGAACAGCCGCAACACGCTCTTGAGATGGGCCATCGTCGTGCCCGGCTCGATCAGCAGGCCTTCGACCTGGTGAAACATCGGATAGTGCGTGGCATCGGCGGTGTCGGGGCGATAGACGCGGCCCAGTGACACGATCCGCAGCGGTGGTTCGCGGCTCTCCATCACCCGGATTTGCACGGTGCTCGTTTGCGATCGCAGCAGCAGCGGGTCGGCCGCCCGGGCCGTGGCCAGATAGAAGTTGTCGAGCGGGTCACGGGCCGGATGCTCCGGGGAGATCGCCAGGGCCTCAAAGTTGTGCCACTGGTCCTCGACCTCAGGGCCGTCGACACTCTCGAAGCCGAGCTGGCCCATGATCTCCTGAACCTGCCGGATCGTCTGCGTGATCGGGTGCAGGTGGCCGAGCGGGATCGCGTCGCCGGGGAGGGTGACGTCGAGCGACTCGCCACGCTCCGCGCCGCCGCCGCCGAGGCGGGCCTGGGCCGACTCCAGCAGCGCAACCACGGCGGCCTTGGTGTCGTTGAAGTGACGGCCTGCGGCCGGCTTGTCGGCGGCGGGGATGCCGCCGAGGGCCTTTTGCACAGCCTTGAGCCGGCCGCTGCGAGCGCCGGCAAACTCAATTCGCGCCGCCTCGACCGCGGCGTTGTCGGCGGCCTCCGCAACCGCCTTCGCCGCGTCGCTCCGCAGGAGTTCGAGGGCGGCGAGAAACGTGTCGAGCGAAGAGCCTGCCACGTTGCTCACGCGACCGCAGCCGGCTCCGGCAACCCGAGACCCTCGCGGGCTGCCGCGACCACGGCGTCGAAGCCAGTCGGGTCCTGAATCGCCATTTCAGAGAGCGTGCGGCGATCGAGTTCGCAGCCGATCTTGGCCAGGCCGGCGATAAACTGGCTATACCGCAGGCCACGTTCGCGGCAGGCTGCGTTGATCCGGATGATCCAGAGGCGGCGGAAGTCCCGCTTCTTTCGGCGCCGGTCGCGGTGGGCGTAGACGCCGGCCCGCAGCAGCGACTCTTTCGCCGTCCGAAGCAGGCGACGACGGCCTCCAACGGAGCCCTTGACCCGCTTAAAGAGCCGCTTCTTAGCCCGCAGCCGGGGCACGACGTTTTTGGTACGCATGGATGCGATCCTGACCCTGGTGAACGGTGGTCCGCGGGGCGGCTAGCGGCCGCTGGCGGAAGCCTCCAAATGTGCCTGAAATCCGTTGGAATGCAAGCCCGGCTCATTTTCCGGGCCGGGAGTGCAGCCTGCGCGGGGCTCGCGGTTGCCAGAAGGCCGGAGTGCCGCCACGGCTGCCGGGGCAGGGATGCCCTGCCGCCTTGAAATCAGTAGCTGTACTTGCCGAGCGCTGCGGCGATGCGAGCGGTGTCGGCCTTGGCCAGCGTGCCGGTGCCCCGCAGGTTCCGCTTCCGTTTGCTCGAGAGGCGGACCTGAAGATGGCTCGTGCCGGCGCGGCGGTGCTTCACCTTGCCGGTGGCGGTCAACCGGAAACGCTTCTTGGTGCCTTTGTGGGTCTTCTGCTTTGGCATGACGAAAAACTCCTTGGCGGTGCGAGGCTGATGGGCGGGGGTCGGTGCGGATCGGTCGGCGGGCGACGTCTCGGAGGGTGGCTGGGCGAAGCATTACCTGGGGGAGAGCGTGCAGGCCAGGCGCCGGCCCATCTGCTGCGGCGGCGCCTCGACCTTGCTGATGTCTTCGAGTTGAGCGACGACGAGTTTCATGACCCGCTGTCCCTCTTCGATGTGGGCCATCTCGCGCCCCCGGAATACGACCGAAACGACAACCTTATCCTTGTGTTCGAGAAATGTTCGGGCCTGGGCGACCTTGAACTCAATGTCGTGTTCGCCCGTCTTGGGACGGAGCCGAACCTCCTTGATCTTGGCGTGATGAACGTGTGTTTTGTGGTGCTTCTTTTTCTGCTGATACTTGAACTTGCCGAAGTCCATGATTCGGCAGACGGGCGGCTTCTCGTTGGGAGCCACTTCCACCAGATCCAGGCCGGCATCGCGGGCGATACCAAACGCTTCGTCGGTGGGAATGATGCCCAACTGGCCACCATCCGCCCCGATCACGCGGATCGGGGTGATCCGGATCTGCTCGTTGATGCGATGCTGCTTCTCGATGGCTTACGCCTCCGGCCGCGGAACGTGTCCCGCCGGCCGGTGGGAAGTCGCGCTCTTCGCACCAGTGATCGGCGGCTCTCCTACTGTGGTGGGCGGCCTGTCAGGGGCGCCGTCCCAACGGATCTCGCAGCCCGTGCGGGCGACGTGATCCAGGATCGAGAGTCTCGCCGCCGGAACGGCCAGCGTCAAGGACGCCAGCAGGGGCCGCGGGGGTTTTTGTTGGCAATTTCTAGTGAGGCCGGGCCGGCGGGGGTGTTGGGGCGACTGCCTGTCGGGCCGCGGCATCGGGCAAGACGACCAGACCTGCCACCAGTTCGCGGTCGGCGGCGGCGAAACGGTCGATCAGGGCCGGCTCATGCATGAACGTGACGGCCACGCGGTGTCCGGCGGGGTCGGTCACCACGTAGTGAATCCAGCGAAAGGCTCGGCCGTCGGCGGCCCCCTCGGCGACCACCCGGATCAGGCGGGTGCCGTCGTCTCGGGTGGCCGCCTCCGACTCCGCGAGCAGGCCGAACTGCTCACCCAACGACCGCCGAACGTCGCCGCGAACGGTCTCCTCCGCCGGGGCCGCGTCGGCGGCGACTCGCGGGAGCGGCAGGATCGAGCACTGGGCCACAAGCTGCCCCCGATCTGAAAGTCGGAGCACCAAGCCCTCCGGGCCGTCCTCCACCACCCGCCAGCGGGTGTCGAGCACCGCTGCGTAGCGACCCTGGCGGTGGCGGTGCCAAACCATGCCCGGCCGCCCCTTGCCGGCCGGTCTGTCGGCCTCGGGCGGCGCCAGGCCGTCGGCAGCCGGCGTGGGCTCGGTCGCGGCAGTGGCAGACGGCTCGGGCGTGGCGGCCGCAGCCGAGCGCTTGATCGTGATGGTCGCCCGCACGTCGAGCCCCGGGGCGACCCAGCCGGCTTCCCGCCGCTCGGAGACGGTCGCTTCGAGCGTGGTGATCGGCCCGTCGATCCGCCAGGAGTGGTCGTCGTGAGGCACCGCCTGGGCGATCGCCTGGCCGGTTACTTGGATGCGGGTCGGCACGCCATCGGCAGCGCCCACGACCGTGCCCTCGAGTTTCAACGTGGCCTGGCCCGCGTCAACTGCAGCGAGCGTGGCCTCGACGCCGCCCGATTGCACGGTGTCGATGGCGAGCAGGCCGGCTGCGAGGTCGCCGGGCAGCTTCCACGAGTCGCCGGCGGCGACCGGGTGATCCGGCCGCAAGCCGTCGATCAGCAGCGGATCGAAGGGGATGTCGAGCAGCTCGGCTTCGTCGCGTGACAGGAAGCCTGCGCTCAGGTAGGGCCGGGGTGTGGTGCCTTCGAGCCGCACCAAGACATCGCGGGCGTCGGCGGCGAGTTGCTGCCCCGCGCGGCGGCCCTCGATCTCGATGGCTGCGCGAGCGGTGGTGTACCGCCTGGCCACGGTGTCGCTGCCGCTGGCGGGCAGCGCCTGTTCGACGAACTCGAACTGGCCGTCGAGCGTGATCGGCCGCCGGACCGGTTCAGCCCCGGCGGATGCGGTGGCGAACAGTTCGCCCCGCACCTGGAGCCGCAGCTCGACGACGCTCGGGCCCCCGGGCTCGGCTGCTCGCCCAGCCGTAGCCCATGCCAAAACCAGTCCCACCCAGGCCAGCGGAGTCGTTCGCAGCATTGTCGGTGATCCTTCTCGGTCGTTGAACGCGCTGGGCAACGAGTTTCGCCCCAGCCAGGGCCCCCCGGCAGACGCGGGGGCTGCCGCCATTGCGCCGGCCGACGCCGGTTCTTCGGTTGGGAGACCAGCCGCCGGTGTTCTCGTTCCCGCCCGAGAGCCTTGTCCGCGGTGTTGCTCGGCCGGCTTTCGCCCGAGGCTGTTATCGGCCTGCGGCAGCGCCGAAATACCGGCAGTCAGTAGCGGGGCTTATGTACCAACTGTCTTTCATCAAAATAGGCTGTTTTCGTCGGGTTTAGCGGCGCGGGTGGCGGCGTTTTGAGAAATTCTTCGACCGGGTTGAAGCCGGTCCGATCGGCCTGTTTATTCCTGTTCTTTCGCCCCTTTTTGCCGAAAAATCAGGGGAAGCGCGGAGTTGGTTTCAAGAAATCGTCTGCGGCCGCGAACCCTTTCCCAAACTCGACCGTATAACTACCCGCCCACGAGATCAGAACGACAAGGCCAGGAGGGCCGGGATCACGTGGGAGTTTGGGTGTCGATTGGGCTCCGGGGAGCCTTGGGCAGTCGGTCGCGTCAGGGGCGTCCGGCAGCTTAAGTCCCCGACAACTGCTGGCATGGATGAGCCGGCCTGGAGGTCAATATTATGCGTTCCAATGAATCTCCTTTCGTGCGTCTCTATGGCGACGGCGATGCCTGCGGCGGAACAGCCGGGGGCGACGTGCATCCGGCGGCCCGCGGGGTTTCCGACGGCGGCTTGGCCGTGCCTGCCGGCGAGCAGGTGCTCTCGATCGAGGATCTTGCCAGGCACTTCAACGTCTCGACCAAGACGATCTCGCGATGGCGCGATCATGGCCTGGTTGCCCAGCGGTATGTGGTCGGTGGTCGGCGCCGGGTCGGCTTTCTTGTAGGCACCGTCGAGCGGTTTATCCGCGACAACCCGCTGCGCATCGAACGGGGCAGCCGGTTCAGCCAGCTTTCCGACGAGGATCACGACAAGATCATCGCCTGGGCCCGCCGCCTGGCCTTGGCCGGGGCCTGCCCTGCCGATGTGCATCGGAGAATCGCGGCTCGGCTAGACCGCAGCGTGGAGACGATCCGTTACACACTCAAGCGGCACGACCAGGACCACCCGGAACTCGCGGTCTTTCCGGCGGTCGATGGCCGGCTGCGGCCCGAGACATGCAGCCGGATTTTTCAGCAGCATCTCCGGGGTGAGGATGTCGAGTCGATCGCCCGTCGCTATCACCGCTCCAAGGCCAGCATCTACCGTGTGATTCTGGGCCAGCGGGCCGAGCAGGTCAGGCAACTCCCGCTCGACTTCATGCCCAATGCCCTGTTTTCCCGCACGAGTGCGGAAAAGGTGGTCAATCAGCCCTATCCGGGCAGCGAAGACGCGACGAAGCGGGTGCGGAGGCCGGCTGGGTTGCCCGCGTACCTGGCGAGCCTCTACGAGGTGCCGCTGCTGACGCGGGAGCAAGAGGTGTGGCTGTTCCGGAAGTTCAACTATCTCAAGCACAAGGCGGTCAAACTCCGCGAGGCGCTCGATCCCGAGCGGCCCAATGCCCGGCTGATGGATCAGATCGAGAGGCTCTACGGGGAGATCGTGGAACTCAAAAACCGGATCGTGCGGGCGAACCTCCGGCTCGTGGTCTCGATTGCGAAGCGGCGGGTGTCTCCCGGCGACAGCTTCTTTGACTTGGTGAGCGACGGCAACATGTCGCTGATCCGGGCAGTGGAAAAGTTTGACTATGCCCGAGGCAACAAGTTCAGCACCTACGCGTCGTGGGCGATCATGAAGAACTACGCCCGCACGATCCCCGACGAGCACAAACGGCGAGACCGGTTTCGGGCCACCGACATCGAGTTTCTCCAGACGGCGGCCGATCGGCGCGAGGACGAGTATCAGGTGCGTCTGGCGGCCAGTGACCGGATGCAGCAGGTGGGCCGGTTTCTCGACCGACTCGACTCCCGCGAGCAGACGATCATCATTCGCCGTTACGGGCTCGACCACGAGCGCGAACCGCAGACCCTCAAGGAGGTCGGCTCCGCCCTGGGTGTGACCAAGGAACGGGTCCGGCAGATCGAGGCCAAGGCCCTCGAGAAGCTGCGCGAGGCGGCCGCCGCCGAGGCCATGACGCCCGAGTTGGAGTGACGTCGGAGCCCGGGCGAGCGGTTCGGGGTGCGGGGGCGACGGCTACGCATGGCAGGCCGGAGCCCGCCGGGGTATCCTCGGGAGCATGGTGATCACCCCCTTGGCCGTGGCGATGGTGCGTGTTTTCTCAGGCGTTTTGGCGGTGTCCGCTGCCTGGGCGGTGGCAGGCATGGCGAGTGCCAGGGCGTTTGACGGCTGGCAGGGCATGCGGGTGGTTCAGCTCGATGGCCGGGCGGAGCGGATGCTCGTGGCCGACCTGGGCGGCGACGGTCGCGACGACGTTGTGGTCGTCAATCCGCGGCAGGCACGGCTCGACATCTATCGCTGGCTGCCGCCCCTGGAACGCACCCGCGAGGATGTCACCGATGCGGACCGCCCCAACGAACTGCCGCTGGCCGCCGACTGGTCGCGTGGCGAGGTCGCCATCGACGAGCTGCCGCTCGATGCCGCGGCCCATGACATCGATGGCGACGGCCGACTGGAGTTGCTCGTGCTCACGAGCCCCTCCAATCGGATCTCCATCTATACGCAGGCAAAAGGCAAGAGCGTCGATGCGCGGGGGGCGTGGCAGAAGACGGGCGGCTGGAACCTGCTGACGGGCAAGCCGACCGGCCGGCGCGGAAGCCTGTTGGTCCGCGATCTTCCGGGCGGGCGGCACGAACTGCTTGTCAGCTGTGAGGAGGGCATTCAGCGGCTGCCCTTGGAGCGGACTGGCCGAGCCGAGTGGCTCTCGCCCCGCGAATCCCGCGGCCGGATCGACTGGCAACTCGCCGACCTCGACGGCGACGGCGATGCCGACCTCGTCGAATGGTCGAACGTGGCCCGGCAGGTGATCCGCTGGTTTCCCTGTGATCCCTCCGGCAGTCTGCTGCCGGCCCAGACGCTGCACGACCGCCCGATCGACGGATTTCAAACCGCGTCCGGCCCGGCGGGGGCGGCCGAGGTCATGCTGCTCGGCGGCAGCGACAAGGGGGTGGTGCGGCAATATCGTCTGAAGCGGGGCGAGGCCAGCGACGTAGGTCGGCAGGACGCCTTGCCGATGGCGGCGCCGGGCCGGCGGGGCTGGAGCGGCATCGTCCTCGACGGGGAGCCGGCGATCGTGGCGGTCGACGCGGCCCAGCCGCGGCTGCGGGTGCACCGGCTCACGCCCACGGGTTGGTCGGCGGAGGAGACCTTTCCGGCGGTGGGCGGCATCAAGGCGGTGGTGGCGCCGCCGGCGGCCTCCCGCGAGGGGCTGCTGCTGGTGTGGACCAAGGACGCCGCCGACCTGCACCGCTGCCGCTGGGAGAACGGCCGGCTCGGTTATCCACAGCCCTGGGTTCAGGAGGGCAAGGATCGCCGCATTCTCGCGCTCGATACGGTCGGCTCGACCGTCTGGTGGGCCCAGCGGGTGGGAAGTGATCTGGATCTCTTCGTCTGGCCGGCGAATGCTGCGGAGCCGGTGAAGACCCGCTACGAGGGGCTCGGCCCCAAGGTCGAGAAGGTGGTCTGGCTCGGCGACGACATGCTGCTCGTGCAGGATGCCTTCGCCAGCGGAGCCCGGCTGGTGCGGCTGGTCGAGGGCCAGCCGGTGGCGACGGCGCCCGCGCTCCTGGCCAAGGCCGACCTCGACGAATATCGACTGCTCGACGGGCCCGACGGCCCACGGCGAGCCAGACTCACCGACGGCGTGCTGCAGTGGCTAGGCGACGACCTCCATCCGGTCGATCAGGTCATGCTCGGTGACGGTCAAAAGATCGCCTCCTACCTGCCCGTCGCGGGGGAGGCGGGCCAGGCCTGGGCGCTCGAGCGAGACGGCGCGTTTCTGCACCGGCTCGCGGCCGACGACGCGGGGGTGATGCGGCCGGCCGAGACGGTCAAGCCGCCGGCCGGGGCTGCGCTCGAGGGCGACCCGGTGCTCGGCGTCGTGCTCGTCGACAAGGACCGGATCGTGCGGCTCGCGCGGGGCGAGCCCTGGGAGCTCGAACTCCGCGAGAGCGTCGACGGGCGGGTCGGCCGCCGCAGCGGTGTGAGCGAGTCCACCATTCACCGGATCATGGCCACCGACGTCGATGGCGACGGAGGCGACGACCTGCTGCTCTGCGACGATCGGCGGCATCAGCTGACGGCGATGCTCAGGCAGCCCTCGGCCTCCGCGGGCGCAGCGAAGCTCGAGCGGTCGGTGACCTGGAAGGTGTTTGATGACCGGAAGTACCCCTACGACGGCGGTGAGTCGCAGGAGATGGTGACCGAGCCCCGCTGGGTCGCAGGCCTCGACGCCGACGGCGACGGCGTCCACGACCTGGCGATCGTGAGCCAGGACCGGCTGCTCCTCTACCTGGGCCGGGACACCATGGAGCGGGATGCCATGACCCGCGAGGTGATGGAACCTGTCGCGAAGGGGAAGCCATGAGGCCGTTCGTATTCGCCCTGGCGGCGGTCATGATCCTGGCTCGGGCATCCGGCTGGGCCGCGGAGCCGCCGGCCGCTACTCCGGTGCCGGCCAAGCCCGCCGCGATCGTCACCGTGACCCTTGTCGGGGGCGGCAAGGTGACCGCCACGCTCCTGCGGGAGTCGGAGGAGGGCGTGGTGCTCGACCTGGGCTACGAGGTCTTGCAGATCCCGGCCAAGCGGGTACTCGACGTGCGCCGAGAAGACGAGGCCGACGAGCCCGCCCGCGCGGCTGAGCGGGGCATCTTCCGCACCGGCCGGCTCGAGGCCCGCGAGGTGCCCGAGCTCGTCAAGCGGTTCGGCGAGGCCGTGGTCATGATCCGCAATCCAGCCGGGCTGGGCACGGGCTTCCTCACCAGCCGGGAAGGCCATCTCGTCACCAACTATCACGTGGTCGAGAACCACACGCAGTTGCGGGCCACGATGTTTCGGCGCTTGGCCGGCGCCGGGCAGGCCGGGTTTGAAAAGCTGGAGTTTCGCAAGGTGAAGATCGTGGCGCTGCAGCCGCTGCGGGATCTGGCGCTGTTGCAGCTTGATGCCGCCGAGGCCGGTGGCCGGCTGCCGGAGCCGGTCGTGATCAACGACCGTGACGATCTGCGGGTCGGCGACATGGTGTTCGCGATCGGCAACCCGCTGGGCATGGAGCGGAGCGTGACGCAGGGGATCGTCAGCAGCACCACCCGCACGATCGACCAGCTGCGGCTCATCCAGACCGACGCCGCCATCAATCCAGGCAACAGCGGCGGCCCGATCTTCAATGCCCGGGGCGAGGTGGTGGCGGTGGCCTGCGCGGGGGCGGCGGTGTTTGACGGCCTGGCCTTCGGGATCCCGGCCTCGGAGCTGATCGACTTCCTGGTCCACCGCGACACCTATCTGTTCGACGAGTCACAGCCGCAAAACGGCGTCACCTACCTGCCGCCGCCGTACCGGCCCGGGGAGTCGCCCGCCGGGGCGGCTCCCTGACGTCTTGACACCATCTCCGAGGGCATCATGCCGCGCGTGCTGCGAGGATCTGCGGCCGGAATCACGGTCGCCGCGATCGTGATCGGTTGGGCGCTTGGGTTCGCGTCGACCGGGCGGGCCGAGGAACTGCGGCCCTCGTGGGAGTGCCTGCCGGCCGACACCGCAGTGATGGTGCGGCTGCCGAAAGCGGCGGAGTTTTTCGAGGCCATGCGGGCGAGCACCCGGTTCGGCGCGATCGCCCTGCGGCCCGAGCGGCTGGAGGGGCTGTGGCGGATGCTCGTGGAGCAGGCGGGCGAGGCCGTGGGCACCGGCGGCGACGCGGCCTGGGCATCGTCGCCGGCCGACTGGGAAAAGTCGCTCGAGAAGTACGGTCTCAAACCGGCCGACCTCGGGGCTGCCTTCACCGGAGACGTCGGCGGCGGGCTGGTCGTGCGCCGGCGGGAGGGCGACCTGCTGCCGCTGGCGATGGGGCTGGCCTGGGCTGAGCCGGGCGCGGAGGTGGCCGACCGGGTGATGGCCGCGGTCAAACAGCGGCTCGAGGAGGGGGGCGACGGCGAGCAGGCCGCCCCTGCCGTGCGGCGCATCGATCTGGAACTCGCCGGGCACGAGGTGATTTCGGTGGTGGTTCCAGTGATGACGCTCGATCTCGGCGAGGTCGACCAGGCCCCGTTGTCGGGCGATGCCGACAGTGACGAGGGAGATCCGGGTCGGGCGGGGGAGCGGCTCAAGGACCGCCTCCGCGCGGCCAAGCCCGTGCAGACCGGTCAGACGCATGTGTTTTACGCTCGGCTGGGTGGCCGGTTGCTGTACGGCACGACGTTTCCGGGGGCGGCAGCCGCAGGCAACGGGCCGCCCGACTTCGACACCCTGAGCGGCGGCGACGAGGCCCAGCAGATCTTCGGCGGTTTTCTCGCCGCCCATGCCCACAACGACGAGCCGGCGCTGGCCCGCGTGCTCCGCGAGCCGGCGCTGGCCGCGGCCGCGCTCCCAGGCCTGCCGTTGGTCGAGGCCGTGGTCGTGCCCCGCGTGTTGGCAGCTGAGGAGCCCGGAGCCCAGGCCGCGACCCGGCTGGCTCAGGTCGGTCTCGACGATGTCGGGGGCATCGCTTGGCGGCAGGCCTTTGCGGATGGCTGCTGGCGGTCGACGATCGCCGTCACCTTGCCCGCGCCCCGGCACGGCATGCTGGGCATGCTCGATCAGCGGTGCGATGCCTGTGACATGCCGTCGTTTGTGACTCGTGAGGCAGTCGATTTCATGCAGATCTCGCTCGATCTTGGGGCCGCCTTCCGCACGGTGCGCGAGGTGCTCGGTGGCGATGTCTCCGCCGAACAGCTGACCAACATGCTCAACGTGGCCGACGTGCAGGCAACCACCTGGCTGGGGGCCGACGTGGCGACCGTGCTCACGGGGCTGGGCAGTCGCCACTGGGTCATCTCCTTCCCGCCGCGAATCGCCGCTGCCATGGCTGAGGCGCGGGCCGGCCGAGACGAGGACGAGGGCGAGAGTTTGCCGTTTGACATGCCGGCCGCCGACAGCCTGGCGATGATTTGGGAAGTGGCCGACGAGGCGCTGATCCTCAAGCTCCTCACCCAGCTCGCTCCGCTGGCCGGCGGCGAGATCAAGGAGGAGCAGGGTTTCCCTGGGCTGCGGCTGCCGGGCAACGTCGCAGTGTCTCTCGGCCGCCGACACCTCGTCTTGGCCGTCGGAGCGGGCACCCTGGAGAAGGTGCTGACTTCGATTCGCAATCCTCCCACAGGTGAGGTGTCGTGGCGGGAGAGCGCCGTGTTGCAGCGGGCCCGCGGCCTGATCGACCTGCCCCCGGCGCGGATGTTCGCGGTGGGCGACGCCTCGGCCACCGGCGGGATCCTCGGCTCGCTCCGCGAGTTTGTGGCGGCACTTGAGCCGGGGGACGTGGAGCGGGAGTCACGGGAGCTGCTCGCGGCCGGGCAGAAGTTGCTGCCGACGGCCGCCGAGATGGATGGGATGTTCGGCGTCAGCGCCACGGTGCTCAGGATGACCGACGACGGCCTGGTGCTCGAGTCGGCCTGGGAAATGCCCGCGCCCTGAGGGCGTTCAAGGGCTCGCGCGCGGAAACCGGTTTATGCGGAGCGAAGCTCCGCGGCTACGGCTGGTTTTGGCGGAGCGGAGCTCCGCGGCTACGGCTGGTTTTGGCGGAGCGGAGCTCCGCGGCTACGCGGCGGCCCGTCGCTGTGTCACTGCGCGTGGGCGGCGGGCACCACGCCCGAGGTGCGGCGGCTGCCGGCGCGGGGCTGGCCGACGTCGTCCGGACCGATCTTCGAAAGCGTGGTGCCCTTCTTTTCGACGGCCTTGCCCTGGCCCGGCGCGGTCGGAGCCTGGCTCGTGCCGGCGAGGAAGTTGTCGATCGAGGCCGACTCCCGGAGGTGGGAGAAGTGCCGGGCCATCTCAATCCGCTGCTTCTTCTCGAAGATGTCGTCGTAGAGCTCGTCGCGGACCTCCTCGGATGAGACCTTGGCAGGGTTCGTAAAGCCCTCGCAGAAGATCACCATGAAGCGGTCGGCGATCTGGACCACACCCGAAAGCTCGCCCGGGGAGAGCGCAAACACTTCCCGCTCGAGGGTGGGCTGGCCGCCGAACCGCTGGATCGGCGGCACCTCCCCCCGCAGGGCGCGGGTGGTCGGGTCGACGGAGTAGGTTTCGGCCAGCGCACCGATCGCCTCGGCCGTGGGGTTCTTGCGGGCCAACTGCCAGACCTCCTGGGCCCGGCGTTGGCTGTCGAGCACGATGATCCGGCACTTCGCACGCGGGCCGAAGGTGGCGGAGAAGGCCTTGTCGAGATCTTCCTTCAACACCGGCACCCCGCCCACCAGCTTCTTGAGGGCGACGCTCGGCCAGACCACGTCTTCCATGTAGTGCCGCAGCGGGATCTTCTCCTCGCGGGTGACCCGCTCGAGCCAGGCGTCCACGTCGGGCGATCCGTCGTTGCGCTTGAAGCCCATCGACGTGGCTGCCCGAGCCACCTCGGCATCGAGGTCGGCCTGCACGACGCCCTGCCGTTGCCGCGTGAGGGCCTGGCCGATCAGCGTGCGGGTGATCAGGATCTCGAGCACGTCCTGGCCGTGCCGCTCGACGGTGATGTCGCGAACGTTTTCGACTGTGATCGTTTCCCCGTTGACCAGCGCCGCCGCGCTCGGAGTGGCCTGCGACCGGACTGGATCGTTGAGCACGTTCTCGATCCGGCTGGCATCCTGAATCGCCCGAAACACCTCGGTCGAGGCCTGGCGGCTCTTTCGCTCGCGGAGCTCGGCGGCCAGACCCGCCGTGGCATCGGCGAGCGTGACCTCGGCTGCGGGCAATCGGCCCTCACACTTGATCACGATAAACTGATCTGCCACCTGGACCACCGGTGAGATCTCGCCGGGCTCGAGCGCGAAGGCGGCCCGGTCGAAGGCTGGGTCGCCGGAATGGAGTCGAATCGGCTGCACCCAGCCGTTGGCGCTGGCGCTGCCCACGTCCACAGAATACTGGCGGGCCAGCGCTCCAAACTCGTCGGAGGCCGCGACCGCCTTGACCCGGAACTTCTCCGCCTCGTCACGGGTACGAGAGGCGATGATCCGGGCCTTGATGGCCGGACCGAAGCGGGTCTCGTAGGCGGTGCGGATCTCCTCGGGGCTCGGCTCGCCGGCGTCGCGGGCGAGGATTCGCAGGGCGAGCATCGGCCAGACGATGTCAGCGGCGTACTGTTGGGGCTTGATGCCCCGCTCCTTTTCAATCAGTTCCAGCCACTTGTCGGTGGGCACGCTGAAACGCTTGGCCATGGCGTCAATCTCTGCCGTGACGTCGGCGGGGGTGATGGTGACTCCCGCCTTGCGGCAGGCCTGC
>Ga0247833_1005495_pt1 | contig 14737 bp, 9 predicted proteins | sample LaCruzMarch2015__7_FD_187117 | JGI IMG/M metagenome (GOLD analysis project Ga0247833, IMG submission 187117) | Freshwater microbial communities from meromictic Lake La Cruz, Castile-La Mancha, Spain - LaCruzMarch2015_8m | ecosystem: Environmental > Aquatic > Freshwater > Lake | place: Spain...
CGAACGAGTTCGCGAAAAGAAAGAACGCTTCCCGATCAGCTCAGGCATCCCGACTATCTCTCGCGACCGACGCAAGACTACACCACAGTTATTGCTGTTCGCCCGGTTTTGTCAGGAAAATTGCCTCGATTCCAAACTCCGCCATCCAAAATATGCACCAAATTCCTGTTGCAGCCGAAGAGTTGTTAGATTCAGAAGGTAACGAATCTATCGGTTGGCAGAGGCGGAAATTTAATGTTCATCTGTCGCCCAAGCCCATGCCGAAAAGGGACTGTTGCGGGGTCACAGGATGTGGTCTTCGTGTATGCCAAATGGTGCTACCAACAGTGGCCAGCTAAGGGAGTATGTGACAATGAACAATAAACGTTCGCTAGCTGTTGCCGTCGGCTTATTATTGACTCTAAGCAACGGCTGTCGTTCCGTTCTGCCATCGGAGCAACCAAGTCGCATTTGGGACGCGTACACGGAACAGAAGATGGGATTCACAGGTTTCCAGTCTGTGTATTCCCCATCGATTCCTTGCCCAACGCGTATGGTGCATCCGGTCCATTCTACGGTTGGTCCTACGGTGCAATGTAGGGGGCGGTGAGACCTTGCCCTCGCTGGACGACCTTGGTCATTCCATTGCGAGTCTCTTGAATGAGTTCCGAGAATGGGTCGCCGCTGTAGCAGACTTCGCCAAAGAAGGCGAACACTTGAGAGTCTTCGGTGACGAACATCGGCGCAAGTGTACCTGCCGTAGTGGTGTAGCTAAAGCCACCATAAATTTCACTAACCCCTCCGTTGGATGTTCTTAGGAGAGTACCACCGCGTTCGGTTTTGTACCCAAGAACCCACAGCCTGCCACCAGCATTGGTAACGTGCGTCCCCTCGTTCTCCACATTCAGTTGCCGAGCCCACAACGATTGGTTCTGCTGCAGGACCAAATCATCGGTGGTCACGTCGTCTAAAAAAAGTTCTCCAACCCGTTTGCATTGGATCACTTTTGGTCCCAGGCTTTTGAGCACGACCGTTCGATTCGTATCGATCAGAATTCCGCCTCCGAGATGATCCAGATGTTCGATGGTTACCACGGGTGCTGCCCCCTCTTCGATAATCAAGTCAGGCGTTACTCGGCGATGGTAATCGATCCAAGCCCCCACACCCAGCAACCGCTGCACATTCCCACGGATGCGCAGTGGACTTTCAAGATTATAAAATCCAGGGAGAAAAATCGTCTTCGCGCCCGAATCCAACGCCTTTTGAATGGCCAAGGAAGAGTCTTTTTCGCCCGTTGGATCGGCTCCAAAATCATTCACATTAGCCCAATTCGCGATCGGGTCCGCTTCCAATGCTGGTGGTTCCTTGACGGTCAATCGCGGCGGCAACGTCGTTAAGCCAAAGGGATTGGTCGCTTCATGGGAACTGTAAGCGATCACTTTGGGACCGAGGCTACCTGGCTTGTCTGCCCCTTGAATCCGAAGGGCAGCGAAAGAATCTGGCGATGGAGTATCCGCGATAGCTCGGGAGTAGCCTGAGGTGGTTGTGTCGCGGACATGAATTCGACCATGATTGTAGTTGATGATGGCTGGCACCGAGGCCGCTTGTTTGTTCCCTTGAAGATTCGAATCGACCAAACAAAGCACACCATAGGTCTTAATGGCGGGCACCGCGTTTTGACTTAATAGGGATCGAATGCTGATCGATTGCCCTTCATTTTCCAAACCCAGGCTCCGTTGATTGCGAAGGGTGATGTGTTCGAAGGTTTGGCCGTTGACCGCTCGCGCGCAGCTGATACCTCGATCAAAGCCTTGCACTTCACAATTTTTGACCAGCAGAGGGCCATTCATATCGCGATGAGCGAGATCGAGGCCGATCAAGCCACTTTGCTTTTGGGCGAGGAAGCGGCAATTTCGAACTGCTCCATAGTTATTCGAGTAGAACTGCAAGGCGATGGCACCGGGATTGTCAGCCCCCACATCATACGTCAAGTTCTCTACATAATTATGGAACCAGTCGGCGGAACCAAACCCACCGCACCACATCATGCTTTCTGGCTTTGCAGGGTCTGTAAATGTCTTGTCCTTCAGCTTGATGATGGTATCCAAGCTGTTGTGTCCGAGCAGGTAGTTTTTGCCCCAAGCTTCTCTCCCTGCGCTGTTCTGTTTGGACCACAGCAGCGTGCGAGAAATGAGATAAGTCCCTTTGGGAAAGTAAAGAACGCGATGCATTCCCATGATGTCATTGAGCGCCGTTTGGATCGCGTTGGTGTCATCGCTTATCCCGTCACCCTTTGCATGGTAAGGAGATTTTGTCACATCCACGACTGCATCGCACGGTGGCAATTCAGCGATCGCGGAAGCATCCAATACGACACCTTCCTTACGGAAAACCGAGTCCATACGGGAAGCAGTGCCATTTTCGCTAGAAGAGCTTTGCCCTATTGATCGGTTCGTCACGGCACAAATCAAGGTGAGGCAGGCAATCAGAATCAACCAACGGCGATTTGGGGGCTGGTACAAAATAGACTCCGATGGCGAAAATAGATAGTTGCTGGGCTTCCATGAGTATAACGAAGTGGTTTGCCAGTAATGCGGCAAAGCACCACGAAGAAGAACACATCAACTCAGTAAACCTTACTCCTGCACCGCAAATACGGTATTGGTACCTGACCTACGTGATTCGAGTACGAGTACCATTTCATTAAGTACGAGTACGACGGAAAGCCACATTGCGTAACTCGGCTAAGGGGATGCGTCGTCCGTAACGCAGCTAGCGCCTGCGGCTCAGTTGGGGGCGTTTTGGTCTGGGGCGTCGTTTTTGACGGGTTCTTCTCCGGCGGGTGGTTCGGCAATCGGAGAGGTTGGACTTGGGGTCAGCGAGTTAGAGTCCGGTGGGGCCGTTGGCTGAGTTGCTTGCTGACTGCGAGCTGCTTCCATCTTTTGGCGTTGTTCTTCGATCAAGGCTTTCACTTTGACAAGCAGTTCGCGTTGCTGTGTGGCTTTATCGGTTTCCCCTTGTTTATCGAGCAACGCGATAAGCTTCTCACGCGTTTGCACTCGGCCGGCTCCTTGCACCAATGCCTTTTCGTAACTTTCTACTGCCTCTTGCGTTTTGCCTGCGGCCTCAAAAATATCACCTTGGCTATCCAGAAATTCGGGAAAGTTAGGAGCGATCGTGACCGCTCTTTGGATCATTTCCAATGCTTCGGGCAACCTTGGTGTTTCCAGCAATGTAAAGATCATTGCTAAGTTGTTGATCGCAAGTGTCATATTTGGGAGCTCGGCAAGAACAACTTCGTACTGTTTGATCGCCGAATCAAAATCTTGAGTCTTAAACGCATACTCCGCAAGCAGAAGTCTAGCCGAGAAGGACGTACCACCAACAGCGATCTGAACGCGTAACGAATCCAGCACGGCGGAATTTTTTCCTGATGTGGAGATAGACAGCATCGACAACTCTTCTTGGACTGCAATATTGGTTGGATCCACGACGATTGCGAAGTTGAGCAGATCCAAATTGACTTTCACTTGGCCTTGAGTAGCCGCTGCGGTCTGCCGAAACTTCAAGCGGTAGGCATCGGACAATGCCCGTCGCAATGCACCGGAATCCGGTCTTTGCGCAACCCCTGTTTTCAACAGGTCGATGGTTTGATCGAGTCGTCCTGTTTGCGCGAAGCCTTGGGCCGAAACGATAATATTTTTGTCTCCTTGTTCTCCCGCAAACTTGTCCTTCAGGCTCTCATAAATCAAGTCGGCAGCAGCCCTTGCTTGACCCACCATCCCGTTCCGGTTGTAAATGGCGATCGATCCAAGCAAAACGCTTGGATCAAATTTGGCAGCCCGCTTGAGAACTTGTTCCGCTTGCGATATCTGGTCATCGCGCTGCAGCAGTTGTGCGTAAACCACCAACAAAAGTGGATTCACGTCTTCGCGATTCGTGCAATGCCTCAGATGGTGTTTTAACTGTTCTGGGTTGATGGGTTGGCCTTGCTGATTCCGTTGAATCATGTCCGTCGCAAGCCACGAGTGCGCCATGTCAAAACCGCCGAATCGGACGGGCGCAAGGCTTTCCATAATCTGTCGCGCTGCGGACGTTTTTCCAAATCGGGACATTTGAAGAGCAACATAATACAAGGCTTGCTTGTTACTCTTTTCAAGCTGCAGCACTCGACGAAACAATAGATCGACATATTCGGCGCGTTCGACAACCGTCCTTTTATCCCCAGGACTTGGGGCCATCGAATCAACTGTTTGTTCAGCTTTGTTGTCTAAATTCGACGGCGAGTTCAATGAGCCTTCTTTTTCTGTTTCCACTGCGCCTGCGTTGGCGTTGGCTTTCGCTGCAGTCTGTTCGGAAGCGATCTTAGCTTGCTTTTCAGCCTCTTCGATATACCAACGCACTTTTGATTTGTCATCGACAAGCTTTCCTACGCAGACGATGGTCCCAAATCCAAACACCAATAGCAGGACCGGAATCATCGTGAAGGCATATCGCCATTTCCGCGAAAAAATCCAATTCGCATACAGGTCCAACAGATCTCCGGCAACTTGAACGGGAGAGAACTTGAACCAACCGAGAACTCGCTCCCAAAAGGTTGGCGGTGCCGCGAGAAGATCTTCGTCAGTATCTTGTTGTTTAGTACTTTTCTTGTTCATAATAGACTACTTGATCAGACTCAGTGCTGGCATGCTTTGGATTCGAATTCGCTCGAAAATCTCAAGGAAAAAAGCCTCGTACTGTTTAGCTTCCTCATCGGAAATTTCACGACCGGTTTCTAAAAACAATCGCACCCGAAAGCGTCGCTGGGCAATTTCAGCAGTACGATCATTGCTAAGCATTGTAAGGAGCGTGTCACGACTCTTTTGTTCCCGAGGTAATTCCTCACTTATTGGATTTCCGGCTTGATCAAAGAATGCATCCCAGGAATAAGCTCGAATACCAAAGCTGTTCCGCATACTGACCTGTTCCAAAGTCCAGGGTCCTGGAGCATCCCTGGTTTCCTTGGAGGCGTTTTCAATTTCCCAGCCCGAAATCTTGTACGCGTCGACCATTGACGTCCAACTTGCAAATGGAAAATCGAGCGAAACCACGAACTGCGTTTCCCCTGCATTGTATTGCCATAAGCGTGTATGGAGGCCTTGGCTCTTATTCGCATCTTGAATGTTGCTCGAAAAATTCGCTAACTTCAGAGGTCCGAACTGTTCCGGTAATGCTGACTTATCTGGAAACGCATCGATCACATTTTGACTGAGCATCGAATCCTGAGATTGAGGCTGGGGCCGAACAAAAAGAACCCAGAAGCACAATAAGCCCAGGGCTAAACTAGCCGTACTGGAAAGATAAAGACTCCATTGCCACGGAAAACTTAGACTGGTCGCAATATCTTCTTTCTTGTTTTGCAGCTTGGGCCAGGTTACGCATTCCTCATAGACCGCCGTTAGGCCCTGCAATGACTTTTTCGACTTGATGGGTGCAAGGGCTTCCGTGAGTGTAGCGCTGGTCAAAAAGATACAAAGCATGGACATCAAGAATGCTAGAACACTTAACATGATCGCATAGATCCCGCTGCTTGCATCGATCGCCATTGAGTGAAAGAGAAAAGCGATCACCAAGAGCTTTAGGCAGCCAAAAAAGAACGACCAGAAGAAGCTACTCACGATAACCAACATTGCTACCATGGCTGGCTTGCGTTGGTAAACGGTCCATGAAATGGCAAAAGCGGCTAAAGCAAAGCAACTACCGGCATCCGACAACACCTCGATCAAATTCAATTGCTTGCCTTCGATTCTCAAAAGGTTGTACTCCATTACATTTGGAAACTGAACCGCTTCCAGAAAGGCGCTTGTTGCAGCACCGCAAAGACGACCAAGAAACGCTTGAAGTCGGAAGCTCAGCGCCATCGGCAGAGGTACCGTGATAACCAGCAAGGACATTATAGCCAATACACGAGTCCACGGCGTAGCTCCGAAGGCCCCAAGAGCCCAGCCTAGGGACAACAGCACCAAGGCCAAATGAGCGCGAATCGGAGAGACTAGATACATCGCCCACAGTCCAATCGCCGCCCCAATAAGACAGACACCGATTGCAATCTTGGAGCGTGCCGGACCGGGCACTTGCCATTTGCAAGTTGCATATAAAAAACCGAATCCCACAAGAATAGAAATCGGAACGAACTGAAATGAGGGTTGGTTCCAAAGGTCTCGAGCGGCAACGAGCAGGAGCGGCATCAATGCAGCGACAGGCAGAATGAAACCGAACAGAGAGAACCACCTAAGTTCCCGGGCAGTTGGGGCTGGCGATGAAAGTGCGGTCCCCGAGGTTTTACTGAGGGGAACACGATCCACATTAGGATCTGGATCCAAAGGAGAATCATCCCTGTTGTTTGTTGGTTGATCTATTCCTTCGTCCAACAATTTTCCATCCAAATTCATATGGGCACCGAACCACCTACATTCGAAATCGATTTTCCCCCAATCATAATCGCTGAGCAAAATCTGTTAACTCGGATCCTTACCATATTCCCCCAAAATTAACTGGAAGTGTTCTTGGAATCCTTGGGTTTCGCACAGGTCAGTGCGATTACGAAGCAACAAGAGATTGCTCCCGGACGCACCCTCGACTAGCCCAGGGTTAACCTAAACAGGGCGACCTTTTACCGACTCTAACGATTGTAATTGTTGTTCTATTAAAAGCTGTTCCGAATCGGTCAGTGCTTTTCGCCCTCCGTACCGCAGTTCATAGTACAAGTGCGACAACATTTGCGAATCGATCGAAACTGGGAAACGGTTTAGCTTACTGGCCGCCAATTCAAAGAACTCTTGAGGTGTTTGGTCCGTTTTACGTTCGATTCCCAGTCGACGAAGTGCTTTGATCAATCTTTCGTAAAAGTGAACTTTCGATAGAGGCCGGGCGTTTCTCGCGCCTTGAGCCCCACGAAAGGACCATCTTGGGAACAGCCATGAGACGATCCTGGGAGCGAAAAGCCAGAGCAGGACCAGTGCAAAAAACAACGCGAGAAACTGCCAGGAAAACCATTGTTCCGGGGAAAGAAATCCGCCGACAAATCGATTCGATTTCATGCGTTGAAACAGTGCTTGCAATTCTAACCAAAAGGAAGAATACGTCCCTGAGGAAGATTCACCAAAGATGGAAAACATCTTGCTTTGCTTTGACTTATCCATATTCAACACCAGCTCATTCCAGAGATCTTGCATGGCGTCAAACGTTTGCCCGGAGGAAGAACGCAGCATTCCTCCCGCGTTGGAGCCTTCGCCAGCAGGGGTTGGGTCAAGCCGAAGCCATGCGCCGTTTTTGATCCATCCAGGCACGGACGGAAATCTTTTCTTCAGCACATCCACTGGGAAATAAGCTTCCACCCAAACGTGCGCGTGGTTTTGTTGCACCAGAAAATATTTGCCCACCTCGTTGTATTCGTTGGGCCGGAATCCCACGACCATTCGGGTGGGGATCTCGAGCGACCGCAGCAGCAATACCAGCGACGATGCAAAGTATTGGCAATGCCCCTTTCGCTTGTTGAGCAAGAAATCGGCGATAGGATCGAGACGCTTATCAATTTGTCCTGTCAGTGAAAGCGTATAGGTGTAATCAGCTCCGCTTGCAAGATAATCATTGAGAACCATGGCTTGCGTCAATTTGTCTTCGTTGGAGACATCGCGTTCCTTCAGCCAGCGATCTCGAAGAGGTACGATTGACATGAGCGAGCTCGGGAATTCCAAGAGTTGCATGTAAGCATCGTCATTGTATTCCACTTGCCCTGGAAAAGACCTTTCGCGAACGTCGCGCACACTGTCTTCCCACTCGGGCAAAAACATGGATTCTATTCGATCCTTGAAAGCATAGGTAGGAAAGGAAAACCTACGTTTGTAGCTCGAGCTCCTGGCGGATTGGGAAGTATCCACGACAAACCAATCTCGATACGCAACTTGGAAGTCGGTATCAGACGCGCGAGACAATGGGGCGATGACGGGAACGAAAGTACCCAGCCCGTTTTTTTCAACGATATCTACCATGACACGATCCATATTTTTGGCCATCGCATCTGCCATTCCTTGTTCCATTGGTAGATTTTGTATTGCCCTGCGATCTAACGTCAGCGATGCTTCGCCGGTTTGCCATACCCCTCGTCCCGGCCCATCAAAGTATCTGCGCGATACAGTCATCCGGATATACGGAGGCATGCTTGGGCGGTAGTTCTCTTTCGTTTCGGCGTCCCGCATGGACAAACGAAAAACAGGCGCTTCGTTTTGAAGTAAATCGCCAACATGCTGTAGCGAAATCTGATCACTAAACCCAACCTTCGAAGCCGTGGAAACGGCCCCCTCGTAGGTACTAAGATTCACACGCGGCAAGGAGTAAAAATAGACGATCGCGAAGAGAAGGATTGTGAAAGAAAGTGGCAAAACACCTACGAACCAGTTCAGCGGTGAGAAATTTTCAGATCGCTGCCTAACGTTCCAACTCGAAGTAGTGACCGCCGATAAAGAAACGCCCGAGCTTCGCTTCGAGACCAATTGTTCCTTACCCAACCAATGCAGTATCCTGGCCCACACACTATTGGACTCGGTAAGGGACTCAAGATGCCGCATTTGAGACGCATACAAGGCCAATGCGATCAAGGCCGCGCAGCCCACCGTCATCACGGGCACCATCAAGATACCAAAAAGTACGTTGTCGTTTACCAAAGCCGCAACGACTAATTCGAGAAGTAAAAAGACGCCCCATTGCTCGAACACACGCTTCGATTTTCGCTGAAACAATAGCGGCAGTTGAACATAAACTAAGAGATTTCCCACGGCCAAGATCTGATTGCTGGCAGGGTCCCCCAGAAACCCCATAATCGCAACACCCGCACCAGCCAACATACCCAAGTAAACAAACCATTTTGGAAAAACGATCCATTCAAAGCGATCCGTGAAAAACGCTCCCAAGATGGAGCAAAAGAGCACCAAAAGAGGAAGATTCCAGGATCCATGCCCTAACCCAATCATACCCGCAATCATGACGGCAATGATTGAAAAATAGAGCGTTAGTCGGTGGGAGTTGATTTCGTGTGCCATTCCCAAATTCTAGCCGATTTTGAATGCGTGTGAGGCTACTTGCCATCGATCTCCGCAATCAATTCGTCGATTCCAATCCCATATTTCTCCAAGACCGAAGCCAGGATACCTCCTACGTGCTCGCAACGTCCCCGCCGGACGGAACTAGACTTACGAACGGAAGGGACGGTTATTGGCTTTCGCGAAGACGGGCGGACGACGCGACGCATGGTTTGCGTGTCGGATTCAATTCCATTGGTTTCAACACCATGGATGTAGTGCGTTCCGTCGTACTCTTGCGAGCTTTCGGTTCCTAGGTCGGACGAGTCCGGTAAGTCCCAGGAGAACGACTGTTGAACATAAACGGGATGGCAGGATGTGGTGATGGCCATGAGCGGGTCTCGCAATCATTTTCCTAGTTTCTTGAGCTTGGAAACCAACCAAGCCCTTTCGTTACCTACTAGGATCGCGACCTGCGTGACACGTCTGGTCCAACCGAAAACAATTTTAGATTTTGATGCTCATCTAGAACGGTTTTCCGGATCCGCGTGACGATTTAAAAGCTCGCGAAGCACTACCGCAGTTGATTTCGTGGATGCGTTTTTCCAAAAAGAGTGGTTACAATCGAACAGATGTTTCAATCCCAACACTGACGGGTTTGTTGTCGCACGCCTTTCCAAAGGCAATTCGTTGAACAGCAATACCGTTCAATGAGGCACTCAGCTGCAGTGATTTCGTTGAACCGTCAGCCGTAGGCGTACGTGAATGGCAGCAAGTACGCCTTCGGCTGACTGTTAAACAACTAAATCCACAAGTCGTAACCGTTCAGACTCCTCAACTTGAGTAACCATTCATGAAGCAACAAGCCAAAAAAAGGCTCTTTATTTCTACCTTTCGAATCCTCGGTTTCCTGTTGATACTGTCATGGTTGGGAAGCCATACGAGCATTGCATTTGACCGTCCGAATGTCGTTTTGATCGTATCGGACGATCACGCTTGGACCGACTATGGGTTCATGGGACACTCCTCGATTCAAACTCCGAATATCGACCAGTTAGCCAGCAAAAGCTTGGTTTTCCGACGCGGGTATGTCACCAGCAGCCTTTGCTGCCCCAGTCTTGCGAGCATCATCACAGGAAGATACCCGCATCAACACAAGGTTACGTCGAACGACCCACCTATACCGCCAGGAATGAACGATCGCGATTTTTACGGTTCACCATCATTCGCTCAAGGTCGCGAGACGATGACGCAACAACTGGCGGCCGCCAATACGTTGCCGGACATTCTTAGAAAGTTCGAATACAGGAGCTTGCAGACCGGTAAATGGTGGCAAGGTCACTTTTCTCGCGGTGGCTTCACCGACGGAATGACCCAAGGGGGGCGGCATGGCGACGAAGGCCTTTCCATTGGTAGAAAGACGATGGAACCGATCAACTCTTTTTTGGATTCTTGCAAAGCGAGTCAGCAACCCTTTTTGGTTTGGTACGCACCGTTGATGCCGCATGACCCTCACACTCCACCCGATCGCTTGCTTCAAAAGTACGTCAAGCAAACTGACTCGATTCATATCGCTCGGTATTGGGCTATGGTGGAGTGGTTCGACGAAACCGTTGGACAACTGATGACAAGCCTGAAGCAGCGCGAATTAGCAGACAACACCATCGTTATCTATATTGCTGACAATGGTTGGATTCAGAAGCCCGACGGCCCACGATACGCTCCCAAGTCGAAGCAATCTCAATTTGATGGCGGGCTACGAACACCGATCATGATTCACTGGCCGGCTAAGATCGCCCCCAAGATGTCCAACAGTTTGGCACAGTCGATCGATCTGGTTCCAACCATTCGACATGCATTGGGCCTGCCGGTGGACGACTCTCTTCCTGGGATCAACTTGTTGGATGAAGCGGCTGTTGAATCTAGGAAAGCCATCTTTGGAAATTGCTTTACTCACAACTCGAAGGATTTGGAGACGCCAGGCAAAAGCCTGCGATGGCGATGGATGATTGATGGCAACCAAAAGCTGATTGTTCCCAGCGAAGCCAATGAACCGAACGATTCTGTCGCTCTATTCGAATTGGATGTCGATCCCAACGAGACTCGCAATATGGCCTTGGAAAATCCAACGCGCGTTCAAGAACTCCGCTCCAAACTGGATGCATGGTGGAAACCAGAAGACTTGTAATTCCATTTTGCCGTTGGAGGGCTTACCTTGTTCCCGGCCTGATGACACCGCAGATGCCGTATGCTCCTGCTCAGCTTCGGATTGGGAAACTCTGAAACCCGCATTCGACAAGATCTTAGCAAGCCCAGGGCAATGAATCGGCCCGCCCGTGTTTCAGGGTTAGGATTTTGGCTTTCGATACAAAGCCCAAAAAAGATCGTCCCCCGGGTAAAGGACGTTCATTTGGCTCGGGAATACGGTTGCAACGATGCTCGCCAGCCTAGCGAGTTTCGACGTGGCGGACATGTGTTTCAAAAGCGATTTTGCATGGCCTATGTTTAACCATCTGAGGGCTCGTTGGCTTTCAATACATTCAAAGCCAACTAAGTTAGCAGTGCTGGTAAGCGATTTTCGATGAAACCAGTGAAGTACACTTGGTGGAGAATACTCGTGCCATCCCCCCTTCATGGCCGATGCAATCCAACTCTTTCGATCCCAAGTTTCTACCAGCAGAATCCCGTTGGGATTGAGAATCTTGTAGGCAAGCCTGTTGCTCTAGATAATTCGTATAGCCAGCGCCACCTCCTAAAAAATAGGCGTCCGAATACGTTTGTGCGACATGGTTTTGTGAGATGGGAGAGGAAAGAAACTGGTGTCCGCAAGAACTGCACTGGGCAATCTTGAATCCTCGTACAACAAGAGCATCGTTCGCGACACTGCCACATTAGATGCAGGAATCCACTTCGGGATCGGCCGGAGAAGGTCTTTCGGGCATCATGGAATCAAAAACCTCTGTGCGCGAAAATGATGGGTGAATCATGGAAAAAGGAATTCTGTGGATTCGCTGAACTGCCTCCCGGGGTTGCTGCGGGGGCGATTCTGGCAGGTGAAGTTGAATCCACCCGATCCATCTCGAAAAGAGGCAACGCTAGCGAATCTGGCTCTTAAGGCACAATTCAACTATTGGGTCTCAGTAACACTATTGCTTGTTATTCAAGATTGCCTTTATACTCCTGCGGCCCGAGTAGGCCTGCGCGATGGATGCGCGCTGGGTGACTTCTTTTCAGCGGTTGCCGATACCATTCAAGGACGAATGAAATGAAAACACTACCGATATTGTTGATCGTATTTGCGTTCGTGTTTGCGTGGACTTCATTCGCTCAAACTCAACCGCCCAATAGCAACAGCTTCCAGCCATACACTCCTCCAGTCGTGGGTGGATTGCCGCCGAACGCAAAAAATTTGGAGCAGCCTGTTTTCGTTGCCGACCGAGGGGCAGGCAGCATGCCCCCCGAAGTCTCGGATTACAGCATGCCGAGCGCGGAAGACATGGGTTTTGACGAATCCAGCGCCGTGCCAGCGATTCAGGACATGGCCATATTTCAACCCGGCACTTTGGTTGCAGTCGTTGGGGAAGAACCCATTACGATCGGCGATCTTGTTTCACCTGAAAAAGTCACGCCAGAGATTCTTGCCAATCCTCAGTTTGAAATGATGCTTCGCAAGTGGATTGTGGAAACCATTGACCGAAAGGCCATGGCTCAACGATTCGTCAACGACAAAGTCAGCGGCAAGCCGTTGAAAGAACGAGCCCAAGCGAGAAAGCAGATTGAGCTTCAAACGACCAAGATTTTTTACCAAAAAGTGGTTCCAGCCCAAAAGGAAAAAATGAAATGCGTCTCCGACCTTGAGTTGGAGGAGAAGCTGGCGGCCATGGGCAAGTCGTTATGGTCGTTGAAGCGCGAGTTTTCAGAATCGACATGGGCTGGCGAGCACATGCGTGAAAGCGTCCAGGAGAAGCCACAGGTCGAACTTAGCGAGATGCAGGACTATTACAACGACAATCTGGAATCCTTCAAGCGGCCTGCAAAAGCACGCTACCAAATCATGTCAGCTGTCTTCACGAAGTATCCTAGCCGCGAAGCAGCTTACCAAGCGATTGTCGAAATGTGGAACGACGTCTTCGTTGGTGGTGCACCTTTTGACGCCGTCGCGAAACGCAAGTCGACTGGCTTTCATGCCTCCGAAGGAGGGCTATTCGACTGGACCACTCAGGCTGCACTGAAAAGCAAAGTGATCGATAAAGCTCTGTTTGAAAACCCTGTCCGAGGTCTCAGTCAGATTCTTGAAGATAGCGATGGCTTTCATTTTATCGAAGTTCTTGAGCGAAAGAACGAAGCTGTTCAGTCGTTTCAGGATTCTCAAGTGGAGATTCGAAAAACGCTCTCCGATGCCAAAGCCAAAAAACAAAAAACGGACTTCATGAAAAAGGTTCGGGAAACGACACCAGTTTGGACGAAATGGCCTTCCGACATTCCGGGCTCCAAGGACCTAACCGAGTACCTGCAATAGGACATAATGGATTGTGGGAATGAGGATACAGAACGTCAGTCCTTTCGACCGAGGGAACTTGTGCTGCGGATTTCTTTCCCAGGGCTTGGTCGACAAGGCCCAACAAGAACTTGAGGCAGCATGGCTGACCACTTGGTCTGCGCGAGCCTCGGTCTGCGTATTGCTGCTGTTCTTTAGCACTTGCTTCGTTGAAAATGCGGACGCAGCGGGCGGTGGTCGCATGGCAGACGGCGAATTGCATGCGTGCCAAGCAGTCACGGTGGATCAAGCGTGGGCGGTCGGTGATCGAGGTTTGATTCTGGCCACCAACGATGCCGGCAAGACCTGGACCATTCAAAATCAGCGTTCGGATATGGCGTTGCATGCGTTGCACTTCGCGAACCTCTTGCAGGGATGGATTGTTGGCGGCACGATCGATCCGAACACGGGTGGAAGTTCAGGTACAGTTCTAGCAACCACGGACGGCGGAACGACTTGGCAGACCACCGTTTCGAATCTGCCTCGATTGACTGGTATGCAGTATCTTGGGCCCGATCATCTACTTGCATGGGGGGATTGGTCGAATCTTTATCAATCTTCGCTGTTTGAATCGATGGACGGTGGAAAGTCCTGGTCCTCCAGGCCGGTGCCATGCAGCCATATTCAAGCCGCAGCCGCAGACGTGAACGGAACGCTGGTTCTAGTCGATCGGACCGGTCGAGGGTATCGAACGGGCGACGGTACGAATTTCCAACCCCTGTCACTTCCGCTAAGCCCGCTTGAACCGATACGCTTCTGCAAATGGATCGAAGGGGTTTGGTGGTTGGGTGGGGACGCGGGGCATCTGTATCGATCCCAAGATGCAGCTTCATGGCAAAAGTGCAAGCTTCCTGGAATTGCTTCCGACCATCAGTGGCTTTCGCTTCGTGACATTGCCGTCATTGGAAAAAAAGGGTGGGTCGTAGGGAATCCTGGCAACGTGATATGGACAACAGAAGACCAAGGGGACACTTGGTCTGTTCGCAAAACAGACAGCGTGACCATGAATCGCGCAGTATCTGCTTTGAATGCGGACGTTCTCATGACATGCGGTTCCTTTGCCTCCATCCGAGCAAGTCGTAACGGCGGCAAGGCATGGTGGCCTCTGCATCAATCGGGTTCTCGTGCCAGTGTTCTGAATATCGCGAGCACCAGCTCGAGC
>Ga0247833_1005496_pt1 | contig 14734 bp, 17 predicted proteins | sample LaCruzMarch2015__7_FD_187117 | JGI IMG/M metagenome (GOLD analysis project Ga0247833, IMG submission 187117) | Freshwater microbial communities from meromictic Lake La Cruz, Castile-La Mancha, Spain - LaCruzMarch2015_8m | ecosystem: Environmental > Aquatic > Freshwater > Lake | place: Spain...
AGAAGAAAGAAGATTGATGCGTGATTGATGTGGCGTGACCAAGAGGAAAGGCGGGAAGCCGTCATCGTGTTCGACCACGATGCCGTCGTTTTGGTCTACAAAGAAGATGGCATTCCGTACCTGTCGTCTCGCGGCTGCTACTGTCGTCGCATCGTCGTCGTCATCTAGTCGACCAATCGTCGCTGTAGCGTTTGCACCACCACCGTCGATTATCACCAGCAGCAGCAGTCGATCGTCGCATGCATCATTATTCGTCGTAGGCAGGAGCATTGGCGCTAGTTGTTGTATACGGAGTAGCTGGACGAAATCAACCTCTTTCGAAGATGGTGGCGATGGTCCCACGTCAAGTAGACTGAAAATGTCAAGCACTGAGGCTAGTAGCCCCACCGACATTGATGTTACCCCTTCGTCATCATTGACATCCGTAAATTCATCGTCGTCTTCGGCATCACCGTGGCGGGTCAAGACGGCAGCGGCCTCGCTCTCCGCCGAAATAGTGTCAATCAAGGGATGGGTCCGAACAGTTCGGAAACAAAAAACATTGGCATTCGTGGAAGTGAATGATGGTAGTAGTATGGGTGGGATACAATGTGTTTTGCCATTTAATGCCGTTGATGAGTCTACGATGATGGGTGAGTGTGTTTCGTTTGTACTATTTGGGCATCTTCACATTGTTGATCAATATGATGAGATTAAATTGGCGTTTGTGGAAGATGTATAACTTTGCCCCGTGGATACAAATCAACGCTCACACCTATTATTGTTCGACATTACATTCGTCATTGCGCAATAAATAGAAATCGATAAATTAACAACCGGATGCTCCATCCATGCAATTGGTACCATCGTCGAATCGACGGGGGGTAAACAATCATACGAATTATCCACCACATCACTTCGAATTGTGGGTACCTGTCCAGGCGAGACCTACCCCCTTGCCAAGAAACGTCATTCACTGGAATATCTACGCACTATAGCGCACTTGCGTCCACGTACCAATACTATTGCGGCAGTTAGTCGTGTCCGGTCGACACTTGCCGGTGCAATACATGCCTACTTTCAAAGTAGTGGCTTTCTATATGTCCAAACTCCACTAATTACTGCAAGTGATTGTGAGGGTGCAGGTGAAATGTTCCGTGTTACTACATTAAATGTCGACGATGTGGCATCCCTACCACGTGCGAAGGATACTACTGGGAAATTACTACCTGGAGTTGACAATACAAAAGATTTCTTTGGCAAGGCGGCCTATCTTACCGTGAGTGGTCAATTGGGCGGGGAAGCATATGCCACGGCATTGGGTGATATATATACCTTTGGCCCTACATTCCGTGCCGAGAATTCACAAACGGCACGACATTTGGCAGAGTTCTGGATGGTCGAGCCTGAAATGGCATTTGCTGACTTGACAAGTGCCATGGACAATGCCGAGGGGATGTTGAAATTTGTAGTGTCGGAGGTATTGGATAAGTGTAATGAGGATTTGGATTTCTTTGCAACTTTTGTTGATAAGGGATTACGCGACCGATTAGAAAAGTTGGTCAATACACCATTCGTTCGGTTACCATATCGCGATGCAATACGGTATTTGAAGGAAGAGATTGCAAAGGACCCATCCAAGTGGCAATTTCCCATTGTTGAGTTTGGGACGGACCTTGCAACGGAGCATGAACGATGGTTGGCAGAGAAGAAGTTTGAAAGTGCTGTGTTCGTTTATAATTACCCAAAGAAGATTAAGGCATTTTATATGCGTGATAATGACGAGGATGGCGGGGAAACGGTGAATGCGATGGACTTGCTTGTCCCTGGTGTTGGCGAGCTTGTTGGCGGTAGTCAGAGGGTAAGAAATTGTCCTTGTTGTGCAGTTCATTCATTTGCAGTTTTGATATCTTATCATCGCGGCAACACACTCTCTCTATCTTCAACCATAACCATTTGTGTGTATTCAGGAGGAGCGATTGGACGTTCTCGTGGCGAAAATGACAGAGCTCAATCTTAATGTCGATGACTACTGGTGGTACCTAGATCTACGTCGGTTTGGATCCGTTCCACACGCGGGATATGGCCTTGGATTTGAACGACTTGTCACTTATGTGTGTGGGATAGAGAATATTCGCGATGCAATTGCATTCCCTCGATATCCAGGGAATGCCGAGTTCTAAAACAAAAGACATATATCTTAAAAGCAACTTAATCCTGAATGATTCCAAGTTATTCAAGGTGGAGATTAATGTGAGGCATGTATTTGTTTCCGATTATGAAAAGATTACTAACACAACTACAGTAAAAAGAATGCGGTCTGAACAAATGTCTCATTTCTATACCAACTTACTGCACGACTTTCAGTCTATTAAGAGAAGTCGAGCTTTGCCGCAACTATCGGGGAACCAATCGGGGAACCTTTAAGGATCTGGCGACTTAACCGCCTGCTGAGTGACATATGGTTTCCCGGCGGCGATCTTGGCCATGGCCTTCCTTTGTTCTTGTGATATCCATATTTCCCAAACTCTCGGACAACTTTGATGGTCTTGCCAACCTTTGCATTAGGTTTCATCATTCCTCCCTCTCCCTCTTCTTCGAGGTACTACAGTTTCCAAAACAAACACTGAATCACAGACTATTCAGTCAACTCTAATCTGTGTTCAGTCACATGTAGTATGCATGTGTGAGCTCAAGGAAATAGTTTGTCGTGAAGTGAAGCGAATTCTCGGATCTGATGGAACCCGACCCAATGATTAATAAAGACAGAATCTAACATCTTTTCCATCACACAAACCAACAGGTACTATCGTTGTAGGTGCTTCCATCTCTAGCTACTCACCCAGAACAAGTGAAAAATGATATCTGCTAGTGGTCAGTGGTCGTCAAATGAACATCTTCTTTTTGAGAAGGCATGCGTCCTTTTTGGTTGGGGTCGTTGGAAAGATGTTACCAATTGGATGAAGGTGAGACCCTGAGTCAAATCGTCGTCTTTTGTTTCTGTTGCGATGCCTCAACATCATTTCCTGTTCATCAAAATACTATTGAATACAGAGTCAAGGCTGTGGTAGATCACGAGATCAAGTAAAGTCTCACGCTCAAAAGTTTGCACAGGCTCGACCACATGAACGAAAGAGAATTGACATGATGATTCACGGTCCTAGACGGGAGAAGCGTACCCTGAGTAAGATGTCGAACGAGAAGGAAGTTGTCCTCACGCCAATGACAGCATCAATGGCAACGGCATTGATGAATCTCAAACATACATTTGTCTCTACTCCGAATGTATTCTCTCCATAAATAATCCGAACTTTGCTTTTGTGCTATGATAATTGTAGGACTCTGTAAACTTGATTCTTGGGTACACATATAACTTCTATCCTTTTACTCTCCGAAACCTCTACGCTAGTTTGTGACCTACTATGACCTACTTAGGTAGCCGTTGATGCCAGCATACAACATTGTTCACGAATGTTGATAAATCAACTTGTTTTTGAACCTTTTCCCTGTCTGTCTATCTTCTTCAACAGATGCAATACCAGCGTACTCTTTTGAAACACTTTTCTGAGTGTGCTTCCTGCTTTGCTCAAATGCGATGGAAGACGCATTGACGTCTTCATTATTTTCTGCTTTCCGTCAACAATACACATATTAAACACAAAACATCTTTTACATCATCTGTCTTCAAGATGCCGTGAAGTGAACAAGGGAATAACTGAATCCTGTTCCGGCGCCCCGACATTCGGGACCCAGCACGCCTCTCTCCACATTCCCATGGAGGAACTCTTTCATCAAAGGTCAAGGTCATTCTCAACTCGGGATTCAGAATTCAGAGCTTGACCGACCCCTTCGCAAGATCGACGAAAAGATATGTAGAAACTCAGGCATAAATTGAATTCAACCAAGGTACGAACATCAACAACCAAACAAACAACATGGCGGATCTCGACAATGCTTCGACAACATCGAGCACTACAAGTAGTTACAAAAACTTCCTCTCATTCGTGAGTGGTGTTAGTGATGCCAGCGTCATCCGCAAGAAGTCTAGTAATAATGCCAGCGTTACCATCAAGAAGTCTGTCACTATCACCAAGGCGGTGGAGATGGAAGATGTGAAATTAAGTCAACAACAGGATAACAATGTTGCCGATGAGACCATGTCATATGCCTCCGAGAGTGATGAGTTCGATGGTGGCTTCAAGGAACGTGAGCGTTGGTCCTCACGTGCCGCATTCTACTTCGCTGCCGTCGGATCGGCAGTCGGCTTCGGTAACATATGGCGTTTCCCGGCCCTTGTCTTTGAGTATGGTGGTGCAGTATTCTTCATCCCATACATTGCGGCGGTACTATTAATTGGTCTACCCATCCTTGTATTAGAAATATCGCTTGGACAATATTATGAAACGGGAGGTGAGTATGATGTTTGAATGATGTGAATGGTGTCAATGAATTATAGTTTAGATCATTAGTCACTTCTAACACTCACACCGATAATATACCACTTTCACTTTACATAGATGTTGATGTCTTTGGAGGTATTCATAAGAGACTCCGTGGCGTGGGATTATTGTCAGTTGCATGTGGTTATATGGTCGTCACATACTACTCAATGCTCATTTCGTGGGTGTCACATGCCTTCTTCGACTCCTTTGGTACTAACATTTGGACCACGCATGGAGTTACCGGTAGTGATGCCAAGTCTTACTTTTATGACAACATTATCGGCATGGAGACTCTTGGTGATGATAGTAAACCGACCCGTATTGTATGGGCAAACGTTGGTTACTCCTTCCTGACGTGGGTTCTTGTCTACCTGTGCGTTGCCTTTGGTGTCAAGTGGACCGGTCGCATCTCCTTCGTTACCATGGGTCTTCCTCTCATTCTTCTTCTAGTCGTGCTCGGAAGGGCGTAAGTTTCACATCGTTTACCATCGAATGTATCCTTTGTTACGATCATATTCCTCACTATTTCTCTATCTCTCATTTCCTTTCAGTGTCACTCTTGAAGGAGCTAAAGAGGGAATTGCAAACTATCTATCATTGGACTGGAACGTCCTTGTTGACCGGCCAGAGGTGTGGGTCAAAGCCGCCTCTCAGGTCTTCTTTTCCCTCAGTATCACGTTTGGGATCATGACTGCGTACGGTTCTCATTGCAACCGTGATGAGCCTGCATTTAAGAATGCCACAGTCATTGCCGTATCGGACTCATTATTCTCCTTCACTTCGGGCTTTGCGGTCTTCGCCATGCTTGGTAACTTGGCACTCATGGAAGGATTAGAAATCAAGGATCTTGAATATTCCGGATTCGGCCTAGTCTTTGGCTCCTTTCCCGTGGCCTTGGGATGTACTCCTGGCGGTGCTCATTGGGTCCGAGCCTTCTTTGTGCTCCTATTTACGCTGGGTCTTGACAGCGCGTACAGTTTCATGGATGGCTTTCTCATTTGTCTTTCCGATACTGTTTTCCTCGGCCACGTGGATAAGAAGTATACCGCTCTGGGTCTTACCGTTGTTGCATGGCTTTTGAGTTTAATATACGCGACAGATGCTGGTCTGCTATTCCTTGATACGGTGGATTACTACATTAACTTCGTCATGTTGCTCGTTGGTGGAGCCGAGTGTTTCTCGGCAGGATGGATTTACAATATTGAGGAGCAAGTGGACAATCTAGGGGCAAGCATAGTCTTCTCTTACATGGCCACAACATTCGGTTCAGTGTTTCTAGCATGCATCATATGGTTCAGTATCAATGATAACAGTACTGCACTCTGGGCCGGCTTCCTTGGTTTGGTCCTCTGTTACACCGCCGGGATGATATTTGTTGTATGCCTGATGAAGAAGAAGAAGCAAGAGGAAGGCCTATGGACATGGAGGAGCATGTTCTATGATCTCATGTTCCGTAATATGATGGATCTCAGGGATGATTTATCCGGAGTCGTTGGATTCATGCCTGTTGCCTGGGCAGTGCTTGTGAAGTATTTCATCCCACCTGTCATGATTATACTATTCGCCTTGGGAGCATCAACGAAGAATTCGACAGGTCAAACTCAATTCGGTCATTACTCAGGATACCCTTTTGCTCCATACCAGATCCTCGGTATCTCGGGAGTAGTATTTGCTGGATTCCTTTTCTTCTCAAGCCTTATCATGCCACAGCTATACAGCGCCTTCCAGAAAAATGATTCACCTGTTCCTAGCAAGGATGCCACTATTTCTGCCGCCCCCAAACAAGTTGGCGTAGAAAATTATGGCATTACATCCTTCAGTTTGAACTCAAGCGCAGATGCAAATGTATGGCCACCAAGATCCATTAGTGCCTATCACCCAAGAACCGCATAAGTGCCTAGTAATGCTGGAGGCATTAGATTCAATTCTGCAATGTATACATATTATATAATTTTACCGAGCTCCCTATAGGCACGAGATGAAGATGACGACTAAATATGGTAGGGAAGGGGAGCCTGATTGTAATTCTCGCTGAACTGTTAAATTTTAATGATGACTTATTACTACAATGTACCCTTTCTCAACGTCCACGACTTACAATAGAATTCACGGCGGAATAGAGCTTGTTTCCAATACTTGCTTCCAAACCACATACCCCTCCCAATCTGCACTTGTTAATGGAAGTAGCTTCATATTTGCCATTTTGTACAATCCCACGCCGAGCCAGACTAAATTCATTAGCACAAATAGAACCTTTTGGGGTGTTAAATCAAGCTTGCCATCTGGATCTTCACATGAACGGAAGGCATTGGTTACATTCATTATCCCCTTAACAGGGCTCATAATAGCCATGGTTGTGATGGATATAGAGAATACATTTAATTGCTTGCCTGACATGTATAGCATGAAAGAATTCATTGCAATTTGCTTCCCGGGACTAATTGCAATTGACATGGCATTGGATTGTTTCCGTGCACGTATGGCAATGGCCTTCTTCTCTACTATGGCAGTGAGAGCATCATCCTTCTTGTTATTGTTGGAGGAGTGAGTAGTATTGGATTGTTGTTCCAATTGCTTTGCCATCATTTCGACGAGGTTCATGTCGCATGGTGGAGAATTCTTCTTCAGGACATCGTATCCGATGTCACCCTCGCTCAAATTGAGACTGACTGACCAACGTCTAGGATGGGATGGGGTCGTGTCATTGTTGAGATTGGTACCGCAATAGAAATGATAGAGAAGCAGTAAAAATAGAGAAAAAGTCAGTAGTGATGAGCAATAACTAAATAATGAACAATTTACGCCGTTTGCAGTTGCTGGTCAATCTTACCTTTTAGAAGGCATACTTGAATATTGGGGGAGGAGAGTTAGAGGTGTATGTGGTTGGTCCGACGCCTGAAGCGTAGTGAGTACGATGTTAGCTGTAGAGGTGAGGCGAGGGGAAGTGACTTTAATTGAGCTCAAATGTTCAGCAACTTAGGATACTACCGATGTTAAGGCGTCAATTGTTATGACATCGGTAGTAGGATTATGAAGTTGAAGAGGTACCGAGTAAATAGTAGGGGGACTATTTAGTAGGGCAGGTTATCAATGAGTGTTATACTCGCTACTGCCGGCCAAGATGATAAAATCCGTTTTTGGGAGGCACCCTCTGGCAATTGTTCACGTGTTCTCCGATATGCCGATAGTCAAGTAAATTGTCTCGAGATAACAACCGATAAGCAATATCTAGCAGCCGGAGGTAATCCACATATACGGCTATTTGAAATTAATAATCCTTCAAATCAGAATCCTATATTATGTTTAGAAGGACATGCTGGCAATGTCACAAGTTTAGGCTTCCAACGCAATGGACGGTATCTATATAGTGGAAGTGAGGATGGGACAGTCAAGTTATGGGATTTGCGAAGTCCAACATACTCACGATCATTCGACTCGAAAGGGGCAGTGAATAGTGTAGCATTACATCCGAATCAAGCCGAGATTATTTCGGGTGATCAGAATGGGTCACTAAAGATATTCGATCTCGGCTCGGCAAAAATTATTAGTGACATTATACCCGATCCATCCGATGGTACATCATCATCATCATCATCATCTACCTCCTCTCATGGCCGTGTGGCAATCCAATCTGTCGATGTATCTGGTGATTCGCGGATACTCATTGCTGCCAATAATCATGCCGAGGTATTTGTTTGGAATCCCAATGAAGCATCATTTAAACAGGGGGGAAGTGATATATGTAATAAGACGGTGACTAAATTTCGTGCTCATTCAGTGGGAGCATACCTAACACGTGCCAAATTATCACCCGATTGTCGATCACTAGTAACGACAAGTAGTGATAAGACTGCACGTCTATTTGACACCACATCATGGCAATTGTCACAAACATTAGTAAAACATCATAAGTGGGTATGGGATGCTGTCTTCTCGACCGATTCGAGTTACCTTGTTACGGCAAGTAGTGATCGATCATCATTGTTGTGGAATTTACGTACTGGTAATCCCGTGAGGCAATATACGGACCATGATTATGCAGTTACGTGCGTTGCATTGAATGATTCAAGTACTTAAAACAACTTATATTTACTACGCAAGTGTAATTAGATAGGTATTAATTAATTAAGTTTAGGAAATACCACATATGGAATAAAAACTGAAAGACCACGTGTTGACACTCCGTCGAACATCTGTATCATTGTCATAATCGTCGCCACTTGAATCTCAACTCACTAGCTATCACGACAACCAAGATCGTGTACGCAAACAGTACAGAAGCATTACCAGAAGCGACACATTTCAACCTCCCATGGTGGAATTGCAGATTCTAACACGAGATGCAATGATGGATCGTCATCTGGTGAGGAGGTAGAGGAGGAGGATAGGCTATTTATCACTTGGAAGTGTCCATACCTGACGAAATGGAATGTGATATTACAATGGTGGTGGTAAATTACCTATATATGTATGATAGATGTATTGGAATATGAGTTCTTCTCTGTCGATCACAGTGAACAGTTTCAACCTAGTTTGCACGTTTCTTCTTTTTGGCAGCTCTGGTGGCATTTCTCTTATTTTCATCGCGCTTTTTCTTCATCGCCGCAAGTGCCAACTTGCCATCTTCGGTGAGCTCCTCTGGCACATAGCTCTTGAGCAGGTATGCTTCGAAAGCACCAATCCCGTTGGTAAAGGTATGTACAACCGTGCTTCCGTCCTTACCTCTACAGTGGTAACGCTATCATTGGTTCATTTTATAGCCATGACGGATGAAACGTCGTCGAGCCATTCACGTCTCAGAGCTGTGAGACGATAACTAGAGCAAAAAACGCCCTAAGACGAAAACTAGTTTTACTCTCGTACACCAAAAGATACCAAACAACTATTTTTTATTTTACACGAAGGAGCGTATATGGACTTCGTGCCAGCGTGATGGGATAGCTTGATATAGCGTGTTAATGTGTCAATGAAAATATGATTAGCCTTTGCAGATAAATCGAAAGCCAACCCCAGAATGGAAGCGTTGATAATTTGTTTGTCCAGATTTCCCCGATTTTTTGTTTGCCGCCCCCCATCCATGTATGTATTGATTGTTAGTAGGACAAAGAAAACAAGTTCAAGTATGAAAAAAGAACGAAAACAAGCAATTGCTGCGAAGTACCAAACCGAAGGTTTACTTACTCTTTCTCATTCATTTCATTCCATTCATTATTCATTCTTCTCCTCTTTCTTCACAAAGATTGATTCATAAACTTTAATATATCTTTACGTGCTTTATCACGTACTAAATCCTCGTCGGTCTTATCAATATGCATTTTAATTCTTTTTCCGGTAATGACACTCCGTCGTACAACATTATTTGCACCATCATTGTCATCGTCATCGTCTCCATTGGAGGAAGAGGAGGATGAGTAATCATTGCTAGTTGATTTCTTTTGCCGTCGACACTTATCATTCTTCCTCTTCTTCTTTAATGATTTTTTCTTTTCCTTACTACGCTTTCGATGTCGTCGATCGTCGTCGTCGTCATCATCTCTCATCCGACTTTCACCATTGGAGGATTTACTGCGCTTTTTCCTCTTCTCCTTCTTCTTGCCGTGCTTCTTGCTGCTGCTAGATCTCTTACGATCGCGATCCCTCCTTAATTGACTACTGCTATTGCTATCACTGCGATTATCCGAAGATACTGATCGTGATCTAGAACGTCGTTGCCTGCTATTACTGCTGCGGTGATCACTACTGTTTTTTCGTTCCCTCTCCTTGGTCTTTGAACGACGACGACGTTGATGATCCCGATCAGAGTAGGAAGATGATGACGATGGCGAACGTCCCCTACTCCTCCTCTTGGTATGATTTGGTTCCTTTGTATCCGTCGTCTCCTCCGACATGCCTCTACAGTTCTATTCCGCCTCGTGTCGGATGATAAAGTAGTGACAACGCACGCCTGGGCCTTGGTGGTGGAACTCGTCGTCATCTCATCCCGCATTTTTTTGCACAGGCACGATGGTGTGTAGCGCGATGAATCGTCGTCGGAGAGGCCTCTCCATAGTCCCGTGCTTGATATCGCTGTCATCGACGACGTACTACCACTCCTGCTTATCATCCGGGGTGAGCGCCTCGCCGCAGCATCATCAGGGCGGGATTATTCGGCCACCTCCTCCTCCACCTCCCCCTCATGAAACCTCTACCTCTAGGAGTACTACTACTACTACTACTACTACTACCTTGCCATCTTTGTTCGCAAGTTTGAATGAAGTTGAGAATGTAAAGTCGGATAATTGCATATCTTTCGATTCAAATAAAGCGTTAGAATATCCAATAGTGGAAGAACTCGATGGTGATCATGACTGGACGCTTCCCACAGAAATTGCAGTTGAAAGTGGCAATGAGATAGATTCCAATATTGCTTCATCAACTGCATCGTTGAAGGATAATGTTGACCCGGACAATAATCTTATTTGGGATGATGGCAGTGGCAGTAAGAGTCAGCAGCAGCAGCAGCAGCAGCAACAGCAGTACTACCCCGAATGGGGCAATGAGCAAACATTATCTCAACACAATTATCATGATCAATGGCAACGACATCAGCGGCAACAACATAACTATTATCAGCAGCAACATGAATTTGGACAGAAACAACAACAACAACAACAACAACAACAACAACAACAACAACAACAGCCGTATCCACAAAATATGAATATGAATAATCAATGGCAAAGACGATCACACCCACAACCTCCAGGACAACTAGTTTTACATAACCGAAGAAACAACAAGTATTATTCTCCTTCTTCTTCCAATTTCCTATCACCGACTGCACGTGCCAAGTTTCATGCAGCATCCAACCTATTGTCACGAACGGTAAAGAAGCTACAAAATGGGATAGTGTCTGAAACAATCGGTGCAACGAATATGGTATCATCTACTGTATCTTCAATATCTTCACGTATCGGAACTACCATGTTAGGTAGTAGCAGTGCAAGTAACAACAATGACAATGGTGGCAATGTTAGAATTGAACATCCGCCACAACAGCGTAATGGTGCTACGCCTGGTCCACGACAACAGCAGCAGCAGCAGCAACAACAACAATCACGTCCAGTTAACAATGATATGTATGCACCACCCATGTCTGAATTATTTTCATTCGACAAAGACGAGTTAGAGAATGATGACGATGATGGTGGTTATAGTATTGATAACAATGATTATTATAACACAAACCCACAGTCTATGGAGAATGATTCAGATGATGATGAAGACGAAGAAAAATATACCGAAATTACTATGCAACAATGGCAATCAATTCCAATGCAATCTACACGTGGAGATTCGATGAATAATGCTCATTTATCAGATCGGCATAGCAGCCCCACACATCCTTCCCTCATTACTGATAGCCGGAGTATGACAGAAGGACGGAGGGTATATCAGTACAATAATGACGAAGAAGACGATGATTACACTACTACCAGTTCGAGACAAAAACTAATGTCAATACTGACTGGGCGTATCCCACGATTGTCTGCTAATTTATTTCGTCGACATTCGACTTCATATTATGATGATGGATCATGGTCAGATGATGAAGCGAAGGAAAGCTCCACTTTGTCTCGTGTTGGATCTTCAAGACGCACTATTGTCCAATCATCATCATCATCATCATCATCATCATCATCAGTAGTAGTACCGCGCCAGGTACAGTCACTCTTAGACAAACGCAATATACTGCTATCTTCTAGTGGTACAAAATCTTGCATTTCAATTGGCAGGACTCAGGCAGTCCTAGATGCTTGTCAACTTGCATTGGTTGTATGCATATTACATGAAGCTATTCCACTTTTTATCCAAACATTAACATCCTCCACTGATATTCATACTGCAATAATAACCACACTCTTGTCGTCCATATTACTAAATGGTTGGGCGCCATACGCACTCGTTGTGATATTGTTACTATCAATATCGAATAGTGTATGGGTCCAACCATCACTAAAGAAAACATATGCCGAGGCCGCACTTGAGAATACATCAAATGTGGCATACACACAGCTTTACCTACGTCTACTGACATCCCAACCAATATCAAAGTCTACTACTTTGTCTGATCTAATAAAGGATGCAACACGTGCCCAAGCGTTGCAAGTTGCATCAACGGCAAGACTTCGCTCCTTCGTTACGATTGTTTCATTATATGTACTGCTATCAACTGTGGCCGTATTCCGTCCTGTAATGGAGTCAGTGATATCTGCAATACTTGATGTTGTACGCTTAGATGTTTGGAATATTTTACCAATTGATTGGACGAATTTATCAGTTGGAATACAAACTATTGGCAAGTCTCTTGTTCATAGTCTTCGTGTACTACTTGATATGGAAATGAATTCTATACAGCAACAACCATTGCTTATTGTCATGGTTGTATCATTATTAGCATCATTCATTGCTGTTTCATACTTGCCATATCTGGAAACACGACGCAAGAGTGGTCAATTGCCAACAAAACGAACAATAACGGGTGGTAATGACATTTACGGAGAAGAGAATGTTGACGAGGATTCTACTATTACAACTCTTTGGTCAAATATAGGCTCGTCCAGTGCATCGCGTTTACACTTGCTAAGCTCCTCTCCACGAGGTGTGGAGGGTGCATTAGAGCAATTTGCAAAGCTTCGCCCAGACCGTGCCGTGGCGGCTGGTATTCGCCCTGTGAGGAGACAGTCGATGAGGAAATCAAGAAGTAACAACAAGATAAGCAACAGAAAGGAAGAGTCTCGTTTACTAGCGAGACTTGCATATTCATTCTTCTCTTTAATGGTTCTCTCTGTACCGCATGTCATATACCTGTACTTCTTTGTATCAATCAACACGGCTGACAAAACTAATTGGGTGTCACTATTTGATTTGACTTCTTTGTTGGTATTTACTTACATCCGAACAACTACTGCGACAAATGATGCAATCAAATCCAATATCATTCGACTGGGACAGAATTCGTTGAATGAATTCTTTCATAAACTTGCAGAAACGGTAACCGAACTAACAAAGCTTGCTGCTATTTCATCGTCGAAAGCTGATTATCAAACAATGATGACAGCATCGACGACAGAGGGGATAATTGTGAAAGATTTATGGGCATCTCATTCATCGAGGAGAGCGTGGGCGGTCAAAGGTGTAAACATACAATGTAGAAATGGTGAAGTTTGTCTTATTCTTGGCGTAGATGGTGCAGGCAAGACACGTCTGTTAACTGCAATTGCGGAACAATTATTCACCCCACCGAAGACAGCACGAGTTACTACATATGTCAGGGGCTCCATAATTATCTCTGGAGTAGACGTATCGAAATGGGATAGAAAGCAGCTACACAAACGAGTAGGAGTCGTGCTAAATGATGTTCGCATAGTGTCTGATTATGCGTCTCTTTTGTCTGGTTGTTCGTTAGAGGAGATAATGGAACCAATACAGGAGGGAGATCGTGCAGGTCCAAAAAATCATAATTCATTGTCCGTAGCCATGAAGGTAAGCCCGTATCTTTTTGCAACTATTTGATACAAGGAATGCATTCGATATCTTATTATTTGATTCCGTTTTGTCTCATCAGATAACTGGACTCGAGAGTAAATTAATCTCTCGTCTTCCATCCAAACTTTCAACCGTTGTTACTGCGAATGACGACGACCTGAAACCTTCATCAATTCGTCCACCGACATACCTGCTGTCTCCATCAGATTGGTCAAGAGTTCAATTAACTAAGACACTTGCTCAGGTAATATCGGTCAATGCAAACCCATCATCTCCTATCACTACTAAACAATGCATGGCTGGTTCAATTCTCTTACTTGATGATGCCACATCGCAAATGAGTGAGGAAGATGAGGCTCAATTCATAGATGCCCTACGATCCTCAGCTGCGGCAGTCCTGCTTACTTCAAATAGATGGGCGACAGGGCGCTTTGCTGATCGTATCGTTGTGGTCGATGGTGGCTCAGTCATAGAATGCGGAACACATTCTGAATTACTCAGCCGTGGTCCAGAAATTAGTGTGTATGCAAGACATTGGATGGCCTTGTCTGCACTTTGACAAATGTGATCCAAAAATAAAATATACTTGGGATACCACATATATCAAATTGCTGCTTACTTGTGATTATCAATCCAAACCTTGCAGGTACATATTTTTTTCCGATACAGATAAATATAGAGCAAAGACAGAAACGTGACCAATTCGCTTCCACTCTATCGACGTGCAATCGCCATCGGGCGGTGTTGCCAACAGTAATAGTCGCGTGAGTCTAGTCTTGAAGTGA
>Ga0247833_1005505_pt1 | contig 14721 bp, 9 predicted proteins | sample LaCruzMarch2015__7_FD_187117 | JGI IMG/M metagenome (GOLD analysis project Ga0247833, IMG submission 187117) | Freshwater microbial communities from meromictic Lake La Cruz, Castile-La Mancha, Spain - LaCruzMarch2015_8m | ecosystem: Environmental > Aquatic > Freshwater > Lake | place: Spain...
GGAATTTTGAATGCCCATTTTGGTTTGCAGACGGAGACTTTCGTGACGATGCCGGCGATGCATTTGGATAAGTCGCGATTCGAGCTTCATTTGTTCCATTGCGTGAAAAATCCGGGGGCGATCGAAGATCGGTGCCGGGCTTTGGCGGATGGGATGCATCTTCTTCCCGAGGCGATTGGCGAGCGGGTGAGGATGATTCGGAATGCGAATTTGGATGCGATCATCATCGGGACGAATATTTCGGCGGTGACGAACCAGATTGCGTTGTTAGCGGCGTTCCGTTTGGCGCCGCTTCAGATCGTCTCGCATTGCTCGCCGATGACGGTAGGCTTCAAGAACTGCGACGCGTTTCTCTCAGGGTATTTGGCTTACAGCCCGGGTTTGAGCGAGGAGGAATTCCACGAGAAGCTGATCCTTCTGGATGGGCCGCCGGTTTGTCTGGATTACTCCTGTGAGCCAAGAGCGGCTGGGGGCGTGGTGCCGGATCGTGCACAACTGGGAATCCCTGCCGGGGCACCGGTTTTCTTTAATGCGGCCAGTTGCTTCAAGATGCCGCTGGAGTTGCTGCAAGTATGGGCTCGGCTTTTGAAGGAGGTTCCGGAGGCGTATTTGTGCCTGTTGCCCTTCAATCCAAATTGGACGAACAAACTGCCGGAGGCTTCTTTCAATAGGGTGCTTGAGGGCGTGCTGATGGAGGTGGGGGTTGAGTCGAATCGGGTTGTGATCGGTCCCTCGCTGCCGAACCGCGCGGCGGTGATGGAGTTTGAGCGGATCGCGGATGTTTATCTGGATACCTTTCCGTTTGCTGGGAGCATTTCAACTGTGGACCCACTGCAGTTGGGGGTTCCTGTGGTGGCTTGCGATGGGAAAACGACGCGTTCGAGGTGTTCCGGGGCGCAATTGAGGGAGATCGGGATGGAGGAACTTGTGGCAAGGAGCGAGGAGGAATATTTGCAAAAAGCGGTCCGCCTGGCTCGGGATGTGGAGTATCGAAAAGATGTCTCATCGCGGATTCTGGAGGCGATGTCCCGGAGGCCGAGGTTTCTTGACCCCTCAGCGTATGGGCGCTCGCTTGGGAATGCTTTGGAGATTCTGGTGGACGAGGGAATCGGGGCTCTTTCGGATGCTGCTGCCTTTCATGAGAGGCTGAAGGAAAAATCGAAAGGGCAACTCGTTGTTCCGCAACCAAGCTTCGAGTCAACCCCAGCCACTCTGGAGGCGGCGGTTTCAGTGTTCACCGAAGGCCGGCTCTCCGATGCCGAGGACATCTGCCGCGAGATTCTTGGCAAGGATGAGCAGTGTGCGGGAGCCTGGCATCTGATGGGTAGAATGGCGGCATTGCAGGGGGATTTGGAGGTGGCGGGCGAGTTTGCGTCCGTGGCTTGCGAGTTGGATCCGCAGAATGCGGAGTTTGTTCGCGAGTTAGCGGAGGTTTTTTTGCGGAAGAAGGAATTGGAGCCGGCGGAGCAACAGGTGCGGCGGGCGCTGGAGATGGCGCCGGATTCGCCAGAGGGGCTTGTGCTGCTTGGGCGCGTGTTGGCGGAGAGGGATGAAAAGACAGCTGCGCTGGAGGCTTTTCAAGATGCTCTGCGGATTCGCAAGGACTATGCGGAGGGGTTTTCGCTTTATGCCATGGCTTTGCAGAAATTCGGGCGTGGGAAGGATGCGATCTCGCAGGTTCGCAAGGCGTGTGCGCTCGAGCCTGACTCGGTGGAGTTCCAGACGAATCTGGCGATTTTGCTCGAGCAGAATGCTCGGTATGTGGATGCGCTGGCGGCTTATGGCAAGGCGGCGCGCATGAATCCGAATGTGGGCTTTGTGTGGTTCCGGCAAGGCAAGCTGCTCAATGGTCTGAAGCGTTACGCGGAGTCGATTCCTGCCTTGGAAAAAGCGATTTCGCTGCCGGGGCAAGTGGGCGATTACTACTATGAATACGGCCTGGCTCTGCACATGACCAAACGCTTCCAAGAGGCGATCGTGCATTATGAAAAAGCCCTGTCGATGGGCTACGAGACTGCTGCGCTGCATTGCAATCGCGGTGTCATTTACAAGGATCTCCGCAAGGGCGGCGATTCGATCATGGCTTTCCACAAGGCGGTGACGATGGATCCCTCGAATGTTTCCTATCTCAATAACCTCGGTGCAGCGGCTCTGGAGCTTGGTTTGAACTCTGAGGCGCTTGAGTGCTTTGAGCAGGCGGTGGAGAAAAATCCCAAGCTTCCGACGGCGCGCAACAACATTGGCAACCTTCTCAAGGATCGGGCCCGAGGCATGGATGCCTTGCCTCAATACCGCAAGTCGATGGAGTTGAATCCCGACGACCGCGATGCTCCGAGCAACTATCTGCTCTGCCACATGTATATCCCCGACATGGATCCGAAGCTGGTTTTCGAGGAGCACAAAAAATGGGGTGTCTCCACGACCAAAAAATTCCCGCCCGCATTCAAGTTTAAGCCGCGTGAGGTAGGCGCGAAGATTCGCGTGGGATTCTTGTCGGCCGATCTGTGTCATCACCCAGTTGCGTATTTCATGGAGCCGATCTTCCGTGGCTATGACCGCGAGCGGTTTGAGTTTGTGGCCTATGGCGACCAGCGGAAATCTGACGAATTCTCGGCCCGCTTTGCGAAGCAGGTGGACCTGTGGCGCGAGACCTCGAGCTACGATGACCGGGCTCTGGCGAAGCTTATCCATGAAGATCGCGTGGACATTCTTTTTGAGTTGGCGGGTCACACGGCCTACAACCGCCTCGGTGTTTTCGCCCTCAAGCCCGCGCCGCTGCAGGCGAGCTATTTGGGATATCCCGGCTCGACCGGCCTGCCGACGATGGACTTCCGGATCACAGATGCTTTTGCCGATCCGCGTGGCACGACGGATCATCTCCACACCGAAAAACTCATTCGCGTTCCTGAATGCGCATGGTGCTTTGAATCCGATGCCGCCGCGCCGGAAGTGGAGCCGCTGCCGGCTTTGAAAAACGGCTTCGTGACCTTCGGCTGCTTCAACAATATGGCGAAGCTGAACCCCGCCCTCTTTGAAACTTGGGCGGAAATTTTGCTTCGCGTGCCGGGATCGCATCTGCGTTTGAAGGCCCGCACGCTCACAGACGACGGCGTGCGCAAGGAACTCATGGCCTATTTCACTGATCGCGGTATCGAAGAGAACCGCCTCGACTTTTTTGGCCACACCCGAAAAATTATTGAGCACCTGAGCCACTATCACTCGGTGGATATCGCCCTCGACAGCTTCCCGTATCACGGCACCACGACGACTTGCGAGGCGATGTGGATGGGATGTCCCGTCGTGACGCGAGCCGGTAAAACCCATGTCTCCCGCGTTGGCGTGAGTCTTCTAAGCGCCGTCGGCCTACAGGAATTCATTACCGATACGCGTGAGGATTACATCGAAAAAGCCGTCGCGCTGGCAGGTCAAAAAGAGCGGCTCGAGGAACTCCGCACCGGCATGCGCGAGCGCCTGCGTGAGTCGGTTCTTATGGACGAAAAACGCTTCGTCCAAGGTTTCGAAAAAGCCCTCATGGAAATGGCAACCCTCAAAGGACTGATGCGCCCGTAGGTTTTTTTAACAAAATTAACGGAATGAAAAAATTCGGGAGTTTCCGCCGAAGCGCGGAGAATCGGGCTTGTTAATGATGATATCCCGTGCCTTCCTCCGCTGAGAGCGGAGAGGTGGCGGGGTGGGTTTGGAAGTAGGCCAGGGCGCGCTGGATGTCTTCCAAGAGGGCGGAGATGAGATCGCGAGTCACTCCGTTGCGAACCAAGATGCGTTGGATGACGAGTTCCTCGCGCTGGGGCGGTAGGCTGTAGGCGGGGACTTGCCAACCGCGCACGCGCAGTCGGTCGGCCAGATCGTAGAGGCCAAATGGGACATCTGCGCCGTCGTGCAGTTTCCAACTGACACAGGGGATTCCGCGCTGTGGATCACCGCTGAAGAGAATCTCGAAGGGGCCGAGTTTTGGGAGCTCGGCGGCAAAAAATTGGGCCGTGTCGTAGCAGGCTTGGTGAATCTTGCGGTAGCCTTCGCGGCCGAGACGCAGGAAGTTATAATATTGTGCGACGATCTGCCCCCCGGGGCGGGAAAAGTTCAGTGCGAAGGTAGGCATGTTGCCGCCAAGATAATTCACATTGAAAATCAAATCCGCAGGCAGATCGGACTTCTCGCGCCACACCACCCAACCGGCTCCGAGCGGCGCGAGGCCGAATTTATGGCCAGAGGCGTTGATGGATTTGACTCTTGGCAATCGAAAATCCCACACAAGATCGGATGCGCAAAATGGAGCCAAGAATCCACCGCTCGCGGCATCGACATGGATCGGAATATCAAGACCGGTGCGGGTTTGGAGGTCGTCGAGTGCGGCGGAGAGATCGGCGACGGGTTCGTAATCGCCGGTGAAGGTGACGCCGAGTGTGGGCACTATGCCGATGGTATTTTCGTCGCAACGATTCACCGCTTCCTCGGGCGAGAGGATGAGGCGGTCGGTGGACATCGGGATTTGGCGGAGTTCCACATCCCAGTAGCGCGCGAATTTTTCCCAACAAATTTGCACGGGGCCGCAGACGAGGTTGGGTTTATCGGTGGGCTTGCCTGCGGCTTGTTGCCTGGCCCGCCAGCGCCATTTCATCGCGAGACCGCCGAGCATGGCGGCTTCGCTGGAGCCGGTGGTCGAGCAGCCGATGGTGTCCGCGGAGGTGGGGGAATTCCAGAGGTCGGCGAGCATGTGGACGCAGCGTTCCTCGAGCGCGGCGGTCTGCGGATACTCGTCCTTGTCGACCATGTTTTTGTCGATGCACTCGTCCATGAGTTCGTGCACCTCGGGCTCTTCCCAAGTCTGGCAAAAGGTCGCGAGATTTTGGCGTGCGTTGCCGTCGAGCATCAGCTCGTCGTGGACTAATTGATAAATGGTGCGGGCCGGTTGCTCGGTAGCGGGGAAGTGAAATTTCGGCAGCATCATCGAGCCTGCTGAAGAGCCGAAAACCGGATCGGCGGAGTCTCTACAGAGAGAACTTTTGGAGTGAAGTGGCATGGAAAGAAAAAGAAATTCTACATTGGAGAAAATCTGCGGCGTTTGCAAATCCTAGTGCCTTCGTTGTCTTCGTGCGGGGCCGGACCTATCTCGGAAAAGGCATGCCCCACAAAACCTCGTTCCGCACCACGCAGCTCCAGATTTCCAACGACTGCGGTGTCAAAACCGCCATCAATAAATCCAACTTCCCCATCCTCGAACGGCTTGCGCTGAATCCCGGATGCTTCCGCGAGCCGCATTGGCACGCGAACTCCCACGAACTCAGCCACTGCCTGAAAGGGAAAATGCTTGTCACCCTTTTCGCCAGTGGCAACCAGCATTCGCAGTTCACCATCTCCGATGGCGAAATGTTTTTCGCCCCCAGCGGCTCGTTCCATGCGATCGAAAATCTCAGCGACAGCGAATGGCGTTTCCTCATTTTCTTCGACAACCCCGACGTGCAGGACATCGGCTTCACAGGAGCCATACCCGCCTCCAGCGATCGTATGATAGGCGCGGCCCTCGAACTCACCGCCGGTCAAGTTGCCCGCATTCCGAAACAATCTGGCGATCTCCTCATCGTCTCGAAAGTAAACTCCGTCGCGAAATAAAAAAACGCTGGGCGCAAAAAATCACAAAATTCTCATTGCTTCGCATCCCAGGCCTGATAGCTTTTCACCCTTTTCCAATGCCAAAAGCAATCGCACGCAGCAAAACGCGCAAATCCGTGGCCAAACGTTTTAAGATCACCGGGACTGGTAAGGTTGTTCGCAACCACGCTTCCCGGCGTCACCTTATGGCGAGTAAAAATGCCAATAAGAAACGTCACATGGCGAAATCCGCAGTGGTCGATGAGACCGATGTGGACCGCATCAAGGCCTGCCTGCCTTTCAGCCACTAAAGCGCGCTGAACCAAAATCCCTTCGACTGCCTCGGGGTTTGCCTGAGGATCACGGAGCCGGTGAGTCGGGGGATTTCAAACAAACAAACAACCGCTCCAAGGAGGCTCCGCGCCAAACGCGGAGTTTTATGACATGCCAAGAGCCACAAATGCTCCAGCCAGCCGGGCGCGCCGCAAGCGCGTCGTAGCAGCCTCGAAAGGATATCGCGGCCGCCGTTCCAAACTCTTCCGCTACGCAAAAGATGCGCAGATGAAGGGCAAATATTGGGCTTACCGTGACCGCAAGACCCGCAAGCGCAATTTCCGCGCTCTCTGGATCACCCGTCTCAGCGCCGCAGTCCGCGCTGAAGGTATTACCTACAGCCGTTTCATCGAAGGCCTCAAATTCGCCAACATCGAGCTCGACCGCAAGGTCTTGTCCGACATCGCGATCAATGACGAGCCGACCTTCAAGGCGATCGTGGACAAAGCCCGCACCGCCCTCGATAACAAAAAAGCAGCCTAAGCGGTCAAAACCCTCCGCGGGGGATTGACCACAAAGCGCGCAGAGAACACAGAGGACGGGGCCAACTGCTCCGCTCCCTCTGTGATATCTCTGGGCTTCATTTATTTATTGTGGTGCTAAACTCCAGTTCTCGTCGTCCTTGCAGTAAAAAAGCGCATCCTAAGGAACACGGGTATGGCTGAAACTTGCCGCAATCTCGCTTTATCTGGTCAAATCCTGTAATTCTGTCGAAAAAATCGCATACAGCCCTCCTTCGAATGACACATCAAGCCACTTCTTCCTCCTCCGTGCTCTCCGTGTCCGCAGTCAAACCTCTTTCCCATGCAACAGCAAGCTGACGCCCTTCGCATCGAGGCCCTTGAGCTCATCGCCTCGGCCCATGATGTCGCTTCCCTCGAGGCGGCCCGTTTGAAATACCTTGGCAAGAGCGGAGCCATCACCGCGCTCAGCGAGGGAATGCGCCATGTGCCGAAGGAGGAGCGGCCCGTTATTGGGAAGCTTCTTAACGACCTGCGTGCTGCGGTCACGAACGCCTTGGAGGCCTCCCAAAAGCGCCTTCTCGAAGCCGCCGACCTCGCAGCCTTCGCTTCGCTCGATCTCACGCTGCCCGGCACATTTCCTTCTCCCGGCACCCTGCATCCGCTCACACAACTCATGGATCGGGCTGTGCGGTGTTTCCGCCGCATGGGCTTTGCGATTGCCGATGGACCCGACATAGAGACTGAGTGGCATTGTTTTGATGCGCTTAACACGCCGCCAGACCATCCCGCCCGCAATGAGCAGGACACCTTTTATCTTCCCGATGGTCGCCTCCTGCGCTCGCACACCTCGAGCGTGCAGGTCCGTGTCATGGAAACAACACCGCCGCCGGTGCGCATCATTGCTCCCGGTTCGGCCTACCGCCGCGACGAAGTGGATGCCACGCACCTTGCGCAGTTCACGCAAATGGAGGGCCTCTATGTGGCGGAAAAAGTCAGCCTCGCAGATCTCAAGGGAACACTGGAGTTTTTCTTCCGCGAGCTTTTCGGGGCGGGCACGGACATTCAATTCCGTCCGCACTTCTTCCCTTTCACCGAGCCGAGCTACGAAATCGACATCCGCACCGAGGCTCTCGGTGGCGACTGGATGGAGCTCGCCGGCTGCGGCATGGTCGACCCAGCCGTCTTTGAGGCCATCTGCGAGCGCCGTGGCGACCGGGTTTACGATCCTGAAAAAGTCAGCGGCTTCGCCTTTGGCTTCGGCCTCGAGCGTCTGGCCATGAACCTCTCGCGCATTCCCGACATCCGTATGCTTGTCGAAAACGATCTGCGCTTCCTGAAACAATTTTAATCCTGTCGTGAAAATTTCCATCAACTGGCTTCGTGATTATGTGGATTGCCAACTTCCGGCATCCGAATTGGAAGACCTCCTGCGCCGCGCGGGGCTTGAAGTGGCGAGCATCGACCAGCGCGGTGCTGACATCGACCATGTCGTCGCTGCCGAGATTCTTGAGTCCACCCAACACCCGAATGCCGACCGCCTGAGTGTTTGCAAAGTGAACGACGGCTCACCCGAACCGCGCCAGATCGTCTGTGGTGCCAAAAATTACAAAGTCGGCGACAAGGTTCCACTCGCCTTGCCGGGTGCCGTGCTCCCGGGGGATTTCAAAATCAAGACCGGCAAGCTGCGGGGAGTCGAGAGCGAGGGCATGATGTGCAGTGCCAAGGAACTCCGCCTTGCGGAGGACTCCGAGGGCCTTCTCATCCTGCCGCCTGAGACCGCTCCGGGCACGCCGATCAAAGACCTTTTCCCCACCGAGACCATTCTGGAACTCGAGATCACCCCGAACCGCTCCGATTGGCTCAGCCACCTGGGCGTGGCCCGCGAGCTCAGTGTTTTCACCGGTTTGCCGGTCAAGGCCCCCGAGCCCGCCCTTCCGCCTACAGCCAGCGCCGAGGGGCAGGTGCGCATTGAAAGCGAGGGATGTCCTCTCTACACGCTGCGCCGTATCTCCGGCGTGAAGGTTGGCCCCAGCCCGCAATGGCTCCGCGACCGTCTGGCTGCAGTGGGCCTGCGTTCGGTGAACAATGTGGTCGATGTCACGAACTACGTTCTCTTTGAACTCGGCCAACCACTTCATGCCTTCGATGCCGCAAAAATCTCGGGTCCATTGATTGTTCGTGCCGCCACAGAAGGCGAAGCCTTTCGCGCGCTCGATGGCCGCGAATACAAGTTACCGACCGATTCGCTGGTCATTGCCGATGCTAATGGCCCTGCAGCTTTGGCGGGCCTCATGGGAGGCGAGGGGAGTGGCGTTACAGAATCCACGACCGACATTCTTTTAGAAAGCGCCGTCTTCGAGGCATCGGGTGTGCGCCGCGCCTCGCGTGCTCTGGGCCTTTTTAGCGATTCCAGCTACCGCTTCGAGCGTGGTGTGGATCTCGAGGGCGTCGCCAAAGCATCCGCCCGAGCGGTGGAGTTGATCCTGCAGGTTGCTGGTGGCATGGCTGAACCTTTGGTGCTCGTTTCAGGAAAATGCCCTGAACGCGGCAAGGTTTCCCTGCGCCACGCCCGTGTGCGCGATCTGCTGGGCATCTCCCTCACGAATGCCGAAATCGAATCCGCCCTCGCCCGTGTCGGTCTTGAAAAACTGGCCGCCGGTGAGGTGACCCGCTGGAGCATTCCTGGCTACCGCCGTGAACTCCGCCGCGAGGCTGATCTCATCGAGGAAATCGCCCGCGTTGTAGGAATCGAAAAAATTCCATCTCTTGCCCAAGGCCCCTTTGCCGCCAGTTCGGATGCCGATGCCGCCTACGATTTCGCGATGAACCTCCGTCGCAGTCTGGCTGGAATGGGTTTCCACGAGGCCCGCACCAGCACGCTCGTGTCCGCTGCCGATGTCTCGCATTTCGGCGATGCCGTTGCCTTGAAAAATCCTTTCGGCGACGACCAGTCGCAACTGCGCAACAGCCTCGTTCCCGGACTCCTCGCCGCCCTCCGCCGCAATCTCGATCAAGGCGCGAAATCCATCGCCCTTTTCGAGTGCGGACGTGTGTTCCGGACAGCCGGCGAGGGACAGCGCCTGGCCATCGTGCTCACTGGTGAACGCCACGAAACAAGCTGGCGTGGCGAGACAGCGCGTGTGTGGGATGTTTTTGATCTCACTGGTGCCGTGCGTCAACTCGCATCCCTCGGGGAACAGGATGTCGTTCCCCTGACTTCGCCCGTGGCCCCATTTGGAGCGTGTGCGGAAATTTTTCTCCATGGCAAAAAAATTGGCATCGTTGGCCAACTGACCCCCGCCGTGGCGCGCGAGATCGGAGCCTCCGCTCCACTACTCGCGGCTGAGTTCGACCTCGACCTGTGGCGGGCTGCAGCCACAGCGAAAACCTCAGTCGCGGCTCTGGCGAAGTTTCCTGGATCAGCCCGCGACATTGCCTTCCTGGCACCTCTGGCACTCCCGTATGGCGAAGTCCGTTCGCTCATCGAGTCCCTTAAGGAACCCCTTCTCGAATCCGTTCGCCTCTTCGATCTCTTCACCGATTCCAAGGGCGAAAAAATCCCGTCCGACAAAAAATCGATGGCCATTTCCTTGACTTTCCGCAGTCCCGAGAGAACCCTCACAGCAGACGAAATCCAAGCCGCCGCCGACCGCATCAAAGCAGCCCTGCGAGAAAAGCTGAGCGTGGACTTTCGAGAATAGATCTTTCCAAAAAACAGGAAAAAATTTCGCGGCTCTGCCGCAACAAATTTGCCCTTCTGTGTTCGCGATTAAACGGAGCGAAGACCCGGACCTATGTTAAATAAAATCCCGGAGGCTTGGCGCCCGGCGAGATGACAGGCCTTCATTGGACGTCTGATTGCTGGGAGTGCGGTCATCCACCCTATCATTAGGGAACGGGAACTGCTTCGGAACGGCACGAGGAGGGCAATTTTTTTTGGCTGAAGTCTTTCGACTTCTCGAGACCTTCTCGCATGCCCAGAACAAGGAATTGGTCTGCTTGCTCCTTCTGCGTGTGGCAGGCGTTTGCAGACCCCCCCAAATTTCATCCTCTGAGCCGCACAATGAGATCGCCGGTGTCCACCGCCTCGCCGGCTTGTGCGAGGATTTCATCGACCACGCCGTCCGTTGGTGCGTAGAGGGTTGTTTGCATTTTCATGGCCTCAAGTGTGAGAATCTTGTCGCCTTTTGCCACCTTGGCTCCCACGCCAACGGACAACGAACTGACCATGCCGGGGATCGGCGCGCCGATTTCGTTGGGTTTTGCGGCATCGGCTTTTAGCCTGGAGACGGATTTCGTCTGGAGCGAGCGATCGAGCGTGGTCGCCTCGCGGGGCATGCCGTTGAACTCGAAGGAAACAACGCGTCGTCCGTCCTTCGCAGGTGTGCCAACATTGATCAACTTAACGAACAGAGTTTTACCCTGCTCGATATCGACGGCAATTTCCTCGCTCGGCTTCAACCCGTAGAAAAACGCAGGCGTGGGCAGCTTGCCGACATCACCATATTCGCGCTCGAATTTTGAGAAATCTGCAAAGACATCCGGATACATGAGATGGCTGTAAAGGTCGTCATCCGTCGCCTCGCGTTTGAGCTTGGCGGTGAGTTCTGCTCGGACTTCTGTGAGGTCGACCTTCGGCGCGCGGGCTTTGGCAGGCTTGGCTTTTCCAAGAACGACTTCGACGAGTTTTTTCGGCCATCCGCCCATCGGTTCGCCAAGTCCCCCGGCGAGCATGTCTTTTACCGACTCGGGAAATGAAGTGCCGGGCTCGAGGTTCAAGACATCCGCCGGACGAATGCCCCGGGTGAAAAGGAAGAGCGCCATGTCTCCGACGACCTTGCTTGAGGGGGTCACCTTCACGATGTCGCCGAAGAGTTCATTGACCTCGGCGTAGCACCGGGCGATCTCCGGCCAGCGGCTGGAGAGGCCCATGCTGGCGGCCTGTTCTTTGAGATTGGTGAATTGTCCGCCGGGCATTTCGTGGAGGTAAACCTCCGCGCTTCCTGTTCGCGGCGAGGTGTCGAACGGCGCGTAAAAAGTGCGGACCTGCTCCCAGTAGTCGGCGAATTCGTTCAGGGCATCCAGATCGAGACCCGGATCGCGCGGCGTGTGGCGCAGTGCGGCCACAAGGCTGTTGAGGTTCGGCTGCGAGGTCGAACCGGACATTGACGAGATGGCCGCATCCACCACATCGACTCCGGCTTCGGCTGCCATGAGGATCGACGCCGCGTTCACGCCACTGGTGTCGTGGGTGTGGAAATGCACTGGCATGCCAACCTCCTCGCGGAGGGCCTTGATGAGTGCCCGTGCTGCAAAGGGGCGGCAGAGCCCGGCCATGTCCTTCACCGCAAGCATGTGCGCGCCCATTTTTTCGAGCTCCTTGGCAAGGCCGATGTAGTATTTGAGGGAATACTTCGTGCGGGCCGGATCGAGGATGTCGCCCGTGTAGCAGAGCGCGCCCTCGCAGACGCCGTTGGCTTTGCGAACGGCGTCCATCGCGGCTTTCATGTTCGGGAGGTCGTTCAAGGAATCGAAAATGCGGAAGATGTCCATGCCGCACTCGACAGCGTGTTGGATAAATCCTGCCACGACATTCGGCGGGTAGTTTGAGTATCCGACCGCATTGGAGCCGCGCAGGAGCATCTGGAAGCAGATATTGGGAATCCGCTCGCGCAGATCACGCAGGCGGTCCCATGGATCCTCATGCAGAAAGCGCATCGAGGCATCGAAAGTCGCCCCGCCCCACATTTCCAAGCTGAAAAGCCCCGAGGCGCGGCGGGCTACGGAATCCGCCACCGCCGCCATGTCGTAGGTGCGGACACGCGTTGCGAGGAGCGATTGATGCGCGTCGCGGAAGGTTGTGTCCGTGAAAAGCAAGCGCTTCTGGCGGCGTGTCCACTCGGCGAATTTCTCGGGTCCGAGCTTGAGCAAAAGCTGGCGCGTGCCCTCGGGTGGGGGCTGTTTGCCGTTGTAGGATGGCCGCCGCGCCGGCTCCAAGGGCGCAGAAATCTGGTGCCCCTTGGCTTGGGGGTTTCCATTCACGATCACATCCGCGAGGAACGAAAGTAGGCGCGAGGCGCGGTCGCGGCGGGGTTTGAAATCGAAGAGCGACGGCGTGGTGTCGATGAGCGTGGTCGTGGCCGCGCCGGACTGGAACGCCTCGTTCTGAATCACATTTTCAAGAAACGGGATGTTTGTCTTCACCCCGCGAATGCGGAATTCGCGTAGCGCGCGGAGCATGCGTTGGAGGGCCATCGGGAATGTCTGCCCGGAGGTCGTGATCTTTGTGAGAAGCGAGTCGTAGAACGGCGTGATGACGCTACCGGTCGTGCCCATGCCAGAGTCGAGGCGAACCCCAAATCCCGCCGCGCTTCGGTAGGTGATGATCTTGCCGTAATTCGGCATGAATTTGTTCGCTGGGTCTTCGGTGGTCACGCGGCATTGGACGGCATAGCCGTTGCAAGGAATGTCCGGCTGCAGCGGCAGAGCCAACTCGGGGCCGTGCAGCGAGGCTCCAGCCGCGACGAGGATCTGGGAGCGCACGAGATCGATGCCGGTGACCTGCTCGGTCACCGTGTGCTCGACCTGGATGCGCGGGTTCATCTCGATGAAGAACCACTCTTTTTTATCCACATCGTAAAGGAACTCGATCGTGCCCGCATTGTTGTAGCCAACTCCCTGCGCCAACTTCACAGCGGCATCGCAGAGGTCCTGGCGCACTCCGGCGTCAAGAGCCACGGAGGGCGCGATCTCGATGACTTTTTGGTGGCGCCGCTGCACCGAGCAGTCGCGCTCGTGCAGGTGCAGCACATTCCCATGCCGGTCTCCCAGGATCTGCACCTCGATATGCTTGGCCCGGGGAATGTATTTTTCGAGGAACACCGCCGCATTTCCAAACGCCCGCTCCGCCTCGCCCTGGGCCTCATCCAGCAGATCGACCAAATCCTCGCTGCGCGTGACCACCCGCATGCCACGACCTCCCCCGCCAAAGGCCGCCTTGATGATCAATGGGAAACCCATTTCCTTTGCGATGCGCAGCGCCTCGCCTCGGTCGCTCACCGGATCCTCCGTGCCCGGCAGCGTCGGCACATTCAGCTTCTGCGCCAGTGCCCGTGCGGTTGTCTTGTCGCCCATCGTATCGAGCAACTCCGAGTCCGGCCCCACAAAAGTGATCCCCGCTTCCACGCAAGCCCGCGCGAAGGCGGCGTTCTCGGATAAAAATCCATACCCCGGGTGAATCATGTCCACACCATGTTCACGAGCCAGGCTGATGATGCCGTCGATATCCAAATACGCTCCCACCGGGCCTTTTCCTTCGCCCACCACATAGGCCTCATCTGCCTTGAAGCGATGCATCGTGTGGCGATCCTCCTGAGCGTAGATGGCCACCGTGCGCATGCCCAATTCGGTCGCCGCACGGAAAACCCGAATCGCGATCTCGCTCCGGTTTGCCGCGAGAAGTTTCTTGCCGGCGACCGACACGGTTGGGATGGATGGAGAGGAGGGCGGTGAGGAGGATTTCATGGGACGAAGATCGAGCACGATTTTATAAAACTCGCCTTCGCCATTGGCAATCTTTCGAAAACCCATTTCGCCATCCGCAAAATGAACCGCGCCACCGATTGACATTAACTGCGTGGTAACTAATGTTATTCCATGATCGCACAGTCCAAAGTTCGCAAAATCGGCAATTCCCTCGGCGTCGTCCTACCGAAAGAAGCCCTCCAGCAACTCAATGCCGAAGAAGGCTCCATCCTCTATTTCACGGAATCCCCCGAGAGTTCCCTCCGCGTTACGCCCGAGCGCCCGGGCTTTCAAGAGTTCATGCAAGTCGCCGAAAGGGGCATGCAGAGATATCGCAACGCACTTCGCGAACTCGCCAAATGAACGAGCCTAAATGGATCACGAAGGACATCCTCCTTGCAGTGCATGCCGAACTCCTCAACCGATTCGGAGGTCTGTCAGGCATCAGAGACGAAGGCTTGCTGGATTCCGCGATTAACAGGCCCAAGCACCTCCTCTCCTATGGTAGCCCGACTTTGTTTCAGATGGCGGCCTCCTACGCGCACGGCATCGTCAAAAACCACCCTTTCTTGGACGGAAATAAACGCACCGGCTTCATGTCGGCCTACATCTTTCTTGGAGTTAATGGATGGTCGCTCCAAGCCCCCGAAGAAGAAGCCGTCCTCGAAACCCTCGCCCTCGCAGCTGGAGAAACCTCCGAGGAAGCCTACGCAGCCTGGCTGGAACGCACCTCCGTGCCAGCAAATTGACGCGCCCCCGTTGAGCTCAGGCAAGGCCTCAAGAAAAACGTCCC
>Ga0247833_1005513_pt1 | contig 14695 bp, 7 predicted proteins | sample LaCruzMarch2015__7_FD_187117 | JGI IMG/M metagenome (GOLD analysis project Ga0247833, IMG submission 187117) | Freshwater microbial communities from meromictic Lake La Cruz, Castile-La Mancha, Spain - LaCruzMarch2015_8m | ecosystem: Environmental > Aquatic > Freshwater > Lake | place: Spain...
ATGAATGTGGTTCTATTAGCCAGAGATGAAACCCGTTTAAAGTTGGTGTTGAATGAGTTGCCGAATAATGGAAATCAATCCCATCAGTATTTACTAGCCGATTTTTCGGACCCAAGTGCCTTGAAAGAAGTTATCACGAACTTTATTTCAAGAGGTAATCAAATTGATGTACTAATTAACAATACGGGTGGTCCGGCTGGAGGAACGATTTTAGCGGCCAAAACAAACGAGTTTATCGATGCCTTTAACCAGCATCTGATTTGCAATCATATATTGGCACAAGCCCTTGTTCCCGGAATGAAGCAAAAAGGTTTTGGAAGAATAATAAATATTATTTCTACCTCCGTGAAACAACCTCTTCCGAATTTAGGGGTGTCCAACACGATAAGGGGAGCAGTCGCTAATTGGAGTAAAACCCTTGCTACTGAATTAGCGCCTTTTGGTATTACGGTGAATAATGTGCTTCCTGGGGCTACGAATACAGCGAGGCTACAATCAATTGCCCATACAAAGTCGCTTCAAACAGGGGCTTCGGTGGAAACGATTTTTGAGGAAATGGCCAAAGAATCGCCTATTCTCCGTATTGCAGAACCGGAAGAAGTAGCAGCGGCAATTGTATTCTTAGCGTCTTTAGATGCTTCCTACATTAATGGAATCAACCTTCCGGTAGACGGAGGGAGAACAAAATCTCTTTAATAGTATTAGTGCTTAGTTAGCGATACCCGATAGGCCAATAAACCCGGAAAGCCAATAATCAAAACAGCGGCAAAGAAATATCCCTCGGCAGTTAAATAAAATTCTTTGACGTTTTCCATTTCATTTTCAGCATATCCCATGCCTACGAAGTAAGACAAACTCAACTTTGCTTGAATTGGCATTGCATTAATGGGCATTTTAAGTATTATTTCCCCTTTGAATAAATTGATAGGAAATAGAAATAAAGGCAAAGCAATTACCAAAGCAGCAATGATAAAAAGAGGAAGTGGTTGAAGAAAACGTTGTAAACCCATTTTATTTTTTTTCAAAGTTAGCTTAATTTTTACCGAATTTGCAGCAAAAATCAGTTGTCTTTGAAGTGATTTTCCCAAGGTCGCTCATAAAGTATTGTGCTTACTTAATACGTGTTGTTGTCTCAAACATTACGTTACACTTTTATTAAATGGGAATTTTAGCAACAAAATCTTAGCTTACTTGTAGCGAAACGAATGAATAGGCATTAATTTCTTTTCCCTAATTTTACCCTATGAATTTGTATTCTAAAAAACAACGTTGGAAAATTGGCTTGCTCATCATGGCACTCTCCACTATTGGGGTTTCTTTGTTTGTTTCAAATAATATGGTTTCAAAGATTGCGGAGAAAGAAAAAAATAAGGCCAAGCAATGGGCAAGTGCAATTCAAAAGAAAGTTGAATTGCTGAAGTTTACAAATGCAACCTTTGAACAACTTCGCGAAAAAGAACGCACAAAAATTGATGTGGTCGTGCGCGCTCAAAAAACATTACTCAATCCGTCGGCATTAAATGCGAATCAAGATGTGGCTTTTGCAATGGAAATTATAAATGAAAACAACGATATTCCCGTGGTTCTCTTGTCAGATGTAGCCAATTTATCGCAATATAAAAATATCGACACCGCTATTTTTCGTAAAAAAATTAGCAAACCTACAGAAAAAGAATACCTCAAAGCCTTAGCAGATTCGATCGTTCAAAAAGCTCAAGCATGGAAAAAGAAGGGGCGTTTTTTTACTATAAATGTTTTCGAGGACTTCAACATGACTTACCTATATGACGATTCAAGGGCTTTGAAAAGCTTGGAAAAATCGCGCGACTCTTTGCTGGTGGCTTTTAACAGGGATTTAATTGATGGGAGTAATTTGGTGCCTGTATTACTGCTTAATAGTAGTAAAGACAGTGTTATCGGTAGTAATATAGAAGTGGAGCGCCTGGGCAATTCCCAACTAAAAAATACCATTACTCAATTTGGTAAACATAATACACCTATAAAAATAGATTTAGGTGCCGGTGACCAAAACTGGTTGTATTTCGATAAAAGTCCTGAGGTAAAACAATTAATTTGGTTTCCTTACATTCAGTTCGGTATGATTGCATTAATCGTAATTGTTGGGTATTTAATTTTTTCCACGTATCGAAAGGCAGAACAAAACCAAGTGTGGGCAGGAATGGCAAAAGAAACGGCGCATCAATTAGGCACACCACTTTCTTCATTAATGGCTTGGGTACAACACCTTGAAACTACAAATGCCGACCCCATGATTGCAGAGGAAATGCAAAAAGACTTGGTGCGTTTGGAGAAAATTACGGATCGCTTTTCAAAAATCGGATCGGGAGCTAAGTTAGTAGAAAGCGATTTAGTGGTTACGGTAGGAAATAATTTGGAGTACCTGCGCGCACGTTTGTCCAATCAGGTCCTCATAAAACTAATTTTAAAAGACGAACAGCCAATTGTTATTTCGCATAATCCTGTCCTGATAGAATGGGTTATTGAGAACATTTGTAAAAATGCAGTGGATGCTATGGAGGGAAAGGGAACATTATTAATCACCCTGAGTATGGAAAATAAATTTGTTTTTATCGATATTCAAGATACAGGAAAAGGATTAACTCCAGCTCAGTTTAAGTCGGTTTTTGAGCCAGGGTTCTCTTCAAAGAAAAGAGGTTGGGGTTTAGGTTTAACCTTAGTTAAACGCATTGTGGAGGAAAACCACAAAGGAAAAGTGGTGGTGTTAAGGAGTGAAATTAACAAAGGCACAACGTTTAGAATCACATTGCCCCTATAGATTTTCTAAGTCTACCATTCGCATCGCTATGAAGGCCTTTAATACGCGTTCACCTACTCCCGGAATTTCTACATGAATGAGGTAAATACCCGAGGATACGGGTATATTTGCATGGTTTGTGAGTGTCCAATCTTGATAAGTAATTGGGCTTTCTTTGTTAAATCTCCGAATTAATTTGCCTTGTGTATTGTAAATCGTAATGGTGCAGATTTCGGGTAAATTTGTGATCTTAATTCGGTTGTCTAATTTGTTTCTTTCATACTCTGAAAAGGCATTGTAGGGGTTAGGTACAATGTTGATTAAGTTAAGGGTTTCTTGTAATGCCGAAGTGTTATTAGTTAAGGTGGCATTCCCCTCCATAGACCAAGAATACATAGGACGACCATTGTTTTCACCCGTCGCTACATAATTTTTATATTCTTTATTGATGCGTAATTTTATCGTTACATCGCTGGCCATTAAATTTTGTCCTTGTGCAACGATAGGATACGATACCCAAGTTAAACTTCCGTATAATTCACGTTTTGCTTGTGTGCTATTGGTTTCTACCTCTAGCCATTTTGTACGTAAGGCATTCGCATTATTTTCTCCATCCGCAGGTATGTAAGCTGGGAAATCAAAGCCTGAGCTATAGCCATTTATGATGGCTTGTTTGTAGCTAAATACATATACTGGATGCATGCCACCCATTAATGGGGTTCCCACATTACTCACAATGCGATTGGCTGGATTCCAAACCATATCCGCCCCATTTTCTGCTCCTAAGAATGAATTCTCCCCAAAAGCTAAGTACAAGCGTGCACCAGACTCTAAGTCGACCGCATAGCCTGGGAACCATCCCATTCCTGTACCCGTTCCATCGGGATTACCATTTTTATCTACACTTGGGCTCTTTCGCATCGCGCCGGGGGCACATGCACCAACATTCAAGGCAGAATTTCTTCCCAATTCAATCACAGGGCATCGTGTCCATAGACTTTTATCATTGGTCATCACGATGTTCACACTCGGCAAGAAACTAATCGAAGCATTCGTTTTAGACGAGCCACTAAACGTTCCATAGTAAGCCAAGGGCATGTAATCGGCTTGGTAACCCACTAATCGATGCGGTGCAATCGTTCCTTCTAAAATGGATTCATACGTCTGATCAGGGTCTGCACCTACTTCATCACGGTAATTACATGGATTCAAATAAGTGGGGCCATCAGGCAAACATTCGTATCCTGCGTCATTTACATCGGTTTCAGGGGAATAATCTCCCGAACGAATCCAATTACTTGGGTAATAAGCGTCATTGTCGGAAACACCTGCTAGCCATCTTTTGGATGAATCGGCGTATTCAATTGATGAAGAAATCATATCCGTAGTTTTGAAGGAGATATTACCCGACCCTGAAGGGAAATAATATTTCTCTTGGTGGATTTGAACTGAAATACCCCACTCCGGAATAATCTGCTCGTTATCGCCATCAATGGTTCTTTCTGAGGAAACAGAATCCAAAAGATTTCCACCTTTTTTATCGTAGCGATAAACTACCCACGAAGCCGTATCGGCGCTATTACCTGAAGTCGGAGGCGTGTAGTCCCTGAATTTACATTCGAAATATCCCGGTGCCAATAACAAGGGGTCAACTACCTTAATATTGATAGGACCTTGTCCGTACTCATATTCGGGCGTATCGGTAAATCCATCTGTAAGTACCTTGGAAAGTGTTGCACTTGTAAAATCGATCGGACGATTACCGTTTCCATATCCATCTACTCGTGTGATGCGTGGTGAGGATCCGTAGGCAACCAATTGGTTTGTTCCGTCAGCCTCTGGCATTGGATTGTGAGGCACAGCCGACACCGGACTAATCGCAGTTCCATCAAAATTAAGACGAGATGAGATGTAAGGTATTTTCTGCCCATCTAAAAATAGCGGATCGTTCGGGTCATACTTCTTAAATTGGTTGAACGCGTAAGCAATAGCCACATAATAATATGTTTTATGATTGACCAATTGTCTAGCACCTTGGGCAAAAGCATCTTCTGTTACTCTAAATGAATGCCTAATTCCTGTATTTTCACCATCAACCTTTTCAATAGGGATAGCAAAACCAAGCGCTTCATCAAACACAAAGTTTATAATTCTGTCTTTATCATTTTTAATATCACATTGGGCAACAAGACGAGCTTTTGTTGGATCGTCAATATCAGCAACAGAAATATCGGGACTTTTTAGCTGAAAAATTTGGTAGCCCTCAAATCGATAAACTCTATCAACTGTAGGATCCGGAATATTGATTTCATCCACTTCTGCGTAAGCTTCTTGGTAATTATTAGAAGATAATGGATTTTCCAACATCAAGATTAACTCGTTTTCTAATTCTTGAATGGTAATTTTGGGAGCATCTGGAGGAGAAAGAATTTTAAAACAAGCATCAAACAAGGCTTGTGCTTTTGTATCTGCTCGCTTCATTGCTTCCACAGAGGCAAATAAATCACCATCTGTACTTCTACCGTAAACAATACCTACCGTAATGTTATTTACGGCTCCTGGTTTTAGTGTAAAAGGACCTGCAGACTGCACAAATCGACGATCACCAGAAGGATTATTACTTGTCGATTCGTCCCAACCGTTCGGAAATTGACCCGTCATGTCGGCACCCCCGGTAGACCATGATAAGGGATCGGAATTACCCGGGAACATGTAATCGCTAAGTTGTTGGGTGCTAGTACCCGTTCCCAATCCACCGTAATACATCTCTGAGCCATTGGCCCATTGGCCCTCCATGAAATTATAATATTCAGCAGCAGGCTCTGGATCATTATAAGGATAAGCCGCTGTTGAAGTGTAATACGTAAAACGACGCATACCAAAGCGCTCATTGTCTATAATACCATCGGAATAACCGATACCGATACCTTTGTACACAATGCCATTATTTGCCAATGCATCAACAACGGTGGGCACAATAGTTGTTTGGGTAGCTTGATCGAAATACGGACCTGGATTGTCTATACCGTCCCCATCTTGATAAGGACCTTCAAAAAAGTCACACCCAATAGCAGGAGGATTTTCACCATATCCTAATTTACCCCCATCGTTCTCGTCAAGTAAATCACCATTATACATGTAACCCAATCCACGCGAAACATCGCAACCAGCGTAGTCGTCTGCATAATTTCCGACATCTGCATCTAAATACTGAGCAAAATAGGTATCATAAAGCGTTTGTGTACCACGATTAATTAATTCATAATTATAAAATGTCATGCGGTTTACCTCATCGTTAGTGGCAAAAGAAAATGCTTGAGCTCTAATTTCCATTCCAATTGGATCACCATTAGACTCAGTATGAATATTTCCTTTGTCATTAAAAACCCACCAATGCGTTTCGTCACCATAAAGTGAGATGCGTCTATCAAAGCCACACTGAATGTCGTCGCGACCCAAAATATCATCATACCACGGATGATCACCGTTATCGGGATTATAACTTCCATCGCCGTCTCGATCGTAATAAGGCGCTAAAAAATAATCCTGACCTAAAGAAACATCACCGTGAGCAGGCCAACCGTAAATACGATTTATCTCGTCGTTTGATGGAGCCACTAAATCATCACAACCTTCTGTTGTAATACCTGCATTACATTCATAATAAATGTTAAAACGAATAATTTCTGCTTTTCGGATTGTATAAAATTGATCATACGCAATGCATTCGTTGGGGTCTATGTTAGCCTCACCAAAATCCCTAACGACATTGTCTCCAACAGGAAATAACGGATTATAATTCCCACTTCCAGGATTAACGGTTAGCGGACCAGGCCAAAAATCATTCCCTGATCTAAAGCGCAAAGCGGCTAATTTAAGTTGTCCATTTACATCCGTTCCACCCATCCAAAGTGCACCTGCAAAAATAGCAAATCGATTACTTCCCTTAGGTACTTCGTAAGCGGCTATCTGAGCTTGACGATTTTGAAACATGCTACCGCCTTGTTCAATTAATGCAGACACATCATTAAACTCCATAGTAAGTTTGGCTGTAGCTGGACTACAATTGGCTCCTTTTGGCTTGGTAGGTTTACCATCTTTATCACCGGGGCCATAATATCCAAGTGCGCTTGAGAAAAATAACCCAACACTTACAATTGTTGCAAAAAATTGCTTTTTCATAGCTTTTTAATTATCTTATTTAAAAATCAAATTTAATTCCCAAACGAATTGTTCTTGGAGAACTAATGTTAAAGGCATTCTGAATTTTCATCGTGTAATAATCCCTGAATGATTGTTCATCCGTTTGATTTTGAATCGATGTTTGACTAGCCGCTGCCGCTAAATAACCATCATCATTCCAGTTACCTGTTGCGCGATAGACATTTAACCTATTGTATTGGTTTAATAAATTTGTAGCACGAATGTAAATATTCAAGAAGCCAAGTTTCTTTTTATCATCCTTTGATGGCAATTGGATATTAATTGTCCTGTCTATTTGCATATCTAATCTATATGACCAAGGAAGACGAGAACCATTAAGTGTACCACTTATACCTGCGTTCAAATTACCTATTCCTTCGTCGGTAATAAACGTTTGAGCAGAATAGGGAGACCCTGAATAGATATTAGTAAAAATATTTATTCCTGTATTCTCCAATAAGTTAAAGTCACCAATTTTAGGGCCGTTATAATCTTTCCCTTCACCATAACGGTAATCAAAAGTAATAGCAAAAGCGTGTCTTTGGTCATAGCCGTAAGGAAATATATTTCTTAAGTTAGGCAATCCTGCATTGATTAAGGCACCCATAGAGGTAGCATCTGAACCGGTTCCATCAGCGAACTGCAAAGTATAATTAGCCGTCATTCTAATATTGCCCGTTTGTCGTAAATCGTAGGAAATAGTCATTCCCTTTACTGTTCCAAAATCGCGGTTACCGAAAGTTTTGTAAGTTGCTGGATAAGCTTCAAAAACATTTACAAGCTGCACATTATTTCGTTGTTCCCTATAAAAAGCAGAAATTTTAACAGAAGACGTTTTGGAAAGAACTTGTTGAAAACCCAATTCATAATCTACTGTTGTTTCAGGCTTTAAATTTGCATTTTCAATAACGGCACTTCTGGACTGGATAAATTGGTAATCGAATGGATCAAAACGAAAGCCAGAGGTTGGTCTTTTCGTTAAGACGTCGTAGTGAGCAAAAAATGACGCTTCTTCAGATATTGGGAATGAAAAGGCAATTCTTGGCATAATATTGATTTGTGCTTTGTAATCTTCAAAAGCACTTTGGTCTGGGGTTACTTGAGAAGGGCTCAATAGCCAAGGAGCAATTCCAGCTGGCCCCTTAATCACCTTCGGGTCCTCTACGGTTGTACCCTGCGCGTTGAACCAATTTGCTTCGGAGCGAAATCCATTAATTGCATTTGGATTATTAACGTCATTAACATAAACTATGTAGTCATCGCCCATACTTTGAGGAATATCTACCCAAGAATACAAATTAGGGTCTTCCAATTTTAAGGCCCTGGCTTCTTTTACAGTTCTTGCGTTAAAGAAAAGATAAGGGTCTTTTAAGACGGGCTGATTTGCATCAAATACATCTACTCGAACTCCGACGTTAAAAACGATGTCATTAAAAGCAAATTTATCCATGATATATCCTGCAATATAAACCGGTTGAAAGGAACCTACAAATCGTCGATAATTACCATTTTCATCGAACTCATTGAAATATTTATTAATGTCTGTAGCGCCATTAACTTTTTTTCCTGTGTGATCGTAGCCGTAGTAAGAAACGAAAGAGTTTCCACTATTTAACAATTCATCGGGCGAAAACATATCAAATTGAAAAAGATTAGGATCGTATTGGTCAATATCTATGTAATCATCTCCATAAACATCATACCCTAGTTTTTTTCTTAAATTATAGTCAAAAAACGATTGGTTATCCGCATTTTCTTGTCCGCCATAATTTCCTATAATACCATCTTGGTTGTTATCAATATTATTTGTTATTTCATCGTAAGCATTACCTGAATTTAATCGCTCATAGGTTATTGCTTTGAATGATCCTGAATCGGTAACGACACCGCTATTTAGATTTAATTCCTCGATGTGAAAATTAGCTAATTGCCTAGCAATCGACCAAATACCAATTGGACCATTTGTACCACCACCAGTTGTTGTTCCTGCTCCCCATCCTCTATCAATTCTTTGCTCGAATTCAAAGCCCAAAGAAATGTTGTGATCGCCAATATTTAAAGAACCTGCACCAGTTACCCGGAACTGATCATTTTCATATTTTCCAAAACTATTAAACGGTGAGCCTATATTGCTCCAAATTCCATAAACACTTTGTGGAGAATCCCCATTTCTTAGTGCGTTACCTTGCTGGATTTGAAATAAATTCTCATAATTACCAATGGCAGATTCTGAGTAAATATCATAATATTGCGTAGTGATGGCAGCTAGTGCAGCATTTGTAGTAGATGGGTCGAAGTCAACTCGCTCATCTCTAAATCCGTCGTGAATATACGTTTGTGTGTTTGGATTGAATGCATAAGAGGGGCTTCTTGTAGTGGTAAACTTACCTACGTGACCGTAGTTAAATATATTGTACATGTGCTTTGGATCATAGGAATCGCCTTTGGATTTCGAATAATCCACCATTATGTTGTACATAGCAGATCTTATTTTTGAACTGCTTCCTTCTCTTTCGTTATTAAATCGTTGAGATAATTTACCATAAACTCGGTAATCAAGGTTTTTGGAAACACCAAAGTTTTGAAAGTTAAGTAATGAACCCGCGTAGGAATAATTGGTACCGTTGCTGTAATTTAAAGAACCTCCAAATTGCACATTCATGGTTGGCCCTGTGTTTACGTCAATCTTGCCTTGAGCAGAAAACACGCTATTTCTTGCATTCATTCTCCAATCTACTTTTTCAAAATCATCTTGTCTTAAAAACAAGGCGTTGTGAAAGGTTCCAAAACCAGTTGAATTAGGCCTTAGTGGGTTAGCGATAAGGCTATCACGCGCCTCCTTTTTAATTCGATAACTTCCACCTGCAAGTGGCCGACTGTCTAACTGATCGGTTAAGTTGGCAGAAAATAAAAATCCCAACTTTGGCTTTGTCTTTTTACCTGTTGAATCACGTTGCATCAACAAAGGTCCCGATAACATTCCTTCCACCAAATTATAGCCAAACTTATCCAAACCATAAACTTTCCCGTCATATCCATCTACATCTGCACCATTAACATAAACACCGGAAGATACCACCTCCATACTACCGAAAAAAATAGAGGACGGACCTCTTGTAGTTACCGAGATAATACCACCTGTAACGTCACCATAGTTAGCCGGTACTCCACCCGTAATAACAGAAACCTCTTCTAATGCAGACTTAGGAAGGTTGGCTGAACCGCGCACCTTTATTCCATCAATATAAAAATAAGTACCATCCTCACGAGATCCCCTAACAGAAATAGCTCCTGATCCTTCATTTGTATTTACACCACCGACTGATGAAGCAACACCGGCAGCGGATCGAACAGGCAAACGGGCAATGTCCTCCCTACCGATAGTAGCACCTGAGGCGCCACCATCTTTGTCAATCAACGGTATTTTATAAGCCGTAACTTTTATTTCTCCAATTTCCAAAACACTTTTTGGTTTTGATAATACTAGGTTGTCAAGAAAGGTAATTTTATCGGGCGATACATTTACACCGGTTGTAACTCCGGGTTGGTATCCATCTTGGTTTCGCACTTCTACATCGTATAAACCGGGAAGCACACCGTTAATTTGAAATTTACCGTCAAAATCCGTGTTGGCAGCGCCCTTAATGGACCCATTTTGTATAATTAATACTTTGCTAATTGGGAGTGGCTCGCCTGAAACCTCATCCTTTACAGTTCCTTTAACTGTCCCCAATCCGGATTGAGAAAATGAATAAGCGCTTAAAAATAAGACACTTACTACTAATAGTTTGACTTTACTAAACATATTTCGTATGTAAAATTTTATAATAGATTGCGTTTTTCTAATTCGTAAAGATAATTAAAAATAATAATCAATACAATAAACAAAAAATTTAGTTGAATTAGAATTAAATATGAACTTTGTACTAAACAATTGTTTCGTGCAAAACAGAACCGAAGAAAACAAAAATGAAGTAATTGAATTTACCGAAAATGAAACTACAGTCGTTTTACTTAATTTTATTTTAAACGAACACGTTAGAAATACGCATTTATTTGATGAAGAAATAAGTGCGATAACTCAAATAAAAAACGAAACTAAAAAGCTAGAATTTTATGCCGTGCGTTACCTCCGTAACTTCAAGCAAATTAATCTGCCGATTTCCTACAACGCCAATGGCGCACCATTTTTTAACGGATCAACAACCAAAATTTCCATTAGTCACTCAAAAGAATTAGCCGTTATTGCTTTAGCACCATCACCTGTAGGCGTAGATATTGAACTAATTACGGAAAGAATAGTAAGAATTAAGGACCGTTTTGTTTCAGCAGCGGAACTGAATTTATTTGAGGTAAAAAATGCAAAGACGTATACCATAATATGGACCATTAAAGAAGTGTTGTACAAATTATCTGATCTCAAGCAAATTAATTTTCTTGCCGACATGAACTTGCTTGAACAAAGCGAAGGCTTAGTCACATGCCAATTTAAAACATCAGAAGGAATTCGCTTTGTAGAAATTAAATTTCAAGAACTAGGCAATTATATTATTAGCTTTAACCCCTCAAAAGCATATGAAATTGACCGTTTATGATCAACTTGTTGGCCAAAAAAATGCTATTGCGATTTTAATAGACCCTGAAAAATTTTCGAAAATTGCGGATTTATCCTCTTTTTTATTTAAACTAAATAAGGCGCAACCCCATTTCATTTTTGTTGGAGGCAGTACAGTCACAAAGCGTGAGTTTGACCATTGTATAAAAAGCATAAAATCATCAACAACAATCCCAGTTGTGATTTTTCCTGGAGCGAGCCACCAAATTAGTTCAGAAGCGGACGCAATTCTATTTCTTTCCTTGCTTTCAGGAAGAAACCCTGATTATTTAATCGGCCATCACATTCAAGCTGTTGACGAGTTAGAAAAACTAGGCATGGAAATCATCCCAACCGCCTATTTGCTCGTGGAGGGAGGGAGAAAGTCAGCTGTTGAACAGGTAACCCAAACCAAGCCAATTCCAGCGGACCAACCTGAAATGGTCAGAAAAACAGCCCTTGCTGGTAAATTTCAGGGCAAAAAGTTAATTTACCTAGATGCAGGAAGCGGTGCAACCAACGCTATTCCAACTGAAATAATTAAACGCGTTAACACCCTTAACTTACCCCTTATTGTAGGTGGAGGAGTAAAGACGATTACACAAATTATGCTGGCACACGAAGCAGGCGCAAACATGGTTGTAATTGGCAATAAAATTGAAGAGGACGAAGATTTTCTTGCGGAGCTGACTAACTACTTAACAGAAAAGCGCGGGTAATTTAATTCGTCTATGAAGAGAAAACAGCTTTTAGACTCAAATCAAGACTTTTTGCTGAATGCGTTAGGGCTCCCATTGAAATAAATTGAACGCCGGTTTTAGCGTAATCAACAACATTTTCAATTGTAATCCCCCCAGATGCCTCTGTTTCGAAATGCGAAGGTATGATTTCAAGCGCTGAAACAAGTTCACTTGGCGTAAAATTATCCAACATAATCCGATCAACCCCACCAGCACAAATGACTTCGTTTAGCTCATCCATATTGCGCACCTCCACTTCCATCTTCAAGGTTAATTCCTTCCTCTTTAAATAAGCCAATGTCTTTGTAATTGCTTGGGTAATCCCGCCTGCATAATCTATGTGATTATCCTTGAGCATAACCATATCAAATAAACCATGGCGGTGATTTGTTCCACCTCCTATTCGAACAGCTTCTTTTTCAAAAAAACGAAATCCAGGCGTTGTTTTTCTCGTATCCAATATTTTCACAGGATATTCCTTTACCAACTCAACAACGGCATTTGTTAAGGTGGCAATCGCGGACATTCGTTGCATGATGTTTAATACCGTTCTTTCTGTCGTCAAAATTGTTTGACTAGAGCCGGAAACATTAAAAACAAGATCTCCCACGTTTATGGCATCGCCATCATTTTTAAAAGTCACCACCTTAGCAGTTGGGTCAAACAAAAAATAAACTCTTTTTATGACTTCTACACCCGCCAAAACACCGTTTTCTTTTACCAATAATTTTGCAGAACCTAATTTGCCTTCAGGCACACATGCTAAAGTGGAATGATCACCTTCACCAATATCTTCGTTCAAAAAATCTAAAATAAACTGATCAAACATCTAATTGAAAAATAACTATTAATAAAATTTTAATCGCTAAAATAACTAATTTTAAGGCATCATGATGCGAATAATTAGAAGCAACTTATTTTTAATAGCGATTTTAATCGTTGTAAATTGTTTGGGTCAAACAAAAACTGAAGATTTATCGGAGAAGCAGTTAAATCAGGCGATTCTTGATTTTGATAAGGCATCAAATGCAGACCCAAACAAATCAAGCATACTTCTTACGCGTTTAGCAGGTATAAGTCGCAATGGAAATTTACTACAAAAGCAAAAAGTGGAACTGTTAATTTGCGAACAAAAAAACAGAGAGGGAAACAGCTCAGAATTTATTGTTGGAATGAATTCTTTAATAAAACAAAAACCTGAATTTTCACAGCCAATTCTAAAACATTATTATGCTATCAATTTTACCAAATTTTGTCTTTATAAAAATGAGCTATTGCAAGCTTTTGAAAGTAACTTGAAAAATATTGCCGAGACAAAAAAAACGATGATTAATAGAAACATTTCTCAGGCATACCAAAATCACGCCCATTATTTTCGAATAAACAACACCAAAGACTCCTCGCTTTATTATGCACGATTAGCTACCAAGTATGCCAAACGATCAGATGCGCGCAACGAACTTGCACTAACTTTTCATAATGAAAGTCAAATTCATGCTCACTTTGGTGATATAGAAATGGCAGTAGAAAAAGAACTAATTGCACTTCAATTAGCAGAAAAATATCAGTTAATGTATCTTCAATCCTTATTTAGTAGAACAATAGCAAGTTACTCACTTGAAGTTTTTAATATCAAAGAGAGCAATAACTATTTACGAAAATCCATATTGCTTGCGGGTAAGATAAATGATGAGCGCAGCATTTTATTGTGCGAAATAACCAAAGGATGTCTTTTAGTAAACGACAACAAGCATCAAGAGGCAATTGCAATTCTTACTGTTGGAATCAAAAAACTAGAAAAATATAAAGACGCGGAGCAAATTGCGCTTGGACACGAATATCTTGGGAAAGCTTTTGAAAAAATCAACGAGGAAGCAGAGGCGCTTAACTCTTTTAGCTTGGCGCTCAACTATTACGAAGCTATTGGTAATAAGGATAAAATTAGTGATCTAAACCACCAAATTGGCGTAGTATACTTAAAACAAAAATCGTTTTTTTTATCGGAAAAATTCTTGACAAAAGCCATTGAGATTAGAAACTCAGAAGGCGAGAAAAATCAAATTTATGAATCTTATCGAGTGCTGTCTGATCTATACACGCAAACAGGTAAAAAAGACGTTGCCTTCCTATACTTAAAAAAATACGTTGATTTTCTTGAACTAAACTCTACCTCCAAAAATTCACAAAAAATTGCCGCGTTAACGCAGAAAAATTCAGGTGAAGAGCGTGAGCGCATTATAGAAATGCAGGGGGAAACATTAGAAAAGGAGCTAAAGGAAAAGAAAATCCTCCAACTACAGAGTGACCGAAGATTTTTCGGGATTATTTTTACCGTTATCATCCTTTTACTTAGTCTTTTTATTGTTTTTATTTTTTTAAGAC
>Ga0247833_1005520_pt1 | contig 14667 bp, 20 predicted proteins | sample LaCruzMarch2015__7_FD_187117 | JGI IMG/M metagenome (GOLD analysis project Ga0247833, IMG submission 187117) | Freshwater microbial communities from meromictic Lake La Cruz, Castile-La Mancha, Spain - LaCruzMarch2015_8m | ecosystem: Environmental > Aquatic > Freshwater > Lake | place: Spain...
ATTTAAGCTTGAGTACTTTAAACTTCCAATATCAAGCATTTGGGTTTAATCTGGCAAGTGATATTCCGCTGCCCGAATTAAGCGAAAAGTTGTTAATCGCCAAGGAGCAAAACAGTATATCTGTAGTCAGTGGAAACTATGAAAACTGGCCTTCCATAGAAGTTAGTCCCCACAGCACACAATGCTTGCAGCTTGCAGCTAGAGAATGGCGTTTAGCTTTAGAGAGCATTGGTTGGTTTCGTGCGGCAGCTGGTGAGCAGGTGCTGCTGAGCGGTAAGTGCTCAACACTTTTGACGATAAGTTTCATGCTTTGCTAGAAATGCGACTTTCGCAGACCTAAATTATGAAAGTAACTGTTGAGCTTTCAGAAAATGAGATGGCTGAAATTCTTGATTTTACTGGTGAGAGTAAGAAAGGTCCTGCAATTCGCCGCCTGATGGAACAAGCTTTGCAGCAGCTACATCGCGCTCAGATCGCTCAGCGCTTCATTAGCGGCGAGTGGGGGGTGGAGTTGGAGGGTTTTGAAAACGACCGGGATCGTGACCGACAGCGAGCACAGGAGCTAGCCGAATGATCATGCTGCTCGATTCCAGCCTCTGGGTTGACTTCACCCTTGCTCGTTTCCCGGCTCCTCATAAAAAGTTCATCGATAGGTCGAATCGTGATCAGGGTGAAGTGTGAGCAAGCGCAGCCATAAACCATCGCGCCAGGCCACAGCCCGGCAGCTGCTCCCAACGCAGGCCTTTGCTGGCTTGGATTTGCTCCCAGCTCATCACTTGCAGCTCAGCTGCTGCTCCAGCACATCGAGATCAGCAGCGTTAGGTGGTTCGATAATGGCAAGAAGAGCACGATCAAGCCGGGCAGAGGCTTCCGGCTGATGGAGCCAGAGTTCAGAATCTGGAATGGTTTGAGCGGTTTTGATCACCAACACGCCAGGTTCGCTGCTGTCGATCAGCACAGTGCGCCCCGCGTATTCCTTACCAAGGGAGATCTTGACACTCACACCAACCTGCTTTGCCACCAGGCGTGACGTGTTCATGCTAGTAAAGCCTTCATGCCAGCCTAGCGAAATTTCTGCACCTCCCCCAAGCCTTCTTCGCCCGCCCCGCTGAGGTGGTGGCACCTGAACTGATCGGTTGCCTGCTGCTGAAACGCCAAGCAGATGGCGAGCTAATGAGTGGCGTGATTGTGGAAACGGAGGCCTATTGCCAGAGCGAGCCTGCGTGCCACGGCTATCGCCGCCGCACCCCCAGCAATGAAACGCTGTTTGGCCCACCAGGTAATTGGTATGTGTATCTCACCTACGGCATTCACCACTGCGTAAATGTGGTAACCGATCGCGATAACTGGGCTAATGGTGTGTTGCTGCGCGCTGTTGCCCTGCCCGCTGGGCCACCGCGGCTGGCAGCCGGGCCTGCACTTTTGGCGCGATGTTTTGGCATTGATCGATCCCACAACGGCCTGCCGGCAAACCAGGAATCTGGTTTGTGGTTAGCGGAAAGATCGCCAGAGTTGGGAATAATTACCCCCACTAATCTGGTGCAAACCGCCCGCATTGGCATCAGTCAAGGGAAGGAATTAGCTTGGCGTTGGTATCTAAGTGGCAATAAAAGTGTTAGCCGCCTGGGCTGATCATTAGTAAACAATTTATAGCCTCCAGTAATAGCAAAGCCTGCGGTGCCAGTGGGCTGGCCGCTGGTTTTTGCAATGGCTTCCAACCGTCCCCTAGCCAACTGCAAGGAACCCATTAACTTGGATTTGTTTGTTTTGCGCAGTTTTGAGCAACTGGAGCCATCGCCATGTGCTTGATCTAGCTGCGTTTTCGCTTGCTAACTACACCACTGTTCTCGAGTTGGCGAGCCGCTTTAGAGCTATTCCCATGGGCGGCCAGCGGCGTTTGCCTGCCCTCCAAGGTCGTTTAGTAACAACACTGTTTTTTGAACCCAGCACCCGCACCCGCAGCAGTTTTGAGTTGGCAGCCCGCCGCCTTTCCGCTGATGTGCAGAGCTTTTCTCCCGCCAGTAGTGCCCTTAGCAAAGGCGAAAGCCTCCTCGACACCGCCCGCACCTATGTGGCCATGGGTTCTGATGTGTTGGTGGTGCGCCATAGCTGCGCTGGTGTGCCAGCTGCCCTGGCTCGCGACCTAGATCAAGCCGGTGAACGGGTGGCAGTGCTCAATGGTGGTGATGGTTTACATAGTCACCCAAGCCAGGCCCTGCTTGATCTATTCACCATGGCCCGTTATTTCGCGCCGGAATCTCCCACCCCTGCAGCATTACAAGGCAAACGCATCGTGATCGTTGGTGATGTGCTCCATTCCCGCGTTGCCCGTTCCAACCTATGGGCCCTCACGGCCTGTGGCGCTGAAGTGGTGCTATGCGGGCCGGCCACGCTCCTGCCTGATGCCTTTGCTCAATTTGTGGCGGCACCGCCATCGGGTTTAAGCCTTGATCCAATCGCAAATCGCGGTGCGGTGCACTTAGAGCGCAACCTAGATAAGGCCTTAGCTGGAGCCGATGCGGTAATGACCCTACGGCTACAAAAGGAACGCATGCGCCAGCATCAAATCACCAGCCTTGAGGCCTATCACCGCAGCTATGGCATCACCCATAAACGCCTAGGGGCCTGCGCTAAACCCGTGCCAGTGCTGCACCCTGGCCCTGTTAATCGCGGGGTGGAATTGAGCGGTGAGTTATTAGATGATCCGCAAATCAGCCTGATTGATGAACAGGTACGCAACGGAATCCCCGTGCGGATGGCGCTTTTATATCTAATGGCAGCTAGCGAAGAGCTTTAACTATTGGCTTGATCTTGTGGCTTGCCGGCATTGCGGAAGTTGTCGATCGCTTCTGCCATTGCTCCACCCATATCGGCGATTGATGTTTCACCGGCAATACCCATTGGAAATGGTGCGCCGCTGCCCTCTAGTCCCACGTGTTGGCTCGGCATACCAGTAATCAACAGATCACCACGTTGTTGGCTAAGCACGGCCCAAAGCCACTTAACAAGTAGCGATACGCGGTTTTCATCGTCGGGCATAAAGGCCAAGTGAGCTGCAGCCCAAAGGCCCCAGCCGCTGGCGCCCACCAATTTGAGGCCGCGCAGATCAGCCACCGCACTCACCCTGCCCAACACCGCCATCGTGCCGAAATCAAAAAATGAAAATGGCTTGATCTTGTTACCAATCAATTTCGCTTTGATGTCTTTTGCAACCCAGCCACCCATTTGGGTTGCAGGGCCGGCCATGCCAGGTAGCGGTTTGCCATCACTGGTGTGGCTGTAGCTGCATAGATCACCCACCACACGGATTTCAGGGTGGCCGGGAATTGAGAAATCAGGCTCCACCACCACGCGGCCGCCGCGATCAAGCTGGCAACCGGTTGATTCAGCCAGGCTCTTACCCAGATGGGATGCCCTCACACCAGCTGTCCAAAACACATTTGCAGCCTTGATGCGCACATCACCATTGGGGGTGCCAACCAACACCTCCCCAGGCACGATTGATTGCACCCGCCCTTGGAATAAGAATTCAATACCCACCGATTTCAAATGGGCGCCAGCAGCTTCCGATAGCAATGGATCCATTGCCCGCAATACGCGATCGCCGGGATCAACCAACACAATGCGGGTGCGGCTGATATCAACCTGTTTGAAATCTTTCGCCATTGCATTACGCATCAGCTCCGATACGGCACCGGCCAATTCACAACCAGCCGGTCCGCCACCAACAATCACAACGGTTTGGAGGAATTCCCGCTCCTTTGGATTTGGAGTTTGTTCTGCTTGCTCTAAAGACATCAATAAACGCCGCCTTATTTCGGCGGCGTGCTCAAGGATTTTCATTGGCGGCGCGATGCTGCGCCAATCCTCATGGCCGAAATAGGTGCTGCCAGATCCGGCAGCCAGGATTAGATGGTCGTAACTAAAAGATTTGCCATTAAAAATGATCTCCTTGGCATCGGCTTGGATATCGCTTACCTCCCCCAGCAGCACTTGCACATTGCGCTGGGCACCCACCAATAGGCGCAAAGGTGTTGCCACATCATTGGCACCCACCAAGCCGGTTGCCACCTGGTAGAGCAAGGGCTGGAACAGGTTGAAATTACGTTTATCGATCAGTGTTACCCGCACATCCGCCCCTTTAAATGCTTTGCATGCCTTAACGCCAGCAAAGCCCCCACCAACAATCACCACATGGGGTTTATCGCGCAATTCCTCGCTTGGTGGCTCCAGTTCAAGGAAAAAACGTTCTTTAGTGGCGGCCATGGCTTTGCATTCGAACGGATATACCTAAAAGATATGGCTTGGTTTCGTTAAGCACAGGCAACGGTGCTCACACGCTGGCTTTAAAACCCTCCAGCAGCAGGCCATAGATCACGCCCATGCGTGCCATATCAAGCAACCCCAGCAGCAAGCGATCGCCCCCTTTGCGCAGTAGCGGTTTACGAACCCTGATTGCTAATTCAGCAACCAGCACGCAGAGCAAAGCGGCAAGTGGATCTAAAAAACTCAATGCACCAGCTAAGGCACCAATGCTTGCGCCAGTGCTGAAACCACCTAAAAAGATGATTAAAAGCAGTGAATAGCGCCTCCAGGGATTCTGGCTCCAGCTTTCCAGCTGCAGCAGTGCTTGGCTGCCGTATAAGCGAAGACGGGTGTTTTGCACTGGGCTATGAATCGGGTTATTAATCCAATTTGTGCGCTGAATCCAATTTATTGGCGAAGCAGCCGATGATCCCCATCACCTGGCCCAAGCTTCGCCATCGCTATATATACACTAAATATGCGGGCAGCTGTTGTGCTTGGCACTACAGCTAGTGGGTGGGTACCTAATTGTGGCTGATTTCAGGAATCAGCTTCTTTTGCCTTGCGGCTGGTTTTACCTTCTAAAAGCTCCAGCAGTGCTTCCATTTGGGCCATCACGCCCCGCACTTCACCGGCTTCTGGCAAAAGGCCGTCGTCCATTACCCCCTGGTGCATTTCACGCAGTTCCTGGCGGATGTAACGGAGGTGGCTCACCACCTGTTCGCGCTTCGACTGCGACATGCGTTGAGGTTTGTTGATTAATGACCCTTTGTACCCCATTGCGGGGCCGCCGCCGCGATAACCTCACCGCCTTTTGCGGCAAACCCTCTCCAGCAGGCTGTTTGCCAGGGTGAATGGTTTGGCTTTAAACCATTCCTCTGCCTCCCCCTGCTTTCGCACCCGGGCTCCAGCGCAATCCACTTCGTAGGGCACAAGCCGGCTGCCACTGCCATCTTTGTTTTGGCGTTCGGTGTAAACCAAAACGCCGTTTTCCACTTCCCGCGGAGCGATCGGCGCCAGAATTATCTTGTGTTGTTCAGTTTCCAATAGGGGCATTGTTCCAACCCAGGTGGTTAGCAACGCGCTTATTAGGTTTTTGCCCATGGCGATGGAGAATAGGGGATTCGAACCCCTGACCTCTGCGGTGCGATCGCAGCGCTCTACCAGCTGAGCTAACTCCCCAGGGACCTCGATTTGAAATTAACACCCATGTCTGAACCCGTCGCCATCTCTGAAAGCATTTTGGCCGCCCACACGGAAGATTCGGTGGCAGCCTTAGCCCAGCGCCTTGATGCCGACGACTACGCCAATCCCTTCGACAGCCTCAATGATTGGCACCTGATGCGGGCCCTAGCTATCCATCGACCCGATCTGGTGCGCCCCTATGTGCACTTGGTAGATCAAGAACCATTCGACGAGGAATAGCAATGCCAGCCGCCCCAGCTGATCCCCTAGCGGGCAAGCGCCTGCTACTGGCTGTAAGCGGCAGCATCGCAGCGGTAAAAGTGCCGCAATTAGTGAGCGCCCTTGTGCAGCGTGGCGCCCAGGTGCGTTGTGTGCTCACCCCAAGTGCAGCTCAGCTTGTGAGTGCCTCAGCCCTAGCCAGCCTGTCGCGCAATCCCTGTTACGTAGAGGCCGATCAATGGTTGGCAAGCCAGCCCAAACCATTGCATATCGAACTTGCGGAGTGGGCTGAGTTGGTGCTGGTGGTGCCCCTCAGCGCCAGCAGTTTGGCCCGTTTAGTGCATGGCCTTGCCGATAATTTGCTGGCATCAACCCTGCTGGCTTCTGAGGCGCCTCGTTTGCTGGCCGCCGCCATGAACACCAGCATGTGGCATGGGCCTGCGGTGCAACGTAATTGGCGCCTGCTCCAGGCTGAGCCGGGCCTGTTGGCCTTAGAACCAGCCAGCGCTGGTTTATTGGCCTGTGATCGCCGCGGAGCTGGCCGCATGCGGGAGCCGGCCCAATTGCTGCTAGCGGCTGAATCCCTTGCCCTGCATGGTGCCAACCAAGACCTCAAGGGCTTGCGCTTGTTAATCAGCGCCGGCCCAAGCCGCGAAGCCCTAGATCCAGCTCGGTTCCTATCGAATCCCTCCACCGGCAGGATGGGCGCCCTAATGGCCCTGGCGGCCCAATGGCGGGGTGCTGAGGTGAAGTTGCTGCACGGCCCCTTGCAGCTGGATCCCGCAATTCTCGAGGGCCTGGAATGCCATCAATTCACAAGTGCCGCTGATCTAGAGCTTCTACTCAAACAGCATCAAGCCTGGGCTAATGGGGTGGTGATGGCTGCTGCAGTGGCCGACCATCGCCTGCAGAGGCCAAATCCAGAAAAACTAAGCAAAACCGATCTGCATCAACAGCTGCTCCAACCTGAAGCTTGGCAAACGGTGCCAGATCTATTGCAGGCCATGGTGGTAGCCAAGCCCCAGCAACAGGTTTTGATGGGGTTTTGCGCCCATACCGGCGATGGGTTAGCCCAGGCCCAAGCCAAATTGAGCCAAAAAGGCTGTGATCTGCTTTTCGCTAATCCGATCGATCAAGCTGATGCCGGGTTTGCTGCACCCACCAATAAAGGCTGGTTGTTGCAGCAGGGAGCAGCGCCGCAACAGCTGGGCCCCTGCGGCAAGTTGGAACTTGCCCATCAATTGCTCAGCCAGCTGAATCGCTGCCTTCAGGATTTAAATGTTCCAACAGGGTTTTGATTTGTAGCCGCGGGATGTAAGGCCAGCCGCCACTTTGTTCAATCGCCTGTAACAAGGCAAATAAACGGCGGCGATCCGCAGGCAGGCTGTTGCGTAGGGCCCCCTCCTGCAGGCGCCGATGCACTCCCTCCATTTCCCTTAATACCGCCAGCAGGGCGATGGGATTTCCCTCGGCTTCTGCGGCAAGCAACTGGGCCTCTGCTTGCCATTTGGCGAAGCGTTGGCTCCAGTCCGTTTCGGCTGTGGCCATCGAGATGTTTAGAGGCGCGACATCCTATCCGGCACAAGGAGTTTTCGGTTGTACGATCGCCCCCATGCCTTCTTTGCTCCCCATGCATAGCCTGAGGAAACTTCTCCAAGCAGCCATAACCCTTTGCCTGGCAGCTTGTTTGACCCTATTAACCGCCTGCAGTGGGGGCGCTAAAGCGATTGATCGAGCCGATCTCACCTACGAAGACATTCACAACACCGGCCTCGCTAACGACTGCGCCACCCTGCCGGAATCCGCCCGCGGCACCATTGCCCTCCAGGCCGGCAGCCGTTATCAGCTCAAGGAAATGTGCTTTCACCCCAGCACGGTTGCAGTGAAAGGTGAACCAGCCAACAAACGCCAAGAGGCGCAATTTGTTGATGGCCGCATCCTTACCCGTTACACCTCCAGCCTGGATTCCGTATTTGGCGACCTAACGGTTGAGGGTTCCGGTTTGCGCTTTAAGGAACTGGGCGGGATCGATTTCCAACCAATCACAGTGCTTCTGCCCGGCGGCGAAGAGGTGCCTTTCACCTTCTCCAGCAAGTTGCTTGATGCCACCGCCGAGGGCACCAACCTCTCCACCAGCACTGATTTCGAAGGCCCCTATCGCACCCCCAGCTACCGCACCAGTAATTTCCTTGATCCCAAGGGCCGTGGCCTCACCACGGGCTACAGCAGCGCCATGGGTTTAGTGCCCGCCGGCGACGATGAGGAGCTGCGTAAAGAGAACGTGAAGCGTTATGTGGATGGCTCCGGCACGATGAATTTCTCGATCACCCGCCTGGATGCTCAAACCGGTGAATTTGCAGGGGTATTCACGGCGATTCAACCCTCCGACACCGACATGGGCACCAAAAAGGTGGTTGATGTGAAGGTGAGCGGTGAGCTCTATGGCCGTTTGGAAGCAGCTTGATTCCCGCCTCAACTAACTACCCCCTATGACTACCATGATCGCCCCCTATGGGGGCAGCTTGGTGGATTTGATGTTGCCTGTTGAGCAGCATCAAGATCTGCTGGCTGATGTAACCACCAGCATCGAATGTTCCGATCGCAACGCCTGCGATGTGGAGCTCCTGGTGGTGGGTGGTTTCTCCCCTGAGCGGGGATTTATGCACCAGGCTGATTACAACGCTGTGGTGGCTGGTAATCGCACCAGTTCGGGCTATTTATTTGGCTTGCCACTTGTTTTTGATACCGATCGGGATGATTTGCAACTCGGTGATCGGGTACTACTCACCTACAAAGGTCAAAAGCTTGCGGTTTTAACCGTTCAAGACCAATGGTTGCCCGATAAAACAATTGAGGCAAAAGGTTGCTATGGCACCACCTCCCTTGAACATCCAGCGGTGCGCATGGTTGCGATGGAACGCAAGCACCGTTATCTGGGTGGTTCATTGCAGGGGCTCGAGTTACCCAAGCGGGTGTTTCCCTGCAAAACCCCTGCTCAAGTAAGGGAGTCATTGCCACCTGGGGAGGATGTGGTGGCTTTTCAGTGCCGTAACCCAATCCATCGCGCCCACTACGAGTTGTTCACCCGGGCACTCCATGCCAGCAATGTGAGTGCAGCTGCTGTTGTGTTGGTGCATCCCACCTGCGGCCCCACCCAGCAAGACGACATTCCAGGCAATGTGCGCTTTCAAACCTATGAAAGGCTCGCTGCTGAAGTTGATAACCCGCGCATTCGCTGGGCCTATCTCCCCTATGCCATGCACATGGCGGGGCCGAGGGAAGCACTGCAACACATGATTATTCGCCGCAATTACGGCTGCACCCACTTCATCATCGGCAGGGATATGGCCGGATGTAAGTCGTCGATTAGCGGTGAGGATTTCTACGGCCCCTACGAAGCCCAGGATTTTGCTAGGGCCTGCGCGCCGGAACTGGCCATGGAAACAGTGCCCTCATTGAACCTTGTTTATACCCAGGAAGAGGGCTATGTAACCGCTGAACATGCCGAGGCCCGTGGTTTGCATGTGCAAAAACTGAGTGGCACCCAATTCCGGCAAATGCTGCGCAGCGGCGAGGAAATTCCTGAGTGGTTTGCCTTCCGCAGCGTTGTTGAGGTGCTCCGCGCCCCCTGAAACTCAGGATCGGTTAACATTCCTTTACTAACGAGGTGGGTTAAGTGGCAGGCAAGAAGGGCTGGCGTAATGCGGGTTTATACGTGCTTTTGGTGGTGGTGTTGATCGCCCTTGGCACTGCCTTTATGGGCGGCAGGCCCGCTCCAGCAAACGCCCCAAGAAGTTTGCGTTACAGCGATTTCATTGAAGCGGTGCAAGCAAATCAAATTTCTAGGGTGCTGATTTCACCAGATCGCGGCACTGCTTTGGTAGTTGAAAGCGATGGTCGCCGAGCTGAAGTGAACCTCGCCCCAGATAAAGACCTGCTCAAAATTCTCACCGATAACAAGGTTGATATCGCCGTTCAACCAACCCGTCAAACCCCTGCTTGGCAGCAGGCAGCCAGCAGTTTGTTGTTTCCAATTCTGTTGCTTGGCGGTTTGTTTTTCCTGCTGCGCCGCGCCCAAGGTGGCGGTGGTAACCAAGCCATGAGTTTTGGTAAAAGCAAAGCTCGGGTGCAAATGGAGCCCCAAACCCAAGTTACTTTCAATGATGTTGCTGGCATTGAAGGAGCAAAACTTGAACTCACTGAGGTGGTTGATTTCCTTAAAAACCCAGATCGCTTCACTGCTGTTGGTGCAAAAATCCCTAAAGGTGTGCTTTTAGTTGGCCCGCCCGGCACTGGTAAAACCCTGCTTGCAAAAGCCGTTGCCGGTGAAGCTGGAGTGCCTTTTTTCTCAATTTCAGGTTCTGAATTTGTTGAAATGTTTGTGGGTGTGGGTGCTAGCAGAGTTCGTGATCTATTTGAGCAAGCTAAAAAGAATGCCCCTTGCATAGTTTTTATTGATGAAATCGATGCCGTTGGTCGCCAAAGGGGTGCAGGCCTCGGTGGTGGCAACGATGAAAGGGAGCAAACCCTCAATCAGTTGCTCACTGAAATGGATGGGTTTGAGGGCAACACCGGCATCATCATTGTTGCCGCCACCAACCGCCCTGATGTGCTTGATGCAGCCTTAATGCGGCCGGGCCGTTTTGATCGTCAGGTGGTGGTTGATCGCCCTGATTACAGCGGTCGCCTCCAGATCTTGGGCGTACATGCCAGGGGTAAAACCCTTTCAAAAGATGTTGATCTCGACCGTGTTGCCAGGCGCACCCCTGGCTTTACCGGTGCTGATCTCGCCAATTTGCTAAACGAAGCCGCAATCATGGCGGCCCGCAGGCAACTGGTGGAAATTTCCATGGATGAAGTTAATGATGCGATCGAAAGGGTGATGGCAGGCCCTGAGAAGAAAGATCGCGTAATGAGTGAAAGGCGTAAACGTTTGGTTGCATACCACGAGGCTGGCCATGCCCTTGTTGGTGCCTTAATGCCCGACTACGACTCAGTACAAAAGATCAGCATCATTCCCCGCGGTAATGCAGGCGGCCTCACCTTCTTTACCCCCAGTGAAGAACGGATGGAATCCGGCCTCTACTCCCGCTCCTATTTGCAAAACCAAATGGCCGTTGCCCTGGGTGGACGGGTGGCTGAGGAGATTGTTTACGGAGAAGACGAAGTAACAACTGGTGCTTCCAATGATCTCCAGCAGGTGGCCCGCGTTGCCCGCCAGATGGTTACCCGTTTTGGCATGAGCGATAAGTTGGGGCCCGTTGCCCTAGGCAGATCCCAGGGCGGCATGTTCCTTGGCCGCGACATAGGCGCCGAGAGGGATTTCTCAGAAGACACAGCCGCCACCATCGATGCTGAGGTATCTGAACTAGTGGCAGTTGCCTACAAACGGGCCACCACGGTGCTGAGCGCTAACCGAGCCGTGCTCGATGAATTAGCTGATCTCTTGGTGGAACAGGAAACAGTTGATGCCGAGCAATTGCAGGAGCTCCTATTGCTCCGTGATGTGCAGGTTGCCGACTACGCCTAAACAAGATCCGGCAGGATTGCATTCTTCCTTGGCCGTAAGCCCGCTGCTTGCGGTGTTGCGGCCAAACTGCAGCACCCAGGCTGAGCAACAGGTGGCAGCTGTTGCCGCAGCTGGTTTTCGCCATGTGGAACTCTCCTGGAATGCGGAGCCCTGGTGGTTTGATTTGTTATTGGATTTGCAACGCCAATGGCCCCTGTTGCGCTTTGGTGCAGCGGCCATCCGCGAGCCTGAGCAGCTTCAAGCCATAGCAGCCCTGGGCCTTGAATACGCCATGGCGCCAATTGCAACTGAGCCCTTGCTGCAGTTGGCCCAACAGCTTGGCATCACCCTTGTGCCAGGTGTATTTAGCCCCACGGAAATCCACCACTTCGGCAGCGTTTGCAGTGGGGCATCTGGCTTGGTGAAACTTTTCCCTGCGGCAGCTTTAGGCCCCACCTATTGGCGGCAACTGCAGGGTCCCCTTGCTCCGCTGCCCTTTTGTATTGCAGCCGGTGGCATTGCCCCAAAAGATCTAGCCAGTTGGTTTGCAGCAGGTGTGCAGGCAGTGGCTTTGGGCTCCAGCCTGTTTGATTCCAGCAATTGTTTGCGGCCTGGGCATATCGATAGCCTCGCGCCATTCGCGGTAGCTAAGCCAAACCGCAACTGAGCCATTGGCGTAATTAGTTGCCATTGCGCGTCTCAAGTGCTACTCCTGGGATAGGGAATTTTTTTCTTTCCAATGGCACAGCTCACCATCAAGCTCAGCGATAAGGCGCTTGCTTTGATTACTCAATTGCAAAAGGAGATCTTTAACCGCCGCCGCAAAAAGGTAACCACCGCTGGTGTGGTTGAAACCTTGATCGAAAGTGGCGCCAAATCACAAAGCGACAAACGCTTTGCTGCCTCTTGGCAAAATTTGGTGGCTGATATCGAAAGGGCCGCCAAGGTGGCAGACACCTATGGCAACAAGCCCAGCAGCCTCAGTGATGCGGAATGGGCCTTGGTATTGAGCCATCGCACCCGCCCCCAGCGCAAACCAGTTGCCCCTAAACCAGCTGCTGCTGCCAAAAGAACAGCTGCTAAACCAAGCGTTGCTAAATCAAGGGTTGCCAAGAAAGCGGTAGTTAAAAAACCAGTTGCCCGCCCCGCGGCAAGCAATGCTGCCGTAGCTCCAGCATCAGTTTCCTGAGTTAGCTGCGCTGCCACATTGACCTCGCTGGCGGAGCCAATGGTCTGCCAGCACTAGGGCAACCATCGCTTCCACCATTGGCACGGCCCTTGGTAATACACAGGGGTCGTGCCTGCCTTTAGCCGCCAATGTGGTGGCCTCACCGCGGGCATTGATGGTTTGTTGCTCCTTGCGGATTGTGGCGGTTGGTTTAAAGGCCACTCGAATCACAATCGGTTCGCCGTTGCTGATCCCGCCTTGGATGCCACCGGAATTATTGGTTGCCGTATGCAAGCTGCCATCTCCAGTTGCTAGGAAAGCATCGTTGTGTTCACTACCCAGCAGTTGGGTGCCAGCAAAGCCAGAACCGATCTCAAAACCCTTGGTGGCAGGTAAAGACATCACCGCCTTTGCCAGGTCGGCCTCCAGTTTGTCGAAAACGGGCATGCCAATACCCACCGGCGGCCTCCTCACTACGCACTCGATCACACCACCACAGGAATCACCATCGCGGCCGATCGCTTCAATTCGTTCGATCATTTGAACAGCCATCGCTGCATCTGGGCAGCGCACAATATTGGCCTCCACCATTTCAAGGGTGGGTAGATCCGTTGGAATAACAGCTTCTAGGTTGTGGATCCGCCGCACCCAGGCCAATATCTCGGTGCCATGGGTTTGGGCTAGTAGTTGTTTGGCAATGGCACCAGCTGCCACGCGGCCAATCGTTTCCCGCGCTGATGCTCTACCGCCTCCACTGGGGGCTTGGATGCCATATTTTGCCTGGTAGGTGGCATCGGCGTGGGAAGGGCGAAAGGCCACTTCCATCTCTTTGTAATCCTGGGGCCGTTGGTCTTTATTGCGCACCACCATGGCAATAGGTGTGCCAAGGGTGACGCCATCTAATAAGCCACTGAGGATTTCCACTTGATCCGCTTCCTTGCGGGGTGTGGTGATCTTGCTTTGACCTGGCTTGCGCCGATCAAGCTCGGCTTGGATCGCAGCTAGATCAAGGCAAAGCCGTGGCGGACAGCCATCCACAATCACCCCAACACCGCCGCCATGGGATTCACCAAATGTGGAGATCCGAAAAAGCTGGCCAAAACTGCTGCCCATAAATCAATAAAACCTGAGGCTGAGCTTGATCAGCTCGAGATCAAATTCATTATGGTTCTCTCGAGGTGATAACCAATGCGCAAGGCTGAAAGGGCTGCCCTTGTTATGCAAAGGCTGGAGCAGCACTACCCAGAAACTCCAGTGCCGCTTGATCACAGTGATCCATTTACCTTGCTTGTGGCGGTGTTGTTAAGCGCCCAATGCACCGATAAAAAAGTAAACGAGGTAACACCAGCTCTTTTTGCGGCCGGGCCTAACCCTGCTGCCATGGCAGATTTAACAGAAGCATCGATTTTTAGCCATATTCGTCAATTGGGGTTAGCTCGAACTAAAGCAGCCAATGTAAAACGGCTAGCTGAATTATTAATTGAACGCCATGCAGGCCAAGTACCTAAGAGTTTTACAGCCCTTGAAGCCCTGCCTGGGGTGGGTCATAAAACAGCCAGTGTGGTGATGGCTCAAGCCTTTGGTGTGCCGGCATTCCCCGTAGACACCCACATCCACCGCTTAGCCCAGCGCTGGGGCCTTAGTAATGGTGAAAATGTGGCCCGCACTGAAACCGATTTGAAGCGTTTATTTCCAAGGGAGGCATGGAATAAATTGCACCTCCAAATAATTTTCTATGGCCGTGAATTTTGCACCGCCCGCGGCTGCAATGGCATGGTGTGCCCCCTTTGCAAAGAGCTGTTTCCTAATCGCCGTAAACCATTGCTTGCCAACAAGGCCTAAACCATTAAAAAGCCCCCGCGTTAGCGGGGGCGATTTCTATTCCTCTAATTAAGCGTTTGCTTAGTTAGTGATCAACCGATTGCAGGGGCGGTTAGGGCTACAGGAGCGCTTTCAGCTGCTGCAAGGTCGAGGGGGAAGTTGTGAGCATTGCGCTCGTGCATTACTTCCATACCCAAACCAGCGCGGTTCAAGATGTCAGCCCAGGTGTTCAGCACACGGCCCTGGGAATCCAGGATCGACTGGTTGAAGTTGAAACCGTTCAGGTTGAAGGCCATCGTGCTCACGCCAAGGGCGGTGAACCAGATACCCACTACAGGCCAGGCTGCAAGGAAGAAGTGCAGGCTGCGGCTGTTGTTGAAGGATGCGTATTGGAAGATCAAGCGACCGAAGTAACCGTGGGCAGCCACGATGTTGTAGGTCTCTTCTTCTTGACCAAACT
>Ga0247833_1005522_pt1 | contig 14661 bp, 9 predicted proteins | sample LaCruzMarch2015__7_FD_187117 | JGI IMG/M metagenome (GOLD analysis project Ga0247833, IMG submission 187117) | Freshwater microbial communities from meromictic Lake La Cruz, Castile-La Mancha, Spain - LaCruzMarch2015_8m | ecosystem: Environmental > Aquatic > Freshwater > Lake | place: Spain...
ATCCTCCTTGGCAGCGACAAGGTCGCCGATCAGACCACCACCCCCGGGATGGTGTTGCCAGCGTCGATTCACGGCGGCCCCGGTCGGGCGGGCGGCGGCGAAGAGCTCGGCGGCGAGCGCGGCCTGCGCTTCTACATGCAGCGCACGGCCATCCAGGGAGACCGCTCGGTCCTCGATCGCCTGCTGGGTGCCCCCAAGCGCGATGAGGCCTGATCCCGAGATCTCTTTGATCTTCGCCCACGGAGTGGGCTCGCTCAAAGATCTCTGGGATGTACTTTGCCCCTCGCGGGGCGGCGTGGGTTCCACTCGCTCCGCTCGTGAGGCGCTTCGCGCCCTCCTGTTGGAAGTGGTCAGTATTCAATGATCATTCGGGATGACGCCTCGTGAACCCATTGCGGCCGTCGCCGTCGTCGGCGATGCCGCCCCTGTTGCCCATCTGTGTGGAGGTTTGAAATGACGGCCGTCAAGCTCAACGAAGACGAAACCATCGAGAAGTCCGTGATCGGCGGCGTCGTCGCCCTGGCCCTGGTGGTGGGCCTCGGCCTGGCTGCCCACAAGGTAGGCCTCCTCGACGGCATCATGGGCGGCACCGGCCCGGCCAAGATCGCGGCCGGCATTTTTGACGTCGTCAAGGACCAGGCCAAGGGCGTTCCTGCGAAGGTGCTGCTGTCGGGCACCGTCGCCACCGACGACGACATCAAGGCGCTGCAGTCCGCCGTCGAGAAGGCGCTGCCAGGCACCGAGGTGAAAAACGCCCTGCGCGCCGACGCCAAAGCCAAGGAGAAGAAGCGCGAGATCGTGCGCATCTCGTTGGCCGCCGACGCCATCAACGAGGCCTGGCCCCGCCCCCGCTTTGGCGACGTGAAGCGTCTGGAACTCCTGTGGAAGGACGACAAGCTCACCGTGCGTGGCGCCGTGTTTTCCCCCGCTGCCAACGCCGCCTTCCAGACGGCCTTCAACAAGATCCCCGAAGCCAGCCGCGGCGCCATGCAGCTGCGTGACGTCGTTCGCTCCAACGTGCCCGCCAACACCCTGCAAGACGACCTGCTGGCCGTGCTCCAGGGGCGGGCCGTGGTGTTCGCCGAAGACGGCACCATCAAAGCCGACGACGCCGCCGCTGCCGCCATCGTCGCCAGCCTGGCGCCCCTGCTGAAGGACCTCACGGGTCTTGAGGTCATCGTCTCCGCCGGCGCCGCCGACCGGACCATGGCCATGAAGCAGGCCGACGCCATCAAGACCGCCCTCGTCGCCGCTGGCGCCGATGCCTCCGGCCTTCGCCCCGTGCCCGCCCCGCGCAACAACCTCCTCTCGCTGATTGTGCGCGAGAAGGAATAAGCGCTGACACGACAGAGACCGGGGCAACCCGGTCTCGTCGTTTGTTGGCTCGCCACGTCCCCCCCATTCGAGGTCCACATGACCGCCCATGGCCGAATTCCCTTCGTTTGCGGCAACTGGAAACTCCACCACGGCCTCGAGGCCACCCGGGCCCAGGTGCGGGCCCTGGCGGCCGGCTACCCGGCCTTGAAGGGCCGCTGCGACATCGCGGTGGCCCCCGTCGCCACCTGCCTGCTGGCGGCCGTTGAGGCGGCCCAGGGCATCGTGCCCATCGCCGCCCAGAACGTGCACTTCGCCGACAAGGGCGCCTTCACCGGCGAGTGGAGCGTGGCCCACCTGAAGGAACTCGGCGTGCGCTACGCCATCGTTGGCCACTCCGAGCGGCGGGCCATGTTTGGCGACAACAACGAGACCGTGCCCAAGAAGGTGCGCGCCGTCCTCGACGGTGGCCTGAGCCCCATCGCCTGCATTGGCGAGACGTTGTCCCAGCGCGAAAACGGCAAGACCAAGCAGATTGTCACCGACGAAACCGAGGCCATCCTCGCCGTCGTCAAACCTGAGGAAGCCGAGCTGTTGACCCTCGCCTACGAGCCCGTCTGGGCCATCGGCACCGGCAAGGTCGCCTCGCCCCAGCAGGCCCAGGAGGTCCACGCCCTCATCCGCAACCTGCTGCACAAACACCTCGGTGGCGTCGCCGCCGAGAAGGTCCGCATCCAGTACGGCGGCAGCGTCAAACCCGACAACGCCGCCGAACTCATGCGTGAGACCGACGTCGACGGCGCCCTCGTCGGCGGCGCCAGCCTTGAGGCTGCGTCCCTGTTGGCCATCGCCAGCGCCGCCGCCGGCTGAGCCGATCGTCCCCGAGAAACGAAAACGCGCCCGCAATCGGGCGCGTTTTCTTTTGGTCATGTCGTGTTGTCGCAGTCGAAGCCGGGCTCAGGCCTTTGGGACCTTGACGACGAGGACGGGCACCACGGACTCGTGGACGACGGTTTCGGCGACGGAGCCGAGGACCAGGTGGGTCAGGCCGCGGCGGCCATGGGTGCCGACGACGATCTGGGTCGCGTTGAGGCGCTCGGCCTCTTCGATGATGCGCTTGGTGGGGGTGCCGGCGATCACTTCAACGGCGACGTTCAGGGCGGGCCAGGCAGCCTTCAGGCGGTCGGCACAGGCCCGCAGGGCCGCGCGCTTCTCTTCTTCGACGGCGAAGGTCTCTTCGCCGGTGCGCTCATAGGGGGCACGCAGCTCGACGGGGTGGATGTTGAGAATGTGCAAGCGGGCACCCACGCCAGCGGCAATGCGGGCGGCCGCATCGGCGGCGGCGTCGCCACAGGGGCCGAGGTCGTGGGCAACCAACCAGAGATCAGACGAGACGGGCTTGGACATGGTGAAATCCTCCAGCCCCCGCAGAGCATGGGGCGGGCCACGGTGCCGTTGGATGGGGCCGCGATCAAGGGTCTTCAGGGTGGGCGAAAATGCCCAGAGCGGGGCGAAAATGCCCAAGCATCATCGATCCGGGCATCGGGTCGGACGTCGGCAGGCCCCGCCATCAGCGGTAGCGGGCCCGCTGGAGGGCCAGGGTCAGGCGGGGGACGTCCACGGCGGCGGCATCGGGGTCAAAACGCCCCAGGCGGTTGTTGAGGGCTGTCAGGGCCTCCTGCCAGACGGGATCGAAGGGCCCGGCCCGGCTCACCACCAATTTCAGGATTTCTTCGGCGGGCTGGCGGGCGGCGTAGATGCCGGGCCGATGGAGGTGGAGCTCCCAGCCATAGGTGGCGGGGCCGCCGCCGTCATCGTCGCGGACGATGGCGGCGAAGGCGTCTTCGATTTGCACCGCCAGGCGGGGGACCTCCCAATGCTCGAAGGCGTCGGCGTCGCTGTCGTGGTCGCGGTTGGCGTGATCACGGCGGTCGTCGTCGTCGTCGTCGCCAGCATAATTGTTGCCGATGTCGTCGCTGTCGCCGCCGGCGTCGCCGACGTCGACGCGGCCGTCGGCGCCGTCGGCGCTGCTGGTGGTGGTGCCATCGCCGCCGACGGTGCCCCGGCCGGCGCTGTCGCCGGCGACGTCGCCGCCGGCCCCGGCGCCGTCCTGGCGGGCCCGCACGTCGTCGGCGGTGGATGACGACGAAGAAGATGGCGTCGAGGCGGGTGGTGACCAGTTCGGGTCCTGCTCTTTGAGGACCTGGGCCGTCACCGTGTCGAGGACGTTGCGCCGTTCGAGGGCCTCGGCCGTCTTGGCGTCGAGCTTGCCAGTGACCGGCAGGCCGTCGACCCGCTGGAGCTTCTTGACGGCGTCGGTGAGCTGTTCTTTGCCTTTGCCGGCGCCCGCGAAGCCTGCCTGGCGCATGGCGTTGAGCATGCTCTTGAGGTCGATCTCGACGTCGGGGCGCTGCTGGGCGCTGCGGGCCGCGGTCTGTTCGGTTTCGATGGTGCGCCCCTTCTGGGTCGGGGCCGTCGACGACGACGTATCCCCGCCACCGCCCCCGAAGCGGGGCCGACCGAGATCAAAGCCCGGGCGGGGGCCGCTGTCGACGACGTCTTTGGTGCCAGGCCTTGCGCCGACGTCTTTGGCGGTGTCGCTGTTTTTGGGCGTCAGGCCCTGCTGCTCGAGGGCCCGGGCGGTGGCCTCGTCGAGCTTGCCCGTGACCGGCAGCCCGTTTTCCTTCTGGAAGGTGCGCAGGCCCGCCTGGAGTTGCTGCTCGGGGGAGCCCGTTTTGGGGACCGGAAAGCCCGCGCCAGCGAGGAGGGCCACGATCTCCCGCAGGACCTTGACGGCCTCCTGGGGCGTCTTGGCCATGCCGAACTCGACGAGGCGCTGCAGGGGCGACGCTGCCTGGTCCTTGAGTGGCGACGTCGACGACGACGGCGCTGTCGCATCGGGACGGGGACCACCGGGACCACGAATGACCATGGCCCCGTATACCGCGCCCGGAGGCGTTCGGGTTTCGCTCGCCACCCAAACGGGCTACCGCCGCCGCGGAGGTTCCCATGCTAAAGCCCCACATCGTCAGCGCTGCCGTCTTCGTCGCCGTCCTGGTCGGCGTCGCCTGCGCCAGCACCGAGCCAGTGGCCGCCATGTCCACAGCACCCATTCAGGAAAAGAGTGACCCTGTGAAGAAGAGCCCCTATCCGGTCTCCAAAGTTGGCGACGTCGTCGACGACCTCCATGGTACCAGGGTGCCCGACCCCTATCGCTGGCTTGAAGATCCTGATGGCCCAGACACCGTGTCGTGGGTCCAGGCCCAGAATGCGTTGACGTTCGGCTGGCTCGGCAAGGTCGTCACCCGCGACGCCATGAAGCAGCGTTTGACGACGCTGTGGAACTACGAGCGCTTCAGCCCGCCGTCGGTGGAGGGCAAGGGCAAGAACCGCCGCACCTTTTACTGGAAGAACGACGGCCTGCAGAACCAGGCCGTGCTCTACGTCGTCGACAAGGCCGGCGCCGAACCCCGCATGCTGCTGGACCCCAATGCCCTGTCCGCCGACGGCACCGTGGCCCTCTCGGGGATGTCCATCTCAGACGACGGCACCCTGATGGCCTACGCGCTGTCGTCGGGGGGCTCGGACTGGACCGACTGGCACGTCAAGGACATCGCCACCGGCGTCGACAAGGCCGACCTGGTGAAGTGGTCGAAGTTTTCGGGGGCGTCGTGGACCGCCGACAACAAGGGCTTCTTCTACTCGCGCTACCCCGAGCCCGAGGCGGGCGCTGACCTCGAGCAGGCCAACTATTTCCACAAGGTCTACTACCACACCGTCGGCGAGACCCAGGACAAGGACCAGCTCATCTTCGAGGACAAGGAGCACGACAAGCGTGGCTTCGCCGCCGGCGTCACCGAAGACGGTGCCTGGCTCGTCATCTCGGTGTGGGAGGGCACGGACCGCCGCAATCGCGTCTACTTCAAGGACCTGAAGAAGAAGGATGCCCCCGTCCAGAAGCTGTTTGACGCCTTCGACGCCGGCTACACGGGCGTCGGCAACGTCGGCAGCGTGTTCTACTTCCTCACCGACAAGGACGCTCCCCGCCAGCGCCTGGTGAAGGTCGACGTCAAGGGGTTGAAGGCTCCCGAACCCACGCTCATCGAGGTCATCGCCCAGCCCGACAAGGACAAGATCGAGTCGGTGGGCATGATCGGCGGCGGCTTTCTCGTGAAGCTGCTGCACAACGCCCACGACGTCGTGCACTTCCATGACCTCAAGGGAAAGCTCGTGCGCGAGCTGCCGCTGCCCGCCATCGGCACCTCGGGGGGCTTCGCGGGCAAGAGCAAGGACACCGAGACGTACTACTCGTTCACGTCGTTCACCTACCCCACCGTCATCTACAAACTCGACCTCGCCAGCGGCGTGTCGACGATGTGGAAGCAGCCCAAGGTGGACTTTGAACCCGGCCACTATGAGACCAAGCAGGTCTTTTATCCGTCCACCGACGGCACCCAGGTGCCGATGTTCATCGTTCACAAGAAGGGCCTTGTCCTCGACGGCAAGAACCCCACCTACCTGTACGGCTACGGCGGCTTCAACATCTCGCTGACGCCGTCGTTCTCGCCGGCCCTCATCGGTCTCCTCGAGCAGGGCTTCGTGTTTGCCCAGCCATCGTTGCGTGGCGGTGGCGAGTTCGGCGAGGAGTGGCACGAGGCGGGCATGCTCAAGAAGAAGCAGAACGTGTTTGACGACTTCGCGTCGGCGGCGCGCTTTCTGGTCGAGCAGAAGTACACGTCCCACCAGAAGATCGGCATCGGCGGCGGCAGCAACGGCGGCCTCCTCGTCGGCGCGTCCATCACCCAGCACCCCGAGCTCTTTGGCGCCGGCGTCGCCATGGTGGGCGTGATGGACATGCTGCGCTTCCACAAGTTCACCATCGGCCATGCCTGGGTGAGCGAGTACGGCAGCGCCGACGACAAGGACATGTTTCCGACCCTGCTGGGCTACTCGCCCCTGCACAGCCTGAAGCCCGGCACGGCGTATCCGCCGACCCTCATCACCACCGCCGACCACGACGACCGGGTGGTGCCCGCCCACTCCTTCAAGTTCGCGGCCGCCATGCAGGCGGCCCAGGGTGGACCGGCGCCGGTGCTCATCCGCATCGACGTCAAGGCCGGGCACGGTGCGGGCAAGCCGACGTCAAAGGTCATCGAGGAATCCGCGGACCGCTGGTCGTTCTTGATGGCGACCCTCGGCGTCACCCCCATGCCCGCCCTGCAGTAGACCTGCTGCCCCGTCCCCGGCGCACCTTGAAAGCCCGGCCCTGTTCAGGGTCGGGTTTCGTTGTTTTCCATGTGTATGTGCTTGAATATTCGTGAGAATTCGAGGGGCTGCCGCTGGTGCCGGGCGCCCACCGCGCGGGACGGGTAGGGTTCACCCATGGAGTTCGTGAAAGTCGTTTGCCCCTACTGCTTCGAGTCCGTCGAGATGGAACTCGATCCAGAGACTGTGGGCGAACTCGTTCACGACTGCGGCGTGTGCTGCAACCCGTGGCGGGTGCGGGTCCGTCGTCGTCGGGATGGGAGCCCCGTGGTCGACGTGGAGCGCCTGCAGGACTGACCAGGGCTGACCGTCAGTAGGGGCGCTCGCCGATGAAATTGCCAGGCGGGTCGTAGTTGCAGACCCACAAGGAGCCCGGTCCGAAGCCGGGGACGTCGTCGCATTCGGCGACGCCGCAGCCGACGGCGGTGGAGTCCCGCCACACGACCTGGGTGTAGTGGCCGCATTGGGCGCCGGGGCGACAGCTGTTGCTGTCATAGGTGTAGTCGGCCCGCTCACTGTCCCAAAGCTCGACGGTCTCGGTGGCGAGGGCGCCGTCGATGTCCCGGGGCGAGAAGAGGGCCAGGTTTTCGCCAAGGCCCGAGGTCGAATGCTCAAACACGCAGCGCTCGGCCCAGGCCTGGGCCGTGGCGGCGGCTGTTGTCGACCAGGTCATTTCGGGCAGGGCGGGGGAAGGCGTGGGCTGGGCGCTCGCTCTGGCGGCGTTGTGGGCGTCCACAAGGGCCTGTTCGAGGTCTCCCAGGTTCTCCGGGGGGTCGCCCTCAGGCGGGGCGATGTCGATGCCCGGGCATCCGAGGGTGCAACTGATCAGGACAACGACGGCGGGAACGGCGGTGCGCATGGCCGGATGATACCGTTGCGGCCGTGCGATTGCTGCTGATTGAAGACGAAGCCGAGTTGGCCCTCTTGCTGGTGCGCTACCTCGGGCGATACGGGGTGGAGGTCACCCATGTCAGCGATGGCACCGTGGGGGTCGACGCGTTTCTGGCGGCGTCGAAGACGGACCACCCCTTCGACGTCGTCCTCACCGACGGCCTCCTGCCGGGTAAAAACGGCTTCCAGGTCGCCCAGGCCATTCGCGCGAGCACCGCCGGCTCGCGGGTTGGACTGGCGCTGTTTTCGGCGGCGTTTCGGGGGGCCCGGGCCCAGGCCGACGCCGCCCAGGCCGGCTTCGACGCCTACTTCGCCAAACCGTTTGTGCTGACCGACCTCCGCGACGGCCTGCTGAAGCTGGCGGCCCGCGCATCGTCGCCGTCGTCGTCGTCGTCGTCGCGTCCGTCGGTGGCGCCGTCAGAGCCTCAGCCGTTCACGGAGGCCCGTCGCAAGTCGGCCCTGGTGGTGCCCCCCGTCACCGTCGTGACTGGCTTGAAGTCGACGGCGCAGGCCTTGTTGGACGCCTCGCGGGCCCGTTTTGACGGCGTCATCGAACTGCACGGTGAAGCGTCGAACGTGGTGGTGGCCTTCCTCGGTGGCGTTGTCGTCGGCGTCACCGACACCTTGCCAGAGCATGCCCTCGGGACCTGGCTGAAGAATCAAGGCCGGCTGTCGGCGGCCCAGGCGACGGCGCTGGATGCCCGGTTGACGTCGACGAATGAGCGGGTGGCAGAAGCGCTGTTGGCCCTGGGCTTTGTCACGGGGCCCGAGGCCCTGGCGATGATGGAGTCCCAGGCCAAGAGCCGTTTGCGGCGGGCGTTGTTGCTGCACGGCGAGGCCCGGGCCACCCTTGGCATCGATGGGGCCCGACGGATCGCGGTGGGCGCCATCGACCTCGTGGAACAGATCCTCGCGGCCTCTCTCGACCCCATGCATCGGGTGGCCGCCGCCGTCTTCGTCGACACCCACGGCCGCAACCTGGCTGAACGCAGCGTCGATTTCGACAGTGGCCTGGTGGCCTTCGCTCGGTTGCGGCCCCAGTCGTTGCTGCCGCCTACGCTTCTGGCGGGCGCGGCTTCGGTGATGTCCCTGGGTACGCCTGACCCACTGGAGATCCACGCCCTGTGGGTGGCTGGTCTGGTTCTTGTCGGTAGGGGGAAAGGTCCCACCTTGGCGCTCCCCAAGGCGCTGGCGTCCCAGGGGGGCGGTCGCGTCGTCAACACCGCCACCGTCGACCGGGTGGTCGGTCTGGTGCTGCGGGCCCGGGGCTCCCACCTCTATCGCCTGGTCGACGTGCTCCCAAACGCCGCCACCGCCGAGGTGCTTCGTCGCCTGACGGCCCTCAACACCGAGGTCGGTCGCGAGGCCCTGAAGAACGAGGCCCTTGGCCCGGCCATGCCGGCGGCCCGGGAGCTGTGGACCACCCTCGAGGAGGGCATCTTCGTGTTCTCCGACGAGCGCCGTCGGCGCAGCTACGACGAAGACCTGCTCGGCTGACGCCGCGTCGCTCAGGGCAAGGCGCTCTCGACGATGGACCAGACGATGCCGGCATCGCTGCCGATGTCGTCGGTGCGGCCGCTGAAACGACCACAGAAACTGCCGCGCAACACGTCGGGGAGCATCTGCAGCTCAACGCCGTCGGCGAGGGGATGCTTGAGGATGATGCAGGCTTCGTCGGTGGCCCGCACGGACAGGCCAACGGCGAGTTCCGGGTTGCTGCGCACCTTGTGGGCGATGCCGACCACGGTCTCGATGAGGGAGCGGGGCAGCTCGGGGTGCCGCGTGGCCAGCAGCTTCACTTCCTCCTCGGGGGGCGGGTAGGTCATCTGCACCGGGGCAAAGCGATCGAGTTGGGCGGCGTCGATGCCGAAGGTCCCCGAGAACTCCGTGCCACGATTGACGGCGGCGATGAACTGCACGTTGGGAGGGATGGCGAGAAACACATTGTCGACGGGGTTGTAGACCCGGCGGGTGGCGTCGAGGGCGGGCATCAAGACGTTGCGCGCCATCTCGTGGCAGCGGTTGAGCTCGTCGAGAAAAATCAAAAAGCGCCGCTGGGGCTCCAGGCGGGCCCGCTCAAGGGCCACGAGGAATTCGGTCTTGATGAAGTCGGTGACGGGGGCCCCCGAGGGCGACGCCCGCACCTGCACGGTGGCCAGGAAGTCGGTGGCCTCGACGACGGCAGAACAGTTGAAGAAGACAAACTCCATCGACAACGCCGTGGCGATGGCCCGGGCGATGACGGTCTTGCCGCAGCCCTGGGGACCGTCGAGCAGCACGTTCAAGCCGCTCTCGAGGAGGATCTGCAGGCGCTTGGAGACGATGGGGTCGAGCCAGACGCCTTCGAGGCGAAAGGGCAGGGCCTTTTCGAGGGTCACCTCAATGACGCCCCGGTCGGTGCGATCGGGGCGGGTGATGGCCTTGATGCGGACCTGGCAGGGGATGCCAGCGGGGATGCCGTCGTCGTTGCAGAGCACGACCTTTGGGGCCCGCTTGCCGTCGAGGTGGGTGGCCCGAAAGCGGAAGCCCGAGTCGCCCTGGGGGTTTGGGTAGAACGTGGCCTCGTGGACGCCGCCGGTGTGCAGTTCTTCAACCTTGAATCGTCCGGTCATGGGTTCTCCAAATGGCGGTCAGCGGGCGCGGGTCAGGTGCAGGAGGCGTTCGATGACGGCGCCGAAGCGTCGGCTGGCGCCATCGAGGTCGCCGTCGTCGAGGACGATGTGGTGGTCGAAGCAGATGTCGCCGTCGTCGAGTGTCTCGATGGCGACCTGGGCACACAGCATGCCCCGGGCACTCACGGATCGCACCAGGGCCCGCAGGGCATCGATGGAGCACTCGGTGGGGGCGCCGTCGCTGATCATCACCAGCAACACGGTTTGCCGTCGGCTGTGCCGGGCGGCGCGGGCGGCCCAGGCGAGGGCGGCGGCGTCGTTGTTGCCGCCGTCGGCCTCCAGGGCGGTCACACCGCAGCGCCGGGCGGTGCCGGCGTCGAAGATGACCGTGTCTGTGAAGCCGAAGAAGCGGGCGTCGACAGCGGGGAGTCCCCGGGCGGCCTCGGCAATGACGACGGCAAAGTGCTTGGCCCGCTCCAGGTTGTCTCCCGCCATGGAGCCCGAACAATCGATGAGGACCCCGATGAAGACGTCGGGAGACGGCACCGTGCGGCGCGCCGCCAACAACCGGGGGTCACCACGGATGACGGCCTGCACGAGGCCCGATCGATCGACGCGCCGGCCACTGAGTCGACGTCGCTCGACGACGTCGGTGGTGCCGAAATCCCGCAGGGAAGCGCGCAAGATGGCGGCGGGTCTTCGCACGGTGACAGCCACTGACCGGTGGGTCACAGCGTCAGCGGTGACGCGCTCCACGGTGGTGATGTCGTCGAAGGCGAGGTCGGCGCCGTCGTTGAGAGCACCGGTGCCTCCCGCTGCGCCGGGGCCCCGTGGTGTGGGGCCGCTGAAGCGTCGACGGGGCCGGACCCCCGGGGTGACGTCGAGGTCTTCACCATCGACGCCATCGGCGGCGAGGTCCGCCGCCGACGCTTCGGTGAGGCCATGGAAATCAAGCATGCCCAGCAAGCCGACATCGTCGGCAAAGATCTCGCGCAGCTGGCGGGTGATGGCCATCAGCTCGGCCATCGTCGACGAGCGAAACCGGTGGGCGGGAAAAAGGGCCATGGCCTGCTGAACGCGGGGATCCCCGGTGGCATCGGCCTTGCCCATGCGGAGCACGCGGATGAAACGTGCCAACGATGAACCCTGCGCCGAAAGGGCCGTCAGGGCGGTGCCGACGTCGACGACGACGCCGCGGTGGCCGCGGCCGACCCCCAGGGGCTGGCCCGACAACACGGCAAAGGCGCGGGGCCCGAGGGACGTCAGGAGTTTCTCGAGAGGGAACTCCTTGTGCATGTGCTGGAAAGCCCAGGCCGCCAGGGTTTTGAGGGGGGCGCCCCATCGACGCGGGGCTTCGGCCCGAAGGTTCCGCTCGAGGTGCTCGTCGGCCACGAGGTTGAGGAGTTGATGGAGTTGTTCGGTGCGCGCCTGTTCCCAGATGGCCCGCGCGGCCTCGTCGGCGTGGAAACGGTGGTGCCCGAACTCATGGATCATGAGTCCCCTGACGATGTCGTCGCCGCCCTGCTGTCCCGTGAGCATGGGGAGTGGATTGACGAAGATCCGGTGGGCGCTCAGGCGGGTGTAGCCGAGGCTGTCGGCGATGAAGCTGATGCCGAAGCGGGCGTGGCAAATGGCCAATCCCTGGCGAGCGCCCCAGCCGGCGATCTCCCGCAACCGGCCCATGGCAGAGGACATCGACGAGGTGATGGGCAGCAGGGCCAGCCAGCGCTTCAGCCCATCGGCGTCGTCGGTGCTGCGCAACGCCTCCAGGACCAGGGGTTCCCGCTTCGACGGTGGGAGCCGGCGCACAATGTGCTCCAGCCGGTGCCCACGACTGACAGAGACCCCGAGACACAGTCCGCTGGCGGCGACGGCGTTGAGGTCATCGTCGCTGGCCTCGTGGACCCAGGCCGTGAAGTCATCGTCGCTGGCGCTCTCGAGCAGGCCTTGATGGTCGCCAGCGGTGGGTGGTGGGGCGGTCGGTGGTGGTGGGGGCTGCGGGTGCACGGCCCTGGCGGTCTTCAACAAGCGTCCGAAGGCCGGGCGGCGGGGGTCGGTGTCGTCGAGGAGGACGCCGCTGTCGACGTCGAGCAGCACAGCCATCACCGCCGGCCCCAGCAGGGTGCGGGCGCGGGCGGCATCGCCGGCGACCACCTCCGCCATGGTCGCGGCGAGGGCATTGGCCAGGGCCGGACCGAGAGGGCCAGTCAGGCTCAGGCACAGTTCGAGGAGTCCCTTGAGGCCCGTCGGTGACGACGACAGGGCCTGGGCCGTCCGGGGGGCCACGACGTGCGGCGGCCCAAACAGCGCCGCGTGGAAGGGCCACAGGGCGGCGGCGCTGCGGGCCTGCATGATGCGGGACACCTCGCTGTCCGTGTCGCTGGTGTCGTCCTGCGCCGTCGGTGACGAACGGGGCCAGGTCAGGCCCAGGGCCTTGTCGGCGGAGGTGATCGAATCATGGGACAGGAGGATCGCGGCCGCCATCGACGGAGAACGCCAGGGGTCGGCGTCCACCGCCATCTCCAGGTGACGCTGCAGGAGGGACGCCACGCCGCGGATGCGTTGCCGGTTGGCCAGCACCAGCACCCGTTCGGCGAAGGCCGCAGCCGTCGTCACCGGGTCACCAAGCACCGGATCGTCGGCGATGTCGGTGGGGGGCGCGTCCCGCTTCGAAAGGGCCTGCACGGTGGGCGAGGCCGGGTGCTGGCGCACGATGGGCAGGGCCCCTTCGGTCCAGACCGAGGGCGCCTCGTCAACGACGATGGCCAGGGCGCGGTCGAGGCGATCGGGGCCGAGACCGTCGATGATCTGGGCGAGGTCACCGAGGGACAGCGTGCGGGCCACAGCGGCGACGACGGCGCGGGGGGCCTGGACATCAGCGACAGACCCTTCGGTAAGCATGATGCGGTCCATGGCCAACCGCACGATGCCCGCCAGGGTCGTGACGCCACAGCGCCGGGCCAGGGCATCCAGGCTTCGCGTGATGCGTCGGTGCCCCACATCGTCGTCGTGCCCGCCAAGGTGTTCACGGTCGACGACGGCGGCCAGGATGCGGGGCAGCAGGTCCGCCGGTGCCTGTTGCAGGGCATCAAACAGGGGCAGGCCGTCGGCCGGCAACGACAACACGACATCGACAAGGGCCGGAATGTCGACCCGGTGCTCGTGGTCGTCGGGGCCGTCGTCGTTCGCGCCGTTGCCGTCGTCTGTGGTGTTGGCGTTGTCGTTCGCGGCACCGGACGTCGACATCACCGTTGAGAACAACGACATCGACGAGCGCTCGGCCATTGCCGTACCGATGGCCGCGATGAGGGCGGTGTAGGCGGCCCGGTCCAATGTGCCCGCTGGCGGCAACGACAGCAGTGCCGCCCGTGGCCGGAGGGCGAACGCCCGAGCGACGTCAGCGAGGGGGACGGCGGCACGGAGTTGTTCAAAGGGGCGGTCTCCGCAAGCGCGCAGGGCGCCCGCGACCGCATCGACGTCGACGTGACCGCCCGCATGGTGCAGCAGGCCAGCCTGGCGGAAGCCCTGGAGGGGAAGGGGGGAGCGGCAGGTGCCGCGCCACCAGGCCAGGGAACGGCAGGCCTGGCGCCGCACGTCGAGGTCGAGGGCCTCATGGGTCCACACCGCCCCCAGTCCGGTGGCAGCGAGGGCCAGGAGCGCCGGGTCCACGGGAGGCACCATCGTGGCGGCGACGACGACAGCCAGGGCGAAGCGGCGCCGGTCGTCGTCGTCGGCGTGACGGGCCACGATGGCGCGGCCCATGCCGTCGAGGAGGGCCGCCAACAGGGTGGCTTCGGCTTCGGCACCGGCGCTGCCGTCGTCGGCGTGGGCTGCCAGGCTCAGGACGTCGATGAGGTGGTCGTCGCCGAGGGTGGCGAGTTGGGCCTCGAGACCAGGTGCCGCCGCCGGCGCCTTCGGGGCGGGCAGGGCCCGGACAATGGCCATGGCCTGGCTGTGCCACGGCAACGCCGCCAGGATGGTCCGCGCGTCGTCGTCGGCGACCAGCCCCCGTCGCCGGCCGGCAACGATGGCGGCGCCCAGGGCCGGCAGCTGCGGGGCCCGGGTCCGGGCGACGGCGCGAGCCCCGTTGCCGTGGATCGGATCGGCGAAGGCCTCCACCAGCAACGACGGCGACAGCGACGGCCTGAGCACCGCGTCGAGCCTGACGTCGGGGCGGCGGTGAAAGACTGCCAGGGCCAGGCGACCCGCACCACCGGGGCGGCACGCCGAGGCTGCCAGGGCCAGGCCGGCAGCCACGCGCACGGAGCGAGCGTTGTCGTCGAGGCCGGCCACCAGGGCCTCCAGGGCGCGCCGGCCCAGGCAGCCAGACAGCGTCTGGCACGCACCAAGCCGGGCGGAGACGCTCGCCGGGCTCCGACCTGCGTGGTGCTCGAGGAGGACGACCGTCGCCCGCCAGCGGGCACTCTGGGCGCTGGGGGCGGCGGTGTCGGCGGCCTCGGGGTCGCTGCTCACCACCAGCCACCACGGCGATCGGCGGGGGTGTGCATGGTGACCGTCGACGAAAACACATCGGCGTCGGTAAACGCGCTTCGGGCCGTCGTATCGCAGGGACGTCGAC